>JAABUJ010000493.1_pt1 | contig 77148 bp, 34 predicted proteins | sample 5559131 | NCBI WGS metagenome assembly JAABUJ01 (sample SAMN10711875, study PRJNA513366) | rock metagenome | isolation source: Antarctica rocks | place: Antarctica: Victoria Land, Mt New Zealand nord | collected 2016-01-07 | reverse complement strand
TCTACATGATTTCTAAGTACGGCGGCATCGTAATAATGTGGAATAAGGATTGGGATCTTATATGTGCCATGGTGGTAAGCTACTTGACGGGTTGGGTGCTGCCCACGCCGTCTATCTGTTGTCTACCAATGTTACAGACAAATTCCTCCTTTGACCAGCCGGTGACATCGCAGGCCGTCGTTGCGAGACCAGTTGCTGCTCGGCCAGTCTCAATGCCGCTGCCGTTTGACGAATCGGTGACATCGCAGGCGGGCGTTGCTAGACCACGTGCTGGTGTGGCAGTCTTAATGGAGGTTAAGCCAGACAAATCGTTTAAAGTCACACTCGTGGTTAAGCAATCGCTGGCATCACAGGCCGTCGTTGCGAGTGTGCCACTGGCTGAAAACCGGTGGCATCGCAGGCGGGCGTTGCGAGTGTGCCACTGGCTGAACAACCGGTGGCATCACAGGCGGGCGTTGTGAGCTCATCTGCTGATAGGGTACCTGTAATTATAATGGGGCCGCATACAATCCACGACCAAATGGGTACAACAAGGTATCCGCATCTGCCATTTATGCATCAACCGGTGCCATTTACTGCATTCCCACTGCCGATTCACTATAATTACATTCCACACCTAATGAGTACGTTGCATCCGCTGTTTCCAGGGCAAACAGGCATTGGGATGCCAACTATCTCCTGGGACGAACCAGTGGCGAATCAAAGAGATTTGTTTCGCGACGATAGACCATGCCGTCTCGATCCATTTGAAAGAATAGTACCAGTAGATGCCGAGGAGGTGTGGTTCTTGGAAAAAGACCGTATAGGTCTTATTGATCAACAAAATAAGCTCAACAAGCCTTTCAGAGAGGCCATCTTGTTAACACGACAGGATCTAGGATTGGTGGTACCTGTACGGCCTTGCTACGCTGATCTGTTGAGCGATCACAGATCGTTGAAAATGGCCGCCGTCGAAGGATTGAACAAAGAATGGACTATTATGCAGAATTATGATAAGGTAATTCATGCTTGTGCCCACAAGGAGCGGCTTGACACGGTGATAGATAGAATAGAAAAGGAAATTCAATACTTGCTACAGTATCATAATCGAGACCATCCAGATTTACTTGATTTATATCAAGAATCTCACGACAAGCAAACTAAGTTGTCCAATTTCAAGCAGGGACATCCAGACTTAGAAGATAAATCATCCTTGTTAAGGTTGTCTCAGGAATTGAACAATGCCCGTGTTGAAACTGATGTGTCTTTATATAAACATCAGCAATTTGTTCGTGCCGTCATAGAAGGGAAAATGAATTCTACTAGATTAGTTCGTCCTGAGCATGTAATAAGAATCGGGCCAATCTACTACCCCGCGCTGTATGACAGATACCCCTCGCTGCAAACGCCTATGAATTTGAGACCTTTGATGAAATGGGAGTTTGGGGTTATGAGACAGAACGAGTTAAATAAAGCCATTGGTGGTGGACTAGTTTCATATCTTATAGCAATACAACGGGTTCGATGACGGCACAGGCTTTTAGGTGTTTACCCTGTTAGATCATTGTGCATGGGCTATGGATGGACCTCTGGCTTGACTTTTCCAAGTTGGTGGTTTGGTTTGTCAATGATTAGAACCTATTTGTAAATAATTATAACCTATTTTGGTGCCCAATGCCATTCTTGGATGGCCCTGCGTCGCTGCGTCGCCATGGTCAGCAAGACGGGCATCGCCTGCCTTTTCATTGCGCTTGGGCGGTCGTTTAGATGTTGTGAATGAGATCAAGTATTGTCACAAGTGTTAGTGTAACATTTTGAAGAGAGGTATGAGTAGATTAAATAAAGATGTCTGATTGGATTTGTATATAAAAGAAACCAGAGTTTGATCCTGGCTCAGAATGAACGCTGGCGGTGGGCCTAACACATGCAAGTTGAACGCATATAAAAATGAGTAGCAGACGGGTGAGTAAAGCGTAAGAATCTACCCTTCGGCTCGGTCTAAGAGAAAATATAGACTAGTTTTGTATTGGATTGAATCCCGAATAAGAAAGTAAAGGCAAAGAACCGCCGAAGGATGAGCTTACGTAGGATTAGGTAGTTGGTTAGGTAAAGGCTGACCAAGCCGAAGATCCTTAGTTGATCTGAAAGGATGATCAGCCACACTGGGATTGAGACACGGCCCAGACGCCGTTGGGTGGCAGCAGTGAGGGATATTGGACAATGAGCGCAAGCTTGATCCAGCCGAGCCGCGTGAGGGAAGAGCCCCTCAGAGTGTAAGTTAGTTTTTTAAACTAGCAACTTGGGGGGTCGAAGGCTAACCGGGCTGTAAACCTCTGACTTATAAGAAGATGATGACATACTTTTAAGGAAAAGTCCCGGCCAACTCCGTGCCAGCAGCCGCGGTAATACGGGGGGGGCAAGCGTTATTCGTCATGATTGGGCGTAAAGCGCATGTAGGTGGTTTTGAACCGTCGCTCATACAAATCCCTAGGCTTACCTTAGGTATGGTGTGCAGATGGTAAAAACTAGAGTAAGTAAAAGGAGAGTAGAATTCCTGGTGGAGAGGTGGAATTTGTAGAGACCAGGAGGAATACCGACAGCGAAGGCAGCTCTCTAGTACTTGACTGACGCTGAGATGCTAAAGCGTGGGTATCGACGGGGATTAGAGACCCCCTTAGTCCACGCCCTCAACGATGAAAATTCACTATTAGACTCATCAAGTCAGCAACTAAAATGAGTTTAGTGGTCTAGCTAACGCGTTAAATTTTCCGCCTGAGGAGTACGGCCGCAAGGTTAAAACTCAAAGGAATAGACGGGGGCTCATACAAGTGGTGGAACATGTGGTTTAATTCGAAACAACGCGCAAAACCTTACCAGTTCTTGACATAAATTTGAATCTCCTCCGCCATAGGACGAGAAAAGCAATTTACAGGTGTTGCATGGCTGTCGTCAGCTCGTGTCGTGAGATGTTTGGTTAGTTCCTTTAACGAGCGCAACCCTCATGAAAAGTTATTTAATTATTTAAAAATTTTCAAACCACTAGTTATATACTAGAGGCAGGTGAGGATCACGTCAAGTCGTCATGACCCTTATGGACTGGGCTACACACGTGTTACAAGGGCGACTACAAAGGGAAGCAATGATGCGAGTCGGAGCGAATCCTAAAAGGTCGCCTCAGTTCAGATTGCTCTCTGCAACTCGAGAGCATGAAGTTGGAATCACTAGTAATCGTGGATCAGCACGCCACGGTGAATTTGTACCTGGGCCTTGTACTCCCCGCCCGTCACGCTCCGGAAATCGAGTGGACTGGAAGACTTACCAATTATTTCTCTATCGTTTTATTTTAGCGTCCTTACTTGGGACCTTCTTGCTCTAGAAAGAATAAAATTTTTAGGCCTATAATTATTTGATCAAGGGCTGTTTGGTGACTGGAGCGAAGTCGTAACAAGGTAGCCGTAGGGGAACCTGCGGCTGGATTGACTCTCTATTAGTAATAAAATAAAAAAATTTACCATCGTTCGGCAAATTTGAAATATCTTAGAAAGTAAAGACGCCAGATAAACAGATTAAAAGGCACCATAAATTTGTTGGGGCGTAGCCAAGCGGAAAGGCACCGGAATTTGGATCCGGCATTCAAAGGTTCGAATCCTTTCGCCCCAGAAAATTTTTAAATGTCTAGAGCACAATAAAAAACTCCTTGTCTTAAAAAAAGCAAGTCTCCTTTCTAGAAAACAGAGGCCTATTCGACCCTTGACCTTTCCTTTTTATTAAAAAACAATGAAATATAATTTTACAAAGCGCAATTGCAGCAAGGGGTTACCATTTAGAATAAATACATATATCCTTACCTTTCTACCTAGATGCCCTGTGACTTTCGATGGTAGTAGAATACTAGTAAAATGCCACCTTTAGGCTGTTCGATTCATTGACAGTTTTGTACTTAATCTAATGAAAACATTGTTTAGACTTTACCCACATCCATTAATTTAATAAGTTTTACTGCTTAATCTTTGTTGTGGTTTAAAGAAAGCAAAAGCAAAAAAGTGATATTTAAAAATCAAAGCAAAGGCCAAGCAATCTTGAATACCTTAATTTTATATCAGTGTCACGTTAATTTTTTTGCAAAATTAGTTAATAACAAATAGTTTACTTACTTCGCTGGAAGCGTCAAAATAGTAGTAAACTTTCTATGTCAATCTTAACAAGTGGATACTTGCAAAATAATAAAATTCCCTTGTCTATAAAACAGAAGACTGTTCCACCAAAATAAAGGCAGTTGAAAATTAATAGCCAATCTTCTACCTAAAACAGTTGTTTCTACAATATTACATTTTCATGGCAAACAGAATGGTTTAACTGCTGTGAAAAAATAAGAAAAAAAGAAAAAATATTTAAATATGACGATTTTAATAAAATTACCTTTCTATTTTAGTAAAAAACTACTAAAATTTCACATAAATCTTTCGCGTCCTTTCTTCTCAAAGACGGCCTGTGCTGTTTTTAAAAGTAAAAGTAATCAAAAAAGAAAACAATTAAGGATCAAGCAGGCTTCTATTATCAACACAAGGATTCATGAAGCTTCTGTTATCAAGACAAGGGTCCAAAAGAGTTGTGTTAAAAACATAGGACAGTCAGCTGGTCTTGAATATAGTAGCCCCACAGCAAGTAAAGAGTTGAAGCCTTGTTTTTCTATCAAATTAAATCCTATGGTGGCATCGACTTTATTTTATATCAAAGTAAACCCTAGATCTGCCTTTACTTTCTTTCCTTGTGTTAAAAGGACAACAGTTTTTCCTGTCGTTCATTTCTTCTCCTCTTTTTTTGACAAAAAGGAGAAACAACAAAGCAGCCACCTTTCTTTGAAAACAGAAGAAATATTTGAAAAGAGAAGGCGAGATTGGTTAACCAAGAGAAGCATGCTGTTTCGCTCTAAGAAAGGCTACAAGTGGCCTTGTGTCGAAAGGAAAAAACTCTTTTCTTGCTATTTTTTTAATAAAAAAATAGCAAAGAAAGCAAAAGAAAGTAATGCGCATGCCTTAAATCCAGTAAAAAAAAGCAGGCGCACAGCAGACTTACCCCCTAGAAAGAAAGCCTTTACCTTTGCAACAAATAATGGAATACCAATTCAAAACAAATACGGACATCGTGTTAAGGTAAAAACAAGTAGACGGTTGGCCTTTGCAGCGGCCGGGCAAGGTAACCACTTTCTAGCGCCACAATGTGTAATCCCAATGGTACAAGATATCTGTCCCGGGGGTATTCCGTTCACTCCAATTCTTCCCATTCTGCCTGAAATAGGAAAACAGTTTCAACCATTTGTATCTATATCTAATTTAATCCAACCTGCCATCGACCAACGAATAGCTGAGTATGGTCTTGAAATGGCACAAAGGAAGCTTAAAAACGACAGTTTGGTTGTTTTAGGGGCGGAAGCCAGAAAAAAGAAACTGTTTTTAAAATCAAAAGAAAGCGCACAACTTTTTACTATAGGAAAAAAAAGACTTTTGACAAGCAAACAACTTCGACGTAGTAAGAAAATATATTATAAAAAATATAACAAAATAATTCGCATACCAAGACAAAAAAAACCGATAAAAATTCCTATGGGCGCTAAAATAGGAAAAATCTGTATAAAAGGAAGTTATAACAATATTATTTTGACTCTTACAGATCAAAGGGGAGACACCAAAGGTTGGGTCTCGGCTGGCACTGCAGGCTTTAAAAATGGACGTAAATCAAGTCATTTTGCAGCCGAGAGCGCAGCAGACCGCATGGCACATCGAAGCATTGAGCTTGGATATGCCTTTGCAATGGTAAAAATGAAAGGACTTGGGGGTGGCAAACGAAAGGCAATTCGCCGTCTTTGCAAATCTAATTTACAGTTATTGAGAATGAGCGATACTTTTGCCATACCACATAATGGATGTCGAAGAGCCAGAAAGCCTCGTAAATAGTCTTTAAAAAAATTGGAATAAAAAACGTTTCTACTTGTTTCATCCATTTTCTCAGTACATTAAAATTAGTCTAATTTGAGCAACCTGTCTACTTCCAGTGTGGGCTCAACCGCATAACTCACAGCCTGACCAGCATAACGCCTAGAAAGTGATTGACAGATGTTAGTCGTCAACAAGTAAAAGTAAAAGTCAAAGCAACCCTTTTACTTGTTTACTTGCTGACGACTAAAAAAAAAGAACAGTTAATGCAAGCCTGCCCAACTCAGCCTGCTTAACTCAATGGGTAGAGTATCGGTTTTGTAAACCGAATGTTATCGGTTCAAGTCCGGTAGTAGGCTTCTATTTTAATAGAAAACTGCCAAAATCTCACCTCTTTTTTTTGCGATGCCCTTCTTTAAAAGTTCATGACATGGTCAGATACAGTAAAATTAAAATAGTAAGCGAAGTAGGGGTAAGAAGATTGCATATTCAAGGGGGTAGTAGAAGCAAACCAAACAGCTTGCAATGGATTACCAACATATCAAGTAAAAAAAGAAATAAAAAAAAAGAATTAAAAATGGAAATTTATAACTTACTGTTTTGTGGAATCAAATATGATATAGATGATTTGGAGTTCTTTCTTTTTGAAAATTATTCTTCGACCTGTTCTCAAAAATTTCATTTACTAGATTCTTACCATACTGTATTAGTACCTGCCATATTAACAATTGTGGTGGTGCACAGTGTGGTGCACACTCTTTGGTCTAAGTGGAAAAAGTTTGACAAAAAAAAACGACCCAGTTGGTTTTTTGAATTAAATATAAACGGGCAACGACTTTTGGTATTTTGTGTATGTTTGGCCACCTTCTTGTCTTTTTATTCCTTAGGTTACATTGACATTGTCGATCAGCTGTACCTTAAGTTTTACCGCTCAATCTTCCCCATAACTTATGCTGGTCAGGACAACCAAAACAATCAAAAATCCCAAAAAGCCAAAGGTAAGGAGAAAATGGCTACAACACCAGCTGAGGATCCAGCTGAGGATCCAAATGAGACTTCAAACAGTTGGAAAGCCTCAACCAATCGTGATGATTCATTTACGGATGATTTGGCCCGTGCTGATCGTGACAGAGGTTTAAACAAGAGGTGTGCCGATGATTTAGAAGAGTCGAGCAGTGGTGATCAGCCATTTATGCCAGATTTGGAGCGTGCTGATCGCGACGAAAATATCAGCATGGGCATGAAAAAGCTTAAAATACGTAGCCGACCAGCAAAACAAAGGTTGTCGGTAGTTTCAGCCATTGACCCAGATCAACAAGTCCAATCTGCGGTTGCAAACGATCAACACGTCCAACCTGCGGTTGCAAACGATCACCAAGTCCAACCCATTGTTGCAAAGTATGAAATTTTGGGTGATTCACCAAATGATGCTGGTAAAAGGTTTGCTGAACTTTTTACGTTGAAAGCTGTTAAAGAAATGCAAGATCGAAAGAGACAGAAAAAGGGTTAAAGGCCTTCTATTTTGACATCTTGATTTATATAAAAACATAATACTTATCAAGACAGATAACAACAGCATGGATATATTAAACAGTCTACTAAATTTTCATCAATAAACTAATCATCTTGCAACTAAAAAACCATCATTACTGTAATCCCTTGGAGCAATTTTCGATTACTAGTTTTTCTATATTTGAAATAGAAAATCTGTATAATCGTGTCACCAATCTATTATTAAATTGATATTAGTGTAATTTTAGTAATCTTTCTACTGGCATGGTGGGATCAACTGCGCGTGTCAGCCATGGGGTGTGAAGTTGACCACTACTTTCTTATCATGGCAGACTACATTAAAATTATATGTGCGTGTTTGGAAATGTTGAAATCTAATGAATCTAATGAATAAATCTAGAAGGTCGATACAGACATGGCATTAAAAAATTCATTATTCCGCCATGTAGTAGAGTTTCTAGACCGATGGCTTTTTTCAACGAATCACAAAGACATAGGAACTCTTTATCTTCTTTTTGGAGCCTTTTCAGGTATATTAGGAACTTGTTTTTCTATGTTAATACGAATGGAATTATCTCAGCCTGGTAATCAAATATTGGCGGGAAACCACCAGTTGTATAACGTCATTATAACTGCTCACGCCTTTTTGATGATTTTTTTCATGGTAATGCCCACCATGATTGGTGGATTTGGTAACTGGTTTGTGCCAATTCTAATTGGAGCTCCAGATATGGCATTTCCGCGATTAAATAATATCAGTTTTTGGCTTCTTCCTCCGTCATTATTTCTTCTTTTAAGCTCAGCATTGGTTGAAGTAGGCGCAGGCACTGGTTGGACGGTCTACCCACCTTTGAGTAGCATTGCTAGTCACTCGGGAGGGGCGGTAGACTTGGCCATCTTTAGTCTTCATTTATCTGGTATTAGTAGTATATTGGGGGCCATCAATTTTATTACCACAATATTTAATATGCGTGGACCAGGAATGACAATGCACAGACTTCCTCTCTTTGTTTGGTCTGTTTTGATTACAGCATTTTTATTACTCTTATCTTTGCCTGTACTGGCAGGAGGAATAACGATGCTTTTGACAGATCGAAATTTCAATACTACTTTCTTTGACCCTGCAGGAGGAGGGGATCCAGTTTTATTTCAACATCTTTTTTGGTTCTTTGGTCATCCTGAGGTCTATATTTTAATTCTTCCTGGTTTCGGAATTGTAAGTCATGTTGTCTCTACTTTTTCTAAAAAACCTATTTTTGGTTATTTAGGAATGGTCTATGCCATGCTATCAATTGGTGTGTTGGGTTTCATAGTTTGGGCTCATCATATGTATACTGTGGGATTGGATATAGACACGCGCGCATATTTTACAGCAGCCACAATGATTATAGCAGTGCCGACAGGTATTAAAGTATTTAGTTGGATTGCTACCATGTGGGGAGGAAGTATTGAGTTAAAAACTCCAATGCTTTTTGCCATTGGATTTATTTTTCTCTTTACACTCGGTGGATTGACGGGGGTAATTTTGGCAAATTCAGGATTAGACATAGCTCTTCATGACACTTACTATGTAGTGGCACATTTTCATTACGTCCTATCCATGGGTGCCGTCTTTGCATTGTTTGCAGGTTTTTATTATTGGATAGGTAAAATTTCAGGCCTACAATATCCAGAAACACTTGGTCAAATTCATTTTTGGATCTTTTTTTTGGGAGTAAATATCACATTCTTTCCAATGCATTTCTTAGGCCTTGCTGGCCATCCTCGTAGAATTCCTGACTACCCTGACGCCTTTGCAGGATGGAATAGCATTGCATCTTATGGTAGTTATTTATCAGTATTGGGTGCCGTCTTTTTTTTCTACGTGGTTTATAAAACATTGACTAATACTCAACGTTGTGGACGAAATCCCTGGGAAACAACTCCAGGTCTTTCTCCAACTTTAGAATGGATGGTAGCCTCGCCACCAGCATTCCATACATTTGAAGAAATCCCGGCCATTAAAGATACATTGCCCCCTCACTTGTTATCATCTTTAAATTCCACGAATAATCAACAGTTGAAAAAATAACTGTTTCCGTCCACTTGCGCTGGGCCGTGGACTCGATTCGTATGGCGGCCTCGACCATGGCCGCCTACAAATAGTATCCTCTTAAACGATGGTCTATAATCAACGACGCGATCTGCCACCTCCATGACATGGTAGGCAGAAATAAGAAAGAATTAAAAAAAATTTAAGAAGGGATTAAGAAAGGATTAAAGGGCAGCATTGGCATACCACCGAAACGAGACCATGGAGATTTTAAAGATAGACGGTCTACTATATTTTTAATTTTTATATAAAACCACGTGACAAATCGCAAGTAAAGATTTTATGCTGCCTACCTTTGCACATTATTTAAATTGTGTTTAAAAAATTATTTCACCTAAATGCCTTTCGAATGTTATTATTTAGTTTTCATCTATGTAAAATTATCAAATAGACAGTAAAAATAAAAAATAAATTTTAATTGTATCCATTATTTAAATTCATTAACTATTTTAAATCATCATGCTCTACTACCATTACTTGACACAAAACCTCCTACTTAGGTCGGTTCATTGCCCTGCTTGACTGTTGTCTTGTGTCTATAACAAAGGCCTCTTCCACTTTTCTATTTTATGCAGAGGTTTCTTCAACCTCTCTGCTTAATACACAGGCCTCTTTCCCCCCTGCCCTCCTCGTTGATGATTCATTATTACAATGATCCCATAATTGTTCTACTCATGGATCTATATTATTTTGCTTGCTTATGTAAATTTAGTTTTCAAGAAAATCAAGCTGTTTTCAGTTGATCTCTTTTTCATTGCTTACCATGCTGCAAGTCAACTCTGCCGCCGTAGTTGTAACTTTTTAAAAAGCACAATCAAAAAGGTTTGATTCTACTATTTTTTGACCAAAATACAAAATATAAGAGGAGTTGATGGGCCTTCGCTTTATATAAAAGCAAAGGGTAAAAAAGGCAAACAGAAAAGCTCATAAAATCACAGTATAGAAAGAGGTGTCAAATAGAAAGCAAAAAAAAAGGTAAAAAACCAATTATAGTAATCAACCAACAACTAATTTGTCTGACTGGCTAAAAAATAAAGGGCAGAATAGTTCAGAGGTTAGAACGATGGAATCATAATCCATATGTCGTGGGTTCAAATCCCACTTCCGCCTTTTTTTTACCGTCAAAAATACAAGGATTGCTTGCAGAGCAAGCAAGGGTCGAGAAGGTTGTGTTTATAGAGACGGCCTGCTTGCTTGCACACCAAGCAAGGCCTGCTTGCTTGCACACCAAGCAAGGACTGCTTGCTTGCTCACCAAGCAAGGAGCCTTCGCTTTGCCCATTAAGGGCAAGGTCAAACAGGTTGTCTAGAACAAACAAAGGTCGAAGAGAGTTCTGTCATAGACACAAGGGCTTATAGTTTAATGGTTAGAACACGTCGCTCATAACGACGCAGTTGTAGGTTCGACCCCTACTAAGCCCATATTCTACTTGCCTTCTTTTTTGCTACTTGCTTTTGCAAAGAGCAAAAAAACAACAGCTAATGCCTTTGTTTTTGGTATCTAATATTTTGGTATCTAATAAAGGTTTTACTCCATTAGTAGGTTTTTTTTCAAAAAGAAAAGGAGGCTTGCCTTTTATACAACGCAAGCTTGTCTTTTCCACACAAGGACTGCTTGCTTGCTGAGCAAGCAAGCAAGGAGCCTTGCCCATCAAGGGCAGGGTCAAACAGGTTGTCTAGAACAAACAAAGGTCGAAGAAAGTTCTGTCATAGACACAAAGGTGGAACAGGGTTTGTATAATACACAACCAGACCTCCGTTTTATACACAAAGGTCCTGGTGTCTAAGACGGGAGGAATCTAAAGATTTTTGCCCATCAAGGGAAAAAATGGTTTGCTTGCCTTGCTGTGATGGGTAAGCCAGCAGACTTACTCTCTGTACACAAAGAAAAAATGTTATCTGCTTACTTTTCCTAGGTAAAAATCTAATATCTTTACCTAAATCCTCAACTTTTCATCTACCTTTTCCCTGGTAGGATAAACATTGTTGTTGTGCTTTGATTTGAGTATAAAAGTAATAAAATAGTAGCAACAGAGAGCAAAGAAAGTAAAAAGAAGAAAGGACATTTGTTTGAAGACGGCGGTAAAATTATGTTTTTTTTAAACCATCCATATAAATATAAAATAAATTTCAAATGACACTAATAATTCCCTTGTCATCTCTTTGTTTGTCTTTGCTTTCTGCTTGGCGTCGCTTTTTTTTAAACACAAGTTTTTTTATTTTACTAGAAAAGTAATAAAATATCACATTTACTACTTGTCTAGGACAATGTCACCTTCTTTACAGGGCATAGAAAATATAAATTGGATACGCATAACGTCAAGACTGTGTTTCCTTTAGATAGCAAAGTGATTTTTAACTACTTTCTTAGTAAAAGCAAGAAAAAAGAGAAAGAGACTGACACAACCAAGAAAGTATTGTAATAAAAAGTATGATAATTTTCATATCAAAAATTTATAATATCTTGGTTTTTCAAAAGAGAGTGTGATCCACCCGAACCCTTATCGAATTCGACTTGTGAAATCACTTGCTGCCATATGTACTGCCGTTGGCGGAAGACGTGGTAAAAATCAAGATATTTTAAGTTTTTGTAATACCATTAAGTAACCCTAACTTGATAGGCTTTTCAGTGGTCTGTAAATTTTAAATAATTGTTGTCACCTTTCAAAAATTGTTATTCTTTGTCAAGTTGTTCTGTTTTAGTAAAAAAGTATTGAAATATCGCCTGCTCGTCTTGCTTTGTTGTAATCTTTTATTTCTTTTGGTTTCCTTGTGTTAAAAGAGGAAGAATCTTTGTGTAAAAAAGAGAAGCCTGGTCGACCTTGCTCTTTCTGGGCAAAGGCAAGACTGCTTGCTTGCTCACCAAGTAAGGAGTGCTTGTGTATAATAAACAACCTTTTGGAGCCTTTTGGAGCCTTACTTGTCAACTAGACCAAGGCAAGCAAGCGGTACTTTTGTTTTAGACACAACCCTCTTCGATCTTTTAGCTGGTCAATGCTCTTAAAAAGAAAGCAATTACTAATTAAAAAATAGTCTCTGATGGAGAAAACCTAAATTTTTGTAAAATCAGTGAAAACAAAAGGTTTGTTTTGTAGATACCCAATCTGTGCAAGTAAAGTCAAAGACTCAAAGACTGACATTGTAGAGGCCAAACTTCTACAATGAAACTTTTCTTTGAGAAAAAAAGAAGGCTCCTTATGCCCCCAACGCAAACCATTAATTTAAAAATTATGGTGATATAGTTTGCCGATGGCCAAAATTGACTGTTATTTCCAAAATTAAACCGCCTCCTCTAAATTACTATCTAATGCATAGAAAGTGGGATCAGTGTCTGAGTGGTTTAAGGTTCCGGTCTTGAAAACCGGCATGCCTGGAAAGGTATCGGGGGTTCGAATCCTCCCTGATCCGCCCTTTTAGAGGATTAAAAATTTATTATGAAACTGTCACGTGATTTTTATTTGTTTTTGACGTTGCTATGACTTTAATAAAAACACAGAGACCCTTCTTTAATTAGGCTTTTTGCTCTCTTTTTTTAAACAAACCTACGCCCTTCTTTGTCTTGTGCTGGCGAAGCGACCAAACGAGCAAAATGCGTCTCCATTGGCAAAGCCAGCAAAGCAGTGCACAATAAAAAAAGATGCCAGTAAAAGGTTCTTTTTTTTTACTAAAATATAGGCAGATCAACCTACTCTATATCACATCATCCAGTAGCATAAAAAAAAGAAATAGTAGCAGGAGAAAAAGATCAAGACGCGTCTAGACAATTAATTTTATATTAATACTATGTTTAAACAAGGTAGATAATAAAAAACTGTCAAATGACTGTCCTTTTACCTACTAAATAGTAGGTAATAAATCAGTAATCAACCATCCTTGTGTCTAAAAAACGGAAGGGCATTTAGCTCAATTGGTAGAGCGTTTCGCTTACAACGAAATGGTTAGTGGTTCGAGTCCGCTATTGCCTACTACTATGGTGCGGATATGGTGAAACAGGTAGACACACCAGGTTTAGGCCCTGGAGCATTGATGCTTTGCAGGTTCAAGTCCTGCTATCCGTAAAAATTTGAATTTATTGCTGTTTCTAATTGGCTTTAAATTGGGCCAATCTCTAGTAACGATAAAAGTGTGATGGCGGCCCTAGAGAGTCGCACTCAATTTTAATGTGGTTTCACCATCATTGGAAAGTTATGGTTAAACCAGTTACCAAAAATAAACTTTTATTTTACCCTGGACGGCCATCGAAGCCGTCTTTCTTGTACTAACAAAAATAGACTTTTATTTTACCCTCCATGGCCATGGAAGGGCAGCTCCCATGAAAGGACAGCTCCCATCGAAGGGCAGCTGCCATGATAGCTTCTTTCTTTTTTCTTTTTTAATTTACCCTTGACGCGCATCGAAACCGTTCCCCATCTACTTTCTTACGTTGTAAGTGTTTGCACAATTTTACGCAATTTGCTGGATCCATCCGCCACCACCCACTGCAATCCAGCGATCTTTTATAGAATCTTAGATTCCGCCTACGCGCATTTATAGATATAAAACCCACCCATTCCACCGATTCCACCAGGAATATAAATGTTTATAACAATCAATTCCAATATGACCGGATTCTATACAATGACAGAGATTGCCATGCCCAGACCCATTCATCAAAGGGGCGTCACAGAGACTATCAAGCGCGTTTAAGGCCGCTCTGACAGGTCTACAAGGGATTACATACCATTCTATATCAAAGGTCTATATCAAAGGATAGTATAGAGGGTGAAAAAGATTATAACCCGACTCTACGGGGTAAAAACCCATGGTTGGCATTGACTTGAATATAAATGATCAAAATAGGAAAACAAAATAGAGACCGATGGGTGTCGCCGACGATGCCCTTTAGAGCAAATAAATATATGTAAATTGTATGAAAAAAGAATGTAAATTATTATTAAATTTGTCTAAAACAAGTTTTAAGCTCTTTTCTCAACGCTATATGTTGTTGGCTAAATAAAAATTAATCACGAACAGTTATAACTTTACTAGTAAAAAGAGAAAAAAAGCGTACTTAGAGTAGCTGCTAAAAATAGATTTTTAACCTTTAGTCATGTTAACTCCGACTTTTCCAATGTAAATTTGGTATAACCCTTTTTTTTGAAAATAAAAAAAATCAAAGTATAAATTCGAATGAAACTAACATTTCTGGCTAATACGCCAATACAATGAGTGATTCAGTCTGTTTTTGTTGATTGTCATTGTTGAAATGCATTTATTTTTAATCTTCTAATATTATTTGTATTGAGTAGCTACCCCACTGTGTAAGCTTAAGGTTTAGATAAGACCAGTGGTGATGCCGAGTCTGAGACAAAGCAGGTAGCAGAGTTGGCCAAGTTAAACCTTAGAAAGCATGGTCCACTGCCCAACACAAATTTTTATTTTATTAAAGCACTAAAAAACAAGTATTGTCAGCTTTGTTGTACCACCATTTCATGTTAACCAAAGTAATCATGCAAAGAAAGCTTTCTTTTATTTGGAAGCGGGCCTACTCCCATCAATGAAATGATGGCAAGGTTTTATGACATTTCACATTTTTTAATATAATAACTCGGGATTGCTTAATAACTTTTTAAAATAAGGTATAATATAACTAGTCGTTAATTGTTTGTATAAAAATATATTTTTTATATATTAGATCATTTTTTATTAATTTTTAAAAATGCTTTTTTCAGGGCTAGTAACTCAGTTGGTAAGAGTATACGCTTGATAAGCGTAAAGTCAGGGGTTCAAGTCCCTTCTGGCCCACAAACTATTTTATCTTATTTAAAAATACTGTTTTTTTGTTATCTGAAAAAGAAAAAGGCAGAACAATTCTTTCTTGACTTTTTATCAAGGGAGTCGCTCTTCTATGCACCAGATTGCTTGCTTGCCTTGGTCTGGTAGGCAAGCAAGCAAGGACTGCTTGCTTGCTCAGCAAGCAAGGACTGCTTGCTTGCTCAGCAAGCAAGGACTGCTTGCTTGCTCAGCAAGCAAGGACTGCTTGCTTGCTCAGCAAGCAAGGACTGCTTGCTTGCTCAGCAAGCAAGGACTGCTTGCTTGCTGAGCAAGCAAGGAGCCTTCTCTTTGCTTATCAAAAGCAGTGAATCTTACCTTTTTAATACAACAAGGCTTTTCTCTAACAATTTACGCTTAAAAAATAGAAAATAATGAAAGAAAGGGTCAAACAAAATAAAGGCAAGCAGAGATTCAAAACCACCAGGCAGCATAAAAAATAGATTTAAACACTGGTAATCATTAAATTATGGAATCTATTAAAGATACAGTATATTTTTTATAATAGTTTTGAATTATGTATACAGGATAAACAGCCAGGAGGAATGGCTGAGTGGTTTAAAGCATTGGTTTGCTAAATCAAAGTACAATTTTATTTGTACCATGGGTTCGAATCCCTTTTCCTCCAAAATTAAAATTAGTTATTATTTGTCTGTAGTATTAAATTGTATAGAAAAAAAAGCCTAATCTTATTACTAAAACAAAAGCCACTGGAATCCCCTTTCTTCGTTAATATCAGATTAAACGTAGATTTTTATTAGAAAAGCGTGAACAAGGCACCACTTTAAAATCAAAACTTTGACGTCATGGATGCGTTTCACAACAAGTATTTCTTTTCTTGTGTCTAGAAGGAAAAGAAAAGGCTCTTTGTGTCTACTAGAAACTCCTTTCAACCTTGTTTTTTTATTTATAAAGAAGAGAATAATAAATCTTGTCTATTCTTTTTACTCGTGACCAACAAGCAAATCAAGAAGAAAAAGGTTTTATTTGAAAGTGACACCGCCATCAATTCATGATGACATTAAAACTAGTAGAATTTCAGCACTGTTAGAATAGACTTAATTTCCAAAAATAGTTTCCATGTCAAGACAAAAAATCTGTCTACTTTTCAGTTGTAACGTCGAGACATTTAATCTTTACATAGAATAAAAAAAGGTAAAAAAAATGAGAATAATCTTATATCAAATTATCACCAATTGTGTTGCAAATGACGACATGGATGCTGCCATGACCATGTTTGGATGCAGTCAATCAAATGTCATTGTTTCTCTACTAGTGGACCCGAATAGATATACAAGGTAGCGACTAAAAGCTGCCCACTTTTAGCTTCTGGTATTGCAAGTAAATTATGCATTCCAGGAGCAATTTGGTCGTGGCACGCCACCCTGAGTCAGCCAATTTTACACCATCCCTTCACTTTTATACGTAGTTGGCCGGTCAGCACAATGCTCGAACGCTATTTCTTCGACGAGGGCGAGAAGTGGGGCTATTTTATCGACAAAGCACGTATCCAGGCTAGTAGGAATTCGACTGGGCAATTCGAGACAATATGTTTCAATCTTCTTGTTGGAATGGGGCCTCGGAAGTTGTAACGCATAATTATTATAGGGCGAGACCGCCCTGGTGGGTTGACATATTTGACAACCACAATACAACTGCTCCATTTCCCTTTCCTGGAAATCTGCCGACTCCTCCACTTAGGGCGACCAATCTACCTGAAATAGTGGATGCCTTTGCTACCCTTTCACCTAGGGTGAGGGATCGCGGATACCTTTGCTCTGCTTGGGTTGTGGTAACTTTATTTAACGGCCTTCCCCTTTCAGATTTTTCTTATATAGGTCAGTTAGATAGGCTTTTTTTAACTGTTCTTTTTTTTTAGTCGTCAGCAAGTAAAAGGGTTGCTTTGACTTTTACTTGTTGACGACTAACATCTGTCAATCACTTTCTATGCATTATGCTGGTCAGGCTGCAAGTTATGTGGTTGAGCCCACAATGGAAGTAGAGAGATATGCAGATCACCTGTGGCATCACAATCTTGATTTTAGAAAAATATAAATCAATGGAATTGGTCGACCTTTATCTACAGCAGATTATAGCTCGAGTTTATGATTTAAATAAAAGAAAGACGGAAGAAACGGTAAGTTGATGCCAGCATCAAAGAAAGCAAGGCTCCTTGTGTATAGAACGGAGGCCTACTTGGTCGAACAAACCTCCGTTCTATACACAAGGAGCCTTGCTTTCTTTTATTTACTTGGTAAACCATTAATCATAAACGACTCTGCCTTGGATCTATTATCATCACACCATCGACTGCTTGCTAGCCAAAGACGGGCAAAAGATATTGAAAAACTTGTTTGAATCGTGGTTTTAAAGATTCTCTTTTATTTGTTTAAAATAACATGACGCTCAGCATAATAGAGCTCCATAAATTGGTACACAGAAAAGGTCTTTTTATTCTCAACACCTGATTTGAATGGTAATCCGCTCGTTCTCAGGTAGAGACCAAAACCTGTGCTGATCGTCGCTGTCCTATGTCATTGCCTGTCATTGGGTAAAGCGATGATTACTTTAAAAGGAGTGTAACAGAAATGTAAGGCAGTGCAGGGGTACAACGGAGCTGTAAGGCACTCCAGCATTGCAGAGGGGCTTAGACGATGGGGAATTAAGGCCTGACTTATTGGCCAGGTAATTATTATTTAAGTTGAGCACCAGATTGAATAATTGCCTGATTTCAATGACTACCTTATTTAATTTTAACGTGACCCAATGGATCTTGATTTATGCGAGTTCAAGCTAGAGTAGCTTGCTTGGTTGCAGTGTAAGGTTATAATCCTGCCAACGGTTGCAAATAAATCAGGCAACTATTAGATCCCCCTCCATTACTTAAATTAATGAGGTTTATAAAAAAGTTCTTTGATATTTTTTACCACACAGTTAAAAGTTAAAGTATATTTTGTTGCTAAAAAAAATGGGGTATGCTTTTATTTTAGTAGAAAATTACTAAAATATCACCTGTTTTTTGCTTTGAATAAAAATTCCATTGGTTTATTCTTTCTTTTCAATTTCCAGTCCTTTGTTAAAGCCATTTAAATTCCCTATTTGCTTAAATTAGTTTTTTATTTATTTTTAGCTGTTTTTATATGCTTTTCGGTCTTTTCTACCCAATTCGGGGTCTTTTTTATATTTTCTGCTTCGATTTAAATGCTTTTTTTTTTCGCTGCTTTTATTCTCTGTTTGTTTGGATTTTGGCTCTTTTATGTTATAAACTACTTTATAAAGTAGTTTATAGGGGGCAACGACATGGTGAAACATAGTTAAACGCGTAGTGATGCCATAATGGAGGCATAGTGAAGGCATAGTGGAGGTAAAATCAAGGTATATAAAAAAGTGGAAGATGGGTCCTTTTAAAAATGTTGATTACTTTGGTGAGAGGTTGCGAACTTAACAATAAGCTCCATTGGCGCGTGCGCGTGGATAACAGTTTAAAAAGATTACTGTATCAAAGTACATCAGCTTAATTAAAAGCCAACGAGGATGCACTTTAAAGAAAGATGGGGGTAGTGAAACAGTGGGTCAATCAGGGTCGTGAAAAAATTATTAAAAAAAGGAAAAAATGTAAACTGGATTAAAGACCATCTTTGAAAGCAAAAAAAGAGTGTAAACTTTCTATGGCAGAGAAGAGATGCGGTCTTTCTCGTCAGGCTCATGCCCCGAAGGTCGTAGGTTCGAATCCTACCTCTGCCAAAGCTTCTTTTTTACTCTCTTTGCAATGGCAACAAAAAGTATGTGGTGTAACTTGTAACTCGAAGTAAAGCCGAGCAAATAAAATTGAATATAATCAGGGGTCTAGAGAGTAGTATCATGCGTTCTCATTAATTTGACTCTTTTTTTAAGGCACCATGGACCAGGTAATAAACCAACTAACAAATCAAAGGCAGGTTGCTGGGCTGCCCTTAAAAAAGCAGCAAGCAAGGAGCCTTCTCTTTGCCCACCAAAAGCATGCATGCCCATCAAGGGCAAGGTTGAACAGGCCTGTGTCATAGATAGAAGGCTTGCTGCATAGAATAAGTCATAAAAATTAAAATGTTAGGAAAAATTCTTCTGTTTTAGACACAAAAAATTGTAGACGTATAGATTCTTAAATTGTATTTGATGGTAGTAATTTTTCAAATCTTTATCTTATCGATACAGTAACTGAGCAACAAGTCAGTCTGGTTTTGACCCGCCATTGGACCTATGCCTTTAAATTAAGTAGAATGCATATTTACAGCCCACATTTTTATAATATATATTTTTTATTTTTTGCAATCAGTCTTATTAGTGATCCAGTAGATGTGACACATTTAATTTAAATTTTACATTTGGGGACAAAATATTTTCACTATTATGTCTAGGTAGCTCAGTTGGTTAGAGCAAAGGACTGAAAATCCTTGTGTCGGAAGTTCAATTCTTCCCCTAGACACTTGACATTTTCTATTTTCTATTTTAAAATTTCTATCAAAACCATATATTCTAATAAAATTTTTATATCTTTGGTATTTTGCCTACCGTCTTCTTCAAAGAAAGGTATGCGGCCAAGTAGATAAAAATTTGTTCTTTTACTAGTAAAATCAAAGCAATCAGGAGATCCAGCATCCATTTTTATACGTAAAAAAGAGGTTGAAAAGCAAAATAAATGGCCTGAATCATGAAAAAGACCATTACATATAGTAAAAAATTTGCCGAGGCTGATTTGTCAAAAATTAGCCACTCAACGACCCATCTCATTGCAGGATAAAAAAAGGGATATCTTGGGGCGGTTGTAAATTGGCAGCTAAACTCGCGGCCACATGGCCGGTTGAGAATTTAATAAAATTAAATGAACAATTTAGTCAAAAAAATGCTGCCATTCTGGGTTACTTCGAGTTGCGATGGAAAGATCATTTTCAAAAAAAAAGAACAGTTTAAAAAGCATATCTTTGGCAGCTTTGCATTGGCCATCAGCCTTTTTTTCCACTTTTTATTTACAATAATTGCCCATGGTATATAATGGAAGTCCATTCGACCCTTTTTTTCTATTTTAGTAGAGAAAAAATCAAATGGAAGTTTCGAAAAAGAAAGAATGCAGCAATGCGGTTTGCATAGTAGACCAGCCTGGCTGTCTTTATTTGATGTTTTACCGTACCAGCTTGATTGCTGCTTGCCCTTTTATTTTGTCATAATCTCTGGTAAAAAAAAGCAAGTATGGGCAAAGGCAACCCTTTTTGTCTCTATGACACAACCCTTGTTGGTTGAAGAGGGTTGTGTCATAGACACAAGGAGATAATTTATTTGTTTCGGTTTACTTATAATTTTTTAATAAAGGTGCGCATAAAAAAGTTTTTTTGGTGGATTTGGTGTGTGCAAACCTTCTTTGAGAGTGTCGATTTTCAACTGATAATAATGTAAATACTCTACCATTATTCATGTTATTTACATAAAAAAACTGATTTTTTCACGACATAATATCAGGGTATGTAGCTTAGCTGGTAGAGCATCCGACTTTTAATCTGATGGCCGTAGGTTCAAATCCTACCATACCCACATCTTGTTTATAGTAACGCACTATTTAGTGGCAAAATAAAATTCTTTGCCCGTCTTTGCTTAACCCTTCTGTAATACTTTTAATATTATTTTTTTATTTCTATTTTAATAAGAAAATCTAACATTTTTTTTTGTTACGCCTTAAAACAAATCCATCCTTGCAAAGGATTTGTCTAAATTTTATTAGGCAGAGAAGAGATGCGGTCTTTCTCGTCAGGCTCATGTCCCGAAGGTCGTAGGTTCGAATCCTACCTCTGCCAAAACTTGCTCTTTTTTTATATTATCTCTACCACAGCCAACAACCAGAGCAGGTAGGATTGGATAAAAGAAAATGTCATTTTTTTTCCTATTCTGACCAGCGTGATATAAATTAAAAATTAAAAAAAGCCTAAAAATGGGCACAACTATTCCGATGACACTATTAAATAACACTGCTGCAAGTAGAGATCCAAGTAGCTTACCACTCAGCCACTCTATCTTTTATCTAAAAAAAGTTATCGTATCAAAACAGACAAAATTTTGATTTAAAACATGATTTTCTACGCTTCACTACTTCTACTATACTTTAAACAGATATTAAAGTAAAAAGAAAAATAAAACTGGTAGAACTCAAAAACAAGCAGAAAGGGTCAAAAGTCAAGTCTACTTGTGGTTTAAACAGAAGGAGACTTGCGTCCTAAATACAAAAATTTTTCTAATTTATAGGAAGGCGATAAAACAAGACTCAAAGAGACGCGATTTGCTTGCTCATTGCTTTCTTAACAGCACCAATAAAGCGCGTCTTTTTTGTTTAAAAAAAAGGAATAATACAGATCGCCCTTTATTTTATATCTCGTTGTCGATCCTCTTGGCCGTCATAAAAAAGAAAACTTTTTTTTAAACCCTTTCTAATTAAGTCTGTCTGCGCCCTTAGTTTCTATAAATTTCTAATAATTTTAATGGAATCATATAAAAAGATCCACAAAATTAAGGCTACCATTTTCATCTCAACAAAGAAAAGCAAAATCGTCTAGGTAATACATCGGCTTCATTGTTATCCTACCTCCTGCTTGTCTTGGGCTGTTTTATAATTTGGTATACCTATTATTTTTTATAAAAGAGTAAGAAAGTTAAGCGAAAAGTAAAAAGGTGGATTGGGTTTTATAGAGCAAAAAAGGCCTTAAATTGAATAGTATGATGGTCTTAGACATTTTTTTACAAAATATATAAATTGTAGATAAAAAAATTTATTAAAATTTAACGTTTGCGCTTTGGAAAAGGGGACGACCATTGTTTTGATAATTTATAAAAAAGCAAGGTTACCATGGGGGTATAGTTCAAATGGTAGAACGCATGCTTTGCACGCATGAAGTCATCGGTTCAAATCCGATTATCTCCAATTCAAAATTTTTAAATTTTTTACTCTTTAGCGAGTAAAATAGACTGGCAACTTGTTTTATATTATTGTTGATTTGCAATGGCCGGTAAATACTTATTAAGCACCTTTAAATTAGGAAAATAACAAAGCAGGTAACAAGTAAAATAAAATTCAACCGCAAAAAAGCATTCTTAGCTCAGTTGGAAAGAGCAACGGCCTTCGGAGCTGTGGGTCGTAGGTTCAAATCCTGCAGAATGCGTATCCCATGAATAACATAATCATGGCTAGATTTCTGTCTATTTGTTATTAAAAAATAATCAAGTCACACCAAAGCTTCGAGTTTTTGTTTCTATGATTTCATGCTGTTTACTGCGCATACCATTTTTTGAAAAAAATGGTATGCGCAGGCCAAACCACTAAAAAAAAACTTTTTACTAAGCAGGATAAAAGAAGGTATAAATTAATGTTTTCACATAAATTTATTTAATTTGCGTATCATACCGACTTGCTTGTTTAATATTTACTTTACACACATCTACTTAACTGTTTTTATTTATAAAATATCTATAATTTGAATGCCACTAGACAGCCATGACAGCCATCTTGGATGGTGTAAAACCATCTGTGATGTTGTATGCATAATGATGTTATTATCATTTTTTATTCACTTTTTATTCTACCAGATATCCCTGCAATTTTATAAAATCAAAACTTAAAATTAACTAACAATAAATTGCCATGTCGTGAAGAGCAACTAATAAATTACGTGAATCTTTATTTTAGTAAATTCATATTATTTTAGCTTGCAGATATTTTAAATAAAATGTGATATTTTAGTTGTTTTATAGTAAAATATAAAAATTTATTTTTATTTTATACCACCGTTGAAGCTCCGCCATGGGCGTGAGATGGGCATGGCGAAAAGTTTCAAAGGGTGTGTTGTGTGTGAAAATAAAACAATGCAGGCCATTAAAAAAAAGGTGTTAGTTTAGGGTTGCTTGTGTTATAGAGATCAAAAATCTAAGGATTTCTTGTCTATTAGACCAAAAAAGGGTTGCCTTTGCCCATCAAGGGAAAAGATGGCTTGCTTGGTGTGCAAGCAAGGACTGCTTGCTTGCTGAGCAAGCAAGCAAGGAGCCTTGCCTTTGCCCAGAGGGGGCAAGGTCAAACAGGTTGTATAGAATAAAGAAGAGTCCATCGATTCTTGCCCAGAAAAGGGCAGGACTGCTTGCTCTGCAAGCAAAGCTCAAATAGGTTGTCCATTCTACGCAAGGACTACTTGCTTACTCAGCAAGCAAAGATGGAAGAAATTTCTGTTTTAGACACAAGAAATCACCACTTTTTTAGTTTCACGGCGGTCATTAAACATTTTTCTTATAATTAAAATTTTTATTATATTAGCTACCAACGCTGGCCGCCAATTAATGAAAAGGGCGGATCCTCTGGATGGCATTAAACTTTTTCCGATACTAGTTAAGAATATCAAATCAAGGGTGCACGGTTGGAGGGTTACAGCTTTTAGACGGTTTCAAATTATTAAAAAAGGAATAAACGATAAAAATAAATTATAGTAATATCGATTGATAGAATAATTAATATGCCACAGTTAGACCATGTCACCTTCTTTCCACAATTTTTCTGGCTATTTATAATTTACCTAGCTTTTTATCTAGTTATATTAAAACATTTTCTACCACCATTGAGTCGAATATTAAAATTTCGTAAAAAAAAAATAACCTTTTCTCAACAAGGGGTTTCTGGGGTAAACGCAGAAAAAACTCAAATTAGCACCACTTTGGATGGCCTAGTAGAGCGTTCAGGGACTGGGTCGGAAAATTTATTCCAAACCAATCTGCAAGCCATCCATTTTTGGTTAAACAGAATATTTCTAGAAAGCAATAAGACGGAATGGAAGGAGATCCATCCACATTACCTTTCTTATTTGGGAGAAAAATCATTATCTCGAAATGCCGCCATCGATCTTGCTCTTGAAAAAACCAGTGAAACCAGACTTTTTCCATCATTGATTGATAAGTTAAACAAACTTTTACCTCTCTAAAATTTTAGTGTATAAAAATAATTATTTATTAAAAAAAGCAAGTTATCCTGTTTTAATCAAGACGGCGGCATGCTTTTTATTGCTGCCTGGTTTAAATGTCGCAACAACACTGTTTTTCATTGCTTGAATCCCTTGTGTCTAAAACAGAAGCCTCTTCAACCCTTGATTGACTGACCGACAATGACCAATCAAGTAATTCAAGCAATGAAACCTCGGGCGGACCACGCCTCCAGACAAGGCGGGGAGTAAAAGCTTTTTGATTTAAATTTCAAATGGCGAATATAACTTAGTTGGTTAAAGTGCCAGACTGTGACTCTGGAAATACGGGTTCAATGCCCGTTATTCGCCCATTTTTTTTTAATCACTTCCATTTTCAGGAAAATTAAAAATGAAAGTAAACCAATTTAACAACGACACCTGTTTTTCTCTTTCTTTTCTTAGATGGGAAAAAGCCCCAAAAGGTAAAAGGCGATGGGTCTTCGACTCAGCTAAGGAGGAATCTCTGCATCGATTTTACTATTTTTCCGCCACAATGAAAGCAAGTAGGAGACAGGTTATATTTAATATTCCATGATAGCTGATATAAAAATCAATCCTTTATCAAAGATTTCATAAAAAAAGGCGGGCATAGATTAATGGTAAATTCTCTGCCTTCCAAGCAGAACAGTGCGACGAGAAATTTTTATTATCGAATAAAAATTTATAAGTCATGGCATGCAATGTGGTGAAATACCACAGGGTGAAGCTTTCCACCCTACCCTACTTGGACATGTGTGAAGAGTAATCTACAGATGTGAAGCTCCATGAAGAATATATTTATTCTTGGGATATCGTACCAAGAAAATGTTGGGGTAAAGAGAAAAAACCTTTTTTATTAAAAATAAAAAAAATAATTGTTTTTGTTTTAGGTAAAAAATCATAAAAGAAAAATAAATAAAAATTTTTGGTTTTCCTCACAAAATCACGAACAACGCCAGTGAACAAACGTTGAGGCTTCGTCATTGAAATTCAAGGTCGATTTTTACCGTCAAACTGGAGGTAATATAAATAAATCATTACTATAATATTAAAAATGGCATAAAAAGATGTTTTCGTATTGAGATAAAGAAATTTTATACAAAATAAAAATTACAGCAGGGTAGTATACAAATATTATATTTGATACCTTTCAGTAAAAATTAAACTTTCTTTTCTCTTTCTCCTTAGTCTCAATGGTATTGCTGTCAAAAAAGAACTTTCAAAGCGCGTTAGACAAAAAGTCTACTTAATAAGTCCCTACTTGATCAAGCACAAGAATCCGTGTGTCTAAATCAGAAAAATCCTTGTCTATGAAGGTCAAAATTGCTTGCTTGCCCTGCCGTCATGGGCAAGCAAGCAACCCTGCCCCTTTCTGGGCAAAAATTTTTAGATTCTTTGTGCCTAAACAACAAGTCTTGCTGTGTTTAAACCAGAAATCTTGTTATCTAGAAAATACAAGTAAACTAAAACCTGGTGCTTTTAAAAAAGCAGCAAGCAAAGCGCCTGCTCTATTTTCTGTGGACTTAAAGCATACCAATAATCAAAGAAGGGTATGATAAAAACTTTTGTGCTTTCTAGACAAGGATCTTTGCGCTTTCTACACCAGGCAAGAGAGACTTCTTTTTATTCTATTTTGTAGAAAAGATTTTATTTTAACTTGAAACGCTTAATCTAAAAAAAAAGAGTAAGCAGTGGGTAAGAGAATGTTTTTGTTTTGAACAGGATCGAAAGTTTAACAACTCCCACCGGAGTAAAGTTTGGTTCGTCGAGATTGGGGATTAAGTGCATGTATGAAACTCGGTAAGCCCAAATAGCTTTGATATACCTTAACAAGTATTTTAAAGAGATGGCTGTAAGGCCTTCCATCGCTATGTGGGTAAAAGACTTCTCAAAAAGCAAATGCTTATATGTAATGTATCAGATAAGGATAATAACCTACACCGAAAGGTGGCCCACTTGAGAATGGGTGATTATTTTTTAAATCTACTATAAGTGGAGTCAAAGCTATTTTATATTTAGAGTAGAATGGCAAGTAGATTTTATAAAAATAGATTGCTTGAGCCGTGTGCGACGAAAGTCGCGTGCACGGTTCTCAGGGGGGGAAAGCTTGCGAAGGCCTACCTATCCCAATTATGGGTTCGATTCCCATTGCCCGCTAAATAAAATAAAACTTTTTTTTATCCTTTTTTAATTAGTCTATGCAAAGAAAAGCAAAGGAGAATAGAATCGGATGGCAGATAGAAAAAAAAAGAGATAAACCCTACAAAATGACATATTATGTTGGCCGTCTTTGTGTATAAAACAGAAGCCTGCTCGACCTTTACTTGCTCTGCAAATAAGCAGTCTTTGTGTAGAATGGACAACCTGTTTGAGCTTTGCTTGCAGAGCAAGCAGTCCTGCCCTTTTCTGGGCAAGAATCGATGGACTCTTCTTTATTCTATACAACCTGTTTGACCTTGCCCCCTTTGGGCAAAGGCAAAGCTCCTTGCTTGCTTGCTCAGCAAGCAAGCAGTCCTTGCTTGCACACCAAGCAAGCCATCTTTTCCCTTGATGGGCAAAGGCAACCCTTTTTGTGTTTAATAGACAAGGAATTTATGGATTCTTTGTCTATTAAACACAAGCCTGTTTGACTGTTAATTTTTTATCAAGATAGACGGCAAAATTAGTCATTGTGTTATAGATATCAAGTTCAAAATTTTGCTCAACGCAAAGAAAAGGATACAGCCCAGTAAAACATAGTCACCAGTTGATGAAAATTCATTTTGTTTTGGCTTCAATCCAGTGAACTGATTTCTCTTTTTTTCCCAATTACAATTAAAACAGCAAAGGGTAGCGGGGTGTAGCGCAGCTAGGTAGCGCACCTGTTTTGGGAACAGGAAGTCATAGGTTCAAATCCTGTCACCCCGAGTTTGTTTACTATTTATAAATGGGGTTTAATTTTTCTGTATACCTGATCGAGGTAATTTTACTTACTGCTTAAGCATACATAAAAACTTGCTCTTTCTTTGTTTGTTTTGCCTGACTTCCATGGAACATTAAGTTTCCTTTCTATACGCCAACCGTATTCAAGATAAGAGCCGTATAAAAATAAAAAAGATAATTGTGTGGCAGCGTTATAATCTAAAAAAAGCAGCAAGTAAGCACCTGCTTTTCTCTAATTTATTTTCATTTTAGTCATGATATTTCAACTTTTTGTCTTTTTGAAAAACACAAGACCGTCTAAAGAAAGTATTGATTAATAAAAAATGCAACTTCTCTATCTCTAATAGCTCAGTGGTAGAGCGGACGGCTGTTAACCGTCAGGCCGTTGGTTCAAATCCAGCTTAGGGAGAAGGCCAGAGAGCTGCAAATTCCTAGAAATGACCTACGAAAATAAAATTATTAAAAAATGACCTACGAATACCAAATAGTAAAAAAACCAAATAGATTTACCTTGGTTGAAGAGAAAAAATCAAGGGTGAAGTTTACTTTCTATGAAGGTCAAAATTGCTTGCTTGCCCATCACAGTAGGGCAAGCAAGCAATTTTGACCTTCATAGACAAGAAACAAATAAAACTTAATTTTTATTTTCTCTTGCCACTTAGAAAGCAAAAAAATGATATATATATTAAGTACTAATATAAATGATAAAAAAAAAATTAAAGAAGGGTTATCCACTGTTTACGGCCTAGGCAAAGCTTTGTCCGTAAAAATTTGCGATCAATTAGGAGTTAGTGATAAGATCACATTTCGGCAGCTTAAATATTCACAAAGAGAGATATTGACTCAACTAGTGCCAGCAAGTTATATGGTTGGTGCGCAGCTTCGCGGGCTAGTGAGACAAAATAAAGAACGATTAAAGCGAATTTCAAGCTATCGGGGAATCAGGCATGTTCAAGGTCTTCCATGTCGAGGGCAACGATCTCATGGAAATGCACGGACGGTTCGAAAACTTTCTCCCAGAGCTTATACAAACCAAAATAAGCAGAAAAAAAACTTGCAAACTGGTAAGCATCGTGGCCAGAAAAAAAAGGGCCAAAAATAAAATATCTGTTATCATCTATTCTGTGGTATGCTTCTCCTTTTGAAAAGTGATATTTTACTACTTTTTCCTTTAAATGGCCTTTCTTATTTGCCCTTAGTAAAAAGAGCGTCTATAACTAAGTAATGAAAAGCAAAGGAAAGAAAACTTCTGGTTTAGACACAAGGAAAATAAAAATGGAAAAGCAAAGGAGATTACAAAATAGTAATAAAAAGAAAGTAAATATGATAAAAAATAGTAATTAAAAATGCTTAGTCCAAGACGTACTAAATATCGTAAATATCAAAGAGGGGGCAAGAAGGGAGTTCAATCCAATATGACAGAATTGCAATTTGGTCAATATGGGTTGAAGGCTTTACAAAATGGGCAAATTCATGCCAAAACAATAGAGGCGGTTCGTCGTGTTATGACGCGTCATTTTAAGCGAACTGGCCAAATTTGGATTAGAGTTTTTCCAGATATAATTGTCACGGCAAAGTCTGCGCAAGTTCGAATGGGTAAAGGAAAAGGATCTCCATCTCATTGGATTTGTCGAATACAACCAGGACAAATTCTTTATGAAATAAATGGGGTATCTTTTTCTTTAGCAAAGCAAGCCGTCGACTTGGCGTATCATAAGCTGCCAATTAAGACCGCCTTTCTTTCAGTGGATTGATACAAGATAATTGCATGCTTTAGTTAGGTTTTATTTTTTTCTATTTCTTCATTGATTGGTTACCCACCAAGTAAGCAACTTTAATAAGTTTAAAATAGATTTACCCCAAGCCTGCTTTTTCATTATCTTTGGCGTCCGCCTTGCAAATCAGCCTTTCTTTGTGATTAAAAGAAAAAGAATCTCTAGAAAAAATATTTTCTTTTTAATGCACTTAAAACAATTCGTTGTTTGCTTGTGCTTTTCTTAGAAAGTAAAAGCAAGCAAAGCACAGTAAGACGTAAAAAATACAAAAAATCAATTATTATGGTCTTAAAAAGAATAATCCGTCAATATTTAAATCAGCATTTACCCGAAAACATAATGCCTGCTCAAAAATTGGACCGGAAAGCGAAAAAAATAGTACAAAATCAAAACTATTTTCGTTACGTTCCTTTGCGCAAGCGTATAAAGAAAGCTGATTCTTACTTGAGAAATTTACAAATATATCCAGTCAATGACAATGTCGATCAATTAAAACAGAAATTTAATCAAGATCATTTAAAGACTAAGTATCATCCTTTTTTTAAATACATAGAACAATGTTCAACATCGATTACTCATCTAGAGAAAAGTTACATTCATCATAGAACTGAATTGTGTAAGGATTACTTTCTAACAGATTTTTCTTCGCAATTAGAAGAAAATTTAATATTATCTAATCAATGGACTGGTGTAAACATTAATTCCTTGACATTGCCCAGCAGATTTTATAAATTACAGAAGGCCAAATATTATTTATATTCATTAAGTCAGTATAAGGTTGGATTTGCAAGAAAATACGACCGTCAAAGGCCATCTTCTATCTACAAGTCGCAATTAATGGAGCGAAAAAAATTAGGCCTTTTATATGGAAATTTGTCAAAGAAAGAAATTTATAGAACCATTGAAACCGCAGAAAAATATCGTGGTGTTTTCCGTGAAAATGTTCTTCGAGTCTTGGAAAGTAGATTGGATGTGATTCTTTATAGAATTGGGTTTTTTAACAGTATCCCAGCTGCTCGTCAGTCGATAATTCATCGTAAAATTTTAGTAAATCAGCAAGTTGTCACCATTGCTCATTATCAACTTAAGGCAGGTGATGTGGTGTCGGTAGATCGAAAAGAATCCACTTGTTTAAAAGAAGCTCTAAATAAGCGCTTTGATCTCAAAAAAGTTTTCAAATCTAATAAAAGCCGACTCAGTACTTCCTGGCCCTTTGTCCCAAATCGTGGGGTATTAAAAAAAATTATAAAATTTGCAACGTTAAATCACTTGAAAAAAAATCTATTCCAAGCTGCAAAAAAATTACTAGAAAGCCACTTTAACCAACTTACTCTTTTTCCAAAATGGGCAAAATTGCGTATCTATACAAAATTTTTACAAATGCAGCATAGAAAGTCTCATTTTCAAACATCTACCATTCCATTGAAGTGGGCGCAACCATATAAAACTCTTTTTCTTCGTGATAAAAGATATCGCACCAAGAAACAAAAATTACATGGTAATAATAATTTTGAATCTTTGAAAAAAGAAAAAAACTCTTCTTTATTTACAAAAATAAAAAATAAAAAATATTCAAAGCTAACACGCCAAAGAAAAAGATTAGCGCTTTGTTTTGATACCATAAAACGACTAAAAAATTTAAAAACCATTGCAACCTTGGCAAGGAGAGAGTATGGTATAAAGTTAAGAGATCCTTTATTTAGTTATAAATTTATAACTTTATTAAAAAATACCTCTTCTCCATCTTCTTCACACCATATAAAAAAAATACGCCCTTTCATTGGTATAAAAAAGCCTCTTCATTTAGAAATTTCATATAAAACACTGACAGCTATTTATCTATATTCACCACAAAAAATCTTTTTCCCAGTAAATTTAGACATTGAGGGAGTAAAAAAATCATACTATTAAATATTCCAAACTCTGGTTTTAATAAAGATTACTAATTTTTTTCTATGAAAATCTTTTCATTTCACCGATTCCCTTTTCTTTTTTTCTTGATGGTGTGCTGCCTTTTTGCCTGCATTGACTACTTTGCTGCTAAAAAACAAGCACGCCCTTTGCTTGCTTGGTTAGAATAAGCAAAGAAGAATCAAGCAAGGGTAAGGAGGGCCATGCTTTCTCTTCTTTTATAACCAACTCGTAAAATAAAAACCTTTCAACTTCTGGATGACACAGTAAAAAAGTAGTGGAAGGGGTCTTGCCCAAAGAAAGCAAGGATTGCTTGCTTGCAGAAAAAGCAAGGCTTAAAAAGACTTGTATAGAATAAAACAAGGGTCGATGAGACTTGTATAGAATAAAACAAGGGTCGATGAGACTTGTATAAAATAGACAAGGATTGCTTGCCTTGCTGTGCTTTACTGGCCAAGTAAGGTTCAAACAGGCTTGTGTCATAAACAAAAGTAATCTCAAAATGTTTGCCCATCAAGGGGAAAGACTGTTTGCTTGGCTGTGATTAAAAAGCAAGGACTGCTTGCTTGCTCAGTAAGTCAGTAAGCATGTAGCCTTGACTTTGCCCATCAAGGGTAGGGTCAAACAGGTCTCTGTTTTAGACACCAGGCAAAAAATTACTTTTTAATCACGGCCAAGCAGTGAGAAAGCGTGATAACGAATTTAAAAATGGATTCAAATTTTTCGAATTCAAGCTACTTAATGCATGTTACAAGTGAACCTGTATGAAAAACACAAGGACCCCTTAGGATCCTACAATAAAAAAAGTAGCATTTTAAAAATATAATGACCAACTCACTTGGTGAAATGGTAAACACGGCAGACTCAAAATCTGTTTCCTTGGGGTTTATCGGTTCGAGTCCGATAGTGAGTAAATAGTAGCTTACTTGCAAACACGTTGTCAAATTTTAACCAAACCACAATATCCAGTTAATGAAAAAAAGGTGATATAAATAAAAATAGTTGTATTTACTTTCAAAGGTGAAATTAAAAAAGTCAAAATTTCAAGCTGATTGTAATTTTTCTACACAAAGAAGGGCTTCTCCAGTTACTATTACCACTCTAATTTTACTTTCTAACAAAAAACAAGTTAAAAAATGTTTATACAATCCGCATCATTGAGGCCGGACATTTAGTTTTAAGTTACTGCTGCATAAAAGCAATTAAAAAAGAATGTAAAAGTTACTTGGTGGCACATCTTCCTTAATTTAGTAGGGCCGACGTTTAGTAAATTAGAAAGAAAATAAGCCTTTAAGAAGGATTATATCAGCAACATATTTTGTAAAATAACAAATTGTAATAAATTTGTTCTTTGCAGTTATTAAAATCATCGCAATATTTAATAATTTCCAGGCCATATTTAATATGTTCCACTTTTTACAAGGTAATCTCGAAGGCAAGGTAGAAGGTTAGGGGCGGATTTGAACCGCCATTTCAAGATTTGCAATCTTACACATTACCAACTATGTTACCCAACCATTTTTTCTTATAAAAAAAAAGATGAAAATAAAGAAAAAAGGTTGCCATTTTTATAAAATTAAATGATATAATAAATTTTATTAACCAAGTTGCTCACTATTACCACTGGGCTTAAATAAAATTTCAGGATTTATATGATTTACAGTAATATCTTATTACTAAAACAAAAGGCCACTAGAATGCCCTTTCTTTGTTAATATCAGATTAAAACAAGGCACCACTTTGAAATCAAAACTTTGACGTCATGGATACGTTGATACGTTTCACAACAACTATTTCTTTTCTTGTGTCTAGAAGGCAGAGAAAAGGCTCTTTGCTTGGTGTACAAGCAAGCCATTTTTACCCCCTCTGCCCTTCTGGGCAAAAATCCTGAAATTCCTTGCTTAGTGTGCAAGCAAGCTATATTCTCCCTTGATGGACAAGAATCTTTAAATTACTTGCATAAAAAATAAAAGCCTGTTGGACCTTTGTCCATTCTACAAACCTGTTTGACCCTGCCCTTAATGGGCAAAGTCAAGGCTGCTTTATCAAGGGGCAGCTTCTTTGCATTATAAAAGGTCGATTTGCTTTGATTTTTCAAGTTGAACAAAAAAAAGGAGAATAGTTCCAATGGTAGAACAATGGTCTCCAAAGCGCGCCATTCCATCGTCACGCGGTATTCAGCCGTCGATTAATTTGAATAATAAAAAAATATTTAAAATGTTTATATTGTCGAGTGAAGTTAAAATTATTGTGGTATAATATATTTTCACAAATCCCATCTTAGAAGGCAACTTTTAAAGAAATGCAGCATGATTTATAAACAATAAAATTTAATATATATTTTTTGTTTTAGTGAAATTCTTCAAGGATAAATAGAAATTGAACCAATTCTTTTTTCATTTGGTGACCTTAATTTAATCGACTCATTTGCCATGAGACAAAAAATTTCAACATTGGGAGAAGAATGGCTGATGCCATTAAAATAAAAAGATGGCTACATGTTTTTCAAAGAAAACAATTTTTTGCCATCCTTTTTATTCCGCTTTTTTTTAATGTGTACCATGGACAAGCAAGTTGGATGTTATACCTTACATAAAAATCTTCTTTTTAAATGAAAGCAAAAAAGAAAGGATTCTTGTGGTTTATACAGAAAGAAGCTTCCGTTTTCTAGACAAGAATCATTTTGGTAAAAGGGCAAGAATCCTTAGATTTATTGCCCTTTTACCAAAATGATTCTTGCTCTTGATGCACAAGGCTGATATTTTACTACTTGTTTGCTAAAATAAAAGCAGAGCAAAACGGAGTCTCACTTTAAAAACAAAAAATTTCTCAGCTTTGCATAACAACGACAAGTGGGATTGATTCATCACCTGTTGTTGGGCAAAGAGGCATGCGAGAAAAGGTAACATCAAAAAATAAAAAATACGGACATTCTCTACCCATTAACCATGGCCGACCTTTCCCTCTTTGATAATTTTAGAGTTTTGGACTAAAGTTGTCCCACCAATCAGGGAAAGCATTATGAAAAAAGAAGGATCCTACGGAGAAATCTTCAAGTGACGAAAGTCTGGGATTGCCTACATTATAATTAGTGGCAACGGAGTCCTGATAGTACTGAACCCCCATATTTATACAGAACATTTTTTTACATACTTGTGGATGCTCAATGTCATCATAATAACCTATATGGTGCGATGGTGCGATGGCGCAATGCTGCCTTGGTCGATGAGACCTTGGTTTTAGATACAAGCAAGTTATTTAAGTTACGTCTTTATTCTATATAAAATAGAAAAGATTTACTTTATTTTTATATGTTTTTAAAATGTAATAAAACAATATGTTGAAGAAAGGAAAGGAAAGCAGGACAGTGATAAACAAATAAAACTTAAGGAGAAAATAAGATTTGCTTTGTATATATCTTTGCACATCAACACATTTTTATAACAGATGTTATACTGCCTAAATCTAGATGGTTGGTTATATCTATCTTTGGTTAAAACCAAATAATATAGGCTTTTTACGAGACGCTCACTATTAAATCAAGTTAACCTTTGCCTGTTCTTGGATTTATTTAAAAAAAATCAAAAGACATATCTTCTGCCATGGTTATGGTTTTCAAAAAAGCAAAGAGGTTAAATTTTAATAGTTAAATAAAAAAGTTTTTGACTGGCTTGAAAATTATTAAACTTGCCTGGGGCTGGCAAGAAAGGGTCCAAGAGGAGTCTGTTTTCTACACAAGTAATCTAAAGATTCTTGCCCATCAACAGCATGCCCATCAAGGGCAACGTCGAAGAAACCTGTGTATAAAAAACAAGAATTGGGCCAATCAGATCAAAGATAGTATATATAATATAAACTCTAAATATGGCAATCTGCTCTTTTTAAACACTGATTTGTTATCACGGAGAGCCGTATGCAATGAAAACTGCACGTACGGTTTGGAAGAAAAATACTTACCAATTAAAATAATTGATTACTTTTTCTTGCACCAAAGGTTAAGGGTTCGAGTCCCTTTTCTCCTGTACCTATTAAAAAAGTTAGAACAAGTTAATTTTAAACTAATACCGCATTTAGTTTGATTCTCCAATATCAATTACATTGTCTGCCCGTGCCTCTACTTGCATTTTACTTTCTGTGTACTACAATATAAATAGTAAAACACAGCAAAGGCTCCTTCCATATAAAAAACAAGGAGAAGATCTTTTTTTACTAGTAAAAGTTAATTAAAAGCAAGGTTAAACCTTCTTCTTAATTATCACGTAAAAGAATGTCCTTATCGTCTAGGGGTACAGGACATCGCCTTTTCACGGCGAAAACACGGGTTCGATTCCCGTTAAGGATAAGCATGTAAATTTTTCAAATTAATCCTTTCTTTGCCATTTCCTTTGGGGTCTTCTTACCGCCAGATGCATTTTTCCATTGCTTGAATTACTTGTCTTTTTAACGCAAGTAATTCAAGCAATGAAACCTGTAAAAATATCTTCGACCAAGTCCATCTATTCATGATGGCTTTCTTTTTCAGCCTGCCATAGAAAGTAATAGATTATAGTAAGTGTCGAAGGTAATGGTCGAGCAGGGTTGTGTCTAAAACAGAAGGATGGCTTGCTTGGTGTGCAAGCAAGCCAAGCAAGCCTCAAATAGGGTGTGTAGAATAGAGAAGAATAGGTTGCTTGCACACCAAGCAAGGAGCTTTGCCTTTGCCCAGAAAAGGGGCACGACTGCTTGCCTGCCTTGTTCTGGTTGGCAAGCAAGGACTGCTTGCTTGCTGAGCAAGCAAGGACTGCTTGTTTGCTCAGCAAGGGTAAAGTCAAACAGATTTGTAAAATAGACAAGGGTTAAATAGGTTCCTGTTTTAAATACAAGGCAGCGCTTAAATTAGTGTCAAAACAATTATCATGAAATTATTTAATAGAATCTGGTTATAAAATAGGTGTCAAAATCAATTCATTTATTTATTGAAAGGTATTCCAGTAGGTATAAATCGATATGGTTTCATTTGGATAGTAAAATAGAAACTCTGCCTTGTGGCCATGCCTGCTTGCTTGTTGTTTTAAAAAAGCACCAAGCAAGCAAAGGCAAAAAGATACAAAAAAAAGAAAAAACCAGACTTGACAACAATTAATCCATTGGGTTTTTTAAAACGTAGCAAAGCCATGGAAAGACAAGCAGCCTTGCAAAGGGCAAGTCCGTCTAAGAATAAGAAAAGGTGCACATAAAATGAAATGTTCACCCTCTTTGTGCATGGAGGGCAAAATTTGTTGTGCTAAAAGCAGAAATCTGTCTGCCTTCTCTTTTTTTGAAAGCACAAGTCTTTCTGCCTTCTGTTTTAAAAAATGCACCAAATAAGTAGACCGCAGATACCCTTCCAAGGAAAGTAAAAAAATATATTTAATATGGAAAAATCTATTTTAACATCAATAATACGATGCGTCCCTAAGTGGGTTAATTTGTGTTCTTATAAGAATAACGAATTAATTGTTTATGTTTATCCTTCCTCTGTACTTCCTTTTCTGTCTTTTATTAAGGATCACATTAATTTGCAATATAAACAACTAATGGACGTGACTGCAGTAGATTTTATTGACCATCCTTTGCGTTTTGAAATAGTTTATAATTTGTTGAGCCTTCGATATAATACTCGAATTCGAGTGAAAACTCGCATCGATGAATTTACTCCGATATCTTCAGTAACTTCAGTTTATTCTTGTGCTGCATGGTGGGAACGAGAAGTTTGGGATATGTTTGGTGTTTTTTTTTCTCTTCATCCCGACTTACGCCGCATTTTAACCGACTATGGTTTTCAGGGTCATCCTCTTCGAAAAGATTTTCCTCTGATAGGTTTTGTGGAAGTACGATATGACGATTCTGAAAAAAGAGTTATCAGCGAACCAGTGGAAATGAGTCAACAACTTCGTTTCTTTGATTTTGCTAGTCCATGGGAAACATTACACGCATTAGACGATCCCCAAGACAAAGGAATGAAAAGAAAGTAGTGCAAGTATGCCACTCATCAGCAAAATGGTATCTCTTTGTCCGTTTCGGATAGTGAAGAAAGCATTCGATTATCCTTTCTGGTTTATCACCAATGTAAGTTGCACTTTAGTTTCTTTAAGATAAAGTTTAATTCCTTGGCTACCATTATTGTTATTTATTATTATCCTCACTATGTGTCACCATACTTTCCAGTATGGTGATGGGAGCCAGAATTTAGCTGTCTCCTTACTATGTATGGACTATGTTTATATAAATTTTATTTATTAATACATTGTCATCAAGAAGATAAGCCTTTATGTGATGGATATCAGCTTTTTTTTAAAAGGATGGTCAGTCGAAAGTATAAAATAGCCAGTGTTATGTTATAAAAACAGGTCACAAAGAAACTGTTATCTTATCAAAGCAGGTAACAAAGAATGCACAAAAAGGGATAGAAATTGTGATTTTATTATATATAAACTGTTTATAAAATGATAATCGATGTTTTTTTATCTACCAGCTTTTTCATGGAGCAGAAAAAATTTAAGGTAAAATTTTTATGACTTTTAAGGGCGGAAATAGCTCAATGGTAGAGTGCTGCCTTGCCAAGGCAGAAGTCGAGGGTTCGAACCCCTTTTTCCGCTAAATAACGTAATGATTACAGTAAATAAAAAAAAGATAGATTTTATCTATTTTGGTAATCCTCGTGTAACCTTGTTCGACTCTTATAATGTCATTTAATTTTAAATTTAGCTAAAAGATTTGCAAATTACCGTCATCTAGGGTAAAAGAGGGTTGTGTTTTATAGAAAAAGCCATTTTTTTACAAAATAATGTCATATTCTATATAATATTAATTATATAAGATTAACTCCATTTCATGTACAAATTAAATATGTTAATTTCATTTTTATTGAAATGAGATGCTTCTTTTTTTTGCTTTTAGAATAAAGTAATCAAGACCACTTCTTTTTATCTAGTCGATAAGTAATAAAGTTTGTTGATTCTACTTGCTTTTTTTTTCCGTGTATCATGAAAAAAGTCGAAGTCATTATTATTTTTTCAAATCAAGTGGGGCTGGCCGGTCTAGGTATTTCACTTTCTCTTTGGGCTGAAATTTTATCAATGGAATCATCAGGCAGGGAAAATGGCTGAGTGGTTAAAGGCGTCAGACTGTAAATCTGTTGAATCGCATTCTACGTAGGTTCGAATCCTGCTTTTCCCAATTTAAAAAATGTTCTGATTGTTATCTAATTTTATCTTTCTTTTTGCTTTTATTTTAGAATTTATTACATTACTTATTAAATAGAAAGATAGAATTTAAGACCTGTTCTTTGTAAAAAATGGAATAACCTAGAAACTTATTTGAATTTCAGCACGCCACTGCTGAAAAAAAAGGGTCCACGCCACAGTTAGAAAAGATTAATCTAATTGGCTCTTTTTTTAGTTAATCTGCTGAAAAGCAAGAGTCTTTCTATTTTTAACACAAACAGAAACCTGATCGACCAAGAAGGGTTGTCTGTTTAACACAAGCTACCTTTAGTAGGCAAAAATGATAAGATTTTCGTAGAGATGCCTTTTTTTTTAACTGTTCAACAGCGAGTAGTAAGTCAATCATCGCAAGAGAATATAGTCTCTTTGAATACTTTGCGAACAGGCGTTGGAGAAGGGGAAATCGAGTTGTCACAAATTGATAAAAAAAAGTTTGTTGTCGGCCATGAAAACCAGTATAAAAAATTAAAAAAAATATTTTATAAAATTATAGTAAAAATGACTGATTTTACAATTTATAATATAAATTTTATTACAATTTATATTATAAATTTTACTTTCTTTTAAAATACATTGAGCAGCTTGAATACTAAGAATCAGCAAATAAAAGCAGAGCAATGCAGCAAAGAAGGTAGTTGAATCGTCACCACAGCCTCCTTGCTTGCTTTTTCTAAAAAGGACGCGCCTTGTGTCTAAAATAAAAGTGATTTTGACCAAGCAGATTGTGTTTTAGACACCGGTACCCCCTTGTTTTAGATACAAGTCTCTTCCAACTTTGCTTGTAGTTTTTAAAAGGCAAAAAAATAACAAGTAAGATCTTTGCACCCCATCTACCCGATGCACCCCAGCACCCCACCCACTTTAGTGAGGAAAGATCGCCCCTGCAGCCCTGCAGCCCTGCAGCCCTGCAGCCCTGTACCCCTGTACCCCTGTACCCCTGCAGAGCTTGTTGCTTGGATAACAAAGAAAGAGTAGAGAAAAGTAAATAATAAAAAAATAGAATGAAAGAACAATATTTGACAAAAATATCAAACCAAGACCAACGGAGACTGTATTTAGTAGTTTTTTTAGCTGCCATTGTAATTACATCGAAAAAAAGTCTCATCATATACAACGAAGAAATATTGGTTGCGTTGACCTTCTTTGCCTTTGTCTTCTTTGTTTATAACTTTTTTGGTAATCAGGTAAAAGAATCTTTAGATGAAAGATGTTTATTAATTCAACAAGAATTAGAAACATTTTTTGTGCTAAAGAAAGATTCGTTAATTCAGGCACTGCAGCAGCATAAAAATGTTTCTTCCTTAATGAAAAGTATTACTACGTTAATAAAATTTACTAAACAACTTTTGAACAAAGCAAGCCAACGTTGTTTGGTGGTTTTAAATAATATCTTTTTTCAGCATATTAAACAAAAATTATCAACACTTTTCCTTTCAACAACTCCTCTAGAATTGGAGTGGAACCGCCAGCTTGCTGCCTACCAACTTCCACTAGTATTGGCCAACTTGGAAAATGGAGATCATTAAACCTTAATGGTGTAAAGTGATAAAAAATGGTAAATTTAATGAAGGTGTAACGTTAAAAAGTTTACAACGTAAACCTTGATTTAAAGAAGGAAGTTAATTTTTTTTTCTTGTTAACATCATGTGATATTTTAGTACTTTTCTACTAAAATAGGCCGTTGAAGGGTAAAAAAAATGATATACTTGAAATAGAAAGCAAAGAAGAAAAAAACGCTTACTTTCTACATAGATACTTTCTTTCCATTTATCCATCTCCTTCTGTTTTAGACAAAAAAAGACTTGTGTCTAAAACAGAAGCCTGTTAGGCCTTTGACCCTTGCTTGGGTCTTGCTTTGGTCTTGCTTTGGTCTCGCTTTGGTCTTGCTTTGGTCTTGCTTTGGTCTTGCTTTGGTCTTGCTTTTATTTCAGGAAACAGGTAGTCAATTATAATCTTTTTGGCGCTTCCGCTTTGGATAAAGTAACAACCACGCACAAGGCCGGCGGAACAAGACAAAATAAAACTTTTTGACTTGGCAACTATAAAGAGGTTGATATAAACATTGCTTGCTCGTTGCTTTTTCAAAGGCAGAAGGGAGAAAGACCCATGGTAAAAGTAGAAGGGAGAAAGAGGTATGGTAAAAACAGAACGCAGAAACAGGTATGGTAAAAGCAGAGGGAGATGTTATAAAAAATTTTAGAAATGGATCTCAACAATATCTATATCAATTCATTGCAAAGGGAATCCATTAAAATGGCATATCTGTTCTATAATAAATCTTGTGAGAATTAGAGAAGCTGGAACACTTCTTCTTTTTGTTTGGCTTACTTGGTGGAATGGTAGACACGACAGACTTAAAATCTGTTTCTTTTTTGATTGTCGGTTCAAGTCCGATAGTAAGCATACTTAATTACTGGTCATTGAAAAAAGAATAACTAAAGATTTTCTGCCTTCTAGGTTTTGTTGCTGGAATCCCTTGTGTTTTTGACACAAGGGATTCAACCAATGGAAAAATAGATAAAAAATCGATGTCCTATTTTATCCATATGGGTTTTATCCATATGGGTTTTATCCATATGGGCTTCTTTAAACCAGCCAAAAGAGACATAGAAAGTAAGTTGTTTTGCATCCATTTTAGTTTAAAAGTAATAAAATATGGCCACCACTTCTAGGTGTAGCAAATAGAGATATTAAGAAAATCAAATGGCACAATTTACTGCCAATTCGACTCAAGTTATAAATTTATAAAAAAATGGTAAATTTAAAAACAATAAAATGTTGATCTACCTGTGTTATTTTACTAAGAAAGTACTAAAATATCACCACAACTGGGGTGAGGATTTCAATAAACATTATATTGTTGCTTTCTTTTAGGTCAAAGAACAGATAAAAATCGATGCTTTGATTGCTGGAATCTTTTCTGTTAAAGACAGCAAGAATTCCAGCAATGGCAGAAATAGAACAACCTTTAAGTAGCCTTCCACAGGAAATACAGCAAGCAGAGCAAGGAGAAAGAAGAGGATAATCATTACACTGTTTGACTTCCATGGGCATTCTTAGCTCAGTTTGGCCAGAGCAGTAGCCTTCTAAGCTGTGAGTCGTAGGTTCAAATCCTACAGAATGCGTGAGTTTTTAATGAGAAGCCATCTTTAACTATTTTGTGTTTTTAAATAAGCAACAAACAATGACGAATACCATCTGCACGTTGTTTCTACTTAAATTTAATAAAATAGTGTTAGGGAGGTTGCATATTCAAGGGGGTAGTAGAAGCAAACCAAACAGCTTGCAATGGATTACCAATATATCAAGTAAAAAAAGAAATAAAAAAAAAGAATTAAAAATGGAAATTTATAACTTACTGTCTTGTGGAATCAAATATGATATAGATGATTTCGAGTCCTTTCTTTTTGAAAATGATTTTAAAGGTCTTTCTCCAGAATTATTTTTACTTGTAGCTTCTCACATTGTTTTGCTGTACGGGGTAGTGGTCACTACATGGGCAAAGAAAGGGTACCCGATTTTGCTAAGAAATATTAGCTATATAGCATCATTCTCAATATTTCTTACACTGCTACTGTTTTTCACCAATCCGATAAATCATGGAATTTTTTTATACCATACTTTAATTTTAGATAATCTGACTGGTTTGTTTAAAATTATAATAATGGTGGCAGTTTTGTTCTCCTTGCTTATGTCGATCCAATATTTAGAACGTCAAGGATTAAACTATTTTGAGTTTCTTGTGTTTCTTCTCTTGTCCGCATCAAGCATGCTTTTCTTACTGTCGGCTCAAGATTTTATATCGATGTACTTAGCCATCGAGCTGCAGAGTCTTGCCTTTTATATAATGGCTGCATTGAAACGAGATTCTGAATTTTCTACAGAGGCTGGATTGAAGTACTTTATTTTGGGGGCCTTCTCTTCCGGTCTACTTGTTTTTGGTTGTTCTCTGATTTATGGTTTTACTGGCACCGTTGAGTTTTCAGAACTGGCTAAACTTTTTAGCTGTGGATGGGAACAACCACTTATATCAACCTCTTCATGGCGGGCTTGTGAACTAGGATTAATTTTTTTATTAATTGGCTTTTTGTTTAAATTGACGGCGGTTCCTTTTCATATGTGGGCACCAGATGTTTATGAAGGAGCTCCCACTGCCGTCACTGCCTTCTTTGCCATCACGCCAAAGGTCTCTATTTTACTGGTTTTGGTTAGACTTTTATATCAAAGTTTTTTCGACTACATGGCCGAGTGGCAAACTCTGTTAATTTTTTCTAGCTTAGCTTCCATGATCTTAGGAAGCTTTGCAGGCCTGTCACAAGGAAGAATAAAACGATTATTGGCCTATAGTTCCATAGGCCATGTGGGATATCTTTTGGTTGCTGTTTGCTGTGGAAGTTTAGAAGGATTGCAAGCTGTCACTGTTTATTTAGTGATATACATGATAATGACAACCACAATTTTTGCTGTTATTTTATCGCCACTACGTCGATCTCTGCTTGACGGTGTTGAACGAATCAAGTATACCACCGACTTTGCTATGTTGGGTAAAATCAATCCTTTGTTGGCTACCGCCTTGACCTTGTCTATGTTTTCGTTGGCTGGAATTCCACCATTGGCTGGTTTTTATGGAAAAGCCTTTCTATTTTGGGCTGCCCTAAGTTCTTCCCAATATTTATTGGCCTTTGTGGGAATTGCTACAAGCGCCATTAGTTGTTTTTATTATCTTCGGCTTGTAAAAATTATGTATTTTGAAACACCAAAAAGCTGGTTGAGCTTCTTTACTTTCTGTAAACAAGCATCTTTTATTCTTACCATTACTTTGTTTTTTATTATATTATTGATGGCCTACCCAGCCCCTCTTTATTTGAGTAGCCATAAAATAGCTTTAACGTTGTCCCTTTAATTTAAAACTTGTCCTACTTATTATTTAAAAACTCAACAAGGGTCAAACAGACTTCTGTTATGGATACAAGCAGGGTTGCCTTTGTCCATCAAGGGAGAATATGGCTTGCTTGCTCAGCAAACAAGGACTGCTTGCTTGCTCACCAAGCAAGGAACCTTGCCTTTGCCCATCAAGGGCAAGGTCAAACAGGTTATGTAGAATAGACAAGGATTGCTTGTTTGCCTGGCTGTGGTAGTCAAGCAATGGTGGACCAGCCTTACAGAAATGACAAATGACAATTAAGTAAAAAAATTTTAATAAAATAATGTCCATCCTATATCAAATTGTCACAGGAATGGATTCCAACTCCATGGTGGTGCTCCTCAAGGGTATGTTACTCCTCCACATAGTAGCTGATCTAGATAATCGTGCAAGTTGCAAGATGACGATGGAAGATTTTAAAGGGCTGGTATCTAAATTATCTGTTCCATTACAAGAACAGGATCAAGGTGGCACCCGAGTCTCATCAAATCAACTTGCAATTATTATATCCCTTTCAACCGGGGCTGGCAAAGTCTCTGATCTCGAGTATCATTGACAATTAAGCCTTGAGAGAATACCATAAATTTTTATTTTTAGATAATATAGATATAATCGGGCAATTCGAGTTAGTCGGCAGCGAGCACTGGACTTGCATAATGTAATGTCGTTGATGCGGTGGCAGATTTTATTCCTGCCACCATGGCAGCAGGATAATCAGCTCCATTACTTGCGCAGTGTCCTGGCATGGAGCAAGCGTTGCCTTTTACTTTCGATGTTACTGTCTTGCTGCCTGCCTATGTCGTTAAACATGTAAAGCCAATCCTGGTCCAGGCCTTTAATAACTTTGCTTATACTGCTGACTTGGCTTACACTGCCTGCAATATTTTGTTGCTATCATGATCTCTATCATTTACCTCCATGGATCAATTTCATTGATCAAGTTTTCTTCATTCCAAATAAAATAGCTCACCTTTATGGTGTAAATAAAGTATGGCTGGAAGAGATGGCAGAATTCCATGATGGTGTAAAAGGAATGGCTTTAAATATAGAATCTGACAACGTTGGGGTGGTTTTATTTGAAAGTGACACCGCCGTCAATTCATGATGACATTAAAATTAGTATAATTTCAGCATTGTTAGAACAGACTTGATTTCTAAAAGTCGTTTCCATGTCAAGACAAAAAATCTGTCTACTTTTTAGTTGACACCTTCTTTACGTCGAGACATTTAATTTTTATAAAAATTGAGCCGCAATGCCAAGTAATTTAAGTGAAGTTTCTTCGCTGTTGGAAGAAAAAATAGCCAGGAGTTATTCGAAAATAAACATAAATGAAATTGGTCGAGTTTTATCTATAGGAGATGGAATAGCTCGGGTTTATGGTCTAAATAAAATACAGGCAGGAGAAATGGTAGAATTCAATGATGGTGTAAAAGGAATGGCTTTAAATTTAGAATCTGACAACGTTGGGGTGGTTTTATTTGGAAGTGACACTGCCATCAATGAAGGAGACATTGTAAAGCGAACAGGTTCCATCGTGGACGTCCCGGTCGGCAAAGCAACTTTAGGACGAGTTTTAGATGCATTGGGGCAGCCCATCGATGGTAAAGGTGGACTGACAGATGTTAGTCGCCAGCGAGTGGAAGTCAAAGCACCTGGAATCATTGCAAGAAAATCTGTCCACGAACCAATGCAGACGGGATTAAAGGCCGTAGACAGCCTTGTACCAATAGGGCGAGGACAACGAGAATTAATCATTGGAGATCGTCAAACTGGAAAAACAGCGATAGCCCTTGATACAATACTAAACCAAAAGTCGGTAAATCAAGGAAAAGATGATTCAAAAAAACTATATTGTGTCTATGTGGCGGTGGGTCAAAAAAGATCGACTGTAGCTCAATTAGTAAAAACATTAGAAAATGAAGGTGCATTAAGTTATTCTATCATTGTGGCAGCGACGGCCTCCGATCCAGCACCTTTGCAGTTTTTAGCGCCTTATTCTGGGTGTGCCATGGGAGAGTATTTTAGAGACAACGGGCTACACTCGTTAATTATCTATGACGATTTAAGTAAACAATCGGTTGCTTATCGACAAATGTCGTTATTGCTGAGACGACCACCAGGTCGAGAAGCTTTTCCCGGAGACGTTTTTTATTTGCATTCTCGCCTTTTAGAAAGAGCAGCAAAAATGTCAGACCAAATGGGTGCAGGTTCTTTGACAGCCTTGCCGGTCATCGAAACACAGGCTGGAGATGTTTCTGCCTACATTCCTACTAACGTGATATCAATAACTGATGGACAGATCTTTTTAGAAACTGAACTTTTCTATAAAGGTATTCGACCTGCCATAAATGTGGGGCTCTCAGTGAGTCGTGTAGGGTCGGCAGCTCAGCTAAAAGCTATGAAGCAAGTAGCTGCAACTTTAAAATTAGAGCTAGCTCAATACCGTGAAGTGGCAGCCTTTGCCCAGTTTGGATCAGATTTAGATGCTGCTACTCAATATCTTTTAAATAGAGGGGCACGACTTACTGAAATGCTAAAGCAAGGACAATTTCAGCCAATGCCAATCGAACAGCAAGTCGTCGTAGTTTATGCAGCCACTAAAGGATATTTAGATAAACTAAATGTGTCAGATATTTTATCCTTTGAGCAGGCACTGCTAAAAGAAATTGATCCAGAAGTTTTTACGACCATTCGTGAACAACAAATGATTAGTGAAGAATTAAATGAAAAATTAAAATTATTTTTTGACAACTTTACAGAAAGATTTCTAGCCCATTGAAAAGGTAGTATATAAATGGAAAGACGGTTTATCATTGAGATCATCGAAAACGAAATTAATCTTTATTTTCACCCCCTTCACCAGATATTTCTTTTGCCGATCCTTCTCTTTCATAAACTGTTTTAAAGATATGTATACTTTTTACTTGGTCGTTCATTTATGTAAAGATATTGGATGTTTGCATAAATGAGCCGCAATGCCAAGTAATCTAAGTAAACAAAAAATCATTGAGTTGTTAGAAAATGTTCTGTCTGCTTTGTTATCACCCTGTTTGCTTACCACTGTAATGGCATATCTACCTGCTTACAACTGTGTAATCACACAGCTACGAGCTGCAAAAGTTATAAGGGTCCTTGCATATAAACTACAAAAATTCTTGTGTCTAAACCAGAAGTAAACTTGACCTTGATTTTTCTCTTTTCCTTGCGCCGTATGGACCAACCGTCTTCGTTATCCAGCCATTAAAAATAAAAGTAAAAGATTATAAATAAAAGTTGCTCGTTGGTCAAGTAAGATTCTATTTTATGCAAAGGTCTCTTTTCATAGAAGTCTTTTACCCAAGTAACACAAATCACTCTAGACTTCTTTTTTTTCTAAAATTTATTCCACAATTTAAAAATCGAGTCTACTTTCAAGGTAGACTGTACTGGTGAATATTTAAGAAATCAAAGGCATTGAAAGGCGGTTTATAAAAAATCATGATATTCGAATCCAACTAATTCTATGTTTGCGTACTATTTTTATGTAAACAATTTGTAGATTTGAATTCTGATACAAAATTAAAGAAATAAAATTATGTCACGATCCATTTGGAAAGGCCCTTTCTGCGAAATTAAATTACCCTATGTTAAAAAAAGAACCCTTCTTGACCCTTCCTTTCTTACCCCCAATTTAAAAATAAAAGTATGGTCTCGACGGTCCATAATTTTGCCCTTTCATCTTGGAAAAAATTTCGAAATTTACAATGGCAAAAGGTTTGTGGGATTGAAAGTATCGGAAGAAATGGTTGGACATAAATTTGGTGAATTTGCACTGACTCGAAAAAGACCAATTCATAAAGTAAATAAAATAAGACAGACGGTCAAAAGAAGAAAGTAAAATTGAAAAATCTTAGTGAATGACAAGTCTGCAAAGAAAATAAGACTTATGGAACAATATCTTTTTTTCGGTTTTTCCTTCACTAAAAAAATTGATCAAAAATGAATCGTAAATGTAATAAAAATCAGTCTCAAAAGCTTAATTTAAAAAGACAAGCAGCACGATGTAAAGCATCCAATTTTATAGAAGATTATGATATTATAATTGCTTTACAATCTACCATAATATCACTCCAAGAATGGAAAGTGTTGCAAAGAGAGTTTTCTTTGCAACAAAAAATAAGGACACTGCTGATAAATAGTAAGGTAGCTAACAGATTTGTATTTTTTAATCAAAGAAAAGCAAGTTTCATTAATCTCTCAGTGAACAGGTATCTAAAAAGGGATGCCGACTCAAAGCAAAATTTGATTAGTAATATCAACAACCCCAACATATCATTCACTCCATCAAAGGAAAAGGTCAAGGAAAATCAACAGGTTATGCTGTTTCAAGCCCCAACTTTATTAATAGGATGCCATTCGCAAGGACAAGTATCTTTTATATTAAAATCCATTTTTAGTAACAAATTTAGATTATCACCTCAACCTTCTTCCATGACTTTTCCATGGCTGCAAAGCAAAGTGCGCCATTTACAATTTAATAGAATTTTGTTGGGAGGTCTTTATAAAAACATTAAATATTCTCATTTAGACTTTTTTCATCAAAATAATATAAATTTCATCGCATACCCCACTTTTCGTGATTCATTGAAAAAAAAAATAAGTCTACTTTTGAACGCCCATTTTACCTTCTTTCAACACAAAATTTATCAGCAACGCCAAATAAGAGGATCCTGCTACTTAAAAGAAAAGCAGGTTAATTAAATTATCGCTTTCCTTGCGTATAAAACAGAATCCTGTTCAATGCAAATCATGTCCATTCTTTTTAACCATATAAAAAGGCTTTTTTTTTTAATAATAGGTATACAGAATTAATTTTGTGTAACAACTCAGTTACTCTCAAAGACCTGATTGACTCCAGTGTCAGTGACAATTTACTTGCCTATTAATTATGTATTAATAATATGGCATCGAAGGCGGCCCTTCACAGGTAAAAGGTGTGGTTGGTTGACAACTTGGCAAAACATAGTGAAACTGGAAGATCCAAATAGAAAGCGACTCGCGGACTTAATGACTGGAATGTAAATTCGGAGAAATAGGCCATCTCGCATTCAGTATCACCATTTTTCATTGAAGGGTGCTCGTAGCTCAATGGAATAGAGTATCAGATTACGGCTCTGAAAGTTGAAAGTTCGAATCTTTCCGAGCACGACGCGCTTTGAACCTAGTTTTAATACAATTTTTTGTTACGTAAAAATCTAAGATTTTACGTAAATCATGGTAGCAAAGATGATGTTCTACTACTTTACTCTGCCAATCTGTTTTTTTTTAAGGGTAAAGCAGGTTTCTCTTTTATACGCAAAGAGACTTCTATTTTCTACATCAAGATTCTTATGGGTTACACACAGGGAGACCTTTATTTTCTACACGAAAAGGCTTCTGTTTTCTACACAGCAAGACCTTTGTAGAAAACGCAAGGAAAAAAGGAAGGAAAAAAACAGGAGATAAGCCAATTTAGGAAAGAAATAAGTATTCTAATATATGGTAGATAAAAAGACCGCGGTGTGGCCATCTTGATCAAGTAGCAAAAAACCGATTTCATAGATTGGTATACCATTGAAGGTAAAATAAAGTAAAAAAAGGAATGGAATAGATTAATGGCAATTTTACTATGTGTCATTTTTTATTTTGTATAGATGTAAACTTAGATTCCAGTTTTTAGCAGGTAAAAAAACCTTCTTCGATTTTTGTAAATCAAATTTCAAAATAGGTAGCCATATAAAAAAGTTTTATAAATTGTCTCAAATAAGTGGACTTTTAAAAACGAATTTTGGTCACGTAGATACGCACTATAAAGAGATTTATTTGTAATTTCTTCGTTCTTACTACAGTCTGTTTTTTCTATTTCTTGGTTGCGTTGCCAAAGGCAACCATTTGGTTGCTGATTTTCGCTTTCTGCTGCTGCTTTGATTAGATTAGTAGAAAACAGAAATTAGCAATGCCCCTTCTTTAAAATTTTTTAAAAGGTTTACTAGGGGTGGTTAGCTAAGTAAATCATTGAGATAAAAACTTTGGTTTTTCTGTGCTACCTGCTTGAATCTATTTTTTTACTACTAATCATTTTTTTGCTTTAAAAAAGCAACCAGCAAAGCGCCTGTTTGAAAACAAGCAAAGAATGGTTTTTGCTTTTCTCCTGAAAAAGAAAAACAGCCTGCCCTTTTACTGGTTTCCAATTTTTTAATTTACCTTGACAGAAAGAAAACGCAGCAAACTTGCTTGAGTTTTAAACACAAGGAGACCTTTACTATAGTTTAGACACAAGGAGACCTCTAGTTTAAATACAAGTCTCCTTGTGTATAAAAGAGAACCCCCTTTGACCCTTTAAAATTTGACAGGCCAGCAAAGATATTTAGTAAAAAAGGGTTGCAGTAGTAAAGTAGGAGGGTTATATTTTCTTAGTAAATTAGTAAAAAAGGGTTGCAGTAGTAAAGTAGGAGGGTTATATTTTCTTAGTAAAAAAAAGCAAAATAAGAACGGTGATGATATTTTAAATAAAAAGAAATTTAGCAATTTTTGGCATTGGGGGGAAGCCTAGGCAGAGCAATGAAAGGACGTTTGCAACGAAATGGCATCGTGAGGTGACTTAGAACTTTGCCTTTCCTCTCGGAAAACCATTAAAACTGAAAACCCGGCCAACTGAAACATCTAAGTAGCTGGAGGAAAAGAAATCAACCGAGACTCCGTTAGTAGTGGTGAGCGAAGCCGGAATGGGCCAGACTTTTTAAATAATGAAAATTCACCTACGCAAAGAGCTAAAGAAGGGTAGGAGTCCTATGCCATAGAAGGTGAAAGCCCTGTAGGTGACTTTGTTACAATCTTGTAGTAAATATTAAAATTTTCATATTTATTATAAGTTTTTTTTGGAAGTTTTTGGTAAAAAAACTTAAAACTTTGGTGTCAAAAAGTCATTGAGTAAGGCGAGAAAAAATCTTGTTGGAAAATGGGGGGACCACCCTCCTAGCCTAAGTATTCTGCTCTGACCGATAGTGTATAAGTACCGTGAGGGAATGGAGAAAAAAGGCCTTAAAGGCGTTTGAAAAATCTAAAACCTAATGCCTCTAAGCAGTCGGAGCTAGCTTGCACCTTTTCAGCCATTCATTGGATGGCTGGCCATGGCGTAGCAAGTAAGTGACGGCCTACCTTTTGCATAATGGGTCAGCGAGTAAGTGGATGTTGCAAGCTTAAGCCAAGGGGTGGAGGCCAAGTCAACGCGAGTGTTCATATTGCAGAATAGTAGCATCTACTTTACCCGAAGCCGGGTGATCTAGTCATGGGCAGGTTGCAAGGCAGGTAATACTGTCAGAAGGACCGAACCCAAGTCTGTGGCAATAGGCAGGGATGACCTGTGACTAGGGGTGAAAAGCCAATCGAACTCGGAAATAGCTGGTTTTTTGCGAAATCTATTGAGGTAGAGCGTTAAGTGAGTGTAAAGAGGGGTAGAGCACTCCCTGGGCAAGGGTGGCCCAAAGCTTTACCGATCCTAAGGAAACTGCGAATACTTTTTACAATCCTTTTCAGACAGACTTGAAGATGACAAGGTCTTAAGTCAAAAGGGAAAAAGCCCAGATCGTATGCTAAGGTCCCAAAAAAATAATTTAGTGGGAAAGGATGAATTCAAGCTGAAACAATCGGAAGGTGGGCTTGGAAGCAGCCATCCTTTAAAGAAAGCGTAATACCTCACCGGTCTAGCTTGAAGGCACCGACAATGTAACGGGGCTCAAATTATTTACCGAAGCAACGATTATTCTAATTAAAAAAATTGGATAAGGTAGCAAAACGTTCTGTAAGTTGTCGTAGATAAGTTTAAAGACTATATTGAAAATATCAGAAGTGAGAATGCTGACATGAGTAACGTAAAATCATGTACAAATTCATGATGGCCGTAAGTTCAAGGATTTCCATCTTAGCATTGCGAGATGGATTTAATCGGTCCCTAAGAATGAAGCGAAGGCTTTCTTTAATGGGTAAAGTTTAAATTTAAATCTTTGTTTGGTTGAAAAGCAGATCAAGGGTTTAAATTTGAAAATGTTTTAAAATAACGAAATTTTGTTAAGAAAAGTAAGAAATCGGATCTCTCTACTACTTTTAACAATTTCCAGGAAAAAATTTTAAAGAGAATGCACCGTACTAAGACCGCCGCAGGTGAACTGATTGAGTAAATTAAGGCCATAGAGACAACCATGTTGAAGGAACTCGGCAAATTGACTCGCTAACTTCGGAAAAAGGAGAACCTTAAAAAAAGGTGGCACAGAAGAGGGGGTGGCGACTGTTTATTAAAAACACAGGACTCTGCTAAATGGCAACATCATGTATAGGGTCTGACACCTGCCCGGTGCTGGAAACTTAAAAGGAAAAGTAATGCATCATGCAAAGCTTCAAATATAAAGTCTAGTAAACGGCGGCCGTAACTCTGACGGTCCTAAGGTAGCAAAATTCCTTGTCAGGTAAAACTTGCCTGAATGGAGGAGTAATCCTTCATAAGTACTCCGACTCATAACGGGGAAGACTAACCCATCAAATTGGAAAAGGAACCAATTTTAATATGCCGGGTGGTATGTTAATCCCGTGGGAAGCCTTACTTTCTATTTTTCATAGAAAAGGCCCCGTAACGACTGATCCAAAAGGAAAGGCCCCTTTGTTTTATTCCAAAATTGCATCATTGCGGTGGTAGATTAGCAAGGAGGCAAGACGTCGGCTCTTGTTCATTTTAAACCAATAAATACTTTCTTTCCGGTTTCATTACTTGAATTACTTTCTTGGCCGGCCAAGAAAGGGTCAAACAGGTTTCCTCAAACAGGGTTCCATTGTTATACACAAGGAGGCTTGCCTTTGTCCAGAAAGGGTAAGGATGGCTTGCTTGCACACCAAGCAAGGTTGCCCAGAAGGGAAGAAGATGGCTTGCTTGCACACCAACAAACAGGTTACTCTATTCTACTATTCTACACAAGGAGTCCCTGCTTGCAGAGCAAGCCAGACTCCTTTGTTATGGACACGAGTAATTCAACTAATTAAAACAAGAATCAAGTAGAAATTGAAGTTTAAATTATAGCAAAAAAGTTTAGTAGTTTGGCTTCTTCAACAAATAGGCAGCAAAAATCAAGGCTGCTTGTGGTTTTAAGGGCAGGATTCCTTTGGCTTAGACACCAGAATTATTCTCCTTGAGACACAAGGAGACTACTAAAAAAGGCTAATATTGTGTAACAAGATGAAAGTATAGTCTAATCTTTTTAGAAATAAAAAGTAGTATATAGAGCATGAATTTATCAAGTAGAAGTTTTTTAAATTTTCATCATGTGGCAGGTTTCATTGACGGAGAAGGTTGCTTTTCGGTAAGTTTTAGACTACGTAAAAAAATGGTGTCGGGAATCGAGGTGCAACCTAGCTTTACCATTGAGCAATTAAAAACAGTTGAAAATTATCGTTTACTTTCTGAAATTCAAAAAATTTTTGACGGTGGCGGCATTCGATATAGTCGCAGGGAGAATTGTTATAAATATGAAACTCGAAAAATTGACCACATAACTCAAAATATAATACCATTTATTAACAAGTATCCTTTGTATTCTTCAAAAATCAACGATTTCAAATTATTTGAAAAAATCTGCTCGCTTATTAAAGCAAAACATCATCTAACTTTCGTGGGATTAAGACAAATCATAGGATTGGCGTATCAAATCAATCCCAGCGGTTCTAGAAAAATAACTGCCACGCTTCTTTTGTCTTGTATAAAAAAAAAAGAAAACTTGGCTGCCATGAAAGTAGATTTGCAAAAAAAATAAGTTATTTATAAAATGAAGTTCTGACCGGCATGAATGGTGTCACGACTGCCCCGCTGTCTCCAACATGGGCTCAGTGAAATTGAATTCTCCGTGCAGATGCGGAGTTCCCAAAAAAAGACGGTAAGACCCTATGCACCTTATACTATACCTTATCATTGAAGGATTAAATGGACTGCGTAGGATAGGTGGTAGCTTCTTTTTTTACAATGTTACTTACATTCAAGCTAAGAAAGCAACCTTGAAATACCACCCTTTCTTTTTTTTCCTTCTAACCTCAGGGACATTGATAGGCGGGTAGTTTCATTGGGGCGATGGTTTTCTAAAGAGTAACGAAAGCGTGCGAAGGTAAACTCAAGCTGGTCGGAAATCGGCAGTGGAGCGCAATGGTAAAAGCTTGCCTGACTGCGAGACTTACAAGTCGAACAGAGACGAAAGTCGGCCATAGTGACCCGGGAGCACTGTGTGGAAAGGCTCTCGCTCATCGGATCAAAGGTACGCTAGGGATAACAGGCTGATGACCCCCAAGAGCCCGCATCGACGGGGTCGTTTGGCACCTCGATGTCGACTCATCGCATCCTGGGGTTGAAAAAGATCCCAAGGGTTCGGCTGTTCGCCGATTAATGCGGTACGTGAGTTGGGTTTAGTGCGTTGAGAAACAGTACGGATCCTATCTTTTTTGGGTAATGACAATCACATTTTCTTTTTGCTGCTGTTTAAATGTAATAAAAATTATTTTTTTTAATTAAAAAGATTCAGCAAATTGGTGATTCAACATAAATTGAAAGAATCTTTCCTTCGTACGAGAGGACTAGGAATGATAAACCTCTAGTTTTCCAGTTGTCGCGCCGGCGGCATCGCTGGGTAGCTACGTTTAAACCGAATAACTGCTGAAAGCCTATCAAGCAGGAAATTGTGTCTTTAAACAAGTTTTTTATCACGTAAAAGATTATTACGACATAGGCGATCAGTAAATACTTAGTAATGAGTAAGCCGATTCGTACTAAAAAGCTAATTTTTATTTTAAAAACATATCTTATGCAACAAAATTAGATCTTAATCTTATCTTCTTTGTTGCGGTTAAAAAAGTAAAAAGTCAATGATGTAGACACCATTTTTTTCAAAAAATGGCGCGCATCATTGACTTTTTAAAAACCAACCAAAGTAAAAAAATTAAATTCCATTTTAAATTACATTGAGCTGCCTTCTGGTTTATACACAAGAATCCTTGCGTTGAAAAGACAAGATTCCTTGTGTATAAACCAAAAAAATCCTTGCCCTACCAAAGCCAGATTAGTTATATAAAGAAATTAGGCTAAATGACGATTTCAATACGGTAAAAGGCATCCTTGAGTGTGAAGAAAGTAGATTGCCGCCTCTGATCCACAAGTTGAAAAAGGTCCGATTTTCACAAATTTGAAATGGTTTGATTTTCATCAATTTCATCGTCTACTTTACTTTCTTTTATCTTAATATGCGAATTATTTTGTTATATTTTTATACTAGATTTTTTTACTAGATAAAACTTGTTTGTTTATATCTTTTAAAGCCCCCATTTGCATTACTATCTTTTTTGCACTACTAGCTACAAATCTAAAATACTACTAGCTATAAATATAAAATTAACAGTGCACGGATCGAGGCTAAAAGGTGTCAAAACGTGCCTTGTGTGTGAAAGTAAAACAATGTAGGCCAATGAAGAAAGAAGATTCATTAAAAGAAGAGAGAAAAAAAAATAATTATGTGGCAAATCATAAAAAAAATAATTATAATTAGTATAAAAAAATTAAAAACTGTTTTAACTAAGTTAAAAACAGTTATAAATATGATAGTTGAATTGGTGAAACAAATATTAAATTTTGTATCAAAAAATCGATGCTTTATTCTATTTAAAACATTCTCTCTTTTATATTTGTTAGTGCTAAAAACAGCAAACATGATTCTGAATGGCTTAAAGGGGTTGATTAAATTTATTTTTTTCCTTTGGCCCCTTCATGATTGATTGTTCGATTCTTTTTCTTCTATCTTCTCTCTTCTAGCTGTAGGGTAGATCAAAGAGCTGGTAGAACAGCTAACTCAAGCTTCTATATTATATGGCAGAGGCTGCTCTTTGTAGTAAAGTATGGTGGCAGGGTCAAGCTGAGGATTCTAATGCTCTACTATTTATCTCAGGAGGGCTTTGTAATGGAGGGCGTAAAGTTGTTTTTGCCTGCTTTACTAGTTTCCATAAATGGGTCGATAATGATGCTGTCGACGATGCCTAGGCTACGTGCTGCCTTTATTTCTCTGAAAGGACCAAAATTTTCAGATATGAATCAAGGTCTAGATTTTATGGGGCAAGAAGGGGTTGCAGCGCAACGACCGGTTCCACTAGAACCAGAATAGAACCTAGAACTAGGTATAATGGAACAGCCACACCCAGTGGAACCAGCAGCTGCGGATTAAATGCGTGTCATTGAACGGAAGCTCAAATTCTTATCTGGGCAAATCAAGACAAAATATATGGAAGAGCCGCATTTTTGAAAGTAGCAGGCTGGTTGGCTTTGCCACCTGCTCCGTGTCCGGACCTGTTGGTCGAGATAAATTCTCTAAAAAATTTGTCTACTAAAGTAGCAATCAACGAATATCATCTTGTGATAAATTTCGAAGTTCTTGAAAAAAAGGGTGGAGCAAATAGCAGTGAAAATATAGAATATTGAGCAGCCACTATAAAATACACAGCAATTGGTAATACACCCCACTACTCAAGATCAGAAGAATGGAAGAATCAGCCCGTCGGTTTGAGAATAGAGAAACTCAGCCTTGATTTTGATAATAGTAAATTGCAGACTGCGATGCGCCACTCGGAAAATGGTGGTCTTGAAACTGATCGCAGATTGTTGGATTATCTTAACTACCACCTCGCCCTTCTAGAAAATAGAATTGATCTAGATCGAGATCAAGACGGCATACCGACACTAAGAGACTACCCTGGGGCGATCAAGGAGGGCCAACGTCTCTCTTTAGACCAGTGGTGGTATTATAGAAAATGCCACCTAACTCAGGCCATTGGTGAAGGAAACTGATATCTTTTTTGTGCAGGTGGCCCCCGCCCTTTTTAAGGCACCTAAAATTGGGTGGCGCTTGTGATAGATGGTGGGGTACTTTTTTTTTCAATCACCCCTTGTTCTGCCTTGCACCCTTTTACTTGTTTTTTTATGGTTGAGTTCTTTTTTTAATGAAAGTATAATATAGGGGGGCGCTATCTTGTTGCTTGTTATTTTTATTCTTTTACTAAGGTAGAGAATTCTCTGTTTTAGTAGCTACTACTACTATTTAAATGGAGTAGATATGGTTTGATCTTTTTTGGTTATGTTGATTTATTATTGGGCACCATTATCAATATATTTTAAAACTATTAAAATTTTATTATTTTCTGCCCTATATTTCTCCGTTGTGGTAAAGGCAGGAGTCTTGTTGTGTATGGACTACAAGTAAACTTAAATAAGTATTAAAAGAAAGAAAAACCAGAGTAAATTTTGGCAAATCTAGCTGTGCCCTTCTTTTACTGACTCTGCCAAAGGCAACCGTCTTCAGTGATTCTTTATTAATTACTGACAAGTCATGCTTTTATTTTTGATGGCTACTAATTCTTAAGTTTAATTTAAATAAATAATGGAATAATATAGTATTAATAGATGGATTTAATAAGTAATTTAGGGGTATCTACCATTCTTTTCCTTTTTGGGATATGGGGTATTTTTTTGAATAGAAAAAATATTATAATAATATTAATGTCGATTGAATTAATGATTTTAGCTGTAAATTTAAATTTACTGTTTTTCTCCGTTTATATCGATGATTTACTAGGACAGCTGTTTGCCCTTCTAGTTTTGACCGTGGCGGCTGCAGAGTCAGCGATAGGACTAGCACTATTGGTAGTTTACTATCGCGTTCGTGGTACGATATCTGTAGAATTCATTAATCTTGTCAAAGGGTAATGGCAATCAACACAGATCTATTTTTTCCCATTTTATTTAAGGTTTCATTGCTTGAATCCTTTCTTGACCGGCCAAGAAAAAATTTAGGCAGTGAAAAGCTTTCTGCTAACCCTTTCTCCTTCTTGTTTTTGTCTTAGGAAAAAGAATACAATCAATTAACCAGGGGAGTTGTGGTTTATATACAACAAGACTTCTGGTTTTGACGCAACAAGACTTCTGCTTGATAGATAGAATAGATAGAAAGACTTGCCCTTTATATGGAAGCAGGCTTGCCCTTGATAGGCAAGGAGAGTTATCCTTTCTATGCAAAGACTTTTCTGGAAAACATAACAGAGAAAAGTCCCCACCCTTCTGTATAAAAGACAAGGACTTTCTTCGATGGGACACGAAATAAGAATGCAAAGATGCATCTATTTAGATTAAAATGGAAGAATGGGATAAAAATAATATATTTTTGCTGACAAAAAACAGCATTCTAAGAAAATACGCCATTTCTCCGCTCTTTAATCTTGTAACAAATAAAAAAAATGATTAATTATAGAATATATATTAAAGGAAAATCTTTTAATCCTGCTTTCTTGGATAAATCAAAAAACAAGGTATTCCAACTATGTTCCGTGCTAGGGATAAAACAAGTTAATTATTTACGTTGGCCTGTGCATCGTAAAAAAATTACTATTTTAAGGTCTCCTCACATTGACAAAAAATCTCGCGAACAATTCGAGTGGAGGCGACACAAAATGGTAGTCAAAACGATCTCAAATAACTCCACCATTACATATTTACTTTTTTTTTTATTAAAAGATGCGGAATTTCCGGGGGTAGAACTTAAAATATCAGTAAAATTTTCAACTTTTTTACAATATTAAAAAGTATTTGCTGTGATCAAATAGCTGTGCTGGTGTGTTGCTTTGCTGCTTTGCTGCAACCCATAAATGGAAGCAAGATTCATTTATATTGTGGTAGAAAAAGGGTCTGTCTTGATGGAAAGGGCTGAAATGCCTTTGCTTCCATTTTAGTAGTAAAATACCACCTTTTTTTTTTGTAGAGAGTTAGTAAAATATCGTTTGATTCTACTTGAATTTTACTACTTTCATAGTAAAATTCAAGTGGAAGGAAACGCAGAGGCGCTTAGAAGGTAGCCAACAATGACAAGAAAGATTTTGAATTTTTACTCTGCAAAGGTGCTTGTCTCTAAAACAGAGGCGTGTTGGACCATTCATTACTTTGCTTAAAGTGGGTGGCCCGTAGTTTTCTCCATCTATCACCTGATATTTTACTAGTTTTCTATTAAAATAGAAAGGTTTATTTAAAGATTTGAAAAGGAATACCATTTTTCTCACAACATTATTTTTTTATTTACAACAGAAAAAAAAATTATAGATTAAAACATTTCAGATTGAAATTTCAACGATTTTAATCTACTATATAAAATAAAAATAAAAATTAAATATATCATTTTTAAAAGCGAATTATCATGGGACAAAAAGTTAATCCAATATCAGTTAGATTGGAACAAACGAATAGGCATTTTGAGTCCTGTTGGTATAGTGATTACCAATACTCACACCTATTGAATCAGGATTTGAGAGTCAAACTATACATAAATAATATTTTAAAACAATTGGGATGTCCGGAAGGGCATATCTCTATGATTTATATGGCAAAAAAAATAAAAATATTATTTTGCTATTTAGATGCGCGCTCTTCGACATCTTTAAAATCTTCTCACTTATATTTAAAAGTGGTGAACAAAAATAATAAAAAAAAAGAAAACAAGAGAAAGCGACATTTTTTTAAAAGTCGGTTGGCGGCAAGATACTTGCTTGGTTTTGTTGGAAAACAAAGAAATAATAAAAAAATTGTTTCCAGTGCAGAGAAGCAAGTATCTTTAAAGTATCACGGCACCATTCCTTGCATAGAAAACAGAAGCCTGTTCGACCTTTGCTTGCCCAGCACAGCAGAGCAACTAAACAGTCATTCCGTTAAAAAGACAACCTTCTTTGACCCTTCCACGCGTCAAGTCTTTGGAAAGCAAGCCTTTGCGTCTCCTTCCATGATGAAAAAAAAAGATAAAGATTTTTCTGTTGTGGTTTCAAAGAAAGAAAGCCCTATGTCTGCAAAGAAAAAGGTGTTATCATGGACACAACATCTAAACCAGAAAAATTATAGAGACGCTGGTTTGCAAAATATTAAATACAAAAAAAAATATTTAGAAATAGATGACGCCATATTACCAAGTCAATGTGCTCCATATTCCCCGCTAGTCATAAGAAAAAACCCCTTTAGAATACTTTTGGCTTTTTATAAGAAAAAAAAAAAGAAAAAGAAAAAAAGAGTCTCTAACTCATTTTCTATGATATCAAATAAAGGAGGCAAGGCAGAAATGCGACGCCGTTCCTTGAAAAAAAAAAAACGAGTCATTAAACTGGTTGACAAAGGGGCTGACCGGCAAGTATCCTTTTGGAAATATTTAACGAACCTCTCGGCCTCAAGTCTAGGTAAAAATTATAATCCTTGTGTTAAAAAGAGAACCCTTCTTGACCCTTTTTCTGCTATCTGGAGTTACCTTGTTTTCAATCATAAAATCTTTTTTAACAAAGTTATACAAAGAAACAAAGGATTTCAGATTTGGCATAAATCATTATTTACGCGCTATTTCTTACTTTTTGTTTACAAAAAAAGATGTCAATTCTTTGCATCCCCCATACATTATTATGGCGGCAGCCAAAAAGGCGGCACTCCCATTGATCGACAAGGTAAGCAGACGCAGGATAAATTGAGTTTTTCTCAACTTGGCGCTAACTGCGATGCGATGAATGGTGTTAAAAAAGAAAAGACAAACAGTATAGAAAAGATCTCTATTCCAACCAATGTTTTTTCTTTGAATATCAAAAGTTCAAAAAAAATGGATCTTAGCAGAGATGCCAATTGGATCCAAGCAGGTAACGAAAATGTCAATTCGAATTTATTAAAATATCATATGGCTCTAGAAAGCATAAATAGAATCGAGTGGTTTCAAGGCAGAGGCATGGCTTTCTTGTGGTTTGTTTTTAATTCTGTTCATCCAACGCAAAGAATTTTTAACACAGGATCAGTGATGGCAGAGCAGAGTAGAAAGATTTTTTTTTCACAAAGGAAAGAAGGGTTGAAATCTTTACTGTCCGCTCTACGAAGAAGAAAGGAGAATATCAAGTTATACACTTTTCCATATCAAATTACACCAAGTCAAAAAATCATTGTAAATAACCTAGAAAATGATCGACTATTTAATAAAGTTAAACTGGGTGAAAAAAGAAAGGATAATTTACCTATTTCTCTTTCTTTGCTTCCATTTAAATATGGCAGTAGTGGAGTAAGGTCAAAAATAAAGCAAGAGGATGAGAAAAAAAAGGCAAAAACAAAAATTGTCACTGATCCTTTGATACCATCCCAGAAAAGAAAGGCAGGCTCCTTGTTTCTAAAACAGAGGCCTGTTCGACCAAGGAGGATTGTGTCTAAAATAGAAGGGGTAAATTTTAATAAAAAAACAGAAAATTATTTAAGACCAAGTAAAAAGGAGATATCATTAAAAATGGTCAGAAAGCCTTTATATCCTCGCACAGTAAAATCTAAAGGTTTTTTGTCTTACATTGAATATATTTTATCAAGCCAAGTAGAAAGTAATGTTAGACTTTTTTCATGGAAAACCAAAGATGAAAAAAAAAGTGCTCTTTTTATAGTTGAACAAATCGTTTATTTTTTACAAAAAAGAGTGCCTTTCCATCGCATAAAACAGCAGATCTGGCGACAGTTAAAATTAAAATCTATACAAGGCATCCGTATTACTTATTCAGGTCGGCTTGGAGGTCGCTCTAAGAAAGCACAACGTTCGCGACGAAAAACTTTTCAATGGGGTCAAGCATCATCTCATGTTTTTGAATCTAAGATGTCCTTTGCCTCCCAATATGCATTGACTATTTTTGGAAAAATTGGAATTAAAGTTTGGGTTTGCTATAAATAGGGATAATGCGTTGCCGTCTTTGAAGCAGGGAATGTTTATGCTATTTTGTGGTGTCCATCCATATAGAAATCAAAGTAATAAAATATCACCTGTTTCTTTTTTTTTTAAGAACGCGCTTTATGTGTTGCTTGCCTTGTTAAAAAGGCAATTACTTGTGTGTTATCTTGTTACTCGACCCCATGTTTTGATACAAAAAGAAGACCAAGTAAGCCTCCTTGTGTTTTAACAGAAAACCTTTACCCTGTGTTATCTTGTTGCCTCATTGTTCCATCATTGGAAAACCTATTAACAGACAAGAAAGTAGCTTGACTAGTAAAAATAGTAGAAATTTATCCAAAAAAATAGTCATCCAGCTAATTACCTTCTTTGTAAATGTAACTACCATTTTAAGAGTCAACTCCTTGTCTATAAAACACAACCTTCTTTGACCCTTAACTCTAGGCCCAATTTGCAGGGGACCTACCTTGAGAGCCCTACTTTAAGTGCACCTACTTTGAGATCAAAAGTAACCATTGTTTTTAAATAAATAACAAACATCAAATCTTTTTTTCATTGCAAAGGCCAAGTATCAGTACAAAATAAAGCCTTGTTGACATGTTAATTTACGGTACCAACCTAATCATTTATACTGTATTAAGAAAGTAGTCATAAATAGTCCATAATATCTATTATCATCGATGACTATTAGAAAAAAAGACTTGAGGTATTGTCTGTAATGGGACGTCATGGAACGTCATGCAACGTGATTTGTTTGACAAATTCAACATTGGCTGCCTTGATTGTAAAAGTTTAAAGGCTCATTTGTAGAAAGCACAAGGCCGCCTGCTTGCTTGCTGTTTTTAAACAAGCAGCAAGCAAGCAGGCGGAATAATGACCAAAAGAAAATAAAAAAACGACGATCAGTTTCATCGGCAGGCAACTTGATAGATAAAAAAAAATAAAGATCGGTGAAAAAATTACATTTTATTTTGTAAAAGAAATCACGAACAAATGGCCAAATAAAAATTAGAAACCTTGACGGAATCCAATCTACTACTATTAGATCACCTTTTTAAAAAATGAAAACCAATGAATAACCTTACACAAAAAGATAAGCATCGTCGTATCTTGCATCAAAAACAAGAATTGATACGACTGCAGTATAAATCTCTAATTGAAAATAGATCATTGCCCGCCAAATTGAGAGTCCAGTATATCAAAAAACTTAATCAATTACCGCGCGACGGTTCGCTTGTTCGGATTAGAAACAGATGCATACTAACTGGTCGTGCGCGGGCTGTCTATAAGTTTTGTAAACTTTCTCGTCTATGTTTGCGTGAGTTGGCTGCTCAAGGTAAGTTGGCAGGTATAAGCAAATCTAGTTGGTAATTTATACCTTTTCGATTTTCACCTGCTTAAACCATATTAATCGTTGGCAAGAGAAAAAGGATCCATTTTATATTAATTTCTATCTACTTGAGCATGGAGCCTTGGTACTTGTAGTTTGAAGAAAGCAACAACCCATCAAAGAGGTTATATTTTATTTCTTGTGGGCTTAAACGCAAGTAAAAATAATTTTAAGATTTTAACCATCTCTTTTTACTGAGGTGATATTTTTTACTAAAATATCACAAGCGCGCTCAATTAGTTGCGCTCTGTTGGAGAGCGTTGCAGGCTGCATTGCAAAGCCCGTTGTAATGCAGCTGATCAAGGTTGTAAAGGTAATTCTGGCACGGATCACAGGTCAGTAACTAAATTGATGCCTAAAAGAAATGCTTTTTTTTGTGTATAAAGGCAAGAATGTAGAGATTCCTTCTCTTAAGACCAGAAGTTTCGTTGTGTATAAAATAAAGGCCCTTGTGACCGTTGCTTGCATAGCAAGCAGTCCTTGCCCTTTTCTAGGCAAGAATCGATGGATTTTTTATTAGAATACAGAATCTCTTCGACCTTGCCCTTTCTGGGCAAAGGCAAGCCTGCTTGCTTGGTGTGCAAGCAGCTCTCTTTTCCTTTGATGGGCCAAGAGAAGGCTGGTTGTGTCTACTAGATAAGTCCTTTCAACCTTGCTCTGATGGACAATAATCCTTAAATTTTTTGTGTATAAACCACAACTCTTGTTGTGTATAAACCACAACTCTTGTTGTGTATAAACAATAAGTCTCCTTTCTATTTACTGAAAATAAGATATTTTTGAAATTTATAGTCATTACCATTATTTACTTTGAAATTTCAAATAAAATAAAAATCGATGATACGTTCTACATCTTCACTACTGAATTCCAATGATTTACAACTTATTTTACAAGCTGAGCCATGACCAAGCATGCAAAAATAACTTTTTACCCTTCTAAAAACAGGGCAGCATCTCTAATATCTAAAAAGGGTGTTGACCGCAAATCTGTGCTCAACGTTTAGAAAGTATCTTACTCAAAGATGGGTTAAAAAGCATCCTAACTGCATGTTTTGAGCAACATCTATTAGATTAATGTCAAGCAATGACTTAGCTCAATATTGAAGAAAGTAGGGTTACCAAGCTTTTCAACTTTGGTGACAGAGATAGGTAAAAAAAATTAATAAACAAACTTTTCATTTAAATAAAAATTATGAACTTTTTAGTGTTGGGGTTGATGGCTAAAATTTTAGCCATTACTGTACCTTTATTATTGGCCGTGGCTTTTTTAACTTTAGCAGAACGAAAAGTGATGGCTTCCATGCAACGTAGAAGGGGGCCCAATGTAGTTGGAGTTTTTGGTCTTTTTCAACCCATAGCTGATGGTCTCAAATTAGCCATTAAAGAGCCAGTGCTGCCTAGTAGTGCCAATGTGGTAATTTTTTTGGTGGCCCCTGTTCTCACTTTTTTATTGAGTCAAGTTGCCTGGGCAGTTATACCTTTTGGAGAAGGTTTAGTGGTAGCTGATATCCATGTTGGCTTATTGTATATTTTCGCTATATCTTCTTTGGGCGTCTATGGTATTATCATTGCAGGTTGGTCTAGTAATTCTAAATATGGTTTTTTAGGTAGTTTGCGATCGGCAGCTCAAATGGTTTCCTATGAGGTCTCGATCGGTTTAATTCTGATAACCGTATTGCTGTGTGTAGGTTCTTTGAATTTGACAGAAATAGTAGTAGCTCAAAAAAAAATTTGGTATTGCATTCCCTTATTTCCTCTGCTGATTTTATTTTTCATTTCATGTTTAGCTGAAACCAATAGAGCACCATTTGATTTACCAGAGGCTGAGGCAGAATTAGTGGCTGGCTATAATGTAGAGTATTCTTCGATGGGATTTGCCCTTTTTTTTCTAGGAGAATATGCCAATATACTGGTAATGAGCAGTCTTTGTTCCCTTTTTTTTTTTGGTGGCTGGTTGCCCGTCGTTAATATCTTTTTTTTTCATTGGATACCTGGTGTTTTTTGGCTAGCTTTAAAAATTAATTTTTTTCTTTTTCTTTTTGTTTGGGTGCGAGCCGCCTTTCCTCGATATAGGTATGATCAATTAATGACGCTAGGATGGAAAGTCTTTTTACCGTCCTCATTGGCCTGGGTGATTTTGGTTTCTGGTACTTTAATTAGCTTTGACTGGCTTCCTTAGCGCCTCTAAAAATAAAATAAATATAGATTGGCATTGGATACTCCCTCTGCTTTCAAAGAAATAAAGAAAGCACAACCCTTTTTCCCTTCTGTTTTAGACGCAAGGCAGAAAGACTTGTGTCTAAAACAGAACGCTTTTTGACCAACGATGGGTGGGTAATTCTGGCTTGATGCTGTCGATTAGGCAAGAGATTGGATGATTTGTCTGGCTTGTTTGGGATTAGTTTGCTAATCAAATGGAATCCATGAAAGTATGAAAAGATGAAAAATCTATATTTTCCTGGAAGGGAAAAAAGAGAAAGATACTTGGTGTCTAAAACAGAAGTTTATTGGACCCTTTAACAGGTTAATTGAAGGTGACATTGTATTACTAATCTAGATGCATAGATTGAAAAAAAAATAAAAACAAATTATATACTAAAGTTACTAAAATGTCGTATCTTTCATGGACTTTGATCTTACCTTTAATAGGTACCTTTTTTTTATTATTTATTCCTCATTGGAATCATCATTTGATTCGGATGATTGCTTTCAACACATCATTGCTTACTTTTTTAATCTCTTTGCTGCTTTGGATTGAGTTTAATAAATCGACAGGAAAGCTTCAATTTATGTCAAAGCTGCCCTCCGTTCTGGATTCCTATGCAGGGTTTGAGTATGATCAGTATGGAACCTTAAATTTTATAGTGGGAATTGACGGGATATCTCTTTTTTTCATTCTATTGACAACCTTTTTAATACCAGTCTGTATTTTGGTGGGATGGACCAGCATTCAAACGTCAGTAAAAGAGTATTGCATTGCTTTTTTATTGTTGGAAACACTAATGATTGCTGCCTTCTGCGTGTTGGATTTGCTTTTTTTTTACATCTTCTTTGAAAGCGTGCTAATACCTATGTTTTTAATTATAGGAGTGTGGGGATCGCGAGAAAGAAAAGTCAGAGCAGCGTATCAATTATTTTTATACACATTGATCGGCTCCCTGTTAATGCTATTAGCTATTTTATTAATCTATTGTCAGACGGGAACAACTAATTTAGAAATACTCTACGCAGCTGAGTTAAGTGAAAGTCGACAGCTTTTGCTATGGTTAGCATTCTTTGCTAGCTTTGCTGTTAAGGTTCCAATGATGCCGGTTCATATTTGGTTACCAGAAGCTCATGTGGAAGCACCCACGGCAGGTTCAGTTATTTTGGCAGGAATTCTTTTAAAACTAGGTACTTACGGCCTTTTAAGATTTTCTATTCCATTATTTCCTTATGCCTCCATATACTTTACTCCATTAGTTCAAACATTAAGTATTATAGCCATTATTTATAGTTCGCTAACTACGCTTCGTCAAGTAGATTTGAAAAAAATTATTGCCTATTCTTCGGTGGCACACATGAATTTTGTTACTTTAGGTCTATTTAGCTTAAATGCTCAAGGCATTGAAGGAGCAGTTATGCTAATGTTAGCCCATGGCTTAGTATCACCAGCTCTGTTTTTATTAGTTGGATTTTTATACGATCGACATAAAACTCGTTTGCTGCGCTACTATGGAGGGTTGGCTCGAGTCATGCCACTTTTCGCATTAATCTTTTTATTTTTTACTATGGCTAACATTAGTTTGCCAGGAACCGCCAATTTTGTAGGCGAGTTCTTGGTATTGACGGGAGCTTTTCGCAGTAATACCTTCGTGACAACAATGGCCGCATCGGGCATGGTTTTGGGAGCTGCCTATGGGCTTTGGTTGTGTAACCGACTTTTGTATGGTTTGTCAAAACCTTACTATCTGCCATCCTTCAGTGATTTATCTCGACGGGAATTACACCTTCTTTTACCTTTCATCCTTTCTGTATTGATGGTCGGGGTTGCCCCAGAGCCTTTATTAGATATATTACGTTCGTCGGTCGCTAATTTGCTGCAGCAAACCATTCTGTATTAATATCTAGGGCTGTATTACTTACCATTCACAAACAATGTAATTCTCTAAAAAAGAGCTGCCTTGCTTGCCTTGCTGTGAAAGGCAAGCAAAGCGCGTCAAGGGCCAACTTTACTTTCTTTTTCTACACAACGATGCTTCCGGTCTAAGCACAACAAGACTTCTTGTATCAAGACAAAAAAAAAGACTGTTATTTTACTTGTTTTCTGGTAAAAGCAGGACAAAGGGCATGCTTTGATTGCTGCCTTTCTTTTACTGTTTCCGTCCTACTACTTTTATATTTTAATGCAAGCAAAATCAAAAAGTAATTAAAATAAGTGATATTTTACTACTTTTTAGTCTAATAAAAGCAACGGTAAAGCAAAAAAATAGCAAATTTGCATAATCCATGGTTTAAAAAGTTATTATATGTCTCAAAGTCAAGTAATAATGACGGTTTCAAGTAAATAGAATTTAAGGAATTTAAGGATTTTTCTGCTTTCAGTGCAAAGTTGAAAGCACTTATCTAGTAGACACAACCAGCCTTTTTTTCGCCTGCTAGACAGAAGGCAGTAAAAACTTATCAAAGTTATTTAAATAATAAGGTGTCATCCATTTGCCTTTTCCTCAAAGGGCCTTGTAGGAGAAAGTAGGTGCTTCCATTTTTAGTGAACTATTTTTTACTCCAATGAAAGCATAAAAAGACTTGCCCTTTATACACAAAAATAAAATAAAAATATAAAACAAAAATATTATCTACTTTCAAAGAAAACAAACAAAAATTTTTTTACTAATTGTCTAATAAAACAAAGGCAAACATATTGTATACAAAATTAACAAAATATTTTATTATGCCTACTAAGAATCAACTAGCAAAGAGGAAGGGCGGCCGTCTAACTAAATATTCCAGAACAAAAACACCAGCTTTAAAAGGACGTCCACAAAGAAAAGGAATTTGTGTGCGAATTTTTACTAGAACCCCTAAAAAACCTAATTCTGCCCTGCGAAAGGTGGCTAAAGTTCGTATTTTAAATTTAACTCATACAGGTGACATAATTCGTAATTTTACGGTCACGGCCTATATACCAGGAGAGGGTCATAATTTACAAGAATACGCCTTTGTTTTACTTAGAGGAGGGCGAGTTAAGGATTTACCTGGAGTGAAATACCATATAATTCGTGGAGTATTGGATACTCAGTCGGTAGTTTCACGCCGGCAAGGCCGATCGAAATACGGTACACGAAAAAAACGATTTTAATTTACGGTTAAATTTCATCAAAATGATAAAACACAGAAGCTCCATTAATAATTTTATTTCCATTGTAAAAAATAAAATAGTATTTTTAGTAACTTTGACTTGTGTATGAACTTGTGTATCAAGGGTAAGAATCCTTGTCTTTTCAGCACAAAGGCAAGCTTATCTGCTTGGTGTGCAAACAAGCCATCTTCTCTCTTCCTGGACAAAGTCAAGCCATGCTTGTGTCTAACACAAAAGTTTCTTTGACCTTGCCCTTTCTGGGCAAAGGCAAGGCTCCTTGCTTACTGAGCAATTGAACAGTTTTTCTGTTATAGACACAAGCCTGTTCCACCTTTGCTTGCCCATCACAGCAAGGTAAGCAAGCTATTTTTGTCTATCAGGGACAAGATTGGGTGTGTATAAACCACAACTTTCCTTACTTGTTTCTTCTCCTCAATCACCATTTATGACCCTTAAACTGATGACATTTTTTTGACGGCAACGGGATGATTTTACCATCGATGGCAAAGAAAAGAAAAAAGAAGATTAACGTTTCAACGATACATTTCCGTCTTTTTTAGTAAAGAAAGTAAAATAATGACAGATAAAAAAGATTAGGTTCTAATTATCTAAACAGCAAAGACCTTTGCCATATATAAATTTTTTTTCAAACTCTCTGTTTGCCTTGCTTGGTAAACTAAATATTGTTGTAAGATGAAATCTTTTTTAAGCAAGCCGATGCAGGGTAGGTTAATAAAAAAGAATCTTAGATTCTTTTTGTCTAAAATCAGTCATCTTTTTTTTTATATAGATGTTAAAACAGCTGATTTTTGTTGCTAAAAAGAGAGTGAAATATTACTACTATCCTTATTTTGTTTTTATTCTAATAAAAAAGGCATAAAATATTACCTTGTGTATAAAACACAGGGACCCTTGTTACTTTTCTAATATTAACAACTACTTTCTTTTTTTGTGCCCCCTGTGAAAGAGCAGTATGACAGAGTAATATAAAAGAATAATATAAACCAGTATACCTCATCAGACGCAGGTATCTATCACCCACACAGGGAGACAGATGGAGCATGGGCAGCATTGTAGAGCACCATAGAGCATTGCAGAGCAATGTAAAACAGTTCAGCGCATTGTAGCGTAATAAAGGCTGTCATCGAGCAACATCCCACTGCAAGCACGCGCTTTGCTTTCCTTTCATCAGAAAACAAGTAGAATAAAAGTCTTTCTTTTTGTTGGTCTCTGTGACAAAGGCCTGTTTGATTCTTCATTGGCCCGCAAAGAGAAAAATTCAAGCAATATAACATTCGAGGACCATTTGTGGACCTATTAAGTATTTAGCCACATCTTTACGAAAAATAAAATTAATCAAAGGTCAGCATGCCCCACAAGTAAATAGTTGGCATACTGCCTCAAGAAAGGTATCTGGTAAAATCAATCATAAAATGACAAAGTCAGTGTTTAAAGACACCCCAAAAGGTTCAAGGTTAAAACAAAATAATAAAGAATACCCCCTTAAAAAAAAAGTCTCATCGCATAGAAAGTTGGACCATGGTAAACATTTTCCGCAACTACATAGTTGGCTTAATGGTGGCAAACAGTTACTTGACCAGGTTAATTTAAAAGTGGTACGCTCATTCGATGAAAGAGCGCTCAAAAATAAACCTTTACAAAGAAAGCCTTTCTATTTTTCTCTAAACATCAACCCTTCGCCATTCCTTTCAAGAAAGCAAAGAAATAAAAAACAATATAATAATATCCTAAAAGGGTCGATGGAGAGAAATGTAACCAAGAATTCGATTTTTCAAGAAAAGATTATGGAACAAGCTGGCGAAAATAAAATCATCATTAAATTCACAAATTTGTTAATGCTGCATGGCAAAAAAAGTAAAGCTTTGTCCACTTTATGTAAATCGTTAAAATTTTTTAAAAAAAATATTAAAGATTTGTCTTGCAATGACCCATTTCTACAAAATTCAACCAAGACTAAAAACGAAAATTCTATGCTGAATTACTTGGATCAAGCTGTAAGCAACGTCAAACCGTGCTTGGAGGTTCGTAAGAAAAAAATTTCTGGCATTATGCGACAAATACCAGCCGTCCCATCTTTAAAAAGACAAGAGACTTTAGGTATTCGTTGGATCATAGAATCTGCCAGAAAACGAAGAAAAAAAAATTATAAGCCATTTTTTCAATGCTTGGCTGAAGAATTGTTAGATGCTTTTCAAAACCAAGGCGAACCTCATAAAAGAAAACAAGCTCTCCATAGGACGGCGGAAGCTAATCGCATCTATATTCGCCATCGTTGGTGGTAAGCTTATTTACTTGATTTTTAATATTAAAATAAAATCAAATAAAAGGATTGACGCTGCGCATACCATTTTTTTCAAAAATTGTTTACTTACATTGGTATAGAAAAGTAGTAAAATGTTGCCTTGCTGTTTTAAAAGAGAAAGCGCGTCAAGGGTGGAACAGGCTTCTATTTTATACACAAGCAGGGTTGTGTATAAAAGATAAAGATTGCTTGCTTGCCTCGCTGCGGTGGGCCAGCAAGGAGACTTGCTCCTGATACACAAAGTTTTATTGCTTGAATCTCCTATGTCAAAAACACAAGGGATTTAAGCCATGGAAAGTGCGTGCTTTGATTTCAGAAGGTGATCTTTTTATTTTACTCCTACAACATAACTTTGTTATTCTTCTTTTAATAGAAAAAAAGAAGAGATTTACTTGATTGCTCCTCTTTTTTTTTACCATGAAAGAAAAACAACCAGAGAAAAGAAAGCAAAAATAGAACACCACAGGGTAAGAGGAAGGATCAAACAGGTTTCACAATTACCCTTTCTTGGAAGGGGTAGAGGCCGTTCTAGAGGTTGTCCTAGAAGGGCCGTCTTGACTTGTCTTGTGTATAAAACGATGCTCTGTTCGACCTATTCTTTGGTGTGCTGTCTTAGTAAAAAAGTAGTAAAATATCAGTTTGGTAAAAGAGTGGAGAATGGCGCTGGGCAAAGGGGGATTATGGTTAACCCTTTCTTGCTGGCATACCAGATTGGGGGGGAGTTGGCAAGTTGAGGTGGCCGTTGTCATGATCTCTGCCAAGTCTACTAATTTCACCCTGTTTTCAAGTCAGCACAATATGAAAGGAGATTGATTAAGAAAGAGAAAAAAAGAAAAGAAAAATGTTGTATTATATAATTCCATTGTTGTTTTCTCCTTGCCTAGCATGGCAAGATGCACCTGAAGCGTGGCAAATGGGGTTTCAAGATCCGGCCACTCCTGTTATGCAAGGAATCATCGATTTGCACGATGATATCTGTTTTTTTCTGATAATGATTTTAAGTTTAGTTCTTTGGATGTTGATACGAACACTTTATTTTTTTCATGAAAGTAAAAACCGGATTCCAGAAAAGATTATCCATGGCACTACCATTGAAATCGCATGGACCGTTGCACCTAGTCTTATATTAGTATTGATTGCAATACCATCCTTTGCTTTATTATATAGCATGGATGAAGTGGTCGACCCGGCCATTACAGTGAAAGTTATAGGTCACCAATGGTATTGGTCATATGAATTTTCTGACTATACCACTTCGGATGGAAGTTGTATGGCCTTTGATAGTTACATGATACCTGAGGAGGAGTTAAATCCGGGACAATTACGTTTGTTGGAAGTTGACAATCGAGTAGTAGTTCCGGCCAATACTCATATTAGATTTATTATTACATCGGCCGACGTTCTTCATAGTTGGGCTGTACCGTCTCTTGGTATTAAATGCGATGCCGTGCCAGGTCGCTTAAATCAAGTTCCTACTTTCATTAAAAGAGAAGGTGTCTTCTATGGACAATGTAGTGAATTATGTGGTGCCAATCATGCTTTCATGCCCATAGTTGTAGAAGCTGTTTCATTGGAAAATTATATTTCCTGGGTGTGTAATAAAATAGAAAATCAGTAGTAATAAAAATTAAACTCTTTTACCTACATTCACGCTTTGATAAAAAAATTATCTGTTGATCGTAAAAAGAGAAGCAGGCTAATTTTTGTTCTTGACAGACAAAAATGTCTGATCGACCAAGAACCGTTGCACAGGCCGATTTTTTATGGACAGATATTTATGAGCCAGCAATGAATGGTGCACAGGCCGATGAAAGGATTGAACAGGCACAATAAAATTTTAAGCATTGTAAAAACAAGTTGGATCTCTAAAAGTCTATTATACAATATATTATACAATAATGGTATCACTGGATTTGATTGCACTGTGACAACGACATTTTGGTCGAAGTCAAAACTAAAATGCGTACAATTTTTCAACCCAGGTCAACCCAAGTTGCAATGACTGGAAACTTAAACATTTAAAGTCAATCCTGATCTTAAAAAAGCAGGCCAACGGATGGCAGGTTTACAAATTGGTCTCAAGATTAAATAACGAAGAAAGTAGTTAAAGGGTCGACCCTGTTCAACCAACGATACCTCTGTTATAGACACAACAAGTGTTATCAAGGGAGAATATGGCTTGCTTGCAGACCAAGCAAGCCATCTAAAGATTTTTGCCCATCAAGTGGAAAGATGGTTTGCTTGGTCTGCAAGCAAGGACTGCTTGCTTGCTGTGCAAGCAAGGACTGCTTGCTTGCTGAGCAAGCAAGCAAGGAGGGTTAAGGAGGGTTGCCTTTGTCGGTCAAGGCAAAAGATTGTTTGCCTGGTTGTGGTTGGCAAGCAAGCAGGCTTGCCTTTGCCCAGAAAGGGCAAGGTGGAACAAGGTTGTGTATACTACACAATACACCCAAATAGAAAAGCATAATTTAATTTTTTAATTGGCTTGTCAATTGTGCATTGAAAAAAATATTTAAAAAAAAATTGCAGCTTGTAAGGTGTCAAATTTCAAACACAATGACGGATGGTTTAATAAATTACATAAAAAAATAGTAACATACCATGAGAAAACACCCTTATCATCTTGTCGACCCTAGTCCCTGGCCCATTGTAGCCTCCATGGCTGCCTTGCTGCTGACGATAGGTGGCGTAATGTATATGCACGGATACACAGGTGGAGAATTGGTGCTATTGTTTGGAATTGGGGTTGTTTTGTATTCAATGTTTGTATGGTGGAGGGATGTGATTAGAGAATCTACATTTCAAGGACACCACACTGGGGCAGTACAAATGGGACTTCGTTATGGCATGATTTTATTTATTGTATCTGAAATAATGTTTTTCGTTGCTTTCTTTTGGGCTTTTTTTCATTCTAGTTTAGCTCCCACCGTAGAAATTGGAGCGATTTGGCCTCCCAAAGGAATCGATGTTTTAAACCCTTGGGAAATTCCTTTCTTAAACACTCTAATTTTGTTATCCTCTGGAGCTGCAGTTACCTGGGCACATCATGCCATCCTGGCAGGATTTCGTCAACAAGGTATTATAGCTTTAATTATTACGATTGGTTTAGCTTTGATATTTACCGCCTTTCAGGGATATGAATATTTGGAAGCTCCCTTTACCATTGCAGACGGTATTTATGGTTCTACTTTTTATTTGGCAACCGGCTTTCATGGATTTCATGTGATAATAGGTACCATCTTTTTATTAGTCTGTTTGTTTCGTCTGATATCTTATCATTTCACGAGGGCACATCATTTTGGATTCGAAGCTGCCGCCTGGTATTGGCACATGGTAGACGTAGTTTGGCTTTTTTTGTTTGTGTCGGTTTATTTTTGGGGGGGATCATAGTCAATGACAAGCAGATCAACTTGATTGATGACACTGTTCTTAAAAAAAATCACAGGGTCAAGGGTCAACTTTACTTGTGTTTTCTACACAAGGAGACTTGATTTCTTTTTTAAAAAAGAAGTGAAATTTATAATTTTAAATAAGAAATTGTTTCTTCTTTTTTAAAGCGGAGTAAAGACGACAACAAAAAAATAGCTTGTATTTGGGTAACTCACTAACTGAAGCTGGAAAAAATTTAGCAAAATTGTTTAGTCTTTTCTTTTTTCTATCTTCACAAGTCTTATTTCTGTTTTCTAAGGTTTGATCTTGTTGATTATTTTTTATAAAACTGTTTTTTTGTTTTACTTGTGGTCATCAACCCCTTTAAAAAAGAAAATCTTAATAAAAAAGTAAATAAATTGCCTGCTGCTTGCTTTTTTAAAAGCGCAATAAAAAGAAGATTTGATATCCTGCTTGTTTTTAATTTGTTAGTAGACAGTAGTTGCTTGCTTTTATTTTTTTTTTTAAAAGGACGCGCCCTGTGTATAAAAAGAAGCCTGTTTGACCTTGCCCTTTCTGGGCAAAGGCAAGCCTGCTTGCTTGCCAACCACAGCCAGGCAAACAATCTTTTGCCTTGACCGACAAAGGCAACCTTTCTTGTGTCTACTAGACAACTGTTTTCAACCTTGCTTTTTCTTTGGGCAATGATTTATAGATTCCTTGATTTTAGACACAAGCCTGTTCCACCCTTAAGTAGAATACTAAAAATCTTTTTTCTTTACACCATCATCAAATTTTACCATTTCTTACGCCTGTATTTGATTTACACCATAAAGCTGAGATACTTGGTCTGCAATGAAAAAACTCGACCAACTTCATTAATCTATTTTTTCCAATAACAAGGATCAAAATTGGATAAAGGCGTCAAAGACAGCAGGGGCAAGTTTACATATTCGATTTATACCAGTAGCCAGACGATCCATAATTGCTGTCGCTTCAGCAAGGGCGTTGGACTGCAAGGATTGCTGCACACCAGTACCAAGCTTTCCTTGGAGATGCCTTTGGGTATTACTTGAATGCCAATTTAGTATATGTTGCTGTACCTTCTAGAGTCAATGTGCCTTAAAATTAGATGACGGTGACAAGCCGCCACTGTAAGTAATCTTTAGGTATCAATTTGATGTGGTGGCAATGCCATTCCGTGCTCAAGGTGTTATGCGCCATTTAATTTTATTACTATACTCTGAAACTGATGGATGTCCGTTTAATTTGCATTTTCATGATACTACGGTTCATATCAGCCACATGCGATGTCAGCAAAGATGCAGTAGTTTCTGCCTGATTAATTATTAGTTCAAAAACCTTTTTTTTATTTTATTAGTAATCTTAATATGTAGGGTAAAGGATTATAAAAAACAAGTCAATCCAGCCGCAGGTTCCCCTAAAGCTACCTTGCTAGAACTTTGCTTTGGTCACAACCAGTCCTTGCGTTTTTAAGACAAGCCTGTTCCACCCTTAATCCAACAAGTAGAATACTAAAAATCTTTTTTTTTTACACTATGATTCAATTAAACCTATGTCAACCATCTGCATTGCTTTTATGGCCATTGCAATATAAATAATCTTCCGGCCTTGAAACCAAAGCCACTCTTCTCAAGTCACAAAAACTGGCCTATTCAAACACTGTTTGTTGAAGCTAACTTTAAAGATGGTCCGATGCAGGCCTAGTATACAGGTGCAGTGGCTGGACGGGGATTGTGGTTTTAAAAAGCACACCGTCATTCTGACTCAAAAAATCATTGTTATATACTCTAACTGTACGATTTATTATTCAACTATTCCAGACTCAACTGCTAATTATTTAACACTGGATTGTTCGAATTGATTGTTTCTTTGAAAATAGGCAGTATCTCCTCGATTTTTTTCTGGTTTTTAAATCAGAGTCCCCGACGCTTACAAACAGTCATTTATTGAGCCGACATAATAATACTTTGTTTCAACGTACTATTAATGTCACTTAAAGAAAGTAAGATCAAAGCAATTAAGACTGCAGCTAAAATTAAATGAAGTTCTATTTTAGTAAAAAGCTACTAAAAAATTAATTGTTTGTCTTGGTTTGATCTTTTTGTCCAATATTGTTCTTTCATTCTATTTTTTTATTATTTACTTTTCTCTACTCTTTCTTTGTTATCCAAGCAACAAGCTCTGCAGGGGTACAGGGCTGCAGGGCTGCAGGGCTACAGGGCTGCAGGGCTGCAGGGCTACAGGGCTGCATGCAGGGCTGCAGGGGGCGATCTCTCCCCACTAGGATATATAGGGTGCAAATATATTATTTGTTACTTTTCTACTTTCATAAAACCAAATAAAATCGTGGAACAGGCTTGTCTTAAAAACGCAAGGACTGGTTGTGACCAAAGCAAAGTTCTAGCAAGGTAGCTTTAGGGGAACCTGCGGCTGGATTGACTCTGTGACTAAATCCATTAAAAAAAAAGATTATGATTTTTACACCTTTGGAGCAATTTTCAATTAATACCTTGTTTTTAATTCGAATAGAAAATGTCTATCTTTCTTTCACCAATTCATCATTATATTTATTAATAGCTACAGGCTTAATTATTCTTTTACTTAATGTAATTACATTCAAAGGGGGGTATTTATTGCCATCGCGTTGGCAGTCGGTGGTGGAAATGATTTATCAATTTGTAGCTAGTTTAGTAGAAGAGCAAATAGGTAGTTCAGGTAGAAAATATTTTCCATTAATTTTAACTACTTTCTTATTTCTTCTTAGTTGCAATTTGGTAGGGATGATTCCTTACAGCTTTACAGCCACTAGTCATTTAGTTGTGACATTTGGTCTTTCTCTGTCTCTATTTATTGGAATCACCATCGTTGGTATTCAGAAACATGGTCTTCATTTTTTTAGCTTTTTATTACCTAAGGGAGCTCCTTTAATTCTAGCACCTTTATTGGTTGTATTGGAACTAGTTTCTTATTGCTTTCGTGCCGTGAGTCTAGGGGTTCGTTTATTTGCTAATATGATGGCAGGTCATACCTTGGTCAAAATTATAAGTAGCTTTGCTTGGACTATGCTATCGTTGGGAGGAATTTTGGCGGTAGCTTCGGTAATACCAGTTGTGATAATTTTTGCACTAACTGGCCTAGAGATTGGTGTGGCATGTCTTCAAGCCTATGTTTTTACGATTCTAATTTGCATATATTTAAACGACGCAATTCATTTGCATTGACTCCAGTCTATTATGATATTAACAAAAGTTTGAATCCAGAGAACTTCTGTTCAAAATTATGGATGGGCTTCTAAGGCCCCTATTTCTACCTTTTAAAAACTATTAAAAAAATAAAGATCATGACTCCATTTATAATACCACCGCTGTTTTTAATGAACTTACTTCGACAACAGAGACCTGAATTGTGTGAAATGAAATTTCGAGTTGGAGATTTTTTGATTGTGCTTTGCATTAGCTGTATCTTCGTTTTTTTTTGCATTCTTTTTGCCATCTTAGTGTGGCTTTTAGTAACAATGCTCTACTTTATCAAAGATCCTATTGTCCTTACTGTGCAGGGTATTCATAAATCTTTATTAATAAAACAAAGTGTTATCTTTTTACTGTTAGAAAAAGGTAGTAAAATCAGTATCAAGAATGTTAAAACAGTATTATTTTTGCTGAAAGATGCCATTATAATGGCCGGTAAGAATTGTAACACCATTTTATTGTTGTCAATTAAAAAGTTTATTCAATTATTTACTGACATCAAGTCCTTTCTTTCTGGCTTGATTGAAAACCAAAAATTGATTCAATGGTTTACTCGGGCCAAACCAAT
>JAABUJ010000492.1_pt1 | contig 77190 bp, 74 predicted proteins | sample 5559131 | NCBI WGS metagenome assembly JAABUJ01 (sample SAMN10711875, study PRJNA513366) | rock metagenome | isolation source: Antarctica rocks | place: Antarctica: Victoria Land, Mt New Zealand nord | collected 2016-01-07 | reverse complement strand
CGACCGTTCCGCCAAATCCCCATAGCGCGGGACGACCCCCGCGCGTTCGTCCATGGGCGGCTTACGGACGCCGGCCCTCCGCCCAGACGCTCGACCTGCGTCGGCCGGCGTCCGTAAACCTTCACCGGCGTCGTCGTAGAACCTTCGGGCCGCTTCGCCCAGAAGCGGTCGTTGGTGGACCTGCAAATGGCTTGATTGACAACCGGTTCGGTTTGAGTGGTTGGTTTGAGATAGTTCGTTTTGGATACCCCCCTGGGATCCATAAAGAACCAGTCGGTCCGGTTCGCTTGAGGTACACCTCAAGCGAACTGATGCAAAAGTCGACTGACAGCTTCTCGCTAATGAGACGGAAGGTGGCGTGGTTCTAGCCTCCCACCATGTGCCTCAGCCAGAGCAAGTAGGGCACGAGAAAGTGTATATGAGCTAACGCTCTGAAAGAGCAGCGCAATATGAAATTCCAAGGAGTTCTTTCGCAACAGGAGCCAGAAGATCCAATCCGAAAGGGATTCCATGTACTCGATACTGGATCATGTAGCTTCAATACAGCCCCACTGACGCCACCGCCGCGTGTGTGGAGCAGTCGAATTCTATCTACATTTGACCACGGAATGCGTGAATCTGTCCGCAAGTCGTGCACATCCCCGTTTTCCAATATCAACGAGGGAGATGTACGCGAGGCGTCGGACAGAGATGTCAGGGTTATGCACGGTCCGTATACACTCATTGTTAGACTGATGATCAATCCTAGCGCAACTGGAATTGTACTAAAACTAATGGTATTCGAGACAATTTCTATAGCGAGAGATATCGTTCCAAGAATGCAAGCAGCGCTGAGGAGAGCCATAAAGGTCGCAAACGCCAACATCGGACCGCGACGTACAAACACCAGTAGCGGGATCTGCACGTACACGGGAGACACATCATGTGTGCGCCACATGGTTGGCTCGCCTGGCACTTGAATAACTGTTCGGTTCACGACGCGTGCCTTTCACCGTATGAGCACCCGAGTCCCTCGAAGGTCTATCGATTGAAGATTAATTGTCTGATCGAGGCAGATGACGGAGAACTCGTCGAGAGCCGGTTCGCTATGGGTGAACCTCAAGCGAACCGGACGGCTGGTTCTTTATGGATCCTAGGGCGGGTATCCAAAACGAACTTTCTAAAACGAACCACTTAAATCAAACCGGTCGGCCATCAAAGCACATGTCGCTCCGCCAAGGACCGCTTCTGGGCGAAGCGGTCAGGAGGTTCTAGGACGACATCGGGTCGACAGCAGCCGGAGCGGGTGCAGTTCGTTACAGGTGTACCCAAACGACTGGTGCAAAAGGCAGTGCTGAGTAGGAAGCCGAGAGACGACCTCCCATCGAGCGAGATAAAAAGCGCCATGCGTCTCCTCATCCTCGGCGGCACACAGTTCCTTGGACGGGCAATCGCTGCGGGCCTGTGCTCGCGGACATGACGTCACCTGCGCGGCGCGCGGCGTGGCTGGCACGGCGCTGCGGGGGGCCCGGTTTCTGACCGTCGATCGGGACCAAGTGGACGGGCTCACGTCTCTAATCGGGGACAATTTTGACGCTGCCGTGGATGTTTCCCGCCATCCAGGGCAGGTGCGCCGCGCGCACGCGACGCTCGCGGGACGGATCGGGCACTGGACCTTCGTGTCAACGACGAGCGTCTACGCTGACCCTGTCACGCGAGGGCAGACAGCCACCACAGCGCCGCTTCTCCCGCCCACCAACCCGGAGGTCGACCATAGCAACGAGGAGACCTACGGCGCGGCCAAGGTCGCCTGCGAAGCGGTATTCAGCAGCCACGCGTTCATTTGCCGACCTGGGTTGATCGTCGGGCCCGGCGACCCAACTGGCCGCTTCTCCTACTGGGTGGCAAGGCTCGCGCGGGGTGGCGAGATCCTCGTTCAGGATCGGCCCGATGATCCGCTTCAGTACATCGACGTGCGTGACCTTGCGGCCTGGATCGTGCGGGCCGCGGAAGAGCGGCTCATCGGGCGCTTCGACGCTCTCGGCCCGTCCCGCACCCGCCGGTCCTTCCTGGAGAACGGCGCAGCCGTGCTCACCACCACCTGCCACTACACCTGGGTGGACGTGGCCTTCCTGGAGCGGCACGCGGTCCGCACCGGCTCCGGTCCACGCTCGCTGCCCTATCCCATGCCGGATACGGACGCGGAGGGCACGCGCGATGTCTCGGCCTCGCTCGCCGCCGGCCTGGTCATCCAGCCTTTCGCGAACACGCTTCGCGACACGCTATCCTGGCTGCGAACCGGCGGCGGCCCCGTCGTCGGCCTCACGGCCGAGGAGGAGACCGCCGTTCTAGCTGCGTGGCATGCGGAGCGCGGTCATAGGGTCTGAACTCACTCTGGACGGTTGTACCATCGTATAGCCAGCGCATCACTCGGGCACGTCTGGTTCGGAGGTGACGCTCAGGCCTGCCGATGACCGGGGCATGTCGAGCTGACAGTTCACTTGGGGTACATTCTAACCAGACCGAGGAGCCCCGCCTGCCGTGGCCCGAAACGGTCTGGTATGGAATCACCTATGACGGACGGGACGACCGAGCCGAGTGGTTTGCGGACCTGGAGCTTGACCGTCGTCTCCGGTCGTTACAGGTAGGCGAGCATGTTCGAGAGCCGGACCTTGTGTGACCGACGCCGACGCCGCGAGCCTCGGGGTGGCGTTGTCGCGCGTGCAGGGTTCCGGGCAGCAAGTTGGTAGAACCTCCCTACAAGCTGCACATCCTGCGAGCATGAAGCGCCCTGCGACACCGTCGCGGGGTTTTTGTTGCCGAGGTGATCGTGATGACTTCCGTCCAGACCAGCGAGACCGCCTACCCCGTCCAGATGCAGCTTGAAGCTTACAACGCCCGCGACATCGACGCCTTCATGCCCTGGTGGGCCGAAGACTGCGAATACTACGCCTTCCCTGCAACCCTACTCGCCCAAGGCGCGGCGGCCATCCGCGAGCGGCACGTAGAACGCTTCAAGGAGCCTGACCTGCGCGGCAAGTTGCTGACCCGGATCGTGGTCGGCAACGTGGTCGTGGACCAGGAGACCGTGCAGCGGACCTTCCTTGAGGGGCGTGGCGAGGTGGACGTAATCTGCGCCTACGAGATCGAGGGTGGGAAGATCTCGAAGGCGGGGTTCAAGATGGGCGAGCGGCGACTTCACGCAACTACATTTTGATCCCCTCAACGGCGGACGGGCGCGCCCGTCCGCTCAGGGTCGACAACGGCCGGAGCGAGCCCGGTTCGCTTAAGGCGTATCCATAACGAACCGACGTGCCAGGTCGGTCTGGCGTCGCAACGACGAGGCTGTCGAGCGGCGCGCAGCGTCCGCTGTCCAACTCCCTTGGTCCGAAACCGGCTTGTCTGCTCCCCACCCCTAGCAGCCCATAACCTTGGCGATCGGATGTCGAACGGCATGCCAAGGGTGGCCGCTTCCGCTCGGATTTCGAAGCGAGACACTGACTATCGGCGACATGCGCCAGCACGAAAGGGCGAGTTCACAGGCTTGCGACGAGGCTCCGCTTCGACCTGAGGCCGACGTGCTCCAAGGCGCCGCGGCGCCGCCGGCTTGACGTCCGGGAGCCCGGTCTCCAGAACCCCAGACATGATCGAGCAAGGCGGCGCGATGGTCGAGACGACGGACGTCCTGGTGGCGGGGGGCGGCATCGCGGGGTTGGCCTTCGCGGTGGCGCTGCGCCGCGCCGCGCCCGGCGCCCGCGTCGCGGTAGCGGATCCGGCGCTCGGCACCGCGCCGTCGGGGGGCCGCCGCAGCTTCCGCGCCGTGGCGGTGGCCGCGGGTTCGCGACGCTTCCTCGACGGGCTCGGGGCCTGGGACGCGGTCGAGGCTTCGGCCCAGCCCATCGTCGAGATGGTGATCACGGATTCGCGCGACGATGACGCGCCCCGCCCGGTGTTCCTCGACTTCGACGGCGAGGCGGAATCCGGCGAACCCTTCGCCCACATGGTGTTCCAGGAGGACCTGCGCGGCGCCCTGCTGACGGCGGCGCGCGCCGCGGGAGTCGCACTGCTGCCGGACCGCATTTCGGGGTTCCGCCGCGCCGGCTCGTGGGTCGCCGTCGAGGCCGATCGCTGGGCCTCGCGCACGCGGCTGCTGGTCGCGGCCGACGGCGGCCGGTCGCGGCTGCGCGAGGCGGCCGGCATCGCCACCGTGGCCTGGGACTACGATCAGGCCGGGATCGTGGCCACGGTATCGCACGAGATCCCGCATGACGGGCGCGCCACCCAGCATTTCCTGCCGGGCGGTCCCTTGGCGGTGCTGCCGATGCGGGCCCAGGACGGCTCGGAACGGCGCTTCTCGCTGGTATGGACGGCGCCGCGGGCTGAGGCGGGCCGGCTCGTCGCCCTGCCGCCGGCCGACTTCCTGGCCGCGCTGGAGAGCCGCATCGGTTTCGGCTACGGCGCCCTCACGCTGGAGGATCGGCCGAGCGCCCACCCGCTGCGGCTGGTGCTGCCGCGGAGGCTCGTGGCGCCGAGGTTCGCGCTGCTCGGCGACGCTGCCCGCACCATCCACCCCCTGGCCGGGCAGGGCCTCAACCTCGGGCTCCGCGATGCCGCGACCCTGGCCGAGAGCGTGGCCGAACCTCTGGGCCTTGGCCTCGATCCGGCCGGCCCCGACGTTCTGGCGGCCTATCAGCGCGCCCGGCGCTTCGACGCGGTGCTGATGGCTGGGGCGACCGACGGGCTGAACCGGCTGTTTTCCAACGACAGCCTGCCGGCGCGGCTGCTGCGCGACCTCGGCATGGGGCTCGTCGACCGCGTGCCGGCTTTGAAGCAGGCTTTCATCCGCGATGCCTCGGGCCTGTCGGGCGCGGTGCCGAGCAGGTTCGAGCGCTGAACCGGCGGGCTGCGATCTGCGCCGGCCACCGGCGCCGAAGCCGGGGACGTCAGTCCTTGAATGGCGCCAGCGCTACGAAACCGGGATCAAGGCCGGCAGGCTTTTCGGACAGCGACGCCCGGGCGGCCGGAGCGGCCTCCGGGGACGAAGGCCCGCCGCCACCGAGGCTCATCACGCGATCGAAGAACGACTGCGTCGTGCTCTTGGGTTCTTCCCTGGCATAGGCCGAAGGCGCGCTCGCGAAGGTCGCAGCCACCGGGCCGGTGGCCGGGACCAGGGTGCCGGTGGCGTCGTTCGGCCGTCGGGCCTTGACCGAGGCGGTGACGACAGGCCGGGCGGCGCCCTTCGGCGCGGCTGCCGCCGGCACGGCACCGGATGCCGCGACCGAGACGCTCGGCGGCGCCTTGGGAAGGCCGTCCACGAGGGCGGCGGCCGTCACGGCTTCCCTGGCGGCAGCGACCTGGACCGCCACGGGCCTGGCTTTGGGGCTGTCGTCGAGGACGATCTCGGTCGGGGGGGCCGCGATGGCGTCGGGCCGGCTGACCTCGGCGAAGCGATGCGAGAAGGCCGGGTTCTGGCCGCCGTCCTGGTAGACGATGCGGATCGGCTTCACGCCCTTGGCCACGAGGCTCTGGATCTCGCTGTCGTCCTTGGCCTGCTTGTCGTTCACGGCCCGCACGACCTCCTGGTCGAGGTCGAGCGGCGGGCAGGCTGATTCGGCGTCGAAGCGCTCACCGTTCTTGGCGCTGGCGAAGACATAATGCTTGTTGCACACCCCGACCGGCGTCTGCAGCTTGGTCACTTCGAATTCGTCCGCGCCCTTCTTCAGCTCGCGCCAGAACCCGATGTTGGGGTCGAGCCTGTGCTTGGCCATGTTCTCGGCCGTCATGCGGAACGGGAAGCTCTGCATCTGCACGGCGTGCTGGCCGCCCGCGAAGGCTTCCCGCATGATGGCGTAGATCTCTTCGACCTGCTGATCCGTCATCGAGAAGCAGCCGGCCGAGGAGCAGATGCCGTGCACCATGATCGAGCCGCCGGTGTGGCCCAAGGCGCGGTCGTAGGCGTTCGGATAGCCGACGTTGAACGACAGGTAATAGGCCGAGTTCGGGTTCATCGAACCCGGCGTGATGGTGTAGAAGCCTTCCGGAACCTGGCGGTCGCCTTCGCGGACCTTGGGGCCGAGCTGGCCCGACCAGCGGCACATCGGGAACGTCTTGAGGAAGGTGTAGCGGCCGTCGGAGCGCTGTTTCCAGATCTCCATTTCGGCCTCCTTCTTGAAGGCCCGGATAAGGACGGGAGCGTTCTTGGTGGATCCCTTGGCGGCGATCGACTGCAGTGTTGCTTCGGGAATCGGGGCGAAGGCGCGGGCGTTGCTGCTGACGCCGAGATCCTCGTTGCAGCCCGCCAGGAGTGCGGCACCGGCCGCCAAGAGGGCTACTCGGGAAAGAGCTCTGAACGCGCGTCGTGCCCGCATGTCGCTGAAATCCACTGCTCACGCTCCGGGATGGGCTTTCACCACCCGACACCGCTAGGCTTCTAGGCTTAAGGTCTCGTTATCGCAACCCGCGCAGGCTCGTGCCGAAAAGTTCCAGCCGGAGTCGCAAAGTTTCAGCGACGGTGCGGCTTTCGAGTGACTCCCGGCTACCCTGTGGCGCGGCCACGCCAGTGGAACTCCGCCTCACGCCCTACGGCCGACGACGCGCGGCCCGTCCGGCGAGGCGATCGCGCGTCAGGCGGGTTGGGGCGTGGAAGTCGCCCGGCTTGGTTCGGACCCAGGCCAGGAACCCTGCCAGGGCCGGGTCGCCCTTGAGGCTGTCGATGTCGGCGAGGCGGCGGGCGATCTCGGCCTCGGAGAAACGGGCATGAATGGCGCTGTGGCAGATCTGGTGGAGTTGCACGGTGCCGTACTTGGCCCCACCCTTCAGCTTCGGCACGAGGTGGTGACGGCTCGACGGCGCGCCCGGCGGGATCGGCCGGCCGCAGAGCGGGCAGATCGGATCCGCTTTTGGCGGAGGCGAACCGCGCCCGTCCCGATCAGACCGCATCCGTACCGAGCCTTGCCGTCAGCACCATGGGCCGGATTTGGCCGGCGCCCGCCCTGCCGACAACTGCGGCATCGCGTCGAGCGTGCGGGCCGAACCAAGCGAGGCGGTGCCGCATTCACCGAAGCACACGCTATTCCATACGGGGAGCCTCTCATGCCGTCACCGACGCTCAGCGACAAGGCGGTCGCGGTCTTCGCCTTCGCGGCCTACCATCAGCTCAGCTCCGGGGAGGTGGTGGTCGATGTCGTGCTCAAGGATGGGGCCGGCCACGCCGCCGACCCTCAAGCCATCGCGGAACTCGAGGCTGCCGACCTCGCCAGGCGGGACGGCGACCGCGCCACCTTCACGGACAGCGGCAAACACCGGCTCGCGGACGTCGTCACGGCCCTGCGCGGCGCCTGAGGACAGCTTTTCGGTCGGCCGTCCTGCGACGCTATACGGGCTGCCTCATCGGTGCGGTCGAGGGCCGCCGTCGCAGGCAGTTCGAGGCCGGACGGACTCACGCCGCCTTGGGTGCGTCGGGCTGCTGCATCGGATCGGCCCTGGCAAAGGCGGGTTCGGCCAAGCAGGTTTCGACGATACGGGTCACTGTCGGCGTGTCCGGCGTGTCCGGCGTGTCGAGCTTGAACACCCGCGGGATCATGGCGAGCCCGGCCACGCAGATATCCGCCATGGTGACACGGTCGCCGTGGCAGAATCGGCCCGTCTCGCGGCTCCCAGACAGATTGGCTTCGAGTCCGATCAGTCCGCGCCCGACCCAGTGAGCGAGCCAGCGTCGGAACGCGGCCTGGTCGAAACCGGCCTCGTCGGTCAGGTATGTGCGCACCCGCGGCACGATCAAGGGGTGCGTGTCGCAAGCCACGTTGTACGCCAGGGCCCGGACCCGCGCCCGGCCGCGCGGGTCGGCCGGCAGGATGGGCGGCTCGGGATAGCGCTCTTCGAGATATTCGAGGATGGCGAGCGACTGGGTCAGGGCCGGCAGGTCGCCCTCGACGAGCGCCGGCACGGCGGCCTGCGGATTTCGGGCCACGAAGTCCGGCGCGTGCTGCTCGCCGGCATCGAGGTTCACCGGGATCTCGTTATAGGCAATGCCTTTGAGGTTCAGGGCGACCCGCACCCGGTACATGGCATTGGACCGCCAGTATCCGTAGACGTCGAGGGGTCGGGTGTCCGTGTTCATCCTGCGGCTCCGGTGTCTGCGGACTGAACAGTCATGCAGGCGGGGGAGTTCCTCGCGCGAGCGATGCGTCGATCCGCGATCCCGCCGGGACGGCTGCGTCATTGCGGCGTCGGACGGCCGAAGCTCTGTGCCAGGAATTGGCCGCCGTGCCGCAGTCCGGCGCCGTCGATCCCGTGCGCGACGCCGACGGACAGGTGCCACTGCACCGGGATCTCGGCCCGTCCGAGGTCGTCGATGGCGGCGAAGAGCGCGTCGACCGGGATAACGTTGTCCTGATCGCCATGGACCAGCAGGACCGGCGGCGGGCGCCCGGCCAGCGACCGAGCCGCCGCCTCGGCGAGGTGTTCGGGACCGACCAGCAGCCCGGAGTAGCCCAGGATGGCGGCGGGCGCGCGGGGGCGCCGCAGCCCCGTGTGCAGCGCCATCATGGTGCCCTGGCTGAAGCCGACGAGCGCGAGCTTGCCCTCGTCGAGGCCGGTGCGGGCGAGTTCGCGGTCGAGGAACGCGTCGAGGCTCGGCCGCGCCGCCGTCACGCCGCGCCAGCGCTCGTCGGTGTCACGCGTGGTGAGCGGAAACCATTGCCGGCCCGTGGGTGACTGGCTGCAGCGCTGCGGTGCATGCGGCGCCACGAACTCCGCGTCGGGCAGCCAGCTCTGCCATTGCCGGCCGATCTCGATGAGGTCGCCCCCATCGGCGCCGTAGCCGTGCAGAAAGACCACGAGTTGACGGGCGTGGCGGGAGCGCGCCGGCAGGCGCGGGCCGTCGATGGAAGCCAAGGCGAGGTCCTCATGTCCGGTTGGTGGCCCGCGACATCGGTCTTCGGGCGGCAGCGGTCAAGTCCCGTGCCGGTTAAGGGCCCGTCGCCCCGACGGTGCCGTCGCGCCTTTTCACGGCCCGGTAGTAGCTCCACAGCAGCCGGGCCGCCACGGCGCGGTACGGGCGCCAGCGTTGCCCGATCGTCACGAGCGCCGCAGCGTCGGGACGCGCCTCAAGCTTCAGGGCGATGCGGGCCGCTTCCTGCAGCGCGAGGTCGCCTGCGGGCCATGCGTCGGCACGACCGAGGCAGACCAGGAGGAACAGCTCGGCCGTCCAGGGGCCGATGCCGCGGACCGCGAGGAGGCACCGCGCCGCGTCCTCGTCCGGCAAGGCGCCTAGTGTGGCCAGCGGCAGGCTGCCGTCGCGCTCCGCGGCGGCCACGGCCCGAAGGGTTGCGATCTTGCCGGCCGAGAGGCCGGCCCAGCGCAGCACGGCATCGTCCGCGGCCGCGAGGTCGCGCGCGTCGAAATGCCGGACCTCGGGGCGTCGCAACGCCAGCGCGAGCCGGCCGAAGATGGCGGCGGAACTCGCTGTCGAGACCTGTTGGGACACGACGATCGAGGCAAGCCCCTCGAAGCCGGCCTCGCCTCGCCGAAGCGGCGGCCGACCGCCGACCGACAGCAGATGGCCGATGGTGTCCGGGTCCCGCTCGGTCAGCCGGGCGATCGCCATGTCGAGATCGGCTTCGCTGGCGATGGAACGCGGGCCAACGTCCTCGCTCCCCATGGTCCGCCTTTCTGGATCGTGCGATCCTCCGCAACGGTCGGCCTGCCGGCACCCCGATGGAGCGCCGGCGTGGCGGATGACGATCTCGGGCATGGCGGCGGGCCGGTGTTCCGGTTCGCTCCGTCGCCCAACGGCGAGCTTCACCTCGGCCATGCCTATTCGGCCCTGCTCAACTATGACCTCGCGCGCGCCGCGGCCGGAACCTTGTTGCTGCGGCTCGAGGATATCGACCGCGAGCGGTGCCGTGAAGCCTTCGCGACCGCGATCCAGGACGACCTCGCCTGGCTCGGCGTCGCCACGACCGGCGTGCCGCGGCGGCAGTCGGAGCATTTCGGGACCTATCGGGCGGCGCTCGATCGTCTGGCGGCCCGGAACCTCGTCTATCCCTGCTTCTGCAGCCGCGGCGCGATCCTGGCCGCCACAGCGGCCGCGGCCCGCCCTGTGGATCCCGACGGGGCGCCGCTCTATCCCGGCACCTGCCGGCGCCTGGATCCGGCCGATCGGGCTCGCTGGCTGGCGCAGGGCCGGCCATCGGGCCTGCGGCTCGACATGGCACGCGCCCTGGCCGAGGCGCCGGAGCCGCTGGCCTGGCAGGACTGCGCCGAGACTGGAACTCGGCAAACGATGATGGCCGATCCCGCCGCCTGGGGAGACGCTCTCCTGGCCCGCAAAGAGACGCCGACCAGCTATCACCTGTCGGTCGTGGTCGACGATGCGGCGCAGGGCGTTACCGACGTGGTCCGGGGATGCGACCTGTTCCGCGCCACCGGCCTGCACAGGCTTCTCCAGGTACTGCTCGCGCTGCCGGCGCCGCGCTACCGCCACCACTGACTCCTGCTCGATGCCGGCGGCCACAAGCTCTCGAAAAGCCGCCGCGCCCCGTCGCTACGGGATTTGCGGCGCCAGGGCGTAAGTCCTGCAGAGGTCAGGGGGATGGTGGGCCTCTGACGCCTGTTCGGGCAAACCTTGGATCCCTACCTCGGCGACGAATTGCAACCTTGACGGGGCGAGTGGAGGGAAGCGAGCTCTGCGACAGGCGCGTCGTGCTGCCTACGCCCGCGTGTCGAACAGTGATGAGGTCGCGCTCGACGCCATGGCCGAGACGCCGCCGTAACGCTCAGTTCGCGGCGTGTTTCTCGGGGTTCGAGGCGACCGCGTTGGGGGCACTCGCCATCAGCGCGTCGATCCGCTCGCGCTCGCGCTTGAAGTCGGCCAGCATCTTGCCGTCCATCTCGCGGGTGCGGGCCAGCTTGACCTGCATCGGGTCGACGAAATGGCCGTTGACGATCACCTCGTAGTGGAGGTGAGGCCCGGTCGCCAAGCCGGTCTGGCCAAGGTAGCCCACCACCTGCCCCTGGCGGACCCGCACGCCCTCGGCGATGCCGCGGGCGAAACCCGTCATGTGCGAGTAGGTCGTGATATAGCCGTTGGCGTGCTGGATCTCGACGTGGTTGCCGTAGCTCGACGAGCGCTCGACCTTGAGCACCGTGCCGCTGCCGGCGCTCAGGATCGGCGTGCCGATCGGCGCCGTCCAATCCACCCCCGTGTGCGGTCGCGTGTAACCGAGGACCGGGTGGAACCGGAGTCCGAATCCGGAGGTGAAAATGCCGTTCGGCACGGGGTTGCGGATCAGGAACTTGCGGACCGAACGGCCGTTCTCGTCGTAGAAATCGACCGCGTTGTCGTCGGGCGTCGTATAGCGGTAGAAACGGAACGTTTCGTTGCGTACCGTGATCGCGGCGAACAGCAGGTCCGCCCGGGCGCCGTCGTCGCCGCCGTCGCTGTAGAAAGCGTCGAAACTATCGCCGCCCGCCACCGAGCGCTGGAAATCGACGCTGTTGGAGAACACGCGGACCAGCATGTCGATGGTCGGCTTGGGGATGTCCTGCTTCAGGGCGGTCTCGTAGAGGCTGTCGTAGAGACGGAAGCCGGCCTCCTCGCCCGCTCCCGCGGCAGCCGGTCGGCGTTGCGCGGCGACGTCGTTGGCGACCTTCACGTAATCGCCGGAATCCGCGAGCGCGATCGTGGTCTCGAGCGTTTCGTCGGCGTAAACCGACAGGCGCGCAATCTGGCGGGGCCGGTTCGCCTCGAGCCGCGAAAAGAGAAGCCGGATGCGCCGCCCCTCCGCCACCGGAGCGGCACCGCGTTGCGGCGCAAAGGCGGTGTCGATCGAGTGGACCTGCTCACGCGTGGCGCCGTTGGCCTTGAGGATATCGTCGAGATTGTCGCCGTGGCGGAACACCACGAGCCGCTCGGCCGGATCCCTGTCGCGTGCCGGTTCCTGGCGCGGCATCATCGTGACGTTCTCCGGCACCATTCGCACCTCGATCGAGGAGAATGGGGCGGCCTGGAAGCCGGGATCCGCGAAGCCCAGGCTGCCACTCGGCAAGTTTCCCGCGCGGCTCGTCCGCATCAGCATCATCTGGGCCGGAAGTGCGATCCGGCTGGCTGTCGCGGGGCTGCGGGCAAATTCCGCCACCTGAGCCTGGATCTCGTCGGTCGACAGAAAGCCGCCGAACCGCGAGGCGTCGACGCTCGACAGGTCCTTGGTGGTGAACGAAACGTCGGCTTCCTCCAGGGCCGGTCCCGGATCGGGGGGCGGGGCTTCGGCCGGGTTGGTGTCCTCCGCGGCGAGCTTCAGGGGATTGAATTCGGGGACGTCATCCTCGGCCCCCGTCGGTGCCAGCGCCAGGGTCGTCGCGACGTGAGTGAAGCCCCGCATGCGAATGATCTGCTTGTCGCCCACCCTCACGGTGGTGGGCGCCCTGTAGCTCTGCTTTTCGGCAACGATGTCGGCCGTCCGGATCAGCCTGTCGCCCTTGACCATGCCGATTTCGGCCGATTTGGCATTACGCGCCGACGAGACGAGTTCCGGCGCCTGGGTGACGGTGGAATGACCGTTCATGGCCACGAAGACGGCCGTGCCGATCAGGCCCGATCCCGCGATGCCGGTCATCACCACGGCGGACAGCCACCGCAGCGAGATGCTGTGGGGAACGTAGGCGAGGGGCCGCCGGCCCAGGACGTCGATGGGAGGCTCGTTGCCGATATCGAGGGCGTTCACCCCGCCGTATCGATGATCCGCGCTGGCGATGGCCCCCAAAAGCGATGTCCCCCTTGGTCCGGCCGTTGCCGTGCTCGGCACGACACAGCCTACCCTTCATGGCTCAATTGCGGCGGGGGCGGCGCGAGAATCGTCCCGCGCGGAGAACCACCAAGCGCGACGGGACCGCGGAGGGACCTGACCACCCCGGACAGAGCGGCTCCACCACTCGGTGCCGCAAACCCGAAACCCCGAGGCCGCCGCCCGAGACGGCAAGGGTGCCGCAAGCTCCGCACAGGATCACCGCCCTACTCCTGGCGTCGCGATCCATGAAGCGCGTGCGAAGCGCAGGGGGCGGCACCGCGCCGTTCCTTAACCGCGCCCGGGAAGGCCTTGTCATGACGAGCGTGTCCAGCAGCACCCCCTCCGCGTCGGGCGTGACGTCGCCGAGCGCCCCGCCGCCGGCCACGAGCGCCACGACGACGGGGTCCACCGCCGTTACGGCCTCCATCGACTTTAATTCGTTCCTGCAGATGATGATCGCCGAAATGAAGAACCAGGACCCGACCAACCCCTCGGATCCGACCCAGTACCTGACTCAGATCGCCCAGTTCTCGAACGTCCAGCAAGGCATCCTGACCAATACCAAGCTCGATTCCATGCTGACCACCTCGTCGCTCACCCAGGCCGAGAGCATCATCGGCAAGACCGTGAGTTCCGCCGACGGTACGACCTCGGGGACCGTGACCTCGGTGGCGCTGACGGGCGGCGGCAACGCGACCGCGACGCTCGCAGACGGTTCCACCCTGACGCTCGACTCGACCGTGAAGGTCTCGGCCTCGTGAACGAGGCCGACGCGCTCGGGCTCCTGCAAAGTACCATCTGGACCATCGTCCTGGCCTCGGGTCCCGCCATCGCCACCGCCATGGTGGTGGGCATCGTGGTGGCCCTGTTCCAGGCCCTGACCCAGATCCAGGAGATGACCCTCACCTTCGTGCCGAAGATCGTCGCCATGCTGCTGGTCCTGACCCTGACGGCCTCGTTCATCGGCTCGCAGATGTTTCTGTTCACCGAGCAGGTCTACGCCCGCATCGAGAAGGGGCGCTGACAGGCCGCGCGTCCGGCGACGGCCTGCGGCGCCCGCGCCCCGTGCGCGAGGCGTTCCTGGCCTCTATGGACTGGATCATCGACGAAGAGCGGGCGTGAACCGGAGGTTCCACAAGCGCCGGAGCGGATCACCCACGCCCGCGTTCGCTCAGGCTTCAGCCCGCCCGGGCTGCCCCAAGTCCACTCGCTCCAGGATCTCGACGTAACGCGCGGCCGACCGGGCCACGATCGCGGGCCCGTCCTGGGTCACATCCTGGCCCACGAAGGCCCCGTAGATCCGCTCGTAGGCCAGGGGGGCCAGGCGTGCCGCGACCGCTCTGACCTCGGCGGCCGGCAGGGGCATCATGTTGGGGTAGCTCCACATGAACGAGACGCGCCGCGCGCCCGGAGCCACCTGGACGATGTCGCCCGCCAGCAAGGCTCCGGCGCCGTCCTGCGTGCCCGACCAGTGCAGCACCGTTCCGCCGGGAAAGTGGCCACCGGCCCGCACCAGCGTGACGCCCGGGAGGAGGTGGAGGCTGTCGCCGTCCCAGAAGCGGATGGCGGAGGCCGGTCGCATGACCCAGTCGCGGTCCGCGGCATGCAGGTGGATCGGCGCATCGAAAGCCGCCGCCCAGTCCTGCATGGTCGTGTAGTAATGGGGATGGGAGATGGCGATGGCCGATAGGCCGCCCAGGCCCCGCACCAGCTCTTCCGTGGCCGGGTCGAGCAGGGCGACGCAGTCCCAGAGCACGTTGCCCTCCGGCGTTCGGACCAGGAAGGCCCGCTGGTTGATAGCGAAGGCCGGCACCGTCTGCAGGCTCTGCAAGCCGTGCTCGTGCTGGCGCCAGGCATTGCGGTGACCCTCGGCCAGCGCGCCGCTGGACAGCCAGGACTGGCCCTGAGCCGGAACATATTGCCGCTCATCCTCGCAGATCGGGCAACGTTCGGGCGGTTGAGGCGCCTCCGGATAGGACGTCCCGCAGGCGCTGCAGATGAACACGGTCATGAGGCGCTCCCGCACTTCTGCTAACGATTAACTTCCCATCCGTTGCAGCCCTTCGCTGCAGCTGCAACGGTGGCCTGATGAAAGAGCATCCGCCGTGGCCCTGATGGAGATCGCCATACCTCGACATCGAGGTCGGCATCCTGCGCCGCACCTACAAGGTGGATGCCGATATCGGCGCGCCGCAGGTGGCCTACCGTGAAAAGCCGACCCGCCGGATCGAGCAGGACTACACCCATATGAAGCAGACCGGCGGCGCGGGCCAGTTCGCCCGCGTCAAAATCGTCTTTGAGCCGAACGATGCCGGCGTCGGCGACGTGTTCGAATCCAAGATCACCGGCGAGGCGGTGCCGAAGCCATATGTGCCCGGCGTCGAACCTTTACTCCTCCTCCCGCACCGGCGCCCGCGCCGCGAAAGCCTCGATCAGCCGCTCCAGGTCCTTGCGCTCGCCCCGCTGCCGCTCGGCGCGGTCGAGATCCGCGACCGCGCGGCCCGCGAGCTTCTGCCGCGCCGTCGCGTCGCGCATGGCCTCGGCCTCGACCGCGACTCGTCGGGCGGCCGCAGCCTCGCGCTCGGCGAGGCACCTCGCCGTCGACAAAGGCCGCAATGGCGCTCCGGGCCTCCTCGGCCTCGGCCCGCTCCCGCTCGGCTTCCGCGAGCCGCCAGTCGGCCATGCGCTTGATGCCGTCCTGGACCTTGAGGATGCGCCTCATGCTGTTCAGCCGGTCCATCATCCGCTCACCAGGAAACGGCTGAACGCCGCGATGAACAACAGCAGCATGGGCTTGATGACGACCGACAGCAGGACGAGCCCGCCGATCAGCAGGAAAGGCGTCGACAGGAAGAAGGTCTGGATGCCGGGGACCAGCCGGCCCACGAGGCCCATGGCGACGTTGAACACCAGTGAGAAGATCAGGAACGGGCTGCCGATGCGCAACGCCAGAATGAAGGCCTCGCCGGCCTTGGCGGCCAGTTGCGACAGCATCGCCTGGGGCAGGAAACCGCCCGTCACGGGCAGGCTCCCATAGGAGGCCTCCAGCCCTTTGAAGACTTCGAGATGCAGGTCGGTGAGGAACATCAGGGCCGTGGCGGCCAGGGTGAGCAGCGCTGTCAGGGCGGGCAGCGGCTCGTCGGCCTCGATCGGAGCTCCGATGTTCTGGCTGAGGCCGACCGACATGGCGACCGCGACGCCGATGAACTCGAGCGCGATGAAAAAGAAGCGGCCCAGCAGCCCGATGCCGGCGCCGATCATCAATTCCGACCCCATGAGGCGGAGAAGCTGCAGGGGGGTGCCGTCGGCCAGCAGCGGGCGGACGAGGTCGATCTGCAGGGGCGTCAAGGCCAGCGAGATCGCGACCGCGATGAACAGCCGGACCTGGACCGGGATGTGGGGGCTGGAAAAACCCGGCATGATCATCAGGCAGGCGCCGACGCGGCTGAACACGACGAAGGCGGTGAGGACCGAGAGCGACGCCGCATCGTTCAAGTCGACCGGCCGAAGGTCATGAGATCGTGCCCAGGGGCTTGATCTCGAGCCCGCGGGCGATCTCGAGATGCGACAGGACCGGCAGCGTCGCGAACATGCGCTCGACGATCATGCGAACGTAGGTCCGGACTTCCGGCGCCGCGATCAAGACGAAACTGTGACCCTGGTCCATGCGCTCGCGGATGGCCGCCGAGGCATCCTGGCCGAACTGCTCGACGAGGCGCGGGTCGAGCTCGAACTCGCTGACCTCGCCCTTGCCGTCCCGCTTGATGCTCTGGTGGAAGGCAAGGTCCCAACGGTTCCCAAGCCGCAGGACCTTGAGGGCGCCGTTGTCGGCGAGGTCGCCGCAGATCTGCTGGGCCATGCGGACCCGCACATGTTCGGCGACCTGCTCCGAGCGGCGGACGTGCGGCACGATTTCGGCCACCGCTTCGAGGATGAGGTGGAGGTTGCGGATCGACACGCGCTCGCCGAGCAAGAGCTTCAGCACCGCCTGCAGGCCCGAGTAGGAGATCTGGCTCGGGCAGATGTCGTCGATCAGCTTCCGGTATTCCGGCTCCAGCCGCTCGAAGAGCCCGCGCATGTCCTTGTAGGACAGGAGCTGGGCCAGGTTGTTGCGGATCACCTCGGAGAGATGCGTCAGCAGGATCGACAGCGTGTCGACGGTCTGGAAGTTCTGCCGCTTGGCTTCCGCCACATAGGCGTCCGACACCCACTGCGCCTTCATGCCGAAGGCCGGCTCGCGCACTTCGGTGCCGGGCAGGTCTGGCTTGCGGCCATCGCCCGTGATGACGAGGAACTCGCCCAGCCGCAATTCCTGCGACACCACCACGGTGCCGTGGATCTTGATCTGGTAGCTCTTCGGCGGCACGTCGATGCTGTCCGAGACCTTGATCTCCGGCACCACGAATCCGTATTGGCGCGCGAACTTGCGGCGCATCTTGGTGACCCGGTGGGCGAGCTCGGCCTGGGCGGGCAGCAGGCGGGCCGCCAGTTGCTTGCCCATGGCGATCTCGATCTCGGCCGTGCGCAGGAACTCCTTGACCGAGTCCTTGGTCTCGGCCGCAGCCGCGGTGGCGGCGGCCTCGGCGGCCTCGGCAGCCGCCGCGGCGTTTTCCGCGGCCAGGCGACGCGGCAGCGCATAGCCGAGCGTCACCATGATGCCGCCCAGCATCGCGAAGGGAAGGAAGGGCAGGCCCGGCACGACGGCCAGCAGGAACATCAGGAGCGCCGCGACGAAGAGCGCGCGTGGAAAGTGCACGAGCTGGTTCAGGACGGCCTTGTCGGTCGAGCCCCGCGTACCGCCCTTCGACACCAGCAGCGCCGCGCCGAGCGACACGATGAGGGCCGGGATCTGCGACACGAGTCCGTCGCCGACCGACAGCTTGGCGAAGACGTCGGCGGCCTGCCCGAGCGGCATGCCATGACGCGTCACGCCGATCACGATGCCGCCGAATACGTTGACGGCCAGGATGATGAGGCCCGCCACCGCGTCGCCCCGCACGAATTTCGAGGCGCCGTCCATTGAGCCGAAGAAGGCACTCTCCTCCTCGAGTTCCCGCCTCCGGCTCTGCGCCTCCTTGTCGGTGAGGAGGCCGGCCGAGAGGTCGGCGTCGATCGCCATCTGCTTGCCCGGGATCGCGTCGAGCGTGAAGCGAGCCCCAACCTCGGCGATGCGGGTCGCGCCCTTGGTGATGACGACGAAATTGATGGTCAGCAGGATCGCGAAGACAATGAGGCCGATGACGAAGTCGCCACTCATCACGAGCCGCGAGAAGCCTCCGATGATGAAGCCGGCGGCGTTGGCGCCTTCGGAGCCGTTCGACAGGATCAGCCGGGTCGTGGCGATGTTGAGCGCCAGGCGCAGCAGCGTCGCCACCAGGAGCACGGTCGGAAAGGCCGAGAAGTCGAGCGGCCGCTCGATCCACAGCGCCACCATGAGGATCAGCACCGACAGCGCGATCGAGAAGGCGAGGCCGAGATCGATGAGGAAACTCGGGATCGGCAGGAAGAAGATCGAGAGGATCGCGATGATGCCGATCGCGAAGCCGATGTCGCGCGAGCTCTTGCGCTGCGACCGCGCCGAGAGGCCCGCCGCCGGCGCCCCCCGACCCTGGACGGTTCTCGTCGGGGTGATGGCCGCTATGCTCATTGTATCCTGCCGCCGCGACCGGCCGCAGGGCCGGTATGTCGAGGGCGGCAGGTTGGGCGCGGGAGCTTGCGCCGGGGTTGGGGTCCGCCCGCGCGGCGCTCCCGACGCCCGCACGCGACGGCGCGGGAACCAAGCTCAGAGGTGTTGGTTGACGAGCCGCGTCATCCGGACATCTCGCTTTCCGCGAGACTAGATCAAGATCTGACAATAACGGAGTTCATCATGGGCATCCTCGACTCGGTTATCGGCGGCCTTCTGGGCGGGCAGCAGGGCGGCGCGGCTTCGCCCATGGGCGGGATCCTGTCGAGCCTGCTCGGCGGGCAGCAGGGCGGCTCCAATCAGGCCTCCGGCATGGGCGGCACCGGGATTGCGGGCGGGCTTGGTGGGTTGCTGTCGCAGTTCCAGCAGGCGGGCCTCGGCAACATTGCCCAATCCTGGGTCGGCAACGGCCAGAACCTGCCGGTCTCGCCGCAGCAGTTGCAGAATGTCTTCGGCCAGGAGCAGGTGCAGAACATGGCCAGCCAGGCCGGCATGCCGCAGGGCGATTTCCTGTCGCAACTCGCCCAGCACCTGCCGGCCGCGGTCGACGGCATGACCCCGAACGGCCAGGTGCAGAACGACGGGTCGATGTCGGTCTGATCGATCCGGGCCTGCCGCCTCTCGGTGGCGGGCCCATGATGCTCGTTGCCGCCTGTCGAGGACGACATGATGTTCAAGCGCAAGGAAACGTTCAAGCGCACGGTGGCGGCCTTGGCGTTGGCCTCCCTGCTGGCCGCGCCGCTCGGCGCGACCCAGGCATCGGCCGACAACCAGATGAATTATCGGCTGCTCCCCGCGGCTGAAGCATCGACGCTGTCGCGCGCCGGTGGTTCGCTCGGCCTCAACGTCGGACCGGGCGAGCAGATCAACAGCGGTGGCCTGACGTTCAAGCTGCTCAAGGTGAACAGCGCCAAGCAAGGCTCACCGGGCGCTGACGCCGGGTTCCGGGCGGGCGACCAGATCATCGCGGTCGATGGGCGTGTCTTCCCCAGCGTCCCGGCCTTCGCCGGCTACATTGGCTCGCTGCCGCCGGGGCACCAGATCAGCGTCGACTATTTGCCGGCCGGCGGCGGACCGCAGGAGGCCCAGCGCGTGACCGCCACGCTCGGCGGCGCTGGCGGTTCCGTCCCGGCCCAGCCCGCCGAAGCTGCGCCCTCGGGCGGCCTCTCGACCGGCACCAAGGTCGCCATCGGGGTCGGTGCCGCGGCTCTGTTCGGTTGCTACAAGCTCGGATGTTTCAGCCGGTTCAAGCGAAAGCCGGCCGTCGCGCATTAGCACCGGCCCGGCGTCGGACAGAGGCGGCGCGAACGAGATGGGGCTCGTTCCACTCCGTGTTCTGAGCCTATGGTTATCCTGGCGACGATCATGAAAGCGAAGGAGATCCCATGCACAATGGTTTGAAGGGTGCCATCGTCGGTACTGTAGCGCTCGCCGGAGCAACGTTCACTGCCGTCGACGCGCAGGCCCTGCCGTTCCAGCCCATGGCCCCGGCGATGTCCGCGACGGGGGTGGAACCGGTGTTCCTGCGTTACCGCTACGGCTACGGCTATCGCCGACCTTTCCTCCGCTTCGGTTACAGGTTCAGGCGCCCTTTCTTGGGCTATCGCCGGTTCGGTTATGGCGGTTACCGCCGGTTCGGGTACGGCTACCGCCGCTTCTGAACGGGGATCCTCGACGGATCGCCTCGACCGCGACCCCCAACTCCTCAGGGAGCCTGAGCAGGACCCGCGTCTACGGTGACGGAGTCGCCGCGCGGAGCGGCGTCAGGGCGCGGCAGGCCCGGTCGCCGAGCGAGAGTCCGAGCATCCTCGCCGGACGCCGCCTGTTCGCAGATCTATACCGCTCCCAAACCCCATTCGCGACCGCTCCCGACGCGCGATAGTCACTAACGGCAACAGGTACTTCCAACGTACAGGACCATCCAGGCGCACAGCCTTCCCCAATGCCGTTTTGGCGATCAAGACGACACCGGTATGTAAATCGCGAGTTTCAGCGCCGGATCGTCGTTGGCCTGAAAGGTCGCATAGGCAAAGCGTAGCAGACCCTTCTCGGGATGAATCAACACTTTCTGGCCGGTGCCGCCGCTCCGGATGTCGTGTACCTCCCACCATGCGGTGAACTCTGGGCAGTCTCGCCGAAGCCTCTCCAAGAGGTTGAGGAACGCCGGATCGCCGGCCCACAGGTCATGCGTCGTCCTAAATTGCGCCACCATGCGCTTGGCTTCCTCGGCCCAGGCCGCCCCGAAAAGGCGCCGGGCGTCGGGGTCGGTGAGCACGTAGGCGAGGATGTTGCGATCCTCCTCGGCGAGACGGCCGAAATCGGTGAAGATGCCGACCGCGGCGTCGTTCCACACCAGCACGTCCCATCGGCGGCCCGTCACGTAGGCGGGCTGATCGAGGCTCTCGACCAGGCGTCGGATCGCGTCGGGTACGGTCTCCCGGGTGAAGGCGCCGCGGTCGTGGTTCCGGGCCAGCGCCCGCAGATGGGCATGCTCGACCTTGCCGAGGCGTAGCGCGCCCGCGAGGGCGTCGACCGTGGTCACGGAAGGGCTGACGGCTCGGCCCTGTTCCAGCCGGATGTACCAATCGACGCCGATGCCCGCGAGTTCGGCCACCTCCTCGCGTCTGAGGCCCGGAGTCCGGCGCCGTCGCCCGCTGGAGAAACCCACCGCCCGGGGGCTCAGCTTCTCCCGGCGCGACCGGAGGAAGTCGCCGAGTTCGCTTCGGATCGGGTCCGACATGACCTTCACTCCTTCCCAAGAGAGGCACCTCTCCATCCCAGGATAATACCAGGCCTGGATGCGAACGGGCAGCCTGCGAGAGTGGTCGCATCCAAACAACGAGGATGACCATGAAGGCTGCAATTCTGAAGGCGTTCGGATCGCCGCTCGCCATCGAGACCCTGCCCGACCCGGTCCTGGGAACCGGGGACATCGTCGTCGACGTCGTGGCGGCGGGTGTTCTGCCCTATGCGAACGAAGTCTTCAGCGGCGAGCGGAAATATCTGCTCAAGCCGCCGGTAGCGCCAGGATGCGGGGCGATCGGCCGCGTGCGCGCCGTCGGGCCGGACGCGACGCGTCTCGCGGCCGGCGACTGGGTGCTCTGCGATCCGACCGTGCGGTCGCGTGACGATGCGCTGTGCCCCGATATCACGCTGCAAGGCTGGAGCGCTCGTGGCGAAGGCGGCTTGCGCCTGCAGGAGCATTTCCACCACGGCCCCTTCGCCGAACGCATGCTGGTCCCGACCGAGAACGCCATTCCGATCGGCCCCATCGACCCGGCCGAGGCGGGGCGGTGGTGCTGGCTGAACCTGCTTCTCGTGCCCTACGGCGGTCTCCTCGCGGCGGACCTGCAGGCGGGAGAAACGGTCCTGGTCAGCGGCGCTACCGGGAACTTCGGCAGCGCCGCCGTGGCGGTCGCCCTCGCGATGGGAGCGGGCTCGGTCGTGGCGCCTGGCCGGAACGAGACGATGCTGGAGGACTTGGCGCGCCGCTTCGGCCCTCGTCTCCGGACCGTGAAGCTCACCGGCGACGAGGGGCAGGATCGTGAGCGGATGAAGCAGGCGGCGGCGGGTCCTATCGACTGCGTGCTCGATTTGCTGCCGCCCTGGGCCGGTACGAAACCGGTGCGGGCCGCCGCGATGGCGGTGCGGCAGTTCGGCAGGGTCGTGCTGATGGGCGGGGTCGGCATGTTGGGCGGCGACGATCTTGGGCTGCCTTACCCGTGGATCATGAGGAACTGCATCACCATACGGGGCCAGTGGATGTACCCGCGCGAGGCCAACATCCGCCTGATCGGGCTGGTCCGGTCCGGGCTCCTGGATCTGGGTCACGTCGATGTCAGGGCCTTCGATCTCGACCATGCGAACGACGCCGTCGCGCACGCCGCCGCCAACGGCGGTCCCTTCAAGATGACTGTGATTCGGCCCTGACGGTCTCGTGTGGTTCTGCTCGGACCGTCGCCGGACGGGTCCGGCGTCGCCTTGACGCCCCATCCCGCCTTGGGTCAACTGGGCCGGCGGCGAGAGGGTCGCGGCCGCGCCAGGGGAGCCGCATCGCCCGGCAATCGAGGGAGGACGTCATGGCGGCCATCGCGTTCATCGGGCTCGGCAACATGGGTGCGCCCATGGCGGCGAACCTGCTCAAGGCGGGCCATGCCGTGGCGGGATACGACCTGAGCCCCACGGCCTGCAATGCGGCCCGAGCCGCTGGCGTCGCGGTCGCGGTGTCGGCCCGGGCCGCTGCCGCTGCGGCCGAGGTCGTCGTCACCATGCTGCCGGCCGGCCGCGACCTCGTCGAAGCCTATGGCGGGGACCTCGGCCTCGTCGCGGCGGCGCCGGCGGCCGCACTCTTCATCGATTCCTCGACCGTGGACGTCGAGTCGTCGCGCCAGGCCCACGACCTCGCGCGCGGGCGCGGGCACCTGTCGGTCGACGCGCCGGTGTCGGGCGGGGTCGGCGGCGCCGTGTCCGGGACCCTCACCTTCATGGCAGGCGGAGACGCCGCGGCGCTGGACCGGGCGAGGCCGGTGCTGGAAGCCATGGGACGGCGGATCGTGGCCTGCGGCGGCCCGGGCGCCGGCCAGGCTGCCAAGATGTGCAACAACATGATCCTGGGCATATCGATGATCGCGATCAGCGAGGCCTTCGTGCTGGCCGAGAAGCTCGGACTCGACCACCGGGCGCTGTTCGACGTCGCCTCGACCTCGTCGGGCCAGTGCTGGGCACTCACCAACCACTGCCCGGTGCCGGGGCCGGTGCCGGCGAGCGCCGCCAATTTCGGCTACAAACCCGGCTTCGCCACCGGCCTGATGCTGAAGGACCTGACGCTGGCCCGCGATGCCGCAGACGCCGTCGGGGCCGACACGGCGCTCGGCCACCACGCGAGGGACATCTACGCGGCCTTTGCCGAGGGCGGCCATGCAGGGCTCGATTATTCGGCGATCGTCGAAGCCGTGCGGGGCGCCGGCCGATCCTGAAAGGCCCGCCCATTGCCGCCGCGGCGAATAGATCCCATGCAGGATGGCGGCTCGGACCAAAGCGGCGCCCCGAGTGGTTGAAGCGTCGAGCCGTTATGCCCCATACGGAAACCCTCTTCGTCCCATGCCGAACCACGACCCGAACGCATCGGCCCGACCATCCGAGCGCGGGGCGCGCACCCTGCTGATCGTCAACCGGCACAGCCGCTCCGGCAAGGAACAGGGCGACGAGGCCGAGGCGGCACTCGATGCTGCAGGCCTCACGGTCGTCCGCGGCCACGCTCGGAGCCGCGATGACGTATCGCGCCTGATCAGGCGATCGGCGGGCGAAGTCGGTCGGGTCGTAGTGGGCGGCGGCGACGGCTCCCTCAACGCGGCCGCGCCGGGGGTGATCGCGACCGGCCTGCCGCTCGGGATCCTGCCGCTCGGCACCGCGAACGATCTCGCCCGAACGCTCGGGCTGCCGCTCGGCCTCGACGCGGCCGCCAGGGTGATCGCGGATGGGCGGACGCGTTCCATCGACCTCGGGGAGGTCAACGGCCATCCTTTCTTCAACGTTGCCAGCCTCGGCTTCGGCGTCGACCTCACCCGTGCCCTGACGAGCGACGCCAAGAGACGCTGGGGACCGCTCGGCTACGCCATCGCGGGTCTGCGGGTCCTGCGACGGTTGCGGGCATTCCATGCCGAGATCACGATCGCGGGTCAGCGCAACGTATCCCGCACGGTGCATCTCGCGGTCGGCAACGGGCGGCACTACGGTGGCGGCATGACGGTGAGCGAGGATACCGCGATCGACGACGGGCGCCTCGAGGTTTACAGCCTCGAGGTCGAGAGCGTGTGGAGGTTGCTGAGATTGCTGCCGGCGCTGCGCAGCGGCCACACCGGCAACTGGACCGAAATCCGCACCCTGGCGGGCCAGGAGATCCATGTCGCGACTCGCCGCGAGCGCTCGGTCAATGCGGATGGCGAGATCGTCACCCGCACGCCCGCCCGTTTCGGGGTCCGACCCGGGGCGGTCAGGGTCTACGTGCCGTCCTGAAGCGAAAAGGGCGGAGGCTAGCGCCTCCGCCCTCGGTCATCGTCCCGAGACGATCAATAGGTCGCGATCGTCGTGCCGCCGAAGGGCGCTCCGACGATGCGGAACGGCACCTGGACGATTTCGCCGATGGCGCGCAGCGGCGCCCCGATCAGCACCAGCGGGTTGGTGCCGATGTCGCCGGTCGCCGGGAAGATGCTGTTGAGACCACGGAACGGCAGCGACACGATCTCACTGCCGAAGCCGAGCGGCCCCGTGACGATCGTGCCCGGGCCGGTGTTGACCACCGGCGCAGCCTCCACGACCTGAGGCGAGAGGGGACGACGCACCGTCAGCGGACGGCTGTCGCCGTAGCTCAGAGGCCGCCTGCGCGTGGCCACCACGCGCGTGGCCGGCCTGCGCACCATGGCGCGGCTCGGCGTCCTGCCATTGATGCCGTAGGGGTTGGTGGAACTCAGCCTCGTTTGGGCCGAGGCACCGAGATCGGATGCCAAGAGTGACGCGAACGCCAGCGAGGCGGCGATAGCGGTCATGGTTCTGGTAGCGGGCATGTCGTACTCCGGTACTGGATAATCGATGTCGAAATGCGCGAGCCCTGGCAATCGTTCATCGCGCCACGGCTCGGCAGGGGGGTCGCACCGACGTGCTGCATCACCAAAGCAAGACTTCGTTGCGTCATGACCAAGACTTAACGGTGTCTGCCGCCAACTTTCTGCCCCGAACCGGACGGCGCTGAAGCGGCAACGACCCTCCCGGCATCCTGGACTCCACGACGGAGCACGCCAGCATGACCACCCTGCCGCTCGATGCGGCCACCCCGGCCCACGATGCTCGGTGGGCGCGTCCTGGAGCCCACCTCCATCGGATCCGTCAAGGATTGGACCGGCAGTCTCACGGGCGCGGTAGATGCCCTCGCCATGCCGATGCTGGTCGCCATGGGGGTGCTGTGGGGCTGCTTGCCGGCCCGCCTCGAACCGTCGAAAACGTCTACAGGAAACTCTTGAAGCGACTTCCGGCATCCCCACATCACGGTCACGCGGGCCACAACGGACGCGTAATCGAACGGCCCACCAGGCATCGCTTGGGGCCTGCATGTCGCTTGTTAAAAGGATATGTCCATGCGCCAGTATGATCTTTCCCCCCTTTATCGTTCCACGGTCGGCTTCGACCGGCTGTTCAACATTCTCGACCAGATGTCGGGGGTCGACGCGACGGCCCAGACCTACCCGCCCTACAACATCGAGCGGACCGGCGAGAATGCCTATCGCATCTCCGTCGCGGTGGCGGGCTTTTCCGAGAACGACCTGGCGCTCGAAACCCGCGAGAACACGCTGGTGATCCGCGGCGGTCGGAAGGCCGCCGAAGTGGAGCCTCCGAAAACCGAGGTGCTCTATCAGGGTATCGCGGCTCGCGCCTTCGAGCGCCGCTTCCAGCTGGCCGACCATGTCCAGGTCACGGGGGCCGCGCTCGAGCACGGGCTCCTGCATGTCGATCTCGTCCGGGAGATCCCCGAAGCCCAGAAACCCCGACAGATCCAGATCGGTGGTAGCGCGCGCGCGCCGAAGGTCGTGGAGTCCAAGCAGGCGGCTTGATCGGCCTGCTGCCAGTCGTGTCATCGAGAGGGCGTCCCGTTCGGGGCGCCCTTTTTGCTGGGCCACCCCCGGCCCCCTTGGACCTCGGCAGGGCACCGAGCCGTTAGAACGGCAGGCCACGATCCGGCCGCAGGCGGGAGGCGCGATGTCCCCCAGACGCCGCCGCCTAGCAGGAAAGAGCTTTTCGATGCGCTACAACACACTCGGTCGTACCGGCCTCTTTGTGTCCGAACTTTGCCTCGGCACCATGACGTTCGGCGGCACCGGCGAGGTCTGGAGCAAAATCGGCGCGCTGCAGCAGAAGGAAGCCGAGGAACTCGTCAGGACGGCGGTCGACCGCGGCATCAATTTCGTCGATACGGCGGATGTCTATTCCCAGGGCCTGTCCGAGGAGATCACCGGCCAGGCGCTGCACGGGCTCGGCATCGCGCGCCACGATGTGGTGCTGGCCACCAAGGCGTTCGGCGAGACCGGGCCGGGGCCGAACGCACGGGGCTCCTCGCGCGTCCACCTCGTAGAGGCCTGCAAGGCGAGCCTGAAGCGTCTCCAGACCGATTACATCGACCTCTACCAGTTGCATGGCTTCGATCCCGCGACCCCGATCGAGGAAACGTTGCGGGCGTTGGACACCCTGGTGCAGCACGGCCACGTCCGCGCCATCGGCGTGTCGAACTGGGCCGCCTGGCAGATCGCCAAGGCGCTCGGCATCACGGAGCGGCTGGGTCTGGCGCGTTTCCAGACCTTGCAGGCCTATTACACCGTGGCGGGGCGCGACCTCGAGCGGGAGCTCGTGCCGATGATGATGTCCGAGGACGTCGGGCTCATGGTCTGGAGCCCGCTGGCGGGCGGATTGCTGTCGGGCAAATACGGCCGCGACCAGACGGGCGAGCAGGGCAGCCGCCGCACGAGCTTCGATTTCCCGCCCGTCGACAAGGCCCGCGCCTACGATGTCATCGACGTCCTGCGGCCGATGGCGGAGGCCCGGGGCGTGTCCGTGGCGCAGGTCGCGCTCGCCTGGCTCCTGCATCAAAGGCATGTGATGAGCGTGATCGTCGGGGCCAAGCGGGTCGACCAGCTCGAGGACAACATCGCGGCCACGAAAGTCGAGCTGACGGAAGCCGAAAGGACGGCCATCAACAAGGTGAGCGCTCTGCCGGCCGAATATCCGGGCTGGATGCTGACGCGCCAGGGTGAGGTGCGCCGCAAGCAACTGGCCGGCGAACCGCGCGCGGTCGGAGGTTGAGCCGGACGGCCTGTCGGTCGCAGGATCTGCTGCATCGTGAGGCGGCACGGGCACACCCTTTGTGCATATTCGGAACTCGGAACCCACCGTCGAGTTGGAAAGATCGGGCGTTTTCTGGAAGGGTTGGAGCGACAGTGAGACATTTTCTTCCGATGGTCGCGGCGCTGGCCGTGGGGGTTCAGTGTGCACCCGTGTCGGCCGCAGCCGTTCACGCAGGGGCGGTGTCCGTTGCTGGGGTGGGCGACGGCCTGGTCCGGGCAGGTTCGGAGCTGATGGCCCAGGCCGAGCCGCAGGGGGGCGAAGCCGGGCAGGGCCAGAAGCGGCAGAGGCCGCCGGCAGGTGGTGAAGGGCAGGGCGGGCAACCCGGGCAGGGCGCCAAACCGCCCGGGCAGGGTCAGAGCGGGGCACCGCGAGGTGAACCCGCGCAAGGCGAGAAGCAACAAGCGCAACCCGCACAGGCGACGCCTCGCCCAGGCAACCCAGCTGCGCCGCGCCCCGGCCAAGCCGACCAGGGAGGGGCGCAGAGGGGAGAACCGGCTTCCGGCGAAAAGCGGCAGGGACAGCCCGCGCAGGGGGAGCCGCCCAAGGGCGAAGGCAATCAGGGCGAAAAACGTTCCGGTCAGGCCGGCCAGGGCGGAGCACAAAAGGGCGAGTCTGCTCCTGGTGAGAAGCGCCAGGGACAGCCTGGGCAGGGCGAGCCTCGCAAGGGCGAAGGTCAGCAAGGCGAGAAGCGCCAGGGACAGCCTGCGCAGGGCGAGCCACGTAAGGGCGAAGGTCAGCAGGGCGAGAAGCGGGACCAGCCGGGATCGCGCCAGTCGAGGACGACGGTCCAGATCCGCCCAGAGCAGCGCACTCGGATCACCGAGACGATTCGCGGGCTGAACGTCCGCCCGATCACCAACGTGGGAATTCGGGTTGCGGTCGGAGTGGTCGTCCCGAGGCGAGTCGAACTTCGTCCCTTGCCGCCCGCGATCATCGAGTTCGTACCGGAGTTTCGGCGTTACCGCTTCTTCGAAGTCCCGAACCAAATCATCATCGTCGATCCGGACACGTTCGAGATCGTCGAGGTGATTTCCTTCTGAGCACCATACGATCGCCAGCGAGCCGAAGCCCGCTGTTGCGATCGATCCGTCGTGGCTCCAGACGGCGGGAACAGCCCGCCGGGGCCGAAAGCAGACAAGCGAGAACGCAGGTGCGGCCGCACGGGGGGTGCTGCGGCCGCCTCCGATCCGGATCGACCTTGAACGGAAAACGGCGAGCAGCAAAGCTGCCCGCCAAGGGCACCGCATGCCGCGTGCAGTCAGGGCGACACGAACGGGTTTTGCCTGACGTTTCAGCGGCGCTGTGGAAGGGTGGGCAACGGGTAGCGAAACGACGGCCAAGGCCGCTGCAGGCATCGCGTCTGCGGCAAGGTACCGACTTCGCACGTGCCTTTTTCTGAATGTCGGTCTGGTGCCGTCGCGCGTTGCAGGGGCAATGCGGCTCTTGGGCGTGAGAGTCCTGGGGCAGGTTGCCCTGCCTCCGTGGGACGCGGGTACTATCGTCTACCGTCGATGGCGAGCCGCAGAGCCAGCCCGGCGAAGACGGTACCGAGCACCATCTGTGGGGCGCGCCGAAAGCGGGTTCGTCCGGCGACGGCACGGCTGAGCCGGCTGGCACCGAGGACCAACGACCCGTTCACGACGAGGCCGATCATGTTGAGGACCGTCGCGAGCAGCAGGATCTGGGCTGCCACGTGGCCGTCCTCGGGCCTTACGAACTGGGGAAACAGGGCGAGCGCGAAAAGTGCCACCTTGGGGTTCAGAATGTTGGTGAGCAGGCCCTGGCGGAACACCGCCGCAAGCGACAGTGGCGGCGTGCCGGTCGATAGGGAGAGGGCCGACCCTGGCGCGCGGAAAGCTGTCCAGGCGAGATACAGCAGGTAGGCGGCACCCGCGTAGCGCACCGCGTCGTAGGCGAGCGGCACGGCGCGGAACAGTTCCGACAGGCCGAGAGCAACCGCGGTAGCGTGGACATAGACGCCGGCCACGGCCCCGAACAGGGAGGCGAAGCCAGCACTGCGACCCTGGATGAGGCTGCGCGACAGGATCAGCAGCATGTCGGGCCCAGGCGTGCAGGCTAGCGCCAATGCAGCCGCGGCGAAAAGGGCGAGGGTCGAGAGATCTGGCATGGGTCGCTCCGCAAGCTGGCGCCACCCTATACCATCTCAAGTCCGTCGGCAGGGCACGGCCCCCAAACGTCGATGGGGGCCGTGGACCTTGCCGGCCCGCGTCAGCGGACGGACGATTGCGTCTCCACAGCACGGGGCCGGTCTCTCCGGTTTAGGCCGGCCAATCCCGCCAGCCCGATGAGGCCCAACCACCCCCAATCGAAGCCGCGGTCATCGTTGCGCGGCGCCGCGCCGGCCGTGTTGGCGTTGGTCGCCGGTGCCGCGGTCGTGCCCGTCGTGGTCGTTTGGGCAAATGCAGCCCCGCCGAGGCCCAACACCAGAGAGGCCGCCAGCAGGGAAGTCTTGAATGGTCGCAGGTTCATGGTTCGGTTCTCCTTGGTTTGCCTCTGCCGAACTTCACGGACCTGATACGGGTTCCAGCGGGGGGCGCCGGCGTCGACCGGCTCAAACGCTGAGATACGCCCGGACCTCGTGCTCGACGAGGTCCGCCTTGCGGCCCGACATCACGACCGCGCCCCGGTCCATCACGGCGAAGCTGTCGGCGAGGTCGCGGGCGAACTCGTAATATTGCTCGACCAGCACGATCGCCATGTCGCCACGGCCACGCAGATGTTCGATGGCCCGGCCGATATCCTTGATGATCGAGGGCTGGATCCCTTCCGTCGGTTCGTCGAGCACGAGCAGCTTCGGCCGCGTCACCAGCGCCCGCCCGATGGCGAGCTGCTGCTGCTGGCCGCCCGATAGGTCGCCGCCACGCCGGTGCATCATGCTCTTCAGCACCGGGAAGAGTTCGAAGACCTCTTCCGGGATGCTGCGCAGGGACCGCCCCACCGGCGCGTAGCCCGTGTGAAGGTTCTCGCGCACGGTGAGCAGCGGGAAGATCTCGCGCCCTTGCGGCACGTAGCCGATGCCGCGACGGGCGCGCCCGTGCGATGGCAGGCGCGACACGTCCTCCCCGGCGAGGCGAATGGCCCCGCTGCGGATCGGCTGCTGGCCCACGATGGCGCGCAGGAGCGATGATTTCCCGACGCCGTTGCGGCCCAGCACGCAGGTGACGCGGCCCACCTCGGCGGTCAGCGAAACCTTCCGCAGTGCCTGGGCGGCGCCGTAGAACAGGTCGATGGAGTCGACGTCGAGCATGACCGATGGGTCAGCGGCCAAGGTACACTTCCACCACGCGCGGGTCGGCGCTGACCTGGTCGAGCGGGCCCTCGGCCAGCACCGCGCCCTCGTGCAGCACCGTCACCTTGACGCCGAGGTCGCGCACGAAGGCCATGTCGTGCTCGACCACAACGACCGCGTGGTCGGTCGCGATCTCGCGCAGCAGTTCGGCCGTGGTCGCGGTCTCGCCGTCGGTCATGCCGGCCACGGGCTCGTCGATGAGCAGCAGCTTCGGGTCCTGGGCCAGCAGCATGCCGATCTCGAGCCACTGCTTCTGCCCGTGCGACAACGCGCCGGCGGGCTTGGCCCGCATGTCCCACAGCCGGATGCGGCGCAGGATGCCGCCGATCTTCTCGTCCCGGTCGCGCGCCGCGCGCCCGAACAGCGTCGCGAAGGCGCCGCGCGGGGCTTTCAGTGCCAGCAGGATGTTGGTCTCGACGTCGTGGTTCTCGAAGACGCTGGGCTTCTGGAACTTGCGGCCGATCCCGAGTTCGGCGATCTCGGCCTCGTCGCGTCTCGTGAGGTCGACCGTGCCGGCGAAATAGACCTGCCCCGTGTCGGGCCGGGTCTTGCCCGTGATCACGTCCATCATGGTGGTCTTGCCGGCCCCGTTGGGGCCGATGATGGCCCGCATCTCGTTCGAGGCCAGCACCATGGAGAGGCCACGCAGCGCCTTGTAGCCGTCGAAGGACACGCGCACGTCGTCGAGGTAGAGCAGCGAGGAGGTGAGGACGGGGTCGGTCAACGCATCCGCTCCGCCACACCCCGGGTCTGTTCCTCCGGTGCCAGCGGCCGGGCGGTGCCGATCAACCGTCCGGCCGGGGGCGGGGGTCTTCTGTGGGCCGTCAGCCGGTCGATGAGGCCGAGAATGCCCCGCGGCAGGAACAGCGTCACCAGGACGAAGAGACCGCCGAGCGCGAACAGCCAGTATTCGGGCAGGGCGCCGGTAAAAAACGTCTTGCCCCAGTTGACCAGAACGGCGCCGAGTGCCGCCCCGACGAGCGTGCCGCGCCCGCCGACCGCCACCCAGATCACGGCCTCGATGGAATTGGCGGGCGCGAACTCGCCCGGATTGATGATGCCGACCTGCGGCACGTAGAGTGCGCCCGCCACACCCGCCATCATGGCCGACAGGACGAACACCAGCGTCTTGTAGTTCTCGACCCGATAGCCGAGGAAACGCGCACGGCTCTCGGCGTCGCGGATCGCCACCAACACCTGGCCGAACTTCGAGCCCGTCACGCCGGCCGCGATGACGTAGCCGAGCGCCAGCGCGAGACAGCTCGCCGAAAACAGCGCGGCGCGCGTTCCGTCGGCCTGGATGTTGAAGCCCAGGATGTCCTTGAAGTCGGTCAGCCCGTTGTTGCCGCCGAAGCCCATGTCGTTGCGGAAGAAGGCGAGCAGCAGCGCGTAGGTCAGGGCCTGGGTGATGATCGACAGGTAGACGCCCGTGACCCGCGACCGGAAGGCGAAATAGCCGAACACCAGCGCCAGGAGCCCCGGCACCAGAAGCACCATCGTCAAGGCATAGGGGAAGCTCGAAAAACCCCACCAGGTGACGGGCAGCGCATGCCAGTTGAGGAAGACCATGAAGTCCGGCAGGTTCGGGTCGGCATAGCTGCCGCGCGCCCCGATCTGCCGCATCAGGTACATGCCCATGGCGTAGCCGCCGAGCGCGAAGAAGGCGCCGTGGCCGAGGCTCAGGATCCCGCAATAGCCCCAGACGAGGTCGAGCGCCAAGGCGAGCAGCGCGTAGCACAGATATTTTCCGACCAGCGTCACCGCATAGGTCGACAGGTGGAAGGGCGAGTTTGCGGGGACGCCGAGCGACAGCACCGGCACCAGCACGGCTGCGGCGACCAGGACGGCCAGGAAGACGAGGCCGCGACGGTCGACATGGGCTCGGCCGAGCACCTCAGGCCTCCACGGCCCGGCCCTTGAGCGCGAACAATCCGCGCGGGCGCTTCTGGATGAACAGCACGATGAAGACCAGGATGGCGATCTTGGCCAGCACGGCGCCGGCCAACGGCTCCAGGAACTTGTTGGCGATGCCGAGCGTCATGGCGGCCACCAGCGTGCCCCAGAGATTGCCGACGCCGCCGAACACCACCACCATGAAGCTGTCGACGATGTAGCCCTGCCCGAGGTTGGGCGACACGTTGTCGATCTGGGAGAGCGCCACGCCCGCGATGCCGGCAATGCCGGAGCCGAGCCCGAACGCCAGCGCGTCGATGCGACCCGTCGAAATCCCCATGGCCGAGGCCATGCGGCGGTTCTGCGTCACGGCCCGCATCCTGAGCCCGAATGGCGTGGACCGCAGCACGATTTGCAGCATCGCGAAGACCAGGATGGTGAACACCACGATCCACATGCGGCCGCTCGTGACCTCGAGCCCTCCGAGCCGGAAGGATCCCGCCATGAAGCTCGGCGCCGAGACGGCCCGGTTGTCGGCCCCGAACATCGTGCGGACCGCCTGCTGCAGGATCAGCGATACGCCCCAGGTGGCGAGCAGCGTTTCCAGCGGCCGGCCGTAGAGGTGGCGGATGATGAGGCGCTCGATCGCGATGCCGACCGCGCCCGCCACCAGGAAGGCCAGCGGCACCGCTATCAGCAGCGAGGCGTCGAGCCAGCCGGGGGCGACGCTCCCGATGGCCTGCTGGGCCACGTAGGTCGCGTAGGCGCCGATCATCACCATCTCGCCGTGGGCCATGTTGATGACGCCCATGACGCCGAACGTGATGGCGAGCCCGATGGCGGCCAGCAGCAGCACCGAGCCGAGCGAAAGGCCGTACCAGCAGTTCTGCAGCGCCTGCCAGAGGGCGAGCGACGTCCCGATCGAGGATGTGGCCAAGGCGGCGGCCGTCGTCACGGCCGGCGAGGCGCCGGGTGCCGCGGCCATTTGGCGGATGGGCCCGAGCGCATCGGCGTCGCCGCGCTGCCGCAGCACCCCGATGGCCGCGAGCCTCTCCGCGTCGGAGCCTGTGCCGGCCGTGGCCAGGATGGCGGCCCGGGCCTGCGCGAGGGCCGTCTTGACGGCCGGGTCGGACTCCCTGGCGAGGGCGGCATCGACCGCGGCTTGAGCCTTCGCGTCGCGGGCCTGGAAAGCCGTCTCGGCCGCGGCGAGGCGCTTCGCCCGGTCGGGCGACAGGAGGTCGAGCCCGCCGACCGCGGCACCGATCTTCGAGCGGATGGAATTGTTGAGGCGCACCTTCTTGAGGTCGCCCTCAGTCACGCCATCGGCCCTGGCGCCGGTGGCGGCATCCTCGAGCGTGTCCGAGGCGTCGCGGTAATAGACCCTGTGCGAACCGGGGGCGAAGAAGAGCCGGCCGTCCGCGAGTGCCGCGAGGATCGCGGGCGCGGTCGGCGCGCCGGCCGCGATCAGCGCGTCGATGCCGCGATCAGTCTCGGGAAACTTGTCGGCCGCGAAATGCGTCAGCGCATCGTCGATCGGCGCAGCGCGGGCTGGTGCCACGGCGAGCCCAGGCAGCATGAGCGCTGCCAGCGCAGTCCGGTATATACACATGGTTCGCGTGCAAATCATGCTTGGCTCCAGGCACGGCGACCTGCCGATCCGGCCCGTAACGATCCGGAGGCGTCGTGACGTGCGCGCGGGCTGTCCAGGGCAGTCCGGTGAGCCATACGGCCCTGTTGCCTCCTCCACCGCGCTTACGCGCGGTCCCCCTCCTCCGCTTCCCGGAGGAGGATGCGCCCGACGATCCGGCATGATCCTCCTCCGTTTGCGCAGGAGGGGGACACTGCGAAGTAGTGTGGGGGAGACGGCCACTGGGCCGCCAGTGACAGGATGTCCTCGGCCCGATTGCTCCGGGGACTGTCGGATCGTCCCCTTCAAGTCTCAGGCTGCGCTGCCGCACTTGCCGGACTTCACGTTGAAGTTTCCGCAAGCCATGGGCTGGCGCCAGTCGCCGATGAGGTCCCGCGAGCCTTCGAGGTAGGGCGACCATTCCTGCGCCACCACGAGGCCCGAGGTCTGCCACACGGTGTTCATCTGGCCGTCGGCGCCGATCTCGCCGATGTAGACCGGCTTGGTGATGTGGTGGTTTGGCATCAGGGTCGAGTAGCCGCCGCTGAGGTTCGGTACCGAGACGCCGATCAGCGCGTCGATCACCGGGTCGGCCTTGAAGGTGGCGGCCTTCTCGACCGCCTTCACCCACATGTTGAAGCCGATGTAATGGGCCTCCATCGGGTCGTTGGTGGTCCGTTTCGGGTTCTTGGTGAAGGCCTTCCAACGCGCGATGAAGGCCTTGTTCTCGGGCGTGTCGATCGACTCGAAGTAGTTCCAGGCCGTCAGATGGCCGACCAGCGCTTTGGTGTCCATGCCGGCCAGTTCCTCCTCGCCGACCGAGAAGGCCACGACCGGGATATCGGTCGCGTTGAGGCCCTGGTTGCCGAGCTCCTTGTAGAACGGCACGTTGGCGTCGCCGTTGATGGTCGACACCACGGCCGTCTTCTTGCCGGTCGAACCGAACTTCTTGATGTCCGAGACGATCGTCTGCCAATCCGAATGGCCGAAAGGCGTGTAGTTGATCATGATGTCGTCGGGTGCGACACCCTTCAGCTTCAGATAGGCTTCGAGGATCTTGTTGGTGGTGCGCGGGTAGACGTAGTCGGTGCCGGCCAGCACCCAGCGTTTCACGCTGCCGCCCTCCTCGCTCATCAGGTAATCGACGGCGGGGATGGCCTGCTGGTTCGGCGCGGCACCCGTGTAGAACACGTTGCGCTGGCACTCCTCGCCCTCATACTGGACCGGGTAGAACAGGATGTTGTCGAGTTCCTGGAAGACCGGCAGCACCGACTTGCGCGACACCGAAGTCCAGCAGCCGAAACAGGCCGCGACCCCGTCCTTGGTGATGAGTTCGCGCGCTTTCTCGGCGAACAGCGGCCAGTTCGAGGCCGGGTCGACCACCACGGCCTCGAGCTTCTTGCCCAACACGCCGCCTTTCCTGTTCTGTTCGTCGACGAGCATCAGCATGACGTCTTTCAACGTGGTCTCGCTGATCGCCATGGTGCCGGACAGGGAATGCAGGACGCCGATCTTGACCGTGTCGTCGGCCGCGACGGCGCGGGTCAGCCCGCCAAGCGTGCCGGACGCGGCCAGGGCGCCCGCGGCCGCGCCGAAGAGGGCCTGCCGGCGATTCGGGAGACGATCCATGCTGACCTCGCTTGCGCCGCGGCCGTGTGGCCGCGTTTCCTTGCGCTGCGACGGGAAGCAACATCCGTGCCGGCTGATCTGGGCCGCCATGTCGACCGGACCGCATCCTCGGCTGGCTCGGCCAGTCCGGCGCCCGGGTGCTGACGCGGCTCTCGGCCTTCCTGCTGCTCTGCATCGGGGTGCAGATCACGCTCGGCGGCGTGATCGAGGTCCCGCGCAAGGGGCTGACGCCGTGAGGCCGCGCAGGCTCTCGTTCAGCCCCCCGCCGTCAGGTCACGGCGGCCGTCCACCACACTGACGATCTCGACAGCCGTGACCTGGCCCTGGTCGGTGTCAGGCAAAGTCTGGTAGAGCAGCAGGTAGGGGTGCACGACCAGAACGCGACCGCTCGGATGGATGTCCGGCCGGCGTTGACCCATACGAGGCTGATCGGCAAGCTGCCGAGCCCGCGCCTCGAGGCGGTCATAGAGGCGTTCGGCGGCAGCTTGATGCACCACGCCGATGGTGAGATAGAGCTCGATCAGTTCTTCGCGAGCCAGCCTCGACCAGACGACCTCAACCGGCACGGTCCGAACTTGCCTGCGCTGCAGCAAGACGCCTGCGGGCCTCGACGCGTAACTCATCGAAGGCGAGCGGACCATGCAGGCCGCTGGCCTTGCCGGCTGCCCATGCTCGCCGCAAGGCCTCTACGTCGGGCTGAGCTTTCTGTCGATGGCTGGACCAGAGCTGCACGGCATCGCCGACCGCCTCGCCGGTCGTAGCATATTCACCGGCCTCGACGGCAGCGCGGATCTCGGCGGCCAGCGGCTCGGGCACCACGACCGTCAGATGTTCCTCGTGCGTCATGCCGGATCTTCTCCTCGTTCGATCATAGCAGACCTACGCGGTTCCACCCACCAGCGCCGCGAACCGGGCGAGGTCGACGTTGCCGCCGCTTAAGATCACGCCGACGCGCTTGCCCCGGCAGTCCACGGCGCCCGAGAAGGCCGCCGCGGCCGCGAGGCAGCCGGTGGGCTCGACCAGCATCTTCATGCGCTCGGCGAAGAACCGCATGGCCTCCACCAGCGCCGCGTCCGGCACCGTGACGACGTCGGCCACGAGGCGCCGGATGATCGGGAAGGTGAGGTGCCCCAGCGCCTGCGTCTGGGCGCCGTCCGCGATGGTCTGCGGCACCGCGATGCGGACGATCTCGCCGGAGCGGAACGAGCGCCGGCCGTCGTCGCCGGCCTCGGGCTCGACCGCGATCACCCTGCAGCCGGGCGACAGCGCTTCCGCCGCCAGCGCCGACCCGGCCGTGAGGCCGCCGCCGCCGAGGCAGACCAGCAGCAGGTCGAGCGGCCCGGTGTCCTCGATCAATTCCTTCGTGGCCGTGCCCTGGCCCGCGATGACGTCGGCGTGGTCGAAGGGCGGGACCAGTGCGAGCCCCTGCCGCTCCGCTAGCCCGCGCCCGATGGCCTCGCGGTCCTCGGTGTACCGATCGTAGATCACCACTTCGGCGCCGTAGCCCCGCGTCGCCGCCACCTTGGCCGAGGGGGCGTCGTACGGCATCACGATGGTGACGGGCGCGCCCTGCAGCCGGCCCGCCAGCGCCATGGCCTGGGCGTGGTTGCCGGACGAGAACGCCACGGCGCCGCGGCGGCGCTGCGCCTCGGGCAGGGCCGCCAGCGCGTTATAGGCGCCGCGGAACTTGAACGCCCCGGCCCGCTGCAGGTTCTCGCACTTGAAGAACAGCGTCCCGCCGACCAGCGCGTCCGCGGTACGCGACGTCAGCACCGGCGTGCGATGCGCCGCGCCGGCGATCCGCGCGGCGGCGCGCTCGACCGCGGGGTAGTCGGGCGGGATGACGGTGTCTTCGGGCATCGGGCCTCCGGACGGCTCCAGGAATCGGTCGGGCGATCCTACACCGGGCGAGCGGCGGTGGGAGGGAGAAGAGCGGGGCCGGTGATCGCTGTCGGCGGGTTCGGCCCCATTCGATCCTGTAACGTTATCGGAGGATCAGAATCCAGGAAGCACCTGTGATCATTCCGCCGCAAGACGGCCCAGCGTCCTTTGCTCGGGATCCTGGCCCGAGACTCGCGCGATCACCGACATCACGCGATCGGTGGCGGTCTGATGAACCATGTGCCCCACGTCCGCGACGGCGTCGAGTGTGCTCTGGGCGATCTCGTCGTGGAGGCGGGCTGACTGATGCTTGATGTCGACGATGCGATCCGCAGTTCCAGCGATGATCGCAACCGGCATCTTCAGCTGGTGGTAGTGCGGTCGGGCCGCAACAGCGTTGGGGATCATGAGAGCGGACTCCGCAGCGCTCGCGCGGATCGTGGAGGGGCGCAGGATCATTTCGACCGGGAAGCCGTCGAATTTGTCCGGCGTCGGCGACGGCCCGAAAAGCTTGCGCAGCAGCAGTGGCCACAGCATCCGGCCCAGCCAGGGGGACACCGTGTATCGCAGGACGTCACCGAAGATCGGCACTGCTGGGCCGGACGCGGCGACGACATCGCCTCGCACCGTTGGATAATAGTAGCCGGACGCCAGGACCAGGCCGCTGACCAGCTCGGGATGACGAAGCGCGAGCGACACGGCGACGGAGGCGCCCCATGAATGGCCGAGCACGACCGCCCGTGTTATCCCGAGTTGTCCGAGAGCCTTACCGATCAGTCCGGCTTGGGCATCGGCGGTCCATAAGGTCGTTCGAGGGCGCTCGCTGTAGCCGTATCCAGGGCGATCGAAAACGATCACTCGATGGTCCCGCGAGGCGAGTTCGATCAGACCACTCGTTTCGAAATCCTGGATCATGCTGCCGTTGCCGTGCAGCAGGATGAGCGGCTCACCCGCACCGCGCTCGACGTAATGGAGCCGAACACCCTCGACATCGAGGAACTCTCCAGCTGGCGGATTGTCCCTCTCGGCTTCTCGAGCGGCATGCCTGTTGTAGAGAGCCGAAAGGACGAGCGCTCCCGTGGTGACCGCGGCCGCCGTAACGAACGGGTTCGGCGTTGCCTTCAGCGCTCTGGACATCGCGTGGGTGATCGTCACTGGGCGTCCAGTTCAGGTCGGCTGAGCAAATCGGGAATTGTGCGGCGCAGCATAACGCTGAACCGCCTAAAACAAGCGTCGGTTCCAATGCTGTCTTGCGTGCTCCGGGAACGGATCTTCGGTTCAGCGTCCGTCCGATCGTTCCGGGGATCATCGCGGCTGCTGCAGAGCAGCCGCTCGCTGCCGATCGCGTGAACGGCGCCCTGCGTGCTCCTGCTGCGGAGGACGGCTCGTCATCGTCGAGCGTTGCCGCCGGGCGAGACTCCGCGGGTTCGCCGACCGCCGTCCGGATCGACACACCATGACCGCCCCCGGAAGGATCGGGATCTTCGGCCATAGCCTCGCGGGCGCATCGGCCCGCCACGGATCCGCTCGCGCGCCCGCGCCTGATCGAGGCACTCTGACCCGGCCCGGACCGTGCGGTCGGTCCCTCGAGCGCGGGTAATCCGGCGGTGTGGCGGTGTGATCGGGCATCGGGCCTCCGGATGGAGGCACAACGGGTCGGGCGATCCTACACCGGCGGGGCCGCGGTGGGAGGGGGTGGTCGCCTTGGACGCTGATGGACGGGTCGCCACGGGCGAACGCGCAGTGAAATGAAGGGGAACGCCATGATGGAGACATCGCCGACGGTGCGATCCTCGGACGCGCAGCGAGAACCATCGGCCGATCACGGGCGTTCAGCCTGCTTCGAATAGGAGACCCGAATGCCAAAGGATCAAGGAACCGGCTCCAGTACGGCTGGTAGCGGCGCTGCAGGGAGCGGGACGACGGCAGGAGGTGTCGTTGGCAGTGCCACGAACGCCGTGCGCGATGTCGTCAGCAATGCGTCGGATATGGCGGGACATGCCTATGAACAGGGCTCTCGCTACCTGCGGGATGCATCGGACCATGTTCCCGATATCGGCGAATATGCCGAACGCGTGCGCCGCCCCCTGGCGGAAAGCCCCGTCATGACGGCGCTCGCAGTGGGCGCGATCGGTTACCTGGCGGCTTATCTGGTTCACGGCGGAGGACTTCGGTCACTCCAGGAAACCCACCCGGAACACGACGCACGACCCTCGAAACGGAGCCGACGCAGGCACCGCCGCTGATCGGTTCACGCCAATCTGCCGGCTTCCGCCGGCTTGAGACAAGGGCGCTTCTCTGGGCGAAGCTCTGCGGGCGGCGAGTGGGCCTTCCACGCCTGACCCGCCCGGGAGTTCGCCGGTCCGCTTGATGTTGGCCTTGGATTGGCGCTGGCCCGCAGACCCGCAGACCGTGATGGCGGATGCGGTGGGAGCTGCGCGGCAGAACAGGGAGCAGCAAGCGGCGGATGAACGCGTCCGTGTCGCGCGCCATGGCGTGCGGCGCTCGGGGCCGCCGCGACCGATGGGGCTTGTACCAAAGGTGGGGGGGCGTGGTCGAGAGGCGCGGGGCATAGGTTTAGAATCGCAACCCGGATGCCGCCCGATCACGCCCAACAATCCCGATCCTATCTCTCCCGCAGCAAGCACGTCCTCACCGCTTCGTGCCAGGTGTAGCCCCGCGCCGTGGCAGTGCTGACATCGCTCATAGTCCGTCCATCCTCGGCCCATCGCCGAGCAACTCTCCCGTCCGACGCCCAACTCCCACCCAGCCTCTATGCCGCCCATCGCCTTCCCTGCTATCCTGCGCCGAGACGGCGTGAGAGACCCGATGGCTGTGGATGAAACTCTGGCGGGGCGGCGGGTCTTGCTGATCGTCGGAGGCGGCATCGCGGCCTACAAGGCGCTCGACCTGATCCGGCGGTTGCGCGAGCGCGGTGCCGATGTGCGGGCCGTGATGACGGAAGCGGCCAAGCGCTTCGTCACGCCACTGTCGGTTGCGAGCCTCACGGGCGCACGGGTCTACGACGACCTGTTCTCGCTCACCGACGAGGCCGAGATGGGCCATATCGAGCTGTCGCGCAGCGCCGACCTCGTGGTGGTGGCGCCCGCCACCGCGAACCTCATGGCCAAGATGGCCCAGGGCCTCGCCGACGACCTCGCCTCGACCCTGCTGCTCGCGACCGACAAGCGCGTCCTCCTGGCCCCGGCCATGAACGTCCGCATGTGGCTCCACCCCGCCACCCGCCGCAACCGGGCGACCCTCGCGGCCGACGGCGTGCTCACGGTCGGCCCCGGCGACGGCGTCATGGCGTGCGGCGAATACGGCCCGGGCCGCATGGCGGAGCCGCTCGACATCGTGGCGGCCGTCGCGGCGGCGCTCGCCGGCGACACGACGGTCCCGCTCGACGCTCCGGGGGCGATCGCGGCCGGCACCACGATCCCTCTCGCGTCGGAGGCCGTGCCCTCCGCGACCGCCTCGCTGGGGGGCCGCCGGGTCGTGGTGACGTCGGGACCGACCCACGAGCCGATCGATCCCGTGCGTTTCATCGCCAACCGCTCCTCGGGGCGCCAGGGCCATGCCATCGCGGCGGCGGCAGCGGCGGCTGGCGCCGAGGTCGTGCTGATCAGCGGGCCGGTGTCGATCCCCGACCCGCCCGGCGTCGCGGTGGTCCGGGTCGAGACCGCGCGCGACATGCTGGCGGCCGTGGAGGCGGCGCTGCCGGCCGCCGTGTTCGTGGCGGCGGCCGCCGTGGCGGACTGGCGTCCTGCCGCAGCCTCGGGTTCCAAGATCAAGAAGCGCGGTGGCGCCGCCCCGACCCTCGTGCTCGACGAGAACCCCGACATCCTGGCGGCCGTGGCGCGGCGCAGCGTGGACCGGCCCGCCCTGGTGGTGGGTTTCGCGGCCGAGACCGACCGGCTGCTCGACCATGCGGCGGAGAAGCTCGAGCGCAAGGGCTGCGACATGATCGTGGCCAACGACGTCGGGGCCGGGTCGGGCGTCATGGGCGGGGCCGACAACGAGGTCCATCTCGTGACACGGGCCGGCATCGAGCCCTGGCCGCGGCTCGGCAAGGACGAGGTGGCGCGCCGCCTCGTCGCGCGCTTCGCCGCGCTGCTGGACGAGGCGCGGGCATGACGGTCGCGGTTCCGGTGAAGCGCCTGCCCCATGGGCTGGGGCTCGACCTCCCGGCCTACCAGAGCCTCGGCGCGGCGGGGCTCGACCTCGTGGCGGCGCTGCCGCCGGGCCATATTGTGGTGCTCGAACCCGGGAGCCGCGACATCGTGCCGACCGGCCTCGTGCTCGGCGTGCCGGAAGGCTACGAGGCCCAGGTGCGGCCGCGCTCGGGCCTGGCGCTGCGCCACGGCGTGACCGTGCTGAATGCGCCCGGCACGATCGACGCCGATTACCGGGGCGAAGTGCAGGTGGTGCTGGTCAACCACGGCAGCGAGCCTTTCGCGATCAGCCGGGGCACCCGCATCGCCCAACTGGTGCTGGCCCGCGTGGCGCGCCTCCACTGGGTCGAGGGCGAGCCCGAGGGGACGCGCCGGGGCGAGCGCGGCTTCGGCTCCACCGGGCTTGGCCCGGTCGACGCGCCGGAACCGGGCGCGCCGTGAACCTGCTGCCGGCCCGCAGCCTGCTGGCCGTCGCGGCCGTCGTCGACGTGGCCATGAATGCGCGCGCCGCGCCCGTCTCGGCCAAGGCGTTGTCGGCACGGCACGGGCTCATGCCCCGCCATCTCGAGTCCCTGCTCCAGGAACTCGTCCGCGCCAACATCCTGCGCGGCTATCGCGGGCCGCGGGGCGGCTATGAACTGGCCCGCGAGCGCCGCCGCATCAGTGTGGGCGAGATCCTGCGGGCCGCGGCCCGGGTGGGCGAGGCGGACGCCAAGCCGCGTCCGCGCCCGTCCTTTGTCGAGGACATCGTCGGCCCGGCCCTGCGCGGCCCCAGCGACGCCTTCCTGGCCGAACTCGACCGCACCACGGTCGACGACATGTGCCTGCGGGCCGAAGCCTTCGGCGCCGAGCGCGCCGCCGGCATCGACTTCACGATCTGAGGCCCGGATCCGCGCTGCCGCATCTCTACGGAGCTCCGACCCTTCTCGGCCCTTGCGGCTCCAAGGCTTGCACAAATATTCATCGCCTCTACGTCCATGATGCATTTTGCAGCGCCAACGCGTCGTGGTAGAGGGCGGTCATGCTGTCGACCATCGTGTTCTCTCCGCCGGCGCCCGCCACCGGCGCGCGTCCGTCCGGCCCTCTCCTGCGCACGCTCGCGGCCCTGGTTCCGGCCACGGTCGAGGGCGTCGTGCGGGATGTCACGCTGCTGCAGGTCGGCGACGCGGCCGGCCTCGCCGGGATCGCCGACGAGGCTGGTTGCCAACTCGTCGAGGAGAAGGATTTCCCGGCCGCCCTGGCCCGCGGCGTCGCGAGCGCCCGCTCGCCCTGGATCTTCGTGGTCAAGGCCGGCGCCGTGCCGTCGCGGATCTTCGGCGAGGAGGCAGCCCGTGCCCTCGATGACGAGATCGGCGAGGGCGGCTCTTTGCTGTTGCGCGAGGCTCCCAGCGGCCTCAGCCGCTGGTTCCCGTCGCTGGCGCCCGTGGTGGGCGTGATCCTGCCGCGGGCGCGGCTCGTCGGCGTCCATTGCGCGAGTTTCGACGATGTCGTGCGACAGGCGCGCCCCGCCCGCACGCTGCCGACCGCCGCGGCCTGAACCGGGTGGGTCCGGAGCCCCGCCGCGCGGCCGTCCGGAAAGAAGACACGTTCGCCCCGTCTTCTGCGCCGACAGCGCACGGCACGGGACCGGCATGGATGGGACTGCTGCCGAGCGGCACGATGGATGATGCGACGGCCGAGCGGAGACGGCCGCCGAGCCTGTTGGCCGCGATCCGGGCCGCGCGGCTCGACGGGGCCGAACGCGCCCAGGCCACCGGCGACCTCCGCGACGCCGAACTGGCGCGGCTCGACCTCCTGCGCGAGATGCTCGATCCCGTGCTGGCCGAGATCCCGCCCGAGATCGATCTTTTCGACACGGGCGTGGCGCCGGGCCCTCGCCCTCGCCTCTTCATCGACATGATCGCCTTCGTCGAGATGGGGCACGACCGGCGCACCTACCGCCTGTTCCAGGACCGGCGTGACGGCCGCGTGCTCCTGGCCGAGGCCGACGGCGTCGGCGCCATGGTGGCGGCCGTGACGGATTACATCGCGCGCCGCCTCGTCGAGCGGGAGCGGCTGTTGGCGTCGCTGGACCGCGGCGCCACACCACTGGCCGGCGCGGTCGCGGCCGACCCGCCCCGCCGGCCGCCGCCGCCGCCTCGGCGGAACCGGGCCTTGAGGGCGGCCGCGCTGCTGCTGCGTTTCATCCTCGACGGGCTCGGCCTCGCGGCCCTGGTCGCGGTCGTGTGGCTCGGCGTCCGCTACGCGCATGGGCATCTACCGGGCTGGTGGCTCGACGCCGGCCTGCCCCGCCCCTGAACTCCGGGCCTGCGACGTCCCGGAGCAAACGGCGCCGACGAGACGTTGACACGGCGTCGCTTCCCGATAGCGTCGACATGCCCGGACGGAAGATGCGGGGCAGGGGGCGGGCCGCGGAGGCGCTCCGCCCGGGAGGCACGATGGCGGCTCCAGGGGTCTTGCGCTTCGACGATATCGTCAAGACCTTCGGGGCCACGCGGGCGCTCAAGGGCGTGAGCCTCGGTGTTCATCGCGGCGAGGTGCTGGCCCTGCTGGGCGAGAACGGCGCCGGCAAGTCCACGCTCATCAAGGTCCTGGGCGGCCTGTTCAAGGCCGATAGCGGCCGGGTGCTGATCGACGGCGAGCCCTACCGCCATCAGGTGAGGGGCGGCGGCCGAGGCAGAGTCGCGTTCATCCACCAGGACCTCGGTCTCGTCGAATGGATGACGGTGGCCGAGAACATCGCGCTCGCCGGAGGATTTTCGGAGCGCCGGCGCTTCGGCGCCATCGGCTGGCGCGGCGTGCGGAACCGCGCCCGCGACGCCCTGGCCCTGGTGGGCTGCCTGTTCGATCCCGAGACGCGCGTCCACGACCTGGGCCGCACCGAGAAGTCGCTGGTCGCCATCGCGCGCGCGCTCGTGGTCGACTGCGACTTCCTGGTGCTCGACGAGCCGACCGCCAGCCTGCCGGCCGACGAGGTCGACCGGCTGTTCGCGGCCATGCGGGGACTCAAGGCCCACGGCGTCGGCATGATCTACGTGTCGCACCGCCTCGACGAGATCTTCCGGATCGCCGACCGGGTCGCCGTGCTGCGTGACGGGCTGAAGGTGGGCGAGATGCCGGTTCGCGACACGACGCCGGCCGAACTCGTCCGTCTGATCGTGGGGCGGTCGGATGTCGAACTCTTCCGCAAGGCGGAGCTGAAGCCCGGCCCCGTGCGGGCTCGGGTGACGGAGTTCACGACGCCGACCGCCGGCCCCGTGTCGTTCGAGATCCGGGAGGGCGAACTCCTCGGCCTCGTGGGCCTGCGCGGCGCCGGCCAGGAGGAGATCGGCCGGGCCTTGTTCGGCGCGGTCGCGTATCGCGGCGAGGCCAGGCTCGACGGCGCGGCTCCGGACCTGTCCTCGCCGGGCCGCGCGCTGGCGGCCGGCATCGGGCTCGTGGCGCGCGACCGGGCCGAGGAATCGATCTGCCCTTCGCTCAGCATCCGCGAGAACTGCTTCCTCAACCCCGGCGCGGCCGGGCGAGGGTTGCTGTCGCCCCTGTCGCCCCGCACCGAGGCGGCGCGCGCCAAGGCCGTCGGCGTCTCCGTGGGCCTCAGGCCCAACGATCCGGCACTCGCCGTCGAGGGCCTGTCGGGCGGCAACCAGCAGAAGGTCGTGGTCGGGCGCTGGCTCGCCACGGGCCGCCGACTCCTGATCGCCGAGGATCCGACCGCCGGCGTCGACATCGGCGCCAAGGCCGAGGTCTATCGGCTGATCGCGACGGCGCTCGAATCCGGGCTCGCGGTCGTGGTGGTGTCGACCGACTTCGAGGAGGTGGCCCACATCTGCCACCGCGCCCTGGTGTTCAACCGCGGGCTCATCGTCGCCGAACTCGAAGGCGCCGCCCTCACCACTGCGGGCGTCATCACGGCGGCCTCGGCGTCCGAAATCGATCCGGCGCCTGCGGCGCATGCCATCGCCTGAACTGAAAGCGCCAATGTCGACCAATTCCATCAAGTCCGACGCGCTGGAGCCGACGCGGAGCGAACTCGCCGGGCTGAGCCCCGGGCGGCGGCTCGTGCGCCGCCTGCCGGTCTACGGCCTGCCGATCCTGACGCTCCTGCTGATCGTCGTGTTCTCGGTCGCGCTGCCCGCCACCTTCCCGACGCTGCTCAACCTCCGCTCCATCGTCTCGGACAAGGCCATCATCGCGCTCCTGTCGCTCGCCGCCACGATCCCCATGGCGACCGGCAAGATCGACCTCACGGTCGGTTACGGCATCGTGCTCTGGCACATCCTGGCCATCACGCTACAGGTCTACTACGGGCTGCCCTGGCCCGTGGCCGTGCTCATCGTGCTGGTGCTCGGCGCCCTGATGGGTGCCGTCAACGGCCTCCTGGTCGAGGTGGCGCGCATCGACAGCTTCATCGCAACGCTCGGCACGGGGACGGTGCTCTACGCGCTGGCGCTGTGGCACACGGGAGGCCGCCAGGTGGTGGCGCTGCTGCCGCAGGGCTTCCTCAGCCTCAACGGCACCGTCGTGTTCGGCCTGCCGGTCACCGGCTACTACGTCGTCGCCATCGCGGCGGCGCTCTGGTTCGTGCTCGAATACGTGCCGCTCGGCCGCTACATGTACGCCATCGGGGCCAACCCCAAGGCCGCGGCGCTGAACGGCATTCCCGTCGAGCGCTATACCATGCTGGCTTTCACGCTCTCGGGGCTGCTGACGGCGGTGGCGGGCGTGCTGCTGGCCTCGAAGCTCCGCATCGGGCAGGCGAGCGTCGGCCTGGAGTTTCTCCTGCCGGCCCTGGTCGGTGCCTTCCTGGGGTCCACCACGATCAAGCCGGGCCGCGTCAACATCTGGGGAACGCTGGTCGGCGTCGTCATCCTGGCGGTCGGCATTTCGGGGATCCAGCAACTCGGCGGTTCCTTCTGGGTCGAACCGCTGTTCAATGGCGTCACCCTGTTGATCGCCATCGGCATCGCGGGCTATGCCCAACGCAGGCGCGCCGCCGCAGGCCGGGCGACGCTGCTCGAGAAACCGCGCACGGTGAGCGCGGTCCGGGTCACCGAGGGAGAGAACGCATGAAGACGAACCTGACGAGGGGCGTCGCCGTCCTGGCGGTGCTCGCAGCGGCGGGCGCAAGCGCGAGGGCCGACGAGATGGCGGATGCCAAGGCCCGGGTCGCGGCCGCTACGGCGAGGAGCGGCAAGTGGGACGGGCCGACGACCGGTCCCAAGATCGCGCCCGGCAAGACGATCATCTATCTGGGGGGCGACATGCGCAACGGGGGCACCGAGGGGGTGTCGCGCGGCGTCGAGGAGGCCGGTAAGGCGGCCGGCTGGACGGTGCGGATCCTCGACGGCCGCGGCGACATCTCGGCCCGCACGGCGGCGCTGAACCAGGCGATCGCGCTGAAGCCCGACGGCATCGTCGTGGGCGGGTTCGATGCTCTCGAGCAGAACGCGGCGCTGCAGGGCCTGAAGGAGGCCGGCATCCCCTTCGTGGGCTGGCACGCCACGGTGGCGCCCGGACCCGACCCCAAGACCGGCATGTTCGCCAACGTCAACACGCGGATCTCGGACGTGGCCCAGACGGCCGCCGACCTCGCCATCGTGGACTCGAACGGCAAGGCCGGCGTGGTGATCTTCGGCGATTCCAACTACGAAATGGCGATCGGCAAGGCCCGGATGATGGAGGCCGACATCAAGAGGTGCGCCGGCTGCACGGTTCTGTCCCTCGAAGACTCGCCCATGACGGAAGCCTCGACCCGCATGCCGCAGCTCACGACCGCGTTGCTGCAGCGCTATGGCGACAAGTGGACCTACTCGCTCGCCGTCAACGACCTCTATTACGACTTCATGGCGGCCTCGCTCGGGGCGGCCGGCAAGGCGGGAACCGACGCGCCCAACAACATCTCGGCCGGCGACGGTTCGGAATCGGCATTCCAGCGCATCCGGGCCAAGCAGTACCAGATCGCCACCGTGCCCGAGCCGCTGCAGGAGCAAGGCTGGCAACTGATCGACGAACTCAACCGCGCCTTCGCCAAGCAGCCCTGGTCGGGCTACGTATCGGGGATCCACCTCGTGACGGCCGGCAACATTGCCTTCGACGGCGGTCCCAAGAACCTCTACGACCCCGACAACGGCTACCGCGACGCCTACAAGGCGATCTGGGGCGGGAAATAGCGAAGGGCGCTTCGCACCACGATGGCGTGACGGGCGTGGCGCGGCGGCTTGCCATCCCGCGAGCGGCGCCCCGGACCACCGCCCATCACGGCCGCCGAGGGCTCCGCTTGCGACAAGGTCCGGGTTCGTCGAGAACCTGTGGATAACCGGTGGATAAGGTTTGAACAAAACAGGAACACTGCTAGCCTGACATCAGGCCACAACCGAACGACGGGCGGATCGATCCATGGCGACGCTGAAGGAATTCGAGAACGCCTTGCGCGAGCAGGGCATGCAGATGGCCCTGGCGATCCTCGAAACGCTGAAGGCGCGGGACCGTGCCAAGCGGTCCGCCGTGGCGCCCGCCCGCCGTCTGACCGGGCAGAAGATGACGCCGGATCTTGCCCGCCGCATCCTGGAAATGCATGGCGCGACCAAGATGACTCAGCAGGAGATCGCCTTCAAGGTGGGGGTCAACCAGGGTCGGGTCAACGAGGTCATCAAGCACGGCAAATGGCTCGACGGCGACCCGGAATCGGTCGAAGCCCGGTCGCGCGACAGGGCGGTGGCGCGCATCAAGGCCGGTCCCAAGGCCACGGCGACCGGTCGCCGGGCGAAGCCCAGGGTCGACAAGCTGCCGTTGCCGCGCCTGGCCGATACGGCCCGGAGCGGCAACGGCCAACTGACGTTCCTGTGAGGGCCACCCGGCAAAGATGTGCCGGCCTCGTGCCTGTGGACAACCTCCGCGATCCGGTCTTCGCCCCGCGATGCCGGCCCCTTGCGTCCCGGCCCGCGGTGTGTATCATGAAGTCATCGTTAACCAGTTGAAAGGAGGTGATCTAGTGTCTCATTGTTTCATGCTGTGTGGGGCTCTGGTCTTCTCTTCGAGGAAGAGCGCGTAAAGAGTTTCGAGCCGCAACACGGCTGACAATGCTTTAGGCTCTTGCGAGCCTCGAATCGAAGCCGCGGCACCCTATGGGTCCCGCGGCTTTTTCAGTTCCACTCTGCCCCGCAACGACCGAGGCCGAAGGCGTCGTTCATTGAACCGCCACCCCTCGACGCCGGCCGACGGGGCAGAGCACCGCCGGCAACGTCGTCGCGTGTCGGAAGTCCGGTCAAGGAACGGGCTGCGTCCCGGTCCTTCGCCCTGCCGTGGCCGCCGACAGATAGCCCTCCAGCTCCGCGGCCCGGTGCGCCGCCGTGTGGCAGGCCAGCACGCGTCGCTGCCCGGAGGCCCCCATGGCCCGCCTGTCCCCTTCCGACATCCCGGTCAGGGCGGCCAGCACCGCCAGGTGGTCGGGCGCGATCAGGACGTCTCGACCGGGCGCCAGGATCGTGTCGATGCCGTCCCAGGCGTCCGAGATGATGGGAGTGGCGCAGGCCGCAGCTTCGAAGAGCCGCACGCTGGGGCTCCAGCCGGCCCGCACCATGTCGGCCCGGGTGACGTTGAGCGTGAAGCGGCTGACGCCGTAAAACTCGGCGTGATCGGCTGGCCCGACATGCTCAAAGCGCTCGACGTTGGCCGGCCAAGCGATGGCGGTCGGGTATTGCGGCCCTGCTACGACGAACCGGAGCTGCGGGGCGCGGCGGGCCGGCTCCAGCAACAGGCGCTCCAGCACCGGCTGCCGGTCGTCGCTGTAGGTCCCGAGATAGCTGAGATCCCAGCGGTTCGCGTCGTGGTGGCGGCGGTAGCTGTCGGGATCGACGCAGCAGTAGAGCGCCCGCGGGCCCGGCGAGCCGAACTCCCGGGCCAGACGGCCCAACATGGGGCCGCCCGTGAACGACAGATAGAGGTCGAATCCCGGAACGAGTTCGGCCGAGAGGTAGTCACAGAGGCCGCGTTCGAGCGCCGCCACGGTTATGGGCGTATCGATGTCGTAGAAGGCCTTCACGCCGCGCGCATGGCGTTGGACGAAGGCGCCGACGGCGCGGCCCTCGGGCACGTAGGACCCGACGATGACGGCATCGGCCTCGACGATCGCCGTGTGGTGCCGATGGAGGTCGGCAAGGCCGTCGTAGAAGGCGAGGCGGCAGAAGGCGGGGTCGACGAGGTCGCGCGCGGTGCCCCGGTACCAGGGCACGTCACGTTCGAGGAACAGGATGTCGTGCCCGCGGCCCGCGAAAGCCTTGAGCAGCGACCGGTAGGTCGTGGCGTGACCGTTCCCCCAGGACGACGACAGGCTCAGGCCCAGGACTACCAGCCTCACGGGGCCCTGCCGGCGCGGGCCGCACCTCCCGCGCGTTCGGCGCGGCATCGTCTCAGGATGGCGTCGACCCCGCCGCCCCGCCGCCCGTAGGTGTGGTCTCGGAGAATGCGGGCCCGCGCCGCGTCGCCGATGGCGCGGGCCCGTCCGGGCGTCAGTGCCGCCACATGGGCCGCCACGTCGGCGCCGTCGCGCGCGACCAGCACCTCCTCGCCCTCCGCCAGGAACAGGTCGAGCCCCACCCAGGCGTCGGTGATCAGGCAGGCGCCGGCGCCGGCCGCCTCGAAGACGCGGGTCGCGGGCGAATAGCCGACCTCGGCCATCGACTCGCGGGCGATGTTCAGCACGGCGAGCGGCGACGCGTTGAAGGCATTGTGCTGGCGTGTGTAGACATGACCGATGTGGCGCACGTTGCCGGGCATCGGCTTCGACTCCCAGCCATTGCCGCCGATCAGGAAGGGCCGATCCGGCAGTCGAGCCGCTGCATCCAGGAAGAACCGTTCGACCCGCGCCTCGCGGTCGGGCAGGCGATTGCCGAGGAACGACAGCTCGGCCCGGAACTCCGGCTCGGGCGGCACCGGATGGTGGGTCGTGGGATCGAGCGCATTGTAGATCGGCACGCATCGGCGTGCCCCGAATCCCTCGTAGGCCGCGACCACCGGGGGTCCGCCCCCGTAGGTGAAGACGTAGTCCAATCCCGGCAGGACGCGGTGGAGGGCGTGGCCGGAGTTCTCGCGCAGCTCCGCGAGGGTCGCCGGGGCGTCGACGTCCCAAAAAATGCGGATCGCATCGGGGCGGGCCTGGCGCATCACCCCCTCGACCAGCACGTCGTCGTAGACGCCGACGCCGCTCGCCTTGACGACCACGTCGGCCTTGGCGGCCTCGGCCATGACACGGGCCACGCCCTCGTCGGTCGCCGGATAGACCACCACCTCGGCCCAGTCCGGGGGGGCGATGTCGCGGTGCTGCTGCCGGTCGAAGGCGTCGGGCTCGTAGAAAATGGTGCGGTAGCCGCGGGCGTGGAGGTCGCGGATCATGCCGCGGTAGTAGGTTGCGGCGCCGTTCCAGTAGGAGGAGAGCAGGCTCGATCCATAGAACGCGATCGTCGTCGCGGCGAGGGTCATCGCGGGTCCGTGGGGGCAGGGGCGGAAGGCGTGCCGGTGACGCCGTCGAGGCTCGCCAGGATCGCCATGAGTTCGTCGACGCGATGCGCGCAGGTGTGGTGCGCCTTGACGGTCTCGAGGCCGTGCGCCACCAGCGCGGCGCGCAGCCCGGGGTCGTCCCGCAGGGCCGCCAGATGGCGCTCCATCTCGGCGCCGCTCCGCCCCACGAGGAAGTCCTGCCCGGGCGCGAACAACCCCTCGCTGTCGTCCCACGGCGCCGACACCAGGGGGATGCCGCAGGCCAGGGCCTCGAACACCCGGATGGTCGGAATGCCGGGCAGCAGGTCGACGTAGAAGCGCCGCGGGACGTGGACGGTCGCCATGTGGCGCCCGAAGACCTCCGGCACGGCTGCGTTGGGCAGCCAGCCTCGGTAGCGGGCGGCGTAGCGGTCGAGCGTCGCGCGGGCCTCGTCGGGATAGCGCACGCCATAGATGTCGAGCGCGAGATCGAGCCGCTGGGCCGGGCCGAGCAGGAAATGCTCGAGTTCGGCGCTACGTTCGCCGTCGCCCCAATTGCCGATCCAGACGAGCCCGTCGCGCTCCTCCTCCACGGCCGGCGGCCGGAACAGGCGCGTATCGGCCGCCTCGTGCCAGACGAAGACCCTGGATCCCCAACCCCACTGCCGGTAGACGGCCGCCAAAGTCTCGCCGAAGGCCAGCACACCGTCGTAGCCGTCGAGGTCGAAGGCCCGGATCGCCGCGGCGTCGCTGACCGCGCGGTGGTGGGTGTCGTGGAACAGCAGCGTGAACCGCGCACCCGCCTTGCGGGAGGCACCCAGTGCCGCCACGAGGGCGGGTTCGTTCCACTCGTGCACGATCACGAGGTCGGCCTCGGCGCAGGCCCCCGCGGCGTCGAAATCCGTGGCGTAAGCGTGGGAATGGAGATCGGGGTAGTTGCGTCGGAAGGCGTCGAGCCCTGCCGGGCCTGCATCCCGCAGCAGGTTGTCGAGGCTCCAGGCGCTTTCGGGTTCGTAGGTCGCGACCTCGTGACCGCGTCGGACCAGTTCGCTCAATATGCCACGCAGGAAGTGCGCGTTGCCGTGATTCCAGCAAGACAGCAGCGAATGGGTGAAATAGCTGATCTTCATAGGGCCGCGCGCGGTGGCGGTTCGGCGCGGGAGGGACTGGCTCGGGCCGCCACTGCCCCGGTGGCGTTCGCCCGGGCCGCATCGGCCCGAGCGGCGCCAGCCGCCGCATAGGCCTTGCTGGTGGCATCCGCGCAAGCCTCGACCGTGTAGCGTGCGGCGCGCCCGGCCGACAGGGCGGCACGCTCGGCCCGGTAGCCCCGGTCGCCGAGAAGCCGGACCACCGCGGCCGCCAGCGCTCGGTCGTCGTGCGGCGCGACGAAGACGGCGCAGCCGTCCCAGAGCTCGCGAAACGTCGGGATGTCGGACAGCACCAGGGCGCAGCCGGCTTGCGCGGCCTCGAGCACCGCGAGGCCGAAGGGCTCGTAGAGGGCGCTCGAGGCAAAGATCGGGCGTTGGCCGAGCTTCGCCCTGAGGGCCGCGGCATCAAGCGTGCCGATCCTCTTGGTATGGTGAAGCGCAACCGTCGTGCCGTTGGGTCCCATGAGCGGTCCCGCGGCCTCGACCGTCACGGGCAGGCGGGCCGCGGCCCGGTCGAGGACGCCCAGGTTCTTGCCCTCGTCCCACAGCCGGCCGGCCGTGAACACCGACGGCGCGGGAGCCTCCGCGGCTTCGGACGCGGGCGGGCGGTCGCGACCGTTGGGGACGACGATCGGCGCGTGGCCGAAGCCGTAGACGCGGCGTGTTGCTTCCGCGAAGCTGCGGCTCGGGGCCGCCATGGCATCGGCGCGCGCGAGGCCGCGCTCGTGCAGCGCCGCGCGCCAGCGGAGATCCTGCGGCAGCGCGCCGCCCCTCACGGCATCCCACCAGGTCGCGACGCAGGAATGGCAGACCGCCAGCACGGGGCAACCGAACCCGGTTTCGGCCGCGAGCGCCGGATGGTTGAGGTGGACGAGATCGGCCGCTTCCCGCCGCGCCAGCCGGGCCAGCGCGGCGCCGCCGGTACGAACCGCCGCGGCATCGGCGGCAAGCCATTCCGGATCGTGTCCGATGTCGACCAGCCTCAATCCGCGGTCGGCGGCTTCCGCGCGCTTGGCGTCGTCGAGGCCGGGGCCCAGCAGCGCCAGCGTGACGCGGGTGCCGCGCCGCCCGAGGGCGGCCCCGAGGTCGAGCGCATAGGTCCAGATGCCACCGACCGCGTCGGTCGTCATCAGGACGTGGCGGCCAGTACGAGCGTCCGAAGCAACGCGGACCTCGGACGTCGGGGCAGGTACGGAGGGAGTCTTCGGAGACAGCGGCGCGGGTTCCCCGCGAGGGCCTTGGCCCGCCTGCGGGCGCTCGCCCACCCTCACCGGCAACACGCGGCTTCGAGGTCGCGCAGGGGCAGGGGCTGCTGGTCCTGGATGTCGCTGAGGCGATCGAACTGGGCGAGATAATGGGCGTGCGCCCGTTCCCAGGCTTCGCCGTCGGGCATGCCGAACAGCCGTCGGTAATCGGGCGAGGAGGGATAGGGATAGAGCGGTACGGGATCGTTGGCCCAGACGCCGCGAGCCCGAAGCCCGTCGCGCCACTCGGCCACGAGCCCGGCGTCGTCGCCCGCCACTTCGAGGAGGTTGGCCTGCACGAAGGGAACGCTGCGTCGCGCGTGGACCAGGCGTTCGGCCAGATCCTCGGTGGTCATGCGGCAGCTCTTGTCGAGCGCCGCCCGACCCTCGACCGTGAGACTCTCGACGCCGGCCTCGATCGACGCGCAGCCGGCCTGCCCCAGCAGGTCCAGCATATCGGGTTTCCAAAGGTCGATGCGGGTCTGCACGCCGAATTCGATCGGTCGCGACACCAGCGCCTCCAGCAGCGGCCGCTGCGGCAGGAAGATCTCGTCGATGAAATAGATATAGGTGACGCCCTGGTCCACGAGCCCGTCGATCTCGGCCAGCAGGGGAGCGAGGTCGCGCTTCCGGTACTTGTCGCGGAAGTCGATCTTGGCACAAAACGAACAATGGTACGGGCAGCCGCGCGAGGCCTCAACCTCGGCGCCCGGGCCGACCGGCTCGCGGTCGTAGCGGTGGTGGTGATGCGCGTGCCGATCGATCCAGGACGGGTCCCAGCGCAGCGCCGGCGCGTCGGTGAAGCGGGCCGCCGCGGGTTCGCCCGTCACGGCGATGCGATCACCGTCATGATAGGCGATCGAGGGCACCCGGCCGAGATCGGCGGCCCCTACCAGGGCGGCCACGACCTCCTCGCATTCGCCCCTGACCACGACGTCGCAACCAAGCTTGCGCAGCGCCGTCTCGGGCGTGGACGAGCCGTGCGGGCCCACCGCGACGGTTCGGCCGCCGCGGGCGCCGAGCGCCAGGAGGAACGCCCGCGGGCTGCGCAGCTCGGGTGGGGCACAGCGCCAGAACAGGTAGCTCGGCGCCGTTGCCACCACGGTCATGTCGGGGGCGAAATCGGCCACGGCCGCGGCGAGCTCCTCCGTCGACTGACCCATGAGATGGCCGTCGAGCATCAGCACGTCATGGCCGGCGCGCTCCAGCAGACCTCGGCAATAGCCGAGTTCGAGCGGCAGATGCGGGTGGCGGCAGCCGAAGTAGATCGAGTGGGAGAAGTCCCAGGCCGGGTTGACGAGGGCAACTTTCAAGATGCGGCTCCAGCGGAGCGCGCCGCCTGGCCGCCGCGCTCCCGCGGCAAGCTAATGCCATATTCCTCGGCAAGCCAAGTCACCAGGCGCGCGACACCATCCCGCCAAGGTCGCCACGGTCCCAGGGCCAGCACCTCGGCCACCCGGCGCGTGTCCGACACGTAATAGCGCTGGTCGCCCTTGCGCCAGTCCTGCAGCGCGGCTTCGACGGGCCGGTCCACGAGGGTTTCGAGGTGGCGCAGCAGCTGCCGCAGGCTCACGGCATTATCCGGGCCGCCGCCGAGGTTGAAGGCTTGGCCGGCCACGCGGTCGATCTCGCGCCAGCAGCCCATATAGGCGTCCACGGCATCGTCGATGTCGAGGACGTCGCGCACCTGACAACCGTCGCCGAACAGGCTGATGGCCTCGCCTTTCAAGGCCGAAATCGCGAAATGCGCCACCCAGCCCTGGTCCTCGGTGCCCATCTGGCGCGGTCCGTAGATGCAGCTCATGCGGAGCACCGCGGTCGGCACGCCGAAGCTGCGGGCGAAATCCAGCACATATTGATCGGCGGCGCCCTTGGAACAGCCGTAGGGCGTGTGGAAATCGAGCGGCCGCGCCTCCCCGATGCCGTGGCGGCGGATACCGATATCGGCCGGCACATAGGCGTCATTGGTGAGGGTCAGCGCGACATCGGCGAGGTCGCCATAGACCTTGTTGGTCGAGGCGAAGACGAGCGGTACGGGCTCGGCGCGCCGCCGCAGAGCGTCGAGCAACGTCACGGTCGCGCGGACGTTGACGTCGAAATCCGCGAGCGGCTCCACCATGGAGGTCGTGACCGCGACCTGGGCCGCGAGGTGGAACACGGCGTCGGCGTCGGCGGCCGCGTCGATCAGGGCATCGGCCTCCCGCACGTCCCCCACCACCACCGTCACGGCCTCGCCGTGGCGGGTTTTCAGCCAGTCGAGGTTGCGGGCGACGCCGGGCCGCGTCAGCGCGTCATAGACGGTGACGCGATGGCCGAGACCGAGAAGCCGGTCCGCAAGGTTCGAGCCGATGAAGCCCGCGCCCCCGGTGACGAGGACCCGGCAGGGTTCATGCGGCGTGGAGAGCGCCATCAGGCCACCAGGCCGCGGGCTTCGAGTTCGCGGCGCGCTTCGGCGACACGGTCGACCGACTCCTGCCGGGCCACCCATTCGGCCAGTTCGGCCAGCCCCTCGCGGAAGTCGGCCAGCGGCTCGTAGCCGAGATCCTCGCAGATCTTGTCGATGTCGGGAATGCAGTGGCGGATGTCGCCGGCCCGCGCCTTTCCGGCGATCTCGGGCGGCAGGTCCTCGCGACCCATGGATCGGGCCAGCAGCGTCGCTACTTCCTCGATCGTGCGGTCCTCGCCCGAGCCGACGTTGTAGACGCCGCCCGCTGCCTTGGGATGATCGAGTGCCAGCATGAAGGCGCGGGCCACATCGGCCACATGGACGAAGTCCCGGCGCTGCTGTCCATCCTCGAAGATCACGGGCGGCTTGCCGTGGGCGAGCCGCGACGCGAAGATCGCCAGCACGCCCGTATAGGGGTTCGACAGGGCCTGCCCGGGGCCGTAGGCGTTCCACAGCCGCAGCGCCACGCCCTCCATGCCGTAGGCCGGGGCGAGTGTCAGAGTCAGGCGCTCCTGGGTGTATTTGGTGATGGCGTAGACGGAGGCGAGCGTCGGCCGCTTCCATTCGGGCGTCGGGGCAGGTTCCATCGGGTGCCCCTGCGGGTCGAGCGGGTCCCAGTGGCCGGTCGCCTCGCGCGATTGCCGCAGGACGTCCTCGTGGAGCTTGCCGTCACGGTCGCGGTACAGGCCCTCGCCGTAGACGCTCATCGACGACGCCACGACGACGCGCTTCACGGGATGGTCGATGAGCTTCTGGAACAGGGTGGCGGTGCCGAGGTCGTTGACCGACACATAGCGGTCGACCGCATACATGCTCTGGCCGACACCGACCTCGGCCGCGAGGTGCACCACCTTGTCGACGCCCGCGAGGGCCTGGGCCACCGCGTCGCCGTCGCGCACGTCGCCCTCGTGTATTTCGACATCGGGCCCGAGTTCGGCCAGCGCCGAGCGGTCGGCATGGACCTGACCGATGAGGCTGTCGAGAATCCTGACGCGATCGCCCTTGTGGAGCAGGGCGCGCGCCAGGTGGCGGCCGATGAAGCCGGCTCCGCCGGTGATCAGGACCCTATCGGCCATTCTTGGGACATTCCTCGCTCGGTGCAGTGCTTCTCCTTTTCCCGCTTCGCAGGAGAAGGGCAAGGGCTCTGCGTCAGGCCGCCTCGACCGCCGCGGCCGCGGCCGCGGCAGCGGCGCGCTCCTGCGCCTTCTTCTTGGGCTGGGCCTTCACCGGGTTGTTGCGGGCCGGTCTCTCACCGACGCCGACCGAGGCCAGCAGCCGCAGCACGCGGTCGGTCGGCTGTGCGCCCTTGGAGATCCAGTCCTTGGCCTTCTCGACATCGATCGTGAGGCGCGCTGCGTCCTCGCTCGGCTTCAAGGGATCGAAGGTGCCGATCTTCTCGACGAAGCGACCGTCGCGCGGCGCGCGGGCATCGGCCACGACGATGCGGTAGAACGGCCGCTTCTTGGCGCCCCAGCGGGCGAGACGGATTTTCAGTGCCATGGTTCAGTTCCTTTCCGACCAGGTCGGGGTTGGTTGTTCATCGCCGTTGCGTTGAATGAGGCGGTCGATATCGCCTAGGGGGTCTTCGGAAAGACCCTGGGACGCGTAGACCTCCACGTCGACCGAGCCGTCCTCGAGGACGTCGATCTCCCAGTAATGGCCGGGTTCGTTGACCAGGAGCGACATCGCGTCGTCGCGATAGGCCGCCGAGGTGTAGCTCAGGTCCGCGGCGGACAACCGCTCGCGCAGCGCATTGAACACCGCGAACATCCTGCTCTGGGATCCGTCGTTCATTTCTTCTTGCCCCCGAAAGGGCCGAAGCCGGCGCCCAGACCGGGCAGGCGTCCGCCGCCGAGGCCGGGGAGGGTCGGGGGCAGTTTGCCGGCGAGGCTGCTGCCGAAGGCGCCCGGAGGCGGCGCCGAGGGCAGGCCGCCGCCGCCCATCTGACGCTGCAGCGCTTCGAGTTCGGCCGCACTCGGCTGCGGCATGCCGCCCATGGCGCCGCCGCCGAGGCCGAAGGCCGCCGCCATTTTGCCCAAGCCGCCCTTCTTGGCGCCGCCGAGCGCCTTCATCATGTCGCCCATCTGCCGATGCTGCTTCAGGAGCCGGTTGACGTCCTCGACCCGCATGCCCGATCCCGCCGCAATGCGCTTCTTGCGCGACGCCTTCAGCATGTCCGGGTTGCGGCGCTCCTCCCGGGTCATGGACGAGATGATGGCGCGCTGGCGCTTGATCATCCGCTCGTCGATGTTGGCCTCGGCCATCTGTTGCTTGATCTTCCCCATGCCGGGCAGCATGCCCATGATGCCGCCCATGCCGCCGAGCTTCTCGACCTGGGCCAACTGGGTCGAGAGGTCCTCGAGGTCGAAGCGCCCCTTGCGCATCTTCTCGGCCATGCGCATGGCCTGCTCGGCGTCGATCGACTCGGCTGCCTTCTCGACCAGCGAGACGATGTCGCCCATGCCGAGGATGCGGTCGGCGATGCGGGACGGGTGGAAGTCTTCGAGCGCGTCCATTTTCTCGCCGGTGCCGATCAGCTTGATCGGCTTACCCGTGACGGCACGCATCGAAAGGGCGGCGCCGCCGCGGCCGTCGCCATCGACCCGGGTCAGCACGATGCCGGTAACGCCGACGCGTTCGTCGAAGCTCTTCGCGAGATTGACGGCGTCCTGGCCCGTCAGGCTGTCGGCCACCAGCAGGATCTCGTGCGGTTTCGCGGCCGCCTTGATCTCGGCCATCTCGGCCATCAGCGGCTCGTCGATGTGGGTGCGGCCGGCCGTATCGAACATGACGACGTCGTAGCCCTGCAGCCGCGCCGTCTGTTCGGCGCGGCGCGCGATCTGCACGGGCGTCTGGCCCACGATGATCGGCAGGGTGTCGACGCCGACCTGGCGGCCCAGGACCGCGAGCTGTTCCTGCGCGGCCGGTCGTTTCACGTCGAGCGATGCCATCAGCACGCGCCGCTTGTGGCGGTCGACGAGGCGCTTGGCGATCTTGGCCGTCGTGGTGGTCTTGCCGGCGCCCTGCAGCCCGACCATCATGATGGCGACCGGCGCGGCGGCGTCGAGATCGATCGGCTGGGCGTCGGAGCCGAGCGTCTCGATCATCACGTCGCTGACGATCTTGACCACCATCTGGCCCGGCGTGACCGATTTGACCACATTGGCCCCGACCGCGCGCTCGCGCACCTTGTCGGTGAACGACCGCACGACGTCGAGCGCCACGTCGGCTTCGAGCAGGGCGCGCCGCACCTCGCGCATGGCCGCGGCGACGTCGGCCTCGGTGAGGGCTCCGCGACGGGTCAGCCCGTCGAAAATGCCGGAAAGCCGCTCTGTCAGTCCTTCGAACATGGACGAACCCTTCCGGCCCTCAAGGTGCGGCAAGCCGCGATGACGACGCCAAAGCGAATTGCGCCCGAGGGCGCAGAGGCGCTGTCGGACGTTCGCTTCCGCGCCCGGAGCGCGGTCGGCGTTGGCTGGCCCGCAAGGGCCTCCAAGGGCTCTAGGGCAAGGGGTCGCCGACTGTCAACAGCGGTTCGTCATTCCGTGCTGGCGGAGCACCCGCACACCGGGGGGCGGCTCGGACCGTTCTGCCGCGCCCGAACCCCGGACCCGGGAGAAGCGCCCCGGCGTTCCTCCCCAGACTTTGCCGTTCGGGAGGCCACCATGGAACGCCGCACCTTCATTAAGACAGCACTGGCCGGCATGGGTGCCGGAGCCGCGGGCATCGATGCCGCGCGCGCTGCGGCACCCACGCTCCCGAGCGTAACCCTGCCCAGCACCGGCCAGCCGCAGACCGCGGCGCAGGCGGCCGCGGCCCTGCCCAGGGCCGCCGATCCCGGCGAACTCCGGGGCGAGATGCTGTACCGCAAGCTCGGCACCACGGGCGAGACCGTCTCGGCCATCGGGCTCGGCGGCTCGCATATCGGCAAGCCGAAGCTCACGGAGGCCGAATCCATCACGATGATGCACGAGGCGCTCGATCGCGGCATCACCTTCATGGACAACAGCTGGGACTACAACGAGGGCCAGAGCGAACTCCGCATGGGCAAGGCGCTCAGCCAGGGCGGCTATCGCCAAAAAGCGTTCCTGATGACCAAGATCGATGGCCGCACCAAGGAATCGGCCGCAAATCAGCTCGAGGACTCGCTGAAGCGCCTCAAGACCGACCGCATCGACCTCGTGCAATTCCATGAGATCCTGCGTTTCGACGATCCCGACCGGATCTTCGCCGAGGGCGGCGCGCTCGAAGCCGTGGTGGAGGCCAAGAAGGCTGGCAAGCTGCGCTACATCGGCTTCACGGGCCACAAGGACCCGCGCATCCACCTCTATATGCTGGAGGTGGCGCAGAAGCACGGCTTCCACTTCGATACGGTGCAGATGCCCATCAATGTGATGGACGCCCACTTCCGCTCCTTCGGCCAGCTCGTGGCGCCCGTCGCCGTGCAGGCGGGCATCGGCATCCTGGGCATGAAGTCGCTCGGCGACGCGGTAATCCTGAAGAGCGGCACCGTGACGGCCGTGGAATGCCTGAACTTCTCCTTGAACCTGCCCGTGTCGGTGCTGATCACCGGCATCGACGACCGTCGCTCGATGGACCAGGCCTTCGCGGTGGCGAAGAGCTTCAAGCCGATGGCCGAGCCCGAGATGACGGCCCTGCTGGCCAAGACGCAGGACGCCGCGGCCCAGGGCAAATACGAACTCTTCAAGACGACGGCCTTTTTCGACACCACGGCCAAGCACCCGGACTTCCTGGGCGGGCAGACCACGCCCGTGCTGGACCTGGCGCCGCCCGGGAACGGGTGAGGGTAGCCCGAGGAGGAGGTCACTAGCGCGCCGACCTGGCGAGCCAGGGCACCACGTCGAGCTGGCGATGTCCGAAAGTTCCGTATAAGGATCATAAACCGGCGTCGTGGTCTGTTTATGAGACATTGCCTTGGCCAGCACGGCAGATCGGCTTCTCTCCAGATATGCCCGTGAGGCGCTGACCCTCCTGGGCCAAACCATCCGCTTGGTGCGGTTGGAGAGGCGGATCAAAGCGGGCGACCTTGCGGACCGCGCCGGTATCTCCCGCGGCCTGCTCCGCCGTGTCGAGAAGGGGGACCCCTCCTGTGCCATCGGCAGCGTTTTCGAGGTAGCGGCCATTCTCGGCCTGCCGCTTCTGGAGCCGGAGGCGCGGGATCTCGGCCCTCGCATCGAAGCCAACCGTCGGACCTTGGCGCTGCTGCCGCGCGCCATTCGGGATGCGCCGCCGACGGCGGTCGACGATGACTTCTGACCGCGCACCCCGCGCGATCTTCGTCTGGATCTGGCTTCCCGGAGCTTACGAGCCGGTCGTGGCGGGGCGCCTGTTCCGGCAGGGAAGGCTGCTCGCTTTCAACTATGGCCGATCCTACCTCGCTCGTCCGGATGCGATCCCCCTCTACCTGCCCGAACTGCCGCTCCGGACGGGAGCCCTTCAGCCCGGGCCGGGACTCGCGATGGCCGGATGCTTGCGGGACGCCTCCCCGGACGCCTGGGGTCGGCGAATCATCCTGAACCGCCTCCTCGGGCAGGCTGCGAAGACGACCGACCCCGGCGACATCGACGAGATGACGTACCTGCTGCAGTCCGGTTCGGATCGGGCCGGAGCACTCGATTTCCAGCTCTCGCAGGTGTCCTACGTCTCCCGCGGTGCCGAGGCCGTGAGCCTGGTCACGCTCCTCGAAGCCGCCGCCATGGTGGAGGCTGGTGTGCCGTTGCCGCCCGGCCTGGACGCCGCCATGATGCACGGCACCTCGATCGGCGGCGCGAGGCCGAAGGCTCTGATCACCGACGCGCGGACAGCGTTCATCGCCAAGTTCTCGTCGAGCACCGACCTCTACGATGTCGTCCGGGCGGAATTCGTCGCCATGCGCCTGGCGGCGCGCGTGGGGCTGCACGTCGCACCGGTGGAACTTCGTCGGGTCGCTGGGAGGGACGTGCTCCTGATCGAGCGGTTCGACCGCATCGCGGGCGAGCCGGGCTGGCAGCGCAAGGCGATCGTGTCGGCGCTGACGATGTTCGGGCTGGACGAAATGATGGCTCGTTACGCGAGCTACGAGGATCTCGCCGAGATCGTGAGGCATCGCTTCCTGGCGCCCGCGGAAGATCTGGCCGAACTCTTCGGGCGGCTCGTGTTCAATATTCTGGTGGGCAACACCGACGACCACGCGCGCAACCACGCGGCTTTCTGGGACGGAAGCATGCTGGCTCTGACCCCGGCCTACGACATCTGCCCGCAGGCACGCTCGGGAGGGGAGGCGAGTCAGGCCATGCTGATCGCTGGGCCCGACAGGTCGAGCCGGTTGAGCACCTGTCTCGCTGCGGCACCTCACTTCAAGCTGTCGGCCGAAGCCGCCGTGGCCCTCGTGCAGGGGCAGGTTCGCGGTATCGTCCAATTCTGGGAACGCGTCTGCGACGAGGCGGGCCTTTCCCAGGCCGGCAGGAACCAACTGTGGCGCCGACAGATCTGCAACCCGTTCGCCTTCGCAGGTGCTCCCGAGGAGATCACGGCGCTGATGCCCGCGTGAGGGGCGCCCGCATCTCCCTGCAGCCGTAATGGAACCGAGGACCGGGCGCTCGATGCGCGGCAGGCGGCGGATCCCGTGGTCGCCGCCTGCCTCGTCAGGGCGACGAGGGTTTCATTCCTCGCCCTCGCGGCTTTCCGTGAAGCGCAGGTCGCGGCTGTAGACCAGGATCTCGCGTTTGCCGGCATTGTTGGCCTGGCCCACGATGCCTTCCTTCTCCATGCGCTCGACCAGCGAGGCGGCCTTGTTGTAGCCGACCTGCAGGCGGCGCTGGATGTAGGAGGTGGAGCATTTCTTGTCGCGCAGCACCACCTTGACGGCCTGGTCGTAGAGCTCGGTGTCTTCGTCGCCGCCGCTGCCCATCGCGGATTTGTCGAACACCGGCTTGTCGTCGGCGGCCTCCGCCTTGCCGTCGTCGGCTCCCTCCTCGGCCACCACCACGTCGAGATAGGCCGGGTGTCCCTGGGCCTTGAGATGCGCCACCACCTTTTCGACCTCGCCGTCGCTGACGAAGGGGCCATGCACGCGGGAGATGCGGCCGCCGCCCGCCATGTAGAGCATGTCGCCCTGACCGAGCAGTTGCTCGGCACCCTGCTCGCCCAGGATCGTGCGCGAGTCGATCTTGGAGGTCACCTGGAAGGAGATGCGCGTCGGGAAGTTGGCCTTGATGGTGCCGGTGATGACGTCGACCGAGGGTCGCTGCGTCGCCATGATGAGATGGATGCCGGCCGCGCGCGCCATCTGGGCGAGCCGCTGGATCGCGCCCTCGATGTCCTTGCCCGCCACCATCATGAGGTCGGCCATCTCGTCGACCACCACCACGATGTAGGGCAGCGGCGAGAGTTCCATCTCTTCGGTCTCGAAGATCGGCTCGCCGGTCTCGCGGTTGAAGCCGGTCTGGACGGTCCGGGTGATGACCTCGCCCGTCTCGGCCGCCTCGGCGACCCGCGCGTTGAAGCCGTCGATGTTGCGGACCCCCACCTTGGACATCTTCTTGTAGCGGTCCTCCATCTCGCGCACCGCCCATTTCAGCGCCACGACGGCCTTCTTGGGGTCGGTGACCACGGGGGTGAGCAGGTGCGGGATCCCCTCGTAGATCGAGAGTTCCAGCATCTTGGGGTCGATCATGATGAGCCGGCACTGCTCCGGCCTCAACTGGTAGAGGATCGACAGGATCATGGTGTTGATGGCGACCGACTTGCCCGATCCGGTGGTGCCCGCGACCAGCAGGTGCGGCATGCGGGCGAGGTCGACGATGACGGTTTCGCCGCCGATCGTCTTGCCGAGCGCGATGGCGAGCTTGTGCTTGCTCTCGGTGAAGTCCGCCGAGGCTACGAGTTCGCGGAGGAACACGGTCTCGCGGCGCTGGTTCGGCAATTCGATGCCGATGACGTTGCGGCCCTGCACTACGGCCACGCGGGCCGAGACGGCCGACATGGAGCGGGCGATATCGTCGGCGAGGCCGATGACCCGGGACGATTTCGTGCCGGGCGCGGGCTCGAGTTCGTAGAGCGTGACGACCGGGCCGGGCCGCACGTCGATGATCTCGCCCCGGATGCCGAACTCCTCGAGCACACCCTCGAGCAGGCGAGCATTCTGCTCGAGCGCGCCGCTGGACAGCACCTCGCCGGTGGGCTCGGGTGGTAGCACGAGAAGGTCGAGCGGCGGATCCTCGTAAGTCTCGGGGTCCGCCGTGACACGGCCCGCCATATCGAACGGTGCCGGGCCGTGCGGGGCGCCCATGCCGCGCCGGTTGCCGGCCCGGGCCGGACCGGCGAAAGCGCGGGCGTCGTCCGGCGTCGCGATGCCGACCGGGGTCGCAATGGGCGCCGCAGCCACCGCGGCGCCCATTGCGGCGTCGAGCGTCGTTGCGGCCGTTGCCAGGACCGGGCCGGGCGTCCCGGCCGGCTCATCGGCACCGATCAGGGTGAGCCACAGGCTCGAATCCCCATAAGGTCCGGCCTCGGTCGCGATAGTCCCGACCGTTTCGGCGGCCTCGGGCGCGGACGCAACCACTGCGGCCGGCCCGGTCGAGGCCTCGCCCCAGTGGCTCGGATCGCCATAGGGTCCGAAAGCCCCCGTGACCATCGGCGCGACTTCGGCCGGCACCTCAGCCGCGGCCAGCCACGCCGGCGCAGGCAGCGCCAGGACGGCCGGCAGGATCGCGATCATCCCCTCTTGCCTGGCCTTGCCAGGATGCCGAGAGATCTCCTCGGCGTCGACCCCGGACACCGGGGCCGGCTCCGGCGAGATGGCGGCCGCCGTGGCCTCGGCTCGTTGCGTCTCGCCGGCCGCAGCCCCGCCGCTCCAAAGGCGGGTGTCGCCATAAGGATGGATCGGGGCGGGGGAGTCCGGCGCCACTGCGTCGATGGACGCCAGGGCGTCGGCGAGCGACTGCGCCTCATCCAGGCCCGGGGCCTTGGCCGAAACGATGCGCGCGTGCGCCTCCAGCCAAGCCTGAGTGAAATCGCCGTCCTCCGGTGCCGCTTCGAGGTCGGGATCGTCTTCCCGGTCGACGGGTCGAGGGGCGATCGGCCGCTCGGCTCGCGCCATCTCGAACCAGTCCGGAAGATGGCCGTCCGGTTCCGTCAGGGCGGCAGCCGCCAGGGCCCGCTCCGCCTGAATGTCGGCCAGCGCGATCACGACGCCGGTACCCCGGACGGTGCCGCCGTCCGCAGCCGCGGCCCGGGGCAGGGAAACCTCGTCCGTGAAGGTTTGGGCTTCGACGGCATCGAGGCTCTCGTCCGGAAGCTCGAAACCGAAGGGCTTCGGATAGGGCGTGCGGTTGAACCGGACGTTGGCGGGAAGCACGACCGGCTTCTTCCAGATCGGGAGATCCTTATCGAGGTCCATTTCGGCAGCCGCCACCTCGACCGGCCGATCGGGGTCCCGGGCAGGCCCAGGGCTGCGCTCGCCCCGCAGCAGCGCATCGGGCGTGCGGGTGAACCGGACCTGTTCGGGCACGGAAAAGGGCTGCAGCCAGGGTGGAAGCTGCGCGCCCGCGAAGGGGCTGCCCATCGCGGGATCGTCGCGATGCACCGCGGCATCGGCCGCCGTGGCCCCGCCGGGGCCACGGTTATGCGGGGCGCCGCGGCCGACCGCCGCGCCGCGCTCGGGGCCGCTGCCGTCGATGCCGTGGCTGGCCAGCGCCCGTGCGACCGCCGCGTCGACATAGGTCATCAACTGGGCCAGCATGGCCTTGTACATCAACTCCCAATGGGATGTGTCGGCGTTGACCTCGCGCCGGAGCATGGCTTCCGTGTAGCTGTGGTGCGGTTCGTTGAAAGAGGTCATGGGACCCGTGGCTGCTCGACTCGACACTGTCCGTCGCGAACGACGACCGCTTCACCATGGTCCGGCGAGCTTAACAGGAGCTTAGAGGCGACCGGATCCGACCCTGTTCCGCATATGCGGAACAGGGTCGGTAGCAATGTCCGTCGGGCCCTGGCCGGGGCCGATCCGACCCGCCAAGTGCTGGAATCTCGGTGTCGACGGGCCCCATGGCTCGCCCCGGTGGCGTGACAAAGGTGCGGGCTCATGGTTTCCTTCCCCTCAAGCCCGCGGCAGGCTTCGCAAGTCCGCCGACGGTGTTCGATGTAAGCGGCGGATTTCGTCTCCGAGCGGAATCCATCAGCCCGCCCTGCGGCCTTTGAGGGGAGACGATCGCCCATGGCGGGTTCCGTGACGGACGATCTGCGCCGGCCCGCCACCTTGGCGGCGGTGGCTTTCGCGGTCGTGGGATGGATCCTGTTCCTCTGGGGACTGTGGTCGTCGGGCTCCGAGGCCGCGCATCAGCAGGGCGTCATAGCGGGGCTGCAGCAGAGGACCGCGACCCTCGCGTCGGACCTTGCCGGGCAGCAGGCCGCGGCCGGCACGGTCGCCGACCTCGATCAGCGGAGAGGTGTCGTCGAGGCGGCACTGGCGAAGGCCCAGAGTGCCGCCGCCGAGGCCGACCGGGCCCGGCAGGCCGCCTCCGCCGAGGTGGAAACCGCCCGTTCGGCCCTGGCCCAGTCGCTCAAGGACAGGGCCGCGACCGAGAAGGCGCTGGCCGAGAGTGGCGCCGAGCGCGACCGCCTCGCCTCCGAAGCCTCCGAGAGCCGGCAGAGCGTCGACGCACTACGCCAGCAACTGTCGCAATTCGACGACCAGCTGACCAAGCGCAAGGCCGAAGGCGCGGAGCTCGACAGGCGCGCGGCCGAACTGCGCGACGCGATCAATGGTCTGGCTCGGGAGCGCGATGAAGCCTTGAAGGCGGTCGGCGATGCCGGTGCCGATGCTGAACGCCTGAAGGGCGAGGCGGCCGCGGCCCGGACGCAGGTCGAGGATGCCGAGCGCAGCGCCGCCGCCCTGGGCCAGCAGATCGCGGCCCGCACGGCGGAGCTGGCGGATCTCGACGGGCAGCTACGGCAGGCCCGGGCCGAGGTCGCGCAGAGTGCGGATATCGAAAAGCAGGTCACGGCCCGCACGGCGGAACTGGCGAGCCTCGACGGGCAGTTGCGGCAGGCCCGGGCCGAGGTCGCGCAGAGTTCGGATATCGAAAAGCAGGTCACGGCCCGCACGGCGGAGCTGGCGGGTCTCGACGGGCAGCTACGGCAGGCCCGGGCCGAGGTCGCGCAGAGTGCGGATATCGAAAAGCAGGTCACGGCCCGCACGGCGGAACTGGCGAGCCTCGACGGGCAGCTACGGCAGGCCCGGGCCGAGGTCGCGCAACGGGCCGATATCGAGCGGCAGGCAAGCGCCGCGCGCGACGCACTGGCGGAGGCCCGGGCCCGGCAGGCCGGAGCCGAACAGGCGCTGGCCGACGCGACCCGCCGGACTGCGGCGCAGAACCAGGACCTCACGCAGCTCGAGAGGCGGCTGTCGGAAGACCGCGCCGCGGTGGAGATGCTGGCGGCGAAAAAAGCCGATCTGCAGAAGCAGATCGATGCCCAGGCGCCGCAAGGGACATCGGCCGCCCAGCCCGCGCCTGCCGCGCCTCCCCCGACCGAACCCGGGCCCTGACGGTCGAGGGACCGCCGGCAGCTCTCACGTCTCGGCGAGACCGCCGGTATCGGCCGAGGGGCGGCCATGGCCGTGCGGCAGCGCGAGGTACTGTTCGGACCGCATCTCGACGAGCCGCGACACCGTGCGCCTGAACTCGAAGACTTCGCGGCCGTCCGGCGCGTCGTAGAGGCCGGCCGGCTCGCAGGCCGCCGAGGCGATCAGCTTCACCTGCTCGTCGTAGAGCGTATCGACGAGGTTGATGAAGCGCTTCACGACGTTGCGCTCGCCGGCCCCCATCACCCGGATGCCGTCGATCAGCACGGTGCCGTAATGTCGCGCGATGGTGAGGAAATCCACCGAGCCCAGCGGGGCTTCGCACAGTGCCGCGAAGGGGAAGCGGGCGACGTCGCCCTGCGCCTCGGGCACCGCGATCTCACGGCCCAGCAGCGCCAGGCGGGCGGGCTCGCCCCGCTCGGTCCCGGTCAGGCCCTTGAAGGCCTGGTCGAGCGCGGCACGCGCCGCGGCGTCGGCCGGGGCGAACCAGGTCGCGGCCGCGGTCAGCTGCGAATAGCGGAAGTCCCGCGCCGCATCGAGCCGCACGGTCTCCATCCGCCGTTCGAGGAGCGCGATGAAGGGTAGGAACAGCGTGCGGTTGAGCCCGTCCCGGTAGAGGTTCTCGGGCTCGACGTTGGAGGTCGCCACCACGGTCACCCGGTCGGCGAACAGCGCCGTGAACAACCGGCCCAGGATCATGGCGTCGGCGATGTCGGTGACGGCGAATTCATCGAAACAGAGCAGGCGAGCTTCGGCCGCGATGGCGGCCGCCACCGGCGCGATCGGATCGTCGCCCTTGACCTCGCCGCGCTTGCGGGCTTGGCGCCAGGCGTGGATGCGGGCGTGGACGTCCGCCATGAAGGCGTGGAAATGCACGCGCCGCTTGGGCGCGACCGCAGCAGCCTCGTGGAACAGGTCCATCAGCATGGTCTTGCCACGTCCGACGTCGCCCACGATGTAGAGGCCGCGCGGCGCGTCCTCGGCCGTGCCGCCGAACAACCGCGCCCAGCCCGACGGCTTCGGGTCGCCTGACGAAAGCGCGCCGGCGAGTGCGTCGAGCTTCCCGGCCACCGCCTCCTGCGCAGGGTCGGGCTGGAGGTCGCCGCGGGCCACGCCGGCCCGGTAGCGGTCGAGAACCGTGGTCACATGGTCATCCGGTCGCCGCGGCCGAGGGTCGGGCCACCACCCGGCTCTTGCGGCCGCCGCACTCGTTTCGTCAAGGGCACCGAAGTTACCGCGAGGCGATGACCTCGGAGCACGCGGTTCGGGAACAGCGGATGCCGCCGCCGGCCGGAACCTCGGGCGCCTCAGCGCAGCACGCCGCGCACGGGATGGAGCGGCGGCGGCAGGTTCACCTCGCCGATCGCCTGCAGGAGGTCGATCTCGATGGTGCGGCCGATGGCGCTCATCGGCACGTCGTAGATGGCGTCCAGGAAAGGGTCCTCGAGGTGCCGCCCGGATTCGTCGAGCGCCAGGAACACGAAACCGATCAGGGCAGAGCCGAGCGGGGTCAGGATGTTGAGGTCGGGCACGATGCCGAACGGCAGCAACAGGCAATAGGCCGTCACGAAGGCCCGGCTGAAGGACGCGTATTGCTGCGGCATCGGCGTGTTGCGGATGCGCTCCAGGCCGCCCTGCGCGTCGGTGAGGGCCGTCAGCGTGGTGTTGAGCGCCGTGGCCTCGATGCCATCGAGCCATTTGTCCCGCCGTGCTCCGGCCAGCATCTCGGCCATGTCGCGCTGGATCGCGAAAGGCATGTTGGCGGCCGCCATGACGCGGTCGAGCGTCGCGGCGGGCAGGAACGGCGCCACCGCGGCGGCCGCATCCTCGCCGCGCAGGAGGCACCGCAGCGCATGGACCCAGGCGATCTGATGGCGGACCAGGGCGTGACGCAGCGCCCCGGCCTCGGCCGGCATCAGCAAAAGGGTCAGCGCCCGGGCGTAGGAGCGGGAATTGTTGACGACGGCCCCCCACAAGGTGCGGGCCTCCCACCAACGCGCATAGGCGGTGTTGTTGCGTACGCCCAGGAACACCGCGAGACCGGTGCCGAGCAGCGGGAGAGGAAGGCCGCTCGGCGTGATCCAGGTCCAGCCCAGGCCCACATAGGCGATGGTGACCAGCGTATCGAGCAGGAACAGCGCCGCCAGCGGGCGCCAGACCTCCCGCAAGGTGTCGGTGACGCGGAACCGGTCGACCACCACCATCAGGTCGCGACCTTGCGGGCGAGGCGGCCGCGCTGCTCCTCGAACGGCACCATCCTGCCCTGCGTCACGTCATGCAGGTGGATGCCGCCCGTCTCGATGTCGTAGACCCAGCCGTGCAGTTCCACCTTGCCGCTCGCCACCCCGGCCGCCACGGCCGGATGGGTGCCGAGGTGCTGGATCTGCGTCACCACGTTCTGTTCGACCAGGGCCTGGATCTTGGCGTCGCCGGTGAGGTCCGGGTGCAGCACCTCGACGACGCTGCGGGCCGCATGGGCGTTGCGCAGCCACGACCTGACGGTCGGCATCTTGTCCAGCGCGGCCTCGCCGCGGATCAGGCCCGCCATGGCGCCGCAATGGGAATGGCCGCAGACCACGATGTCGGTGACGCCGAGCGCCACCACGGCATACTCGACCACGGCCGATACGCCGCCCATCATCTCGCCGTAGGCCGGCACGATGTTGCCGATGTTGCGGCACACGAAGAGCTCGCCGGGCTCGGTCTGGGTGATCATCTCGGGCACCACGCGGCTGTCCGCGCAGGTGATGAACAGGATGCGCGGATTCTGCCCCTTGGCGAGTTCCTCGAACTGCTCGCGCCGCTCTGGAAACACGTTGTCGCGAAACTCGCGGACGCCGTCGAAGAGGCGGTCGACGGGGTCCTCCTCTGGCGCAGGTGGCTGGGGGGCTTGGGGGTCGGCCATGGTTCACTCCGGCGCGGTCGGAACACGGCGCCGCGGGACCGCGCCGGCTCCGCGGACCGTGGCGGACCGTTGGCCGCGGCCGATGATCCGCGCTGCGAGGCGCGAAGGCAATGCGGAAGCCTCGAGCGTCGGTTCGCTCGGGCTGCGGCAAGGCTCGAGTCCGGTGTCGGGGATGTCCGGACCTGCTCAAATGCCGCGGCAGAGGTGGTTTGGCCGGGATCGCGGTGCCGGCCACGGTGCTCCATCTATCATGGCCGGCGCCGGCGGGAAACTCGCTGCGAGGCTGTCCGGGTGAATGGGAAGACGACGACGTGCCGGACAGGTTGAAGCTGCTGATCGCGGAGAGCGAGCCGCCCGAGGCTCGCGAGACAAGACGGGCCGGAACCGGGCGGAGCAGCGGCGAGAGCTTCGTCGATGCCCTGCGGGACATTCTCCCGGCGGCGCTGTTCCACATTGTCCGTCCTGCCGAACCCTCCGGCGCGGCGGACGCGATCGAGAGCTACGACGCCGTGTTCCTGGCCGGGTCACCGGTGCACGCCTATGACGATACGCCACGAGTACGGGTGAACCTGGACTTCATGCGCGCCGTCTTCAGGTCCGGCGTTCCGAGTTTCGGGTCCTGCGCGGGTCTACAACTTGCGGTGGTTGCGGCGGGCGGGACGGTGCGGCCCAACCCCCGCGGTCACGAGATCGGCTTCGCGAGGCGGATCGCACCGACCCTGGAGGGGTGTCGTCACCCCCTGCTCGACGGGCGGCCTTCGGCCTATGATGCCGCCGCTGTCCACAGCGACGAGGTGGAGGCCTTGCCGGGGCGGGATGCGGTCGCTCTGGCCGGCAATCGGGCCAGCGCCGTCCAGGCCGCCGAGATCCGCTGCGACGGCGGTACGTTCTGGGGCGTGCAATACCATCCCGAACTGCCCCTCGACGAGGTCGCCCAGGCGGTGCGGCGCCAGGCCGATGCCCTGCTGGAGCGAGGCCTCGCCCGGACTCCGGCCGATGTCGAGGCCCAGGCCGGCCTGATCGAGGCCATGGGGCAGGAGCCGGACAGGCTCGACCTCGCCTGGCGACTCGGCCTCGACCGCGAGACGACGGACCGCGCGCGACGGCAGGCGGAGTTGCGCAACTTCATCCGCCACCTCGTCGGCCCGACGCGGTCGCGCCGCGGCCGGGCTGAGCGCGGGCCGGCCGCGGCGCCGGTCGGATCATTGCGTCCGAACGACGAGGCTCCCGGCGATCCTGCCCTACGACGCCCAGTTCCGCTGGAAATCGCCGAACAGCGTGAGGCCGCCGCAGGCATAGACGGTCTGGCCCGTGATGTAGCGGGCCTCGTCCGACGCCAGGAAGGCGAAGACGGGCGCCATCTCCTCCGCGCCGGCCGCCCGGCCCATGGGGATGTGCCGTTCGACGCCGCGCCGCGCCACGGGGTCGCCCGTCCAGGCGGCGTTCATGTCGGTCGTCACGGCGCCCGGGCCGACCGCGTTGACCCGGATGCCGCGGTCGGCGAATTCCAGCGCCAGCGTGCGCGTGAGGTTGCCGAGGCCGCCCTTGGCCGCCGAATAAGCCGCGTAGCCTGGTTTGGGGATCAGTTCGTGCACGCTCGTCGTGTTGATGATGCAGCCGCCTGCGGCGGAGCCGCCGCCGGGCCGCGACAGGAAGACCTTCAGCGCAGCGCGCGAGCATAGGGCCGGGCCGATCAGGTCCACCGCGATGACGCGGAGGAAATCATCCTCGTCGAAGCCGTCACCCGGGGTGGGGATCTGCATCCCGGCATTGTTGACCAGGATGTGCAGGCCCCCGCAGCCTGCTACGACGCGGGCCAACATATCGGCCACGGCAGGAGCCCCGCCGACATCGGCATCGATGGCCATGTGCGCCTTGGTTCCGTGCCCCTCCGCGGCGCTCGCGGCGCGCAAGGCCGCCACGACATCCTCGGCCGCACCGTGGTCATTGAGGTGGTTGATCGCCACGGTCGCGCCCTCTCTGGCGAAAAGCTCCGCCACGGCGCGGCCGATGCCGCGCGAGCCGCCTGTCACCAGCGCGACCCTGTCCTCCAGACGATGTGCGTTCCTCATGCGTTCCTCGCGGGGCTGCTGGGCCTTGGCTTCGAGCGAGAGTTGTCCCGCTCGCCAATTCAACTCGCGCCACCCATGGCGTGGAGCGTGGGTTCGAGACCCAGGACCGTGAGCATCTGGCCCCGTCCTTTGAGCGCGTGTGCTCCGAGCGGGCGTGCGCGGATGCCGTCCGGGAGCGCCGACATGCGGTCCAGGAGATCGGACGAGATGAGCAGCGGTGCGTCGAGGGTCCGGCACAGCGACTCGATGCGTCCCGTCGTGTTCACGACATCCCCGAAATAGGAGATCTTGTGCCGGTCGCCCCCGACCTCGGCCGTCACCACACCGCCCCCGTGCAGGGCGGCGCGAAACGCTGGAACCTGGCCGAAATCGCGTCGCCAAGCCTCGGCATGCGTTCGGATGTGATCCAGAAAGGCGAACACGCAGGCGATGCAGCGCCCCTCCCTGACGCCGGCCTCAAAGGGCCAGGTGATCAGCGCCATGTCGCCCACGTAGTCGTCGACGGAGCCGCCGTGGCGCCGGACGGGCTCGGCCAGCGCCGCGAAGATCGCGGCGAGAAACGCCTGCGCCCGCAGGTCGCCGTGCGCCTGGGCGTAGGCGGTCGAGCCGATCAGGTCGATGAACACGAAGATGCGCTCCTCCTCGACCGGCCGGTGATAGCGGCCGAGCAGGATGTTGCGGAACACCTCGGCGCCGATGAGGTCGCGCATCCGGGTCATGGTGATCAGGATCCCGGAAACCGTCAACGCGTACAGGATCGCCACGGGGCCGATGACGACAGCGTCGGCCAGGGGCCCGGAAACAAGACCCGAGGTCCACGTGAGAAGGCCGGCGACGGCCGCGCCGACCATCACCAGCGCCAGGTAAATCCCTTCGGTGGCGAGGACGCTCAGCAACCAGGGCAACCCACGCAGGCGCGCGCGGAGCCGGGGGATGACGACGCCCTGCTCGAAGAGCATGACGGCGCCTCCGCAGCATCCCCCATAGACCGCGCCGAGCAAGGGCTTCCCGTGATCGCTCACGAAACCGTAGAACACGCCGGACGCGACGCAGGTGGCCAGGATCGCGATCCAGAACCACACGGCGCGCCAGTGGACGTGGGTCTCGCGGGGACGCAGGAGGCGCATGATGGTGGTCGGCATCGTCATGGGGCAGGGGACATCCGCTCGGGCGAAGGTGAGTGGCGCGCGTCGCTCGCGTCGCGGCCGGCGCACGAAGCCACTTGCCGCCGCGCGACCCCGATCCGTTGGCTATCGGCAATCTCGACGAAGAAAAGCGGATCAGCATGACATCGTCGGGTAGCCCTGGCCAGAGACCGGCGTTCGGGGGGCGAGGTTCACCTTGTCGGCCTTGATGCCCCGTCCCCACCGGCCGGTGGACAAGCGCCCCATCATGGGCCATTGAGCCGGCACGAGGAAAGCACCATGGAACGGTTGCAGGTCGTCGAGGGCGGGGCCGAGGACGTGGCCGCGATCATGCGCGAGATCGGCCTCGGGGCGCGGCGCGCCCAGCGGGCGCTTGCCAATGCCGCGGCCGAGACCAAGAACCGGGCGCTGGCGGCGGCCGCCCTCGCGGTCCGCAAGGCGCTGCCGGCCATCCTCGAGGCCAATGCCCGCGACCTCGCCGAAGCCGGGGCGCGCCTGACCCCCGCGGCGCGCGACCGCCTGATGCTCGACCCAGACCGCCTCAAGGCCGTGGCGCGCAGCCTCGAGGAGATCGCCGAATTGCCGTGCCCGGTCGGGCGCGTGCTGGCGCGCTTCGAACGGCCGAATGGCCTCTTGATCGAGCGCGTGTCGACGCCGCTCGGCGTCGTCGGCGTAATCTACGAAAGCCGCCCCAACGTCACGGCCGACGCCGGCGCGCTCTGCCTCAAATCCGGCAACGCGTCGATCCTGCGGGGCGGCTCGGAGTGCTTCCATTCGACCGCTGCGCTGCACCGCTGCCTCGTCGAGGGCCTCGAAGCGGCGGGCCTGCCGCCGGCCGCCATCTCGCGGGTGCCGACCCGCCATCGTGACGCCGTGGGGGAGATGCTGGCCGGGCTCGACGGCAACCTCGACGTGCTGGTGCCGCGCGGCGGCAAGGCGCTCGTGGCGCGCGTCCAGGCCGAGGCCCGCGTGCCGGTCTTCGCCCATCTCGAGGGGTTGGTGCACATCTACATCGATGCCGCGGCCGATCCCGACAAGGCCGAGAGGCTGGTGTTGAACTCGAAGCTGCGCCGCACGGGGGTCTGCGGGGCCGCCGAGACCCTGCTGGTCCATGCCACGCACGCGGACAGCCTCCTGCCCCGTCTGGTGCGGGCGCTGCTCGACGCCGGCTGCGCGGTACGGGGCGACGAGATCACCCTCCGGGCGGACCCGAGGGTCACGCCCGCCTCGGAGGAGGACTGGCGGACCGAATATCTCGATGCCGTCATCGCGTGCCGGGTCGTGCCCGACCTCGAAGTCGCGGTCGACCATATCGAGCGCTATGGCTCCCACCACACGGACTGCATCGTCACCGAGCACCTGCAGGCGGCCGCGACCTTCATGGCCGAGGTCGATTCCGCCATCGTGATGCACAATGCCTCGACGCAGTTCGCCGACGGCGGCGAGTTCGGCTTCGGGGGCGAGATCGGCATCGCGACCGGCCGCATGCATGCCCGCGGCCCCGTGGGGCTGGAGCAGCTCTGCTCGTTCAAGTACCGGGTGCGCGGCGAGGGACAGACGCGGCCGTGAGCTCCGCCTCGAAGCCCGGCAGCAGCCGGGTTTCACCGGGGGCTTCCCCCGGCGCTCCGCAGGGTGGGCGGGCTCTGCCCGGCGCTCCGCAGGGTGGGCGGGCTCTGCCCGGCGATCCGCAGGGTGAGCGGGCTCTGCCCGGTGATCTGCAAAGTGAGCGGGCTCTGCCCGCCTGGGCGCCGGGCCTGCGGATCGGGTTGTTCGGCGGGAGCTTCAACCCGCCGCACGAGGGGCACAGGCTCGCGAGCCTCGTCGCCATGCAGCGCGTCGGCCTCGACCGCGTCTGGTGGATCGTGACGCCCGGCAACCCGCTGAAACGCCACGACGGCCTGCCCGACCTCGACACCCGGATCGCGGCGGCCCTCGCGGTCGCGCACCACCCGCGCATTGCCGTCACCGGGCTCGAGGCCGGCATCGGCATGCGCTACACCGTGGACACGGTCCGCTACCTGAAGCGCCGCTGTCCCGGGGTTCGTTTCGTCTGGATCATGGGGGCCGACAACCTGGCTCAATTACCGCGTTGGCGGCGCTGGCGGGAGCTCGTCGACCTCGTGCCGATCGCCACCGTGGACCGTCCGGGCAGCACGTTCCGATCCCTGCACGGCCGTGCCGCCGCCGTGCTGGCGCCGGGCCGCCTGCGGGAGGCCGACGCCAGGCTCCTGCCCCTGTGCCGCCCGCCCGCCTTCGTCTATCTGCACGGCCCCCGCTCGACGGCCTCCTCGACGGCGCTGCGCGACGCCGGCAAGGGTCTGGGATGATGGTGGAACGGACGACGCGTTATTGCCCGCTCTTCGATTGCAGACGCACGCCGCTTGGACCCGTCGCGGTGAACGGGCGTGGCAGGGCGAGGTCCCTGCCACCTTGCGGCTGCTGGAGCGTTGTTAGCGTAGGACTCCGGGAGATGCCGCCAGGCCTCCCGAACGTGAAGGAGCCGCCATGAACACCACCATCCTCGCCATGCCGGACCCCGTGCCGGTCGGTCCCTCGCCGGGCGACCCCCCGATGCGGCCCACCCCGACCGAAGTGCCGTCGCGTGACCCGCTCGGCATCCCGCAGCCCGGCCCCGACGTGATCGACCCCGGGGTGGGCATGCCGGGCAGCCAGCCCGACCTGCCGGGTGCTCCCGGCATGCCGGGCTCTCCGGGCGGCCCCGGCATCATCTGACCGGTTGGGGAGCCGGAGGTTGCGGCGTAACGGTATCCGGGCGTGCGAACTTGCCGGGCAGCAGGCGCGACACACGCACGATCCGAGGCCCGTCCACACCCGGCACGATGACCCGCGCAGCCGGCGCATAGTCCGAGATCATCTCGCGGCACATGCCGCAGGGCGACACGACCGCGGGCTCGACGTCGGCGGCCGTGCAATAGACCGCCACGATGGTCTCGATCTCGTGCCCGTCGCCCTCCGTCGCGGCACGGCCGATCGCCACGGCCTCCGCGCAGACCGCGATACGGCCCAAATGGCATTCGAGATGCACGCCCGCATGGACCCGCCCCCCGCGGGTTCGTAGCGCGCAACCGACGACGTGCCGGTTGGGCTCGAACCGGGCCAGGATGAGGGATCGGGCAACCGCGACCAACGCGGCATCGGAAGCGCGCAGCATCGAGCAAGCCTGGTCTACTGATACGATTTCCGGTTGATCAGCTCTGTTTTATGGTTTTGGGCCACCAGTGGAACGAGGTGCGAGACCTGATGGTGTCGCGCTGTTGGGCAAGGTAGAGGCAACGCTTGTCGACGAGGCTCTCG
>JAABUJ010000491.1_pt1 | contig 77260 bp, 71 predicted proteins | sample 5559131 | NCBI WGS metagenome assembly JAABUJ01 (sample SAMN10711875, study PRJNA513366) | rock metagenome | isolation source: Antarctica rocks | place: Antarctica: Victoria Land, Mt New Zealand nord | collected 2016-01-07 | reverse complement strand
CCCCACCCCTCCCAAAATAAAAACAACCAGAACAAGCACAGCCTGTCCCACCTCCTCCCCCCAACCTACACCCACCTCATCACCGCCTGGCTGGCCGAAGACTGCCCGAGCTTCGACTACGCCGGCTTCGTGGTCGGCGACGCCGCCGGCGAGGCCCGTCTGCTCGGCAAGTCCGCCGGCATCCTAGCCGGAGTACCGTTTTTCGAGGAGGTGTTTAGGCAGTGTGGGTGTTTGTGAGTCGATTTGTTTCTTTCTCTTTCTTTTTTGTTCTTTGGTTTTTTGGGGCGGGGGGGGTAGTTCGTTCGTTCGTTCTTTGGATCTTTGGTTCTGTCCGGCCCTTTCGGGGTGGGGTGTCGCGCAGTGGGGGCGTTTCGGGGGTGTGTCTCGGCATTTGCTCGTCTGCAGGCCGGCTGCGAAGGAAGGCGAAGAAAGGGAAGAAAGAAGGGAGGGCTGACGCGTAGGTTACGGTGCAACGAGGCAGGGTCGAATGGCACGTGCAGGAAGGTGAGGTGTTCAAGCCCGTCACGCATGTGGCTACGGTGCGGGGGCCTGTGAGGAAGATTTTGTTGGGTGAGAGGGTGGCGCTTAATACGCTGGCGAGGTGTTCGGGCATTGCGACGAGGTGAGTGGGTGGGTTTGGTTCTTTGTCTTCTTTCGGTCTTCGTAGTGGGCGGTGGGGCGGTGGGGCGGTGGGGGGGGGTTTGTTTAGCGTTGTGGATCGAGCGGTCTTTTTAGGGGCTGGTGTTTGTGGGGAGGGGAGTGGTAGGATTGTTTCTCGTTGAGGTGAGGTGGGAGGTCGCTGCTCTTTGGGTCATGGTGTCGCTCTTTACACTTCTTCGTCTGCGGTATAAGCTGTTGTTTGTCTTGCGGAGGAAGTACTGTGCTTTTTGCAGCTGGTAAGCACGACTGTTTGGTCGGAGCTTGTTACAACCATTGCATGGTTAGTAGGCTACTTGAGATGCTGGGTGCTGAAGGCATTGAAGAGCGGGTTTGTGCGTCTGAGAAAGCAGATCTGCTGTGCTGGATTGCGCAGATGTTCACGCTGGCAGATGTCACAGGACACTTCTGTTCTCATTGCCTAGAGCACTTCTGCAGGGTAGAGGCCTCAGTCCTTGACTCTTCTCATTCTCTGGCTCTTCTTCTCTAGCAGTATCTTCTTGTCTGTTCATACTCTTGTCGTTTTGACCGACCACCGACCACCCCTCAAATTCATATTACCATTCCTACAACCCGACATCACTCAACCCATTCCATACTACTCAGGCATACATCCATCCCACCTAGAAGGCCCACGAAGCTAACAAACCAACCTCCCCACCAGATCCAACCGCCTCCTCCAACTCGTCCGCCAAGCCGGCTACAAAAACACCCTCGCCGGCACGCGCAAGACCACGCCTGGCTTCCGCCTCGTCGAAAAGTACGGCATGCTAGTCGGCGGCTGCGATCCTCATCGGCATGACCTAAGGTCCTCCGTCCTTCCCTCCTTTCCCTTCCCTCACCTCCTCCTTTCCCCTCTCTCGTCTTGTTTGCAAACCCCCCACGTAAAATTCAAACACTGACATCAGCACAGCACAATGACGATGCTCAAAGACAACCACATCTGGTCCTCCCCCACCCGAACCATCACCTCCGCCGTCCACGCCGCCCAGTCCGCCTCCGGCTTCTCCGTCAAAGTCGAAGTCGAGTGCCGCTCGCTCGCCGAAGCCGACGAGGCCATCGCCGCCGGCGCCGACGTCGTCATGCTCGATAACTTTGGCGCCGAGGAGATGAAAGTGGCGGCGAGGACGTTGAAGGAGCGGTGGGTGGAAGGGGTGAGGGGTGAGGTGGATAGTGAGGGAAGGGAAGGTCAAAAGGGGGAGGGGAAGAGAAGGAGGAGGGAGTTCTTGATCGAGGTCTCGGGTGGGTTGACGGAGGCGAATGTGAGGGATTTCGTTTGTGATGACGTCGATGTCATTAGCACGAGTGCGATTCATCAGGGGGTGCCGCATGTGGATTTTTCGCTGAAGATTGTGCATTGAGTATGAATCTTTGCTCAACGCACGACCCTTCGCTGGCTTTGTGTTCGCGTCGATGGGAACGTGAACGTGAACTTGAACGTGAACGTGAAGTTAAAACGGGCGTAGCGTTTCGGACGTGCTTTCACCGCCACTCATTCATCATGAACCCTCTACGGGCCGAGGACGAGATATCGGTAGGGAAGGAGGGACAGAGGGCAGACCGTCCGCGCTGCATCCAAGGACGCACGAAGCCATGGACCTATCTATTCACACTCCACTCGCCCAGTCAAGTACCCCGGGCGAAAGCGACATCTCAACAGGCCCCCGTTTCCCTTCTCCCCGTTACAACCCTTCCCCCCTTTTCCCCCTCTCCCTCTCCCTCCCCTATTCCCCTCCTCTTCCATCCTTCTTTTTTCCGATCCCACTCACCACTTCACCACTCCCCCCTCCCGCTCTCTCTCCCTATCCCCGCCATTGCTTCGTTTCCCCCTTCATTTTCACTTCATCGTGTCTTCATTTCCACTTCCCTCTTTTCCCCTCCTTTACTGATGAGAGGGAGACGGAGACGGAGACACAGGAGAGAGAAGACCGGGGAAAATTGGCCCTGACGGGGGCAAATTGGCCGTGGGTGTGGGGTTTCGGGTTCGGGTTTCAAATTGGATTGGTGGTAGTGGTGCCGGTGCGTTTCGGGATTTGTCTCGGGTTTCTTTGGGTGGGTTGGCTGAGTGGGTGGCTGACTGGCTGCGGGGTGCGGGGTTATGTGTTGTGTGGGTTGTGTGGAGGGGGAGGGGCAAGGGGATGGAGAGGGAATCTGGGAGGTCGGGAGAGAGAGGGCTGGATGAAAGGAGGGAGGAGGGATTTTCCCTTCCGTTGGTCCTCATTTCGTCTCTCCAAAGCGGTGGGAAAGCGTGCGTATCTCGTCTCGTCGATGTCGGGGCGTTCGTGTGGGAGTTTCTGGGATGAGGCGTTGTGCCAAGGGACGTGCAAGGAGAAGGGAGATGACGATCTTCACATGGGAGAGAAGTTATGCTATGGTACTTGAGTAAAACGACTGGGGTATGTATTCCTCCTTGCGTATGGCGTAATTACGTTACCTTACCTACCTAGATGTATGTACCTTATGTGCCCATTCTGTACTTCGCTCGACGCTTTTGTGACAGACCTGAAGATTGCAGCGCCACAGAGATATCCGTGAACGAAAACGAAGCAAGAAGAAGATGGTATAAAGCGCCTACCAGCACCTCAACCGAGCCCAGAACGCGCCTCTCCCACCTCTTTCCCTACCATCCGGTCGATTCGGGCGGTCGTAATTATCCAGCGTCTGCTGTTTCTCCGTCATTGGCGTCGTCGTTTGCGTCCTGGACGGATTATGCATCTGCTGTGCGGCGTGATTCGATTGTGAGCCTCGCGCGCCAGAGGCTTGCATCCGTCTTGCTTCAACCACCCTTCTCACCAGCACTACATCCCCCACCCAACACCACGCTCATCAGCTCCACGTCTTCCCAAGTACGTGCGAAAGAAAAGAGGGAGTTCAACGAACACGCAAACGTCTCCTCAACATTAACCATCTCCCTCGCGCTCGTCTCCATAAACCCACAACCCCTCTTCCGCGCCCACTCTAAGCCCTGCCGACTGCTGATGACCCTCCCCTCTTTCAAATCGCATTTATTCCCCGCGACGATCTTCACCGGCGGCGCGCCCCCCTCGTCGATGCGCTGCTCGCTCTCCATGTCGATCAGCTGGATGAAGTGCTCGAGCGCGTCGAGCGAGTAGGCGTTGGTGATGTCGTAGACGAGCAGGAAGGCGTCGGATTTCAGGTTGCTGGAGGCCCAGAGGCCGCGGTATTCTTCCTGGCCGGCGGTGTCGGTCAGGGAGAGGTGGTAGGTGAGGCCGTCGATGACGCGGGTGACGGAGTAGGAATCTTCTGTGGGGTGGGTCAGTCGTGGTGTGGTGGGGTTGTTGGCCGCAGAGAGGGGAGGCGGACCTATTGTTGGGTCGTATCTGGTGACGGGATTGTCAGTTGAGGGCTCTGAGTTTGGATTTTGGAGGGTAGGGTTCGGCTTACTCGTGTGTCCATTCGCTTCGTACCAATCGTAATGTGATTGACGACTTTCCTGGCCATTGCGGTAGGACGTCAATATTTGTCCGGGTGTAGCATGTCGTTTGCTTCGATTGTTGATAAACATCAGCTTACCGCATCCCCCATCCCCGCATACTGTAATTGATATCCTGTCTGCGCTCGCCATCTCACCAAACTCCCTCAGGACGTTTCCCACACTCGTGATAATCTGTGTATGAAGAGATGGCTACTGATCGCGTAGCGAGACCGTCGAGTTGCTACGGAACTCAATTGACGGTATAATTGTACTCCTCGTCTCGTCTCACTCGCACCCTCACTCCAGGAATCCACCCTCAATTATAAAGCGAGCCCCAGTTGAGTCCCTGTCCCTGCTGGCAACGCAGAACGGCGTGCTTGCCCCAGGAATTGAAACCGAAATAACACTCAACGAATGTCAGGAGCGCAGCACTCCGAGATTTCGAAAGCGACCGACAACGACGTGTCTCCAGCGAGAGAAAGACTACAGTACGATGAGTTTCTTCAGAGATGCAAAAGCTCGCAGAAAGCAACAAAGATATGCCGGCCGGTCGCGATAATGCTAACTTAATGTTTATGCTTTATCGTTACTGGAAGCGAGTCACACGTGCAGGATGCATACCTTAGGGGGCCGCGCTGGCGTGGTGTTGGTGTGGTGTTGGTTGGCGTTGGCGTTGGCGTTGGCGTTGGCATTGGCGTTGGCGTTAGAGGTGGCGTAGGCGTTGGTCTCGAGCTTCTTTTACCGGGAGCTCGGGTGCAATGCAACGAGGTCGATTGTGTGAGAGCTCTGGGTACACACTTCCTGGTAAGGTAGGTACTGGTAGGTAAGGTACTGTAGGTATTGTAGCCACAGTGCAAGTACGTTACAGTAAGGTATTTGGAATAAGGTGAGGTAAACAAACGTTCATGTTGACTTCGTAAATCCCCCTAGCTTCATACAGCTTCGTCCGGTAGTGATCCCGAATGATTGACCGACCACGGCACTGGACCGGACCAACGCTTCGCTAATGCAGGGGAAGCTGCCTTCGCAAGAGTCAAATACTTTCATAGGATGAACCTTCATTTGCTACTCAGCACAGTCCATCATTATTATTATTATACCTTTATTATGCAGACCGTCAAGACAGGAGAGAGACACACACGTTGCGTGATCAATTGGCCTCTGCGTCCGGACAGGTACAGGTACTGGCACATATTCTACACATGACCTGTGGGATTATGAGCGTCCCAGAGTACACCACTCAAATCCAGCAGTAGACGTGCCTCAAAAGTCAGGAAAGCTGTGGGGTAAGGTAGGTTTATCTCCAGTAATCACTGCATATGTGGGTATATGTATATGTAGGATTGACACCTGCTGGACCCTGTTGTGTGGTGGTCTCGTATGCGAGGCTTCCTTTACTTAGAAGACTGCATTTGCACCTACACCTACCAGTGAACACGTAGGGTACATGAAGAACAAGCAGAAGCAGGGCCAGTGAGAATGTGACAGGTCTCATACCCACCGCGTGTTCCACCGACGTGGGCCAGTCCTTGAGCCGTCCCCTTCATCCCACGTGCAGAGATACCCACCTCCGGACCAACAGGGTTGAAGACCGAGCGAAGCGAAGCCAAAGCAAAGCAAGGCGAGGCACGGTCGGGATTGGCAACTGTCACCGGATCCATTCGAGCTTTGCTGTGCCATGTGAAGCTCCATGTGCAACAGATAGGTACAAGAGCGCATCATCAGCCCAAACGCCCCCCAGGAGAAAACAAAACAAAAAAAAATCTGGCAAAGCTCTTTTGCTCCCACGAGCCCCGTACGAATCAACCGCACACTCCCCGAACAACCCGAGGCCGAAGCCGGCGACGTAGCAACGAGTCCCGGCGCCGTACCCAACAAGACACACGCTCCTTTCGCTCCCGACTGCATGCTGGTATCATACAACGTCAAGGGGATGTTTTGGTAGATGTCGGGCTCAAGAAGAAAAACGAAAGAAAGAGGACAACGGGAGGATATCGGAAAGGAAAGGAAAGGAAAGGAAAGAAAAAAGGACGTTATATGATATATTGGACTCCTTCCGGCGGTTCGACCACCTCCTCGATCTTGGGAGGAATGCCACCTCCGTACCCTTGCAGCGCCGTCGCCTCCATCCGGGCGGTTTTGGCGTGGTGCGACTCGGCGTTGACGGATTGTGGTGATCTCTTTTCCGGAATCGGTGGGGAAAACGGCCCTGGTCGGTTGAAACCGTTACTGACGTACTGGCCGGCGATGGGCGAGTGAGCCGGTGAGGCGCTTTGCTTGTCGCTGTGTTGCGATGACGTTCGAGGCGAAACACGCCCGTTCTAGAGATGAAGCCAAGGTCAGATTATGCTCGTTGCACGTCGCATAAGGATTGAGCGGGATGTGTACGAGAGGGGATCTCTAGGACTCGGGGTATCTGGCACAATTGGTTTCGAAGGAAGGGACAGAGCGATAGAATGGCAGAAGGCAAGGCAAAGAATTGCGGCTGTCGTCGAAATCATACAACTTCTACCTCCTAGGGAGAACACATGCTCGCAGACAGACGTCGACGACAGGAGTAGGTATCATCGCAAGGTATCAACATGATAGATATTCAATAATGCAAGAACGACAACGCATGCTTCGGGGGAGCATCAAGAGGATAGGGGACATTACATAGCAAGGTCATTATGCGAAGAGGCACGGCAAAGGCCTGCAGGCTTGATCATTCCAGCTGACGGCGACGCTTTTCGCGATGGCGGCTGCTCCTACGAAGAGAGCATATCGTGGCTTACCTGTTTAGCCCAGCGCAACCCGCAACTGTTGCAGAGGTCCCGATTCCCACTCGGACCTCTTCGCCACTCCGGCGTGACTCGGGTGTGACAGTTCGCACAGTCCTTCTGCGATTGACCTGCACCCTTTCTCCGTTTCCGCTTCTTCTTGGCGCTAAGGAGACTTTGCATCTCCTCGGCCAGCAGACGGTTTCGCTTCTCCATTTGTCGTAGTTCAAACTGCCAGCTGGTACTGCGAGTGGTCTTGAGCTCATCAAACACGTTCTCCTCTGAAGCAAGGGCCAAGTCTTGAGTGCCGATGGGGAGTCCATTGCCGCCGGCAGTCGTCACTACTGCTTCCGGGTACATGACGACGGATGTTGACATTGACTGGGGCGTCACAACAGAGGGTCCCGTCACCTGTGCTCCAGCTGAACCGGTAGATAGGTTTGTGGAGAGAGTCCCAGACCCGGCAGAAGCTTGGTCAGTTCGAGGCGATACGCTTGCTCCTTGTTGCTTCGTTCCCGGTTGTGAACGCGACGACTTCAGTAGTCTCGTCTGAGCAACCAGGAACGTGGGCTTCGACCCTTCCACCGCGTCTCCAGGGTATATGGTGGTTTGCGCTTGTAAGACTTGGCCTCGCTTGTTTTGCATGTCGTGCTTGAAACATGCTCGTTTTCCAGTTCTTGCGAGCTCCAGGATTCGCCCAAACTCAAGTTTACTCTCCGGTCTCATGAGTGACTGAATACTCGTCCCAACCAGATCATCAGGTTGACGATCGAGAAGTGTTCTGACCATGGAGGAAACGAAGAGGAACATGCCCGAGGTTGACATCTTCGTCCATAACTCGGATTCCCCGATGCCACCTGCTGCGACGATATCTCCTCGTGCGAGCGCATACACCGGTCTTTCTCGGCCAACCAAGATGATGCATTTTCTACCCTTTCCTTGCTCTGTATGGAGAGATCCGTGGCTCTCGAACCAAGTGTAACCGCTGTGTTTCCTTCGAATCCTGAAGACGACGTTCACCGAAGCGCCAGTGGATGTGTCCTTGAGTTCCCTAGTGACAGGAACAATATCACTCGGGTGGCACACTGATGACAAGGCCGTGCCGATTAGCTCGACGGGCTCATACTCAAGTACCTTGCGACTCGAAGGCGAAAGATACAGAAATAGTCCCTTGAGTGACAGGACGTGGACCACATCGTCGGTGTTCTCAAGCAATACCTTGTCCAGGATACGTTTTGACAGCTCGGACTCTTCGGCAATGCCGATGGTGCTAAGGACTGTTGATACTTCATCGCGAGGAATCGTCTGACCCAGCTCTGGGTGCTGGGCACTAGTCTCGGGCGTGCGGACAATGTACCTTGGCAGCAGGCCACGCTGATAGTTGATCGCATACGAGCCGTCTACATCGCTTTCGTCAGACCCAAGAGGTTGAGTAACTAGTAGACAACTTACCAGGGTTTTTGTTTGTCACTGAGTTTGGGGTTTCCACTAGGTCCACTTGGAACCCCACGTAATACTTGATCTCGTCCGAGTCCCACGTGATAGGAATCATCGTGAGCAGATTCATAAACGGCTGGCCTCCTTTACGGTAGTTGATGAGGCTCGTTTGGACTTCCGACCTTTTGGTGACCATGTGTTTCAGGTGAAATATGATATCGTCGTCCACGTATTTCCGTTTTACTCCTGATTGCACCTTGCCATCCGGTGCTTGAAGGAAACGACAGTTCCGGCCTAATATCTCGAACCTAGTATAGCCGGTAAGACGCTCAAAGATATCGGAGCAGTAAACGATAGGAATGTCATGCTGAGTAACATCGCACACCACAAACGCGCAAGACATGTCAACCGCACCGATGCTGATCTGCGGATTTGGTCGAGCTGCTACACGCATAAGTACGCCCAGCATGTCGAACCCACTCGAAGAGTACACGCTGTTGAATTTTGGCAATTCCTGTCCAACGGCGTTGGGCATGGGTTCCTCTGTCGTGAACCCCATGATTTTTGAATTTGCAACGGGGACTACTGCTGCGCCTGGCTGTGCTTCGTTGGACGCATTGAGCCCTGGCAAGCCCTGTACTTGAGCAGTCGGACTATCTGCCTGTAACAGACCCTTCGTTTGTCTGAGTGTGGGTTGCATACTCTGCAAGTGGTCCGACATTTGCATGTTAGGCATTTTTTCCATCAAGTCCTGCTCGTCCCCCCGGCCAGCGTTGCCGCCTCCTGGGTCCTGTGCGGGACCACGAAACGAAGACGGAAATGCTTGGTGCAGCGTAGAGGTCGTCAGTGTAGGCTGGTAATCACTCTGTGTAAACATGTTCAGCGACGTCAAATCACCGCCGGCGTCCTGGTCTAAGCTAGTTGCGGTGAAATCCATGCCCATGGGTAAGCCCGCCGGCAAAAATGGCCCAGTAACGTCCATGTCAAGCGGGTCCGAAGGATTGAGTTGTTGAGGGTACGAAGTCGCTTGGGGTATGGCGTTGTAACCTGTGCTCAAATCGTGAAATTGTGTATTCAGGCTGATGCCCGCCCGGGGTTGATGCCTTTCTCCACCCCTGTGACTCTCACCGCGTCTCGCAGCAATGTCGTTACCCCGCCCTATCCTCCCACCTGGGTGTACTGGCGAAAGGTCGAATTGGTACCCGTCAAGTTCGCTGTTCCCTCCTGGACCAAACTCCATCATCGAACTTTGGCGAAGGTCCTCTTCGCTTGGGCGGCCCGGGTCGTATAGTTGCTGGTAGCTTCTCCTCCGCTGGATCTCCTTGTTGTTCTGACTAATAATCTCATCCAGCGTTTGACCGCCCATCATGTTTGGATCCATTGTATTCGGGCCCATTAACCCCATCAGGACATTCCCGTTTTGCTGCTCCTGGCCCCGCTCAACGCCGTTGCCGTGGTATTGGTGGCCATAGAAGCGACTCATGATGCTGGTGTGCCCTTCATCCATCTAAACCACGATTGATGAAGCCGACAAATGATTGAGCAGTATATATAACCTGAATTCATCAAAGTCGCTTCCTAGTGTAAACCCGATCAACGCTCGCAGCGTCCCAGCACTGCGAGTAAAGCTCCGAAGACGACTGGTGCATCGGGTTTAGCCCATCGCCGAAAGGCCTGCTAGTAATATGCTATCGTTGCGCAAACGATGGACCTGGTGCGACGGTACCGTGAAAAGAGAATAGAGAAGCTAATGTGTCCGAGATGGCGCGACGGATTCGGCGAAGGTCAAGTTGGCTTGGTTTGCAGCATGCGACGGGGACCCAACGTCAAGGGAATGGCAAGCGGCGACGACGGACGGACGTCCGAGGAGCCAACTGGGTAGTTAGTCGTAGTCCGCGAAGGAAGGCTCCTGAGTGTTTGAGGTGAGGGTGAGGTTGTTGCGTGGTTGCGAGGGTTTCTTTAGCCGTTCGAATACCCTGGAGCTCTCGCGCGGCATGCCTGTCCCGCTGATTGCATGGGTTAAGGGTTATGGGTATTAATTGGGTTGGATGTGGATATTTGCGGTTGTGGATTACGGGGCCTTTTGTTGCGAATCTAGAGGCACCCAGCGCGTACAAGGTATCACGGCACCTTTAGACTTCGGCCTGCCTGTCAATCACAAGCGGGGAGCCTCCTCGGACCCGGTCGGATGGGGCTTAGGCTGACCTTTGCGGCTAGCTTGGCTCCTTGACAGCGACCAGGTGCCTACCTTACTCCGCTTTTGTCTCATCTGGGTAAGTGACACGAAGATTGTAACTTAGCTGCAGCCGGTGCACGGCCGTTTTGTTGATAGGTTGTATTTGACGACGGTACTGCGTATGCCTTTGGGAGAGCGAATTGGTCCTTGATCGCTACATGGTGAGCCAAAATAGGAATTACTGCAACGCCGGTAAGATCTAGGGGAGAATCGCTGGAACGACATGATTTCCTTCCTCCAATTGACGCCGGGGATTGCAAATGCGTAAAGGCATGACCGATCTGTGCACCGCCTTTCATCAGGGTCGCATCCTGATGTCAGCGCTCGAGCTCCTGCCCGAGTCAAGGCTGGGCCGCATCGAGCTGCTGCTACTTCGGCGTCTCTGCTTCCTCGTTTCGTTCGGATCATTCGGACTGAGGCCACTGGCGCGAGCGGAAAGGTTCAGGACGTCGGTCAGGGATACGACGCCTGATAGCTTCCCGGACATTCGGAGTCCCGGCAGAGACGCGGCAGAGATAGAGGGACTGGGTGTCATGGCGAATGGTGGTGAGGGACTTTGCAGCGTGGTTGGCGGTAATGATTGCGTGTGTAATCCTGTAAGCACCGCTGGTTGAGAGGCGGGCGTCGGGGGTCCAGAGGACGATGGGGACGGAGATTCAACGATCCACATCCTATAACGTAGAGCGTCAGCGAGGAGCATTGCGTTTAGGATTGTTGATTGGAGGTAGACAATACCTATGTGACTTTGTTGCGACAAGTTTTGCCACAGTGTGTGCGAGCGTTGAGTAGGGATTTACATGAAACACTGGGAAAGAGTCTTGGCCGTCGTCCATGCCCCGAGTTGATAAGATAACCGATATGAAGTGGATGCAAGAAGACTTCAGCAGGTGAACTTGGCTTGACTTAGTGAGGAGCTGAAGCAGTCCGACGTAAGCTGTGGTACGAGCAGATACTATTGCAAGTGGCAGTCCTCACCTTCACATCGACTGTAGAGATATTGCCAACAACGTTGTACTGATTGTCGACTACGGCAAGGGAAGTGATGCCCTCCTTGTTCATGAGCTCAAGGGCTTCCCCGAGGGGTCTGTCACCACTGAACGAAGTCGTCAGTGTATGCTGACATGCTAGAGGAATATGATTGAACCTACTTGATTGAGATGACATGTTGGGAGCCCACGCCAAGCTCTTTGAGTTGTTGGGGATATAGCCGGTCGATGACAGGAAAGCTTTGCCTGTTTTCCCAGAGAAACTTGACCAGCCTCAGCTGGCTCAGTACGCCAATAACATCGTCAGTGCCTTCTTTGACTACCACGATACGATGAACACCCCCACCAAATACCTCCACGGCCTTCGTCAAATTGGCTCTATGCGGTAGCGTGACGAAGGGCTCCTTGTTGCCAAGGTCTTTGACGTCCTTGAGAGGGACTTTGTTACCTCCGCGTCCCTTTTTGACGAGTTCCTGGAAGGAGTGTAGATGGTCTTCGTCCGGATGTACCAGTCCAACAACAAGGAGGAAGTAGGCATTGAGATCACTGTAATCGAAAGTGCCAATTGCGGATCTGCTTGTGGGTGTCTCGCGGATCAGAAGAACCGGTACCTCAGACTCAACGAGGAGCTATGCCGCCGTAAGTGACTATCGACCTAACGCTCAGACGTTTTCGCGATCTTACATTTGTTGCGGCTTCAACGCCAGTGTCAAGCTCAACAAACCGCAGGTCTGCCGCATTGACCAGTTCCCCCACCTGTATTGTTCGCCAATCGCGTCCGACAAACGCTGGATCTGCCGGTGTTGATACAGGAGGATTGTTAAGAAGCTCTTGGACCCCAGCTTGGGTCAGTGACGGGTGGCGCTGGGATCGAGGGGAGGGTGGGACGCCGCGGAGGCTCTCGCTGAAGCTTTGGCGGTGTGGCGATGCAGAATTTGACATGTGACCGAGTCGAAGAGACGATGACGGAAATCGAGACTCGTCAATGGATCGAGGTGATTGTGGAATGGACTCCTTCGTTAACTCCTCGCCCGGTTGTTTGGAACCATCAACCATGACGGCAAATCCAATCCGTGGAATGTTGCGCAAGATACCGCTCGTTAATTCCGATTCGACCAAGGTACACTGTTTTCACACTGTTAGCTGGAGTCTTGTATCTCAAGTGAATAAGAAGAACGCTTCATGGTATCCTTGGAGCGCATACTTGAAGGTCGTTAAAAGCACCATGTGACAGGCGTGATCGCCTATGTATGTACTTGTGTTCTTTACCTTCGTATAGGTAGTCTTTCCGTATTTCGTTCTAGCTTGAGGGCTTGGATGAAAACATTATATGTCAAGTCTACCTTAACATCAAGCAATCAATCTAAACATACATTGCCTTCAGTCAGGTTCCCATTATTTACACAATGAGTGAGCCAGACCTATACGTCTGGCTCTGAGGTTGGATCTATAGACTCGGTGGCCTCGGACTTAGAAGGATCCCGCCGGTGAAGTCCCCGGGTCGACATGACCGTAAGCTCTCCTTTCTCTGCCTTTTCCCTCCTCCTGATCCGCCCTTGTTCTCCCGCCTTGCCCAAGACGCCCGCAATCACATGCACGCATCTCGGACTGTCGTCGTTCGCCGGGATCGGATACGTCACCCACGTTGGGTTGGCATCTGTGTCGATGATCCCTATTGTTGGGATGTTGTTGAGGCCACATTCGTGTAACAGGACGTAATTTTCGAGTGGATTCAGACAGACGACCAGATCCGGTTTTAGTGCCGCTCGATCCACAAGCTGGTGTTCAAAGCCCTGCAGCTCTCGATCGTTTTCGTCCACTACTTTCAGTCCGCACTGGCCCAAGATTTGCTGTCCGTTTGTGATGCTCCCAGGAATCCACCGTTCAAAGAGATGGCAGCCACCAGCCAGCCTAGCAGCATTCACAACACACCTATCCTGCCCACCACGTGTGCCCACGAAGAGGATAAGCCCACCTCGTTCGGCCACCTCAGAAACGATCTTGCAGGCGCGGCGTAAATGGGCAGCAGTGACATCGAGAGAGATGATGTGAATACCTTGTCGAATGCCAAATATATAACGTGAGTTCGCGGGGTGCCAGAGAGAGGTGGAATGCCCAAGATGTGATTGTGATGCAAGAAGGAGCTCAAGGGTAATGTCTTGCGGTGACGGAGGATGAGTGAGAAGAGTGTGTGGCTGGTAATGAGATCCAATGGTAGAGCCCAGTTGGGTACTCTGTTTTCCTTTATACCGCCGTTAGTTCAGTCCACATGTGATTTCAAGTGTCTATCTGAAGCTCACTTTGTTTCTTGATGGCGTGAAAGTTTTCAGCTACCGTCCTTTCCTTGGGGACATCAACTTGTAAAGGCGGACTGCGGAAGGGTGTAGCACTGGGAAATGTCTCGTAAAGGCTACTGTCAGGAGACGGTTCTCCCTCGGTCGTCGGCGTGTGAAGCCATGCCCGGCAGTTCGCCGCTGCAAGCGTTCTTCGGCCTTGAGAGTAATATGTTAGCACCCCGGGTGAGCCATCGAGCCGCAAGAGTACACTGACTGCCCCGTGATAATAACTGTCTGACTATCATCCTTCCAACCGAAGAAATGTGTCGCGGTATTTCCTGGTATTACTTCAAGCCAGGAAGATTGAAGGTTCGCAGTGTAACCCCATCAACTGGTGAACAATGTCAGCAAGCTGCACCAAGGACACAGGGTACAATGTGGACGACGTCTAGACTGATAGAGGTCGGTTTTCATCCGTAACGATACCTAGTCTTCCATAACCACTAGCACGGCATGAGGCTCTGCTACTACTCAGAAAGGTACTAAGGTATAAGGTACAGGGTGGGGGACAAAAATGTTCGGTCACCCCATGAAATTCAGGCGAAACCACCAGTATTTAGAACCCTATGAATTTATATGTTACTCAGACACAATTAGTATAATTAAGTCAATCATTATATATGTGATAGTTTAGATTCTAAACTCAGATAAAATATAAAAATAAGATGTCAGTAGTCTCATTTGTCGAATTTGACAGACTATTCAATTTGTAGAGTATGTGAACAGTGATTTTGCTCTGTACACATTCAGTTATAATTGTTGATATATAAATCTCAAATGAACAGGCTGCAGCTCAAATTGATGAGACATCTTCTTCAAGTAAAGTTTTAATTCTACTATTGATAGAAGTCTCTCATTCATTATGTGGGCTGTTTTGTGTGAGTTCAAAGTTCATGAGTTGTATGGTGGTTTTTGCTACAAAGTGACCGAACATTTTTGTCCCCCACCCTGTACCTAGGCGACTACGCTAAGCCAAATGGCTGAACCCAAGAGATTCCTACAGTACAAGAACGGTAGCCTGCATCATAATGTCCGAGCCCATCTACAGGGTGCATGTGCGTTCTCTTCGATACGGACACAGGTAACGCTACTCCGGCACGCCAAGTGATGGCCATGTAAGGGCAATCATGGGAAACTTTCTATAGCTGATCACTCCCTATCAAAGTCTAAGTTGTTTCGATGGAGGCTGCGAGTGTTCTCCAACCAGGTCAGACGCGCGTGGGCGGGATCACCGTCCCTCATGCAAGGATTCGTGGCCCAGGTAACCTGCTAGGCTGAGTACACGGAGGAGCCAATTATCGTTCCTCCTAAAGCTCCGATGTTTGGTACCACGTCGATCATGATCACCGTCAGCAAAGCTTTCTCAATACCTCATACGGCTGAGCAATGGACCGGGCTGCGCCCGTATGAAAGCCTGGTTCTCGTATTGATGGTAAAGGTGAGCAGCGTGGATTGGCTTCGATGTATATAAGAATGGCGACTTCTTCTCAGTGTCCTCCACAGTCTTGAATACACAGTCTCTTGCACAGTACACAATCTATCCTCTTTCCATTTCTTTAAAGAAAATGCACACCTCTGCTTTGACAGTTCTGGCCGTTGGCCTTCTCGCGTCCCTGAGTCTGGCTAGCCCGTTCACTCTGAACAGTCGACAGGCCCCTTGGGAAGCTGGGCAGATCTGTCAGGGTCTGATTGGAAAGGCGCCATACTGTTGTGATGCGGGAACATCCACTGGTTGTATTAGAGGCAGTATGTGCAACGCTCAGCTATACAACTCCCAAAGACACCTGTCTTCCGTGATACCCATATGCAGTCATGACGTTTGCTGACCGTTGACTTGCCACAGATGATCCAAATTGTGCCCATAATAGCAAGCAGATTTACTGCTGCTTCACCACTGCTGTCAGTCATGTGAGACTCGAGTTGACTTCAAGCTATCACTGATCAAGCGGTAAAACAGGGACACACCACCGAGGGTATTGACTGTCAAGACCCGCCTCCCTCCGCCTAGTGGCAACCCGGAGCGAATGAACAATATGTAGCCATGGTTCCAGCTCCGTTTGGTGGGGGCCACGGTGCATGGACGCGTCGAGGTGGCTCCAACTAGAATATGACTGCATGCAGTGGTCGCGGATAGATTATCTAGCGTCAGAGCGGAATATAAAAATAGAGTCTTCAATAATACCTCCTTCGAATCTTGAGACTTCTCAATGGGTCTCTTGCCACTTTCATAGCTGCAAAAGTAATTTCGCATTGTTTACGAGTTGTAGTGAGGAGAATCTGGTGTTGAAGTCCACGGCAGGATTACTAAGCTGACTGCGTTGATGTGACCCGGTCACTTGAGTACTACCCGTTGTACAGACAAGATTACTTACTTATCTCTGAGGACCATTCAGCGTCTAAGGTATGCTGCCGGTTCTTCTGGAAGTTACCTTATTACAGCCATGGATGTCATTTCCCACCGATACCTAAGTCGCTATATTCTTTTTCCATCTTTAGGGCGTTTTAGCTGTCATTGGGTTCGGGTTTTGCTGCTCTGCAACTCTGTCCCCATAATCGTTATAGTCGAATGCTTTGACCTTTCCGTTTATAAATCCAATCTATTTAACTGCGTAGGATTCCTTAGACAGTAGTTCGTTATCTTTCATTACTTGATGGCCCTCATAGTCAGTTCGACCCTGGCAGCAGAATTAATTAGCTTCCGAAAGTGACAAAATATACACTCCAAGCGGACGGGGGCTTACACAGCAAAAGTCCCTGCTGACACGGGCATCGCCCTCAACAGCGTCGGTCCAATCCCCTTCCAGAACCCCCTCAATCCCTCCCTCGCATAGGTCTGCCTGAAACAATCGTTCATGCCACGATACCTCATAGCCGCCCCGAAGCCATCGTTCTGCATCTTGCTCTTCACCACATCGAGCGGATAGCTGGCCAACCAGAGGGCCTCGCCCGCAAGTCCGCCGTAAGCCGCCACTTTGAGGGTGGAGATTTCCTCACGCTTGATTCTGTTGCGCGCAGCGTCCCTGTTCATCAGATACTCGAAGGTGAGGAACCAGACACCATATGCCTGCGCTTCACGCAGAATAGTCACGAGTTCGCCGCGGTAGAGACCTCTAAGGACACCGCCGTGCGCGGAAACTTTCCGGATGCAGTCGATGGGGCCCGAGTACAGGCGGGATGCGCCGTGAGGCTGGGTTTGGAGTCGGATGCGGACATGCTCGATTGGGCCAGAGATGACGGAGTTGGCAACACCGGCAAAGGCGCCCGAAAGGTAGTATTGGCCGTAGGAGAGGCCGGGGTGGAGAGGCGAATTTTTGGCATTGAGTGCTTCGAAGCGTCGACGTGCTTCATGGAAGGCGCCGAATTGGACGCTGACCTTTGAGATTGGGGTGTCAGCATGGCATGACCGAATGGCTTATAGGCAATAAGTCATTGGGATCTCAAGTGATTCAGGGATGACCATCCTCTCTGCAAAGAGGTATAATCAAACCACATGAAATGGATCCCTAGCTAAGGGTTCTTGCGCAAGATAACATCAAAGATAAAGACTTACGCATGCCCCAATTCCAATCAATGGAGTCAATGTGCCCTATAGAGTGTCAGCCAATATGACCAAAACGCAGCCCTCCCTCTGACTTTCTTGGGTGCTCTCACCTTGTAGAAGGCAAGCGGACCTTCATTCTTGAAGATTTTGGTCGCACAATCCAGGGCACTGGAGTACTGCGAGCTGGTCTGTAACCGTACTTTCACGATGTCTGGCTAAGGTCAATGACAAAGTGCCTGAGATAGCCGCTCTTCAGGAAATTGACCTACCAAATGGCTGTCCTGTAATAGATCCATGTTAGCAAGCATTCGGGAAGAGGCATTCTGGGTAGTGTTCGGTAGAAATAACTCTTGCAAAAAAGCTATAGAGAAGCCTGAAGAAGTTGGTTCAGATGTTGTCTACAGAGACGCTAAAATCTCAAAGCAATGTGGAAAGGTCAAGCGTCGGTAGCCCTGTAAACCTCGTCCAAGCCGGGAACGGGGTGTAGCTGTCACAAACATGCAAATCCATATTTGATGAAAGAGCAGACATGCGCATGAACTGATCCTCAGTCGACCTACTGACCGATAAGCACCTGTGCTATACCACCCGCTGCGCCAGCGGATAAGTCTTTCAAAGTCCTGGTCCACCCTCCGTCGTCGGCCTTCACATCTGTGGCAGCCATGACTCTCCTGGATCTTCAACCCAATGGTTTTCTCCAGAAAGAATCAGGAACACTATGCGTGAAATCTCACACGACAATTCGATCCCGCATGATTACGCTCAATTACGCTTCAGTAGTAATTCCTCAACTGGAGATTATTAATGTGCAGGTTGACATGCTTTGCTTAGGTAATTCTGTTAGCAGCCTCAGTTCTCTTTACAGTGCCGGTGGAAATTCTGGGCCATCCACACCGTAAGCAAAAAACACACCTGTTTTTCTAGTAAAACCTGCCACCCCTGTATTCATTCATGAATTCACATCAAAAACAGCCTCACAATCATCATGACTGCTTTCTAAACTTCAGCAATGCCTCACTCATTGTCTAAGTACATTAAGGATCTCATCAACAGTCAATTAATCTGTGAGATATTAATTTCATCAATTCATGAGAACATAGAGATGTCTACTTGACAAATTTGAAGAATGTAAATGAACTGATGAGTATAGAGATCATTTAAGATCTTTAAACTTAAAAGAAGAGATTAATTTAGAACTCTGATCTTAACAATGAAAGAGATGCTGACTAAATATTTTAAAAGAAGATTCTGAATTTACTGTGATGAGATGAGATGATTTTTTTAAGATAAATTTAAAATTAATATTAAGTTCAGAACATTGTCTGATGTTCTGAAGAGAATAAGATATACATGAAAGATAATGAGAATCTTTATTGTATAATTCAATGACTAATATTTATGATTTTAATAGCTACAATGAAAAGTCACTCAATGAAATAATGATCTATATGCAGAATGACTTGTTCAGCTAATTAATTAAACTGCAGATCAGCTTGTCTTTGTTGATGAGTTAGCTGCAAATGAATGAAATAAGAATTGAAAGTTTAAATGATTATATTGTAAAGTGAGAGTCTCAATGTCAATCTTATTGAAATAAAGTAAATGATGAAGTGTACTGTCAGCATACACTGTCAAAGAATACATGACATGAACAGTCAGACAGAGCTTTATAACAGAAGTTTTGTTTAATTTCTTTATATGAAATTATGTTCTTTCAGAGTGCAGTTCTTTTTTAGAGTCACAATTTATTTTAATTATAAATAATGTTTTTATATATCACTTCAAGATATGTCTACTGATTTCTCTGTGTTTAGTTATTAACATATTACTAAAAATTAATCAACATATACACTGAGATTGATGTAAAGCTTGCTTTTCTTTCTTTTTACTTTTTTAACTATAATTTTATCAAACAATTCTTTATCATTCTTAAGCAGTGAATGCAGCAGCATGAGAATCTTGTAAAGAAGTATAAGAATGACTTTAAGAAGTTTATATGACTGATAGTGAAGAAATATAACAGTGATAAACATTTTAAGATACATTTTTGAAGTGTATATATTGAAATGAAGTTAATAGTCACTGATAATGACTATGAGTTTTAGATTAAACAGATTTAGAAGATAAAAACATATAAATTGAATACTATTTAATACTTTAGAAACTTCATAACTGCTGTTAAGTGCATTAATGAGTTTGCAGCATCAATTATTTTTATTTATTTTATCTATTTCATTCATTTTACTCTATCTTTTATGTCTTTCATAATTCTCTTCTTTGTTCACTCTTTAACTCTCTTCTTTAACTGCTTTTCTAACTCTAAAGAAATGTTTAAGTCTTTTTAATCTTAAATCTCTGTCTTTTTTATCTGCTTTACATTATACAGCTGATCTCACAGCTATTTATATACATTCTTTAACAACACTGAGTACTTTAAAATCTGTCTTTTAAATCATTTTATATATTAATATAAAAGCTTCATTAATTCTGTATCATCACTGCTGACAGAGCTGCTTTTCTTTTTGTAAAAAAGAGATTAATGTAAAGATGACTGTTGTAAGAGCTGTGAAACAGACTTTGAAGAAGATGAAGAAGATAGTTGAGATGAGAGTAAATGAGATGAATGCATTGAATAATGCATTTAATATTGTAAAGAAGACAGAGAAGACAGAGAAGATAAAGCAGTATAAGAATGTTGATAAGAATGTTGATAAGAATGTTGATATGATGATGAAGATAAATAAAATAAAGAAAAAAATATATATAATAATGAATACTGTCATAAACTCTACATAAGCATTGATAACATTGAGAACATTGATGAGATCTGCTTTATGTGAACATGAACAGATGCAGAGATCAAGAATGATGTGAAGAATGAAAAAGACTGTAAAGAAGACTGCAGAACAGATAATGAAGTCTTTTTCAGAAAAGATGAAAAAAATTAATTAAGTATGTAAAGAACTTAAAGAGAAGAGCTTAAAATGATGACATCTCTGTTGTTGATAATTTTATTTTAGACAGTGAAATAATTAAAATTCAGAACATAATGCTTTTCTTTTAACATTAAGCACTTTTTCTTCTTATTTTTGCACTCTGCATTGTCACAGTGTCATCAGCAAATCAAATATCTTATATAATTATTTAATTTCAATTTCAGCTTCTCTTACTTCTTTATAACTGTTCAGTTCTTCTCTGTAGCTATTTGCTGTATCAATTAATATAGACACTCTACAGAAAGCAATTGACTTACTTTTTTTTTTATGAGAAAACTATCTTTTCTTTTAAGAACTTCAAATCATTGCTGTTTATAAAGTTATCTTAAACAGATCTTAAAACTGTCTTCTGTATAAATTTAATGTTAACAGTCATTTAAATGTTCTTTTTCTTGCTTTTATATCAGATCACAAGAATAATCTTTAAATTGACTTATCTTTCTTTATCAACATTTTTCAGATTCAAGATCAAAGTGTTCTGTTTTCTAATCTCATTAACTGACAATCATGTCTTGATCTACTGTTGTTGCACTTAATAGCTCTTAGATTAAGTCTTTTCTTTTAATTTGATCTGCTCATTTATCAGAAATGCTGAATAGTCAAAATTGATGAGATTTATCATTTTATTCTTATCAGAAAGACTTTTCTTGTCAAGAAAGACAGTTCAATGAATTAAAAACATGAACAGAGTCTTAATTGAAGTCTTTTTTCTTGTTAAATTAACACTGTCAATGTCTTCAAATTCATTGACATTGATGTTCTTGACATCTCAGAATAAAAAGAATGTGAAGAAATGTCTAAGTGTCATGATATCATTATGCACTCATACTGAACCATAGCTGAACTCCTTACACAATAATTGATAAGCAAAGTACTATATAGACAGTCTTCACATACAAATCTTTTAAGTTTCTTAATTGTTAATCTTTATCAATACAAGACTTTAACATCAAAACTTCATTAAATAACTGTTGTAATGTAGTGTCTCACATTGCTGCATATCTTACTCATCAGCCTCTTATAGATAAGAGACTCATAAATTCACAATTTTAACAACTCTTTCTTTTTAAAGAGTGACAATTCATTACATTGTAATATGCAGACTAGAAGTCAGCAAAATGAGACAGAATCATTCTTTAACTGTATTGAGACTTAACTGATTTCTGAAGAATAAGAATCTGCAGAGATTCAGACTGCTATCTAGACTGTAAAAAAGAAGAATTGACATCTAAATGAATAGATCTGTCTGACTGAAATCAGACAGATCAATGATGAGAAAAGATGATGATTCATAGAAATTAATTATAAACTGTAAGTGTCTAATATGCATAATGAGATTGACAAACTTCTGAGAGATAAAGACTCTTAAGTCTTATCTGAGAGAAAACTGCATACAGAATTTTCTTATACTCTTATTAGCTCTTTAAATTTGATGAAGTGACATGCATCTAAAGTTGTGTATGCACTTTCAACAAAACAGACACAACAGCTGAAGAACTTGTTCACATATAATGAAAAGTTCATTCATAAACATACTGAGTTTATATACAGCACTGTGATGACATTTCATTTAACTTCTAAAAACTTCTTTAATGATTATGATAAAATTCTCTTTGTCATGCAGTTCTTAGCAGAAGAATCTTGAGATACATGATTTCATTACATCAATGAGAACAAACTTCTAAATAACAAACTATGAATATTCTTTTCAGAGTTTCTGCTCAACCTCATTGAGAACTCAGTGAATCATGAGCTTAGCACAATACAGAAATACTTAAAAGTCATACAGAAATCTATTTAATCAGTTTAAGCTTTTGCAACATATCTTAACATGCTGAAAGATCAGCTTCTGAGCTATATAGAGAAACAGAGAATAAGTTATCTCTTTATGAAATTTTAATTAAAGATTTAAGCAGCTTTGATCAACTATTAAGATTCTTTAAAGATAAGAAAAAGCCTAATAGTTCTGACTGCTAGACTAGAGATTAATTAGTGATTCATAGATAATTATACAGTTCAGAATTACATCATTAAAAAAATTTATGAACATCACTTACATTCTTTTATTCAGGCAGCAAAGTCACAGCAGAACAATCATCTCAATTCTGAGACTATGAAATTAAGTCATTATGATAATGTGAATAAACTTCATTTTAAAACTGATGTCAAGAAGAATGACTACTATAACTGTGAGAGGTCAGATCATTTCACAAAGAATTACAGAAGTTTCTTAAAAAATCTTAATCACATTAAGATTAATGCAGTCAAGGCAAAAAAAGACAGAGCCTCATTGACTGCACTTTAGTGACAAAAATTAAATTAAAAATCATAAAGAAATCTAGCATTATGATGAAAGATTAAATCTAAATTAAATTCAGTTAAATTTCTATCAGTGTACTGTTGAACACTGCAGCAGAGATCAATGTAATGTTTTAGCAATATGTTGTCACTCATTAACTGACACAAGTTGATGCAGAACTTCTGAGATCAGAGCTTCTGAAAAAACAACATGTTTACTGTTATAATGCATATTGAGTGAAGCATAAATTCATTAACAGTTAAGAATAAGAACAAACTGAAGAGCAGTTATTTTATATCTTAAATAAGAATGAATCTGAACTCATCTTTAGTCTCTTAGATCTGAAACAGCAACACATTTATATCAATTGTGACTCATATACATAACATTATAAGATAGAACAAATGTCTCTGACTATTGATGAGCTTGAAGTATTTATCAACAACATTTAAAATCAATCTGCTGTTTACACATTGTTGATGATGCCTGAATTAGATTCATCAACAACTGTTATACATGTTGTCAGTAAAACATCAATGCTATCTCAGCAGTATAACAGATACATGAATGTGTTCTCTGAAGAGAATGTTGACAAGTTATCATCTCATTAAGATCATGATCATGTCATAGAGATAGAGAGACATAAATTATTTTATGATTCACTTTACAATCTGTTGAAAACAGAGCTATAAGTGCTTAAAGAATATCTAAACAATGTTTTAACAAAAAGATAAATACAACATTTTGTCAGCTCTGCAGAAGCATCAGTTCTGTTTATTTTAAAAAATGAAGAGAGCTTATATCTATGTGTTGACTACAAAGATCTCAACAAAATTACTGTTAAGAATCATTACTCTTTGCTGCTGATTAGTGAGACACTTAATCATTTAAGTGAAGTCAAGATGTTCATCAAACTAGATCTTAAGAATGCTTATCATTGCATCAGAATTAAGAAAGACAACAAGTAAAAGACTGCATTTTGCACATGCTACAATTATTTTAAGTACACAATCATGTCATTCAGACTAATTAATGCTCTAATAACTTTTTAAGTCTATATTAACTGAGCATTAACTGAGTTAGTCAATGTCTTTTATGTAATATATTTAAATGATATCTTGATCTATTTCAGTTTTCTAGAAGAACATCAGAGTCATGTAAAACAAATTCTGAAGTGACTTTAACAGTTTAAATTGTATACAAACCTAAAGAAGTGCACTTTTCATACTATACAGATTAAATTTCTTAAATTCATTATCTTCACTACTAATGTTTTAATGAATCAATGATGAGTCAAAATCATAAAGAAATGATCAGTATCTAGAAGCTACTGTGAGATACAAATATTTCTAGAGTTTATAAACTTTTATCATTACTTTATACAGAGATATTCTAAGATCATTGCTTCTTTAACTGATCTGTTAAAAGACAGCAAGAATGACAAGAAGATAGATGTCTTTAAGTGATCATAAATGACAGTGTAAGTGTTTCACAAGCTTTACAATGTCTTTATATAGACATCTATTCTGATGCACTTTAACTCAGAGCTAAGAGCTTAAGTCAAAACTAATGTTTTAATAGTTAAGTTAATAAATATCTACTCACAGCTTTAGACAGATGCTCAATGACATTTTGTTGTCTTCTGATCAAGAAAGTTAAACTTAACTGAAACATGCTATGAAATTTATAATCAAGAATTGTTGACAATCATGAAGACATTTAAACACTGACAACACTATCTTGAGAGTAGTCATTACTTTATTAAGGTACTCATGAACCACAATAATCTATGAGAATTTATGAATGTGAAATCATTAAATAGAAGACAAGCACACTGAGTTATGAGACTAGCTACTTATGATTTCATAATCATACATTAATCAGAAAAGACAAATTCTGTTAATGCATTGTTGAGGCATTCTGACTACAAAGTTAAGAAGAATATGAACAGATTGCTGTCAACATTGCAATGAAAGCTGATCACACTACTTTAAGAATTAAAATCAAGCATTACTGCTTTAGTTAATCAGATCAATGCTTAAAGCTTAGATCTGCAAATTACATTGATCATTTTATTAAAAGAATATTAATTAAGTACTCAGGCTGAAGACTATGACTGTTAAGAACAAATTAACAGAAAATTTAGAAAGTCTTTATCTGAGAATGAATCAGAAAACAATGACTATATATCTAATTTATCTATGTATAACATAGCAGAAAAGCTGCTTAACTCTGTTGCTGAAACTACTGATTGTAAACAGTTCATTTCATGTGCATTAATTCAGAAAGTGACTGACAACAAAATGATACATAACAAAAAATAATTACTCTTTCTTAAACTTATTCATCTCTTACAGAACACTGATGTTTTAACAGTAAAGATGTGACAAAACTTGAAATCACAAAATAATTGCAGCTATTAAGACATTGATGACAGTCTGTGAATGTTTAATTTTACTGAACTACTTCATCACAAGAGCAAGATATACATATTATTTGATGAAGCTATTAAGAATGAGCTTATGAAGCTGCACTATGATGATGTTCTAGCAGAACATTATAAAGTAGACAGAATAATCAATCTGTTGTTCAGAAAGTATTACTGAGTCAATATGATGAATGATGTTTAAGAATATGTTGCTTTGTGTGCTGTATGCTTAAGAATTTAAGTATTAAGACACTGCTCATATGACAAATTACAGTTGTTGTCATTATCTACTTAATCATGAAAGAAGATAACAATGAACATAATCACTGACTTGCTGCCTAGCAGATGAGAGACTAATGTTTATGATTTCATACTGATAATTGTGAATTGTCTTATAAAGATGACTCAATATATTTCTGTCACTAAAAAACTCACTGCAATCAAGTTAGCTAACATATATATTGAACAGATCATATGTCACTATGAAGAACTTAAAGATATTGTCTCAAATTAAGAATCAATCTTCATCAATACATATTGATCTGAATTCTGTTATCAACTTTAAATAAAATAAAGACTAAGCATTGTCTTTTATTTATAAACTGATGATTAAATTAAAAGACAGAACTAAACTCTAGAACATTATTTACATTGTTATTGTTGTGAAGAACAAGATGACTAAATATTCTTTCTGTTAATGATAGAGTTTGTGTATGCAAACAGAAAATATACAATGATTAATTAAACATCATTTAAGACATTAATGAGCTATCACTTAAGAATTGCTTAAAACATTGAGAACAATGTCTGTAAAGAGAAGGTGTCAGCAGCAAAAGATTGAGTATAGTAAATAAAGAAAATCTGTATTACAATGATAAAGTGATGACAAGTTACTGTGAAAGTGCAAGTCAAGTACTTTGATAAAAATTATGTTTAAAAAAGCTACAATGTCAGCAATTTAATGCTATTGTTCATTAAGAACTTAAAGCAACACAGATTAAGCAAGAAACTGTTATATAAATTCATTGAGTCTTTTTAAATTGTTAATCTTATTAATAAATAAGCATACTGACTGACTCTGTCTGCTCATTACAGAATTCATAATGTATTTTATGTCTCATATTTAAAGTTTCATAAACATCATCTAAATAATAATTCTTTGTCAGAACTGCCCTTTCCAGATCTCATAAACAATGAGAAAGAATATAAGATTGAAGATATCTTAAGTAAAAGACAAAGAAGAGAACAGTTACAATATGAAGTTAAGTAAGTAAAGTATTTAACAGAATATAATGAGTAACTTTAAGTAAAGAATATAAGAAATGCAGAAGTGTTGCAACAAGAATATGATGCAAGAACAGAGAGAAAGTAAAAGCATAAATAAGATTTAAAAAATTAAAAACTTCTATCAAAAATATTTTATATAGTATCATTTAGAAGAAGCAAAACTAAACATAATCAATACATTAACAAAATGCTATTAAATCACTTCATCATCTTTATATCTGTGTTGCTATCAGAAACAAAAAACAAGAACAGTAACTACTTATTAATGTTGTAATTGCTGTCAAAGTAATTAAGCTGCAGCATTGAGTCATGAGAGCTTTCTGAGATGTTGTTACTTAACTGAAGAGAGAGAAGTTCATACTTGAAGTGAAGTAAGCAACATGATGATGACAGTAAAGTGTAAGAAAATTAAGAGAACAAATTATAAAGTAAAAGATATTTAACATAAATGTCTGCACTGCAGTGACTGTCTACTGCTTTTAAATCATGAGCAGCAACAGATTGCAGATCTTTACAGACTTGTGATGACTGCTGTGATGTTCAGCAACATAAATAATGTAGATGATGACATGCTTAATGAATGATGTCTGTATATGATCAAGATAATGCTGAAGCTGAGATCAGCAAACATTATTGACTGTTATAATGACAACATAATTAATAAGTGCATATAAGTTGTTAATTTGACAGTTAAAGAATGCAGAGACCTATTATGTCATAATATCACTATGTGCTCATACTGAACCATAGCTGAACTCCTTATGCAATGATTGATAAGCAAAGTACTATATAGACAGCCTTTACATACAAATTTTTTGAGTTTCTTAGTTGTTAATCTTTATCAATACAAGACTCTAACATCAAAACTTCATTGAATAGCTGTTGTAACATAGTGTCTCACATTGTCACATATTTTACTCATCAGCCTCTTATAGATAAGAGACTTATGAATTCACAATTTTAACAACTCTTTCTTTTTAAAGAATGATGATTCATTACATTGCAATATGCAGACTAAAAGTCAGCAAAATGAGACAGAGTCATTCTCTAACTGTATTGAGGCTTAACTGATCTCTGAAGAATGAGAATCTGCAGAGATTCAGGCTGCTATTTAAACTGCAGAGAAGAAGAATTAACATCTAGATAAACAGATCTGTCTGACTGAAATCAGACAGATCAATGATGAGAAAAGATGATGATTCATAAAAATCAATCATGAACTGCAAGCATTTAACATGCATAATGAGATTGACAAACTTCTGAGAGATAAAGATTCTCAAGTCTTATTTAAGAAAGAATTACATACAGAATTTTCTTATACTTTCATCAGCTCTTTAAGTTTGACAAAGTGACATGCATCTAAAGTCATGTATGCACTTTCAGCAAAACAGATGCAACAGCTGAAGAACTTGTTCACATATAATGAGAAATTCATTCATGAACATACTGAATTTATATACAGTGCTGTGACAGCATTTCACTTGATCTCTGAAAACTTCTTTGATGATTACAATAAAATTCTCTTTGTCATGCAGTTCTTAGCAGAAGAATCTTGAGATGCATGATTTCATCACATCAATGAGAATGAACTTCTAAATGACAAATTATGAATATCATTTTCAGAGTTTCTGCTCAATCTTGTCAAGAACTCAGTGAACTGTGAGCTTAGCACAGTACAGAAATACTTGAAAGTCATGCAGAAATCTACTTAATCAGTTTAAGCTTTTGCAACATATCTTAACATGCTGAAAGATCAGCTCTTAAGCTACACAGAGAAACAGAGAATAAGTTATCTCTTTATGAAACTTTGACTGAAGATTTGAGTGACTTTAATCAACTATTAAGATTTCTCAAAGACAAGAAAAAGCCTAATAGCTCTGGTCACTAAACTAGAGATTAATCAGCAATCTGCAGGCAATTGCATGATTTGAAGTCACATCATTAAGAAAATCTATGAGCATTGCTCACACCCTTTCATTCAGGCAGCAAAGTCACAGCAGAACAATTGTCTCAATTCTGAGACTACAAAATCAAGTCATCATGATAATGCAGGCAAATCTTATTTTGAGACTGATGTAAAGAAGAATGACTGCTATAACTGTGAAAGGTCAGATCATTTCACAAAGAACTGCAGAAGTCTCTTGAAAAATCTTAATTACATTAAGATTAATGTAGTCAAGACAAAAAAAGACAGAGCCTTGTTGACTGTGCTTTAGCAATGAAAATTAGGTTAGAGATCATAAAGAAATCTAGCATTATGATGAAAGATTAAGTCTGAATTGAATCTGATTGAATTTCTATCAGTGTACTGTTAAATACTGCAGCAAAGATCAATGTAATGTCTTAGTGATATGCTGTTACTCATTAACTGACATGAGTTGATGTAAAACTTCTGAAATCAAAGCTTCTGAGAGGACAACATGTCTACTGCTATGACACATATTGAGTGAAGCATAGACTCATCAACAGTTAAGAATAAGAACAAACTGAAGAGCAGTTATTTTATGTCTTAAATAAAGATGAATCTGAACTCATCTTTAACCTCTCAGATCTGAAACAGCAATGCATTCATATTAATTGTGACTCATATACATGACACTATAAAATAGAACAAATGTCTCTGACTATTAATGAGTTTGAAGTGTTTATCAACAACATTCAAAATCAATCTGCTGTTTATGCATTGTTGATGATGCCTAAATCAGATTCATCAATAACTGCTGTACATGTTGTTGATGAAACATCAATACTATCTCAGCAGTATAACAGATATGTGAATGTGTTCTCTGAAGAGAATGTTGACAAGTTATCATCTCATCAAGATCATGATCATGTCATAGAGACAGAGAAGCATGAATTACTTTATGATTCACTCTACAATCTGTTGAAAACAGAGCTACAAGTGCTTAAAGAATATCTAGATAACATCTTAGCAAAGAGATAAATACAACATTCTGTCAGCTCTGCAGAAGCATCAGTTCTGTTTGTTTCAAAAAATGAAGAAAGCTTATGTCTATGTGTTGACTACAGAGATCTCAACAAAATTATTATTAAGAATTGTCATCTTCTGCTGCTGATTAGTGAGACACTTAATTGTTTAAGTGAAGTCAAGATGTTCATCAAACTAGATCTTAAGGATGCTTATCATTGCATCAGAATCAAGAAAGATAATGAGTGAAAGACTGTGTTTTGCACACACTATAATCATTTTAAGTACATGATCATGTCATTTAAACTGATTAATGCCTCAGCAACTTTTCAAGTCTATATTAACTGAGCATTGACTGAGCTAGTCAATGTCTTTTGTGTAATATATCTAAATGATATCTTAATCTATTTCAGTTTCCTAGAAGAACATCAGAGTTATGTGAAACAAATTCTGAAGTAACTTTGATAGTTTAAACTGTATGCAAATCTAAAGAAGTGCACTTTTCATACTATATAGATGAAATTTCTTAAATTCATCATCTTCACTACTGATGTTTCAATGAATCAATGATGAGTCAAAATCATAAAGAAATGACTGATATCTAGAAGCTACTGTGAGATACAAATATTTCTAGAGTTTGCAAACTTTTATCATCACTTTATACAGAGATATTCTAAGATCACTGCTTCTTTAATTAGTCTGTTAAAAGACAGCAAGAACAGCAAGAAGATAGATGTCTTTAAGTGATCACAAATGACAGTGTAAGCATTTTGCAAGCTTTACAACATCTTTACACAGATATTTATTCTGATGCACTTTAATTCAGAGTTAAGAGCTTAAGTTGAAACTGATGCCTTAATAGTTAAGCTGATGAGTATTTACTCACAGCTTCAGATGAATGCTTAATGACACTCTGTTATCTTCTAATTAAGAAAGTTAAACTCAGCTGAAACACACTATGAAATTCATGATCAAGAATTGTTGACAATTGTGAAGGCATTTAAACACTGGTGACACTACCTTGAGAGTAGTTGTTATCTCATTAAGGTACTCATGAACCACAATAATCTATGAGGATTTATGAACATGAAATCATTAAATAGAAGACAAGCACACTGAGTCATGAAGTTAGCTGCTTATGATTTTATAATCTTACATTGATCAGAAAAGACAAATCTCACTAATGTGCTGTTAAGGTGTCCTGACTACAAAGTTGAGAAGAACATAAACAGATTGCTGTCAACATTGCAATGAAAGCTAATCACACTATTTTAAGAATTAAAACTAAGCATTATTGCTCTAGTTAGTCAGATCAATGCTTGAAGCTTAGATCTGCAAACTACACTGATTGTTTTATTAAAAGAATATTGATTAAGCACTCAGGCTGAAGGCCATGACTGTTAAGAACAAGTCAATAGAAGATTTAGAAAGTCTTTATTTAGAAATAAATTGAAGAATGATGACTATATGTCTAGTTCATCTATGTGCAACATAGCAGAAGAGCTGCTTAACTTTGTTGCTGAAACTACTGGTTGCAAACAGTTTGTTTCATGTGTGTTGATTCAGAAAATGACTGACAGCAAAATGATACATAATGAGAAGTAATCATTCTTTCTTGAACTTGTTCATCTCTTGCAGAACACTGATGTTCTAACAGTAAAGATGTGATAAGACTTGAAATTACAGAGTAACTGCAGCTGTTAAGACATCAGTGACAGTCTGTGAATGTTTGATTTCACTGAATTACTTTGTCACAAGAACAAGATATACATATTATCTGACAAAGCTGTCAAGAATGAGCTCATGAAGCTGCATCATGATGATGTTTTAGCAGAACATTATGAAGTAGACAGAATGATTAATTTGTTGTTCAGAAAGTATTACTGAGTCAACATGATGAATGATGTTTGAGAATATGTTGCTTTGTGTGCTGTATGCCTAAGAATTCAAGTATCAAGACACTGTCTATATGATAAATTACAGTTGTTGTCACTATCTATTCAATCATGAAAGAAAATAACAATGAACATGATCACTGACTTGCTGCCTAGCAGATGAGGAGCTAATGTTTATGACTTCATACTGATAATTGTGAATCATCTCACAAAGATGACTCAATATATTTCTGTCACTAAAAAACTCACTGTGATCAAGTTAGCTGACATATATATTGAACAGATCATATGTTGCTATGAAGAACTCAGAAGTATTGTCTCAGACTGAGAATCAATCTTTATTAGTGCATATTGATTTGAATTCTGTTATCAACTTTAAATGAAGTAAAGACTAAGCACTGTCTTTTATCTGCAAACTGATGATTAAATCAAAAGGCAGAACTAAATTCTAGAATATTATCTGCATTGTTACTGTTGTGAAGAACAAGATGACTGAGTGTTCTTTCTGTTAATGATAGAGTTTGTGTATGCAAACAGAAAACATGTAATGATTACTTAAACACTGTTTAAGACATTAATGAGCTATCATTTAAGAATTATTCAAAACATTGAGAACAACATCTGTGAAGAGAAGGTGTCAGCAGTGAAAGACTGAGTGCAGCAAATGAAGAAAATCTGTGTTACAATGATAAAGTGATGACAAGTCACTGTGAAAGTGCAAGTTAAGTATTTTGACAAAAATCATGTTCAAAAAAGCTACAATGTTGATGATCTGATGCTATTGTTCATCAAGAACTTAAAGCAACACAGATTAAGCAAGAAACTGTTGCATAAATTCATTGAGTCTTTTCAAATTGTTAATCTTGTTAATAAACAAGCATACTGACTGGTTCTGCCTGCTCATTACAGAATTTATAATGTATTTTATGTCTCATATCTAAAGTCTCATAAATGCTGTCTGAACAATAATTCTTTGCCAGAACTGCTCTTTCTGAACCTTATAAATGACAAGAAAGAATACAAGATTGAAGATATCTTAAGCAAGAAATGAAAAAGAGAACAGTTACAATATGAAGTTAAGTGAATAGAATATCTGACAGAATACAATGAGTGACTTTAAGTAGAGAACATAAGAAGTGCAGAAATGTTGCAACAAGAATATGATGCAAGAGCAGAGAAAAAGCAGAAGCATAAATGAGGTTTAAGAGATTAAAAACTTCTATTAAAAATATTCTACATAGTATTATCTAGAAGAAGTGAAGCCAAACATAATCAACACATCAGCAAAATGCTATTAAATCACTCTGTCATTTTTACATCTATGTCACTATTAGAAGTGAAAGATGAGAACAGTGACTGCTTATTGATGTTGTAATTGCTGTTGAAGTGACTGAGTCACAGCATTAAGTCACAAGAGCTTTTCAAGATGTTGTCACTCAACTGAAGAAAGAGAAGCTTACACTTGAAGTAGAGTAAGCAACATGATGATGACAGCAAAGTGCAAGAAAATTAAGAGAATAAATCATAAAGTGAAAAATGTTCAACATAAATGTCTGCATCACAGTGACTGCCTGCTGCTCTTGAATCATAAGCAGCAAGAGATTATGAATCTCTGTAGGCTTGCAATGATTACTGTGATGCTCAGCAACACAAATAATGTAGATGATGACATGCTTAATGAATGACATCTACATACAATTAAGGTAATGCTGAAGCTGAGGCTGATGAACATCATTGACTGCCATAGTGACAATATGATTGGCAAGTATATGCAAGTTATTAACTCAGCAGTTAAAGAACACAGAGATCTGTTATCATTAATGCATTACAAGATGACAAGAAACTTTCTGTCAAACTGAATTACACAGCTTTCAGAGTATCTTGCAATAGTTACAATTCTGATTCTCAACAATGTTGCATTGACTGATGTTGTTGCTGATATGTTTTGAACAGCAGAGACAACAGAAAGGATTTAACTTGTTGTTGACATAATGACTATGATGTGACATTGAGATGATGTCAGTGTGAGTGAACAAGAAAGTAAAGAAATTGCTGAGAGTATAATGTTGTGAAGCAGCAACATTCTTGAGAGCTGAGGCAAAAATGAAATTGAGGTGCAATGTGCATGATGATGCTATCACAGAAGAGAAATGTGATGTGTAACACAGAGTAGAGAGATGTTCACTGATTATAGTCTTAGGCTCAGTGCTCTTCTGAATGACAGATTTCTGACAGATTGATTATACTGTGAAAATGATGTTCTGTGATATCAGTGATGCAGCAACAGCCATTAAGTGAGCATTTTCAATCAGATCTGTCAACAATGACTTATCTGCAACTTGAGAAAGTGAAAGCAGGGTGCAAAAAGGTGGCATTTTGTTGTTAGAAAGATTGAGTAAATATAATCATATCTGTGTGCAGTGATGAGATTTCTGTTGCTGAAACTTCTGTATGACAATGCTATTCAGAGTGTGCACCTCATTGTTGTTGTGCAGACATTTTGTTGATAAGTTCATCTTAAGACACTCATGTTTCTTGTGCATAATATTTATCTTTGTCTTGTCTCATTTCTGAGTTTCATTTCAGTGAAGCAAGTGTGTCAACAATGTTACTTATAATGCTCATTGTGTTCTTCACTGACTTAGCTCTTACAGACTTAGCCTTCAGAATCAGTTCTAATAAGTTTGTTAACTCATCAGCATTCAAGACTGTGTTGATAAACAGTGTCTGATGATGAGAGTGACAGAAATCTGAAGATTTATTGTTGTGTTTCTTTATACTTGTATGAATGCATTTCTTAGACTGCAACATTATTAGAATACATTGATGTCTTGAATGCTATATGTACAGAAATTGCTGATAATTCTGCTGAATTCTTAATGAGAGACATAACAGAAAAAACATTTCTTTTATTCTTCTTGATGATCATGATGTCACTGTTGTTGCACTGTTGCTATCATGCTGTTTACAAGATGTTATGAGAGAGAAGTGCTGATCAGAGATATGGAGTTGCTATGACTTCAATATATCAAGATATTGAAGAAGAAATGAGTGCAAGTTGTGTATGAGAAAGAGTTTCTTATATGTTGCAATCAAACAAAGAGATCATCAATCTAACTGATTTGAAAACAAAGAAAAGTTGATCTCACTTATGTTTTGCATGTTATTCATCAACAAACAAAGCTGAATCATCATCTATTTAAATGCAGCAAACTTGAAGTATTGTGCAAGATCATCAGTCTAGCTAAGATAGATAACAAGCAAAATACATAAGAAGTTAAGCAAATCATCACTTACATCTTGCTGGCCTGATTTCATGCAATCACAACATATCTATAACATCAGCAATACATCAATGTGCTGAAGAATCAGTGCATAAAAGAAGAAACAATTGTCATGATATTACTATGTGCTCATACTGAATCATAGCTGAATCTCTTACACAATGATTGATAAGCAAAATACTATATAGACAGTCTTTGCATACAAATCTTTTGAGTTCTTTAGTTGTTAGTCTTTATCAATACAAGACTTTAACATTGAAACTTCATTGAATAGCTGTTGTAATGTAGTGTCTCACATTGCTGCATACCTTACTCATCAGCCTCTTATAGATAAGAGACTTGTGAGTTCACATATTATCATTAATGCATCACAAGATAACAAGAAACTTTCTGTCAAATTGAGTTACATAACTTTCAGAGTGTCTTGCAATAGTTACAATTCTGATTCTCAACAATGTTGCACTGACTGATGTTGTTGCTGATATGTTTTGAATAGTGAAGACAACAGAGAGAATTCAACTTGTTGCTGATGTAATGACTACAATGTGACATTGAGACAGTGTCAGTGTGAATAAACAAGAAAATAGAGAAATTGCTGAGAGTATGATGTCATAAAGTGACAACACTTCTGAGAGCTGAGATAAAAATGAAATTGAGATGCAATGTGTGTAATGACACTATCACAGAAGAGAAATGTAATGTGCAATGTAGAGTAGAGAGATGTTCATTAGTTATGATCTTGAGCTCAGCACTTTTCTGAACAGTAAGTTTCTGACAAATTAATTATACTGTGAGAATGATGTTCTGTGATATCAGCAGTGCAGCAATGATCATTAAGTGAGCATTTTCAATCAGATTTGTCAATAATGACTTATCTGTGGCTTGAGAAAGTGAGAATGAGGTGTGAAAAGACAGCATTTTATCATTAAAAAAAATTGAATAAATATAACTGTGTCTACATGCAGTAACAGAATCCCTGTTGCTGTCTTTTCTGTGCAACAATGCTATTCAGAGCATGCATCTCATCATTATTATGCAGATATTTTGTTAACAGATTTATCTTAAGACACTTATATTTCTTGTACACAGTATTCATTTTTGTCTTATCTCATTTCTGAGTTCTGTTTCAGCAGAGCAAATATGTTAATAATGTTACTTACAATGCTCATTATATTCTTCATTAATTTAGTTCTTGCAGACTTAATTTTCAGAATTGACTCTGATAAGTTTGTCAACTCATCAGTATTTAAGACTGTATTGATGAATGATGTTTAATGATGAAAGCAATAAAAATCTGAAGATTTATTGTTGTGTTTCTTTGTACTTATATGAGTGCATTTCTTAGACTGCAACATTATTAGAATGTATTGATGTCTTGAATGCTATATGTATAAAAACTGCTGATAATTTCACTGAATTCTTAATGAAAAATACAGTAAGAAAAACATCTCTTTTATTCTTCTTGATGATTATAATGTCACTGTTGTTGTGCTGTCACTATTGTGCTGTTTACAAGATGTTATGAGAGAGAAGCACTGATCAGAGATATGAAGTTGCTATGACTTTGATATATTAAGATGTTGAAGAAAGAATAAGTGCAAATTATGTATGAGAAAGAGTTTCTTATATGTTGCAATTAAACAAAGAGATCATTGATCTAATTAATTCAGAAATAAAGAAAAGTTAATTTTACTTATATTTTGTGTATTATTCATCATCAAACAAAGCTGAATCATCACCTATTCAAATGCAGCAAACTTAAAGTATTGTATAAGATCATCAGTCTAGCTAAGATAGACAACAAGCAAAATACATAAGAAGTTAAGTAAATTATTGCTTACATTTTGCTGATCTGATTTCACACAATCACAACATATCTATAATGTCAGTGATATGTCAATGTGCTGAAGAATCAGCACATAGAAGAAAAGACAATTGTTATGATATCATTATGCACTCATACTGAATCATAGCTGAATTTCTCACACAATGATTGATAAGCAAAGTACTATATAAACAGTCTTCACATACAAATCTTTTAAGTTCCTTAGTTGTTAGTCTTTATCAATACAAGACCCTAACATTGAAACTTCATTGAATAGCTGTCATAATGTAGTGTCTCACATTGCTGCATACCCTACTCATCAGCCTCTTATAGATAAGAGGCTCGTGGGTTCACACTAAGATCTTTTAGATGCAGTTTTGATGAAGATTTTGTCTTAATATTCTTTCTTTTACTCTTCAGCATTGAGACTGTCATTATAGGGCTTTGAAGGTGTTAATTGATCTTGTGGGTGTGTGATTTTGTGGGTGAATACAGGGGTGGCAGGTTTTACTAGAAAAACAGGTGTGTTTTTTGCTTATGGTGTGGATGGCCCAGAATTTCCACCGGCACTGTAGCTCGAGGCGAAGTGAAACCACATTTGAGGCTCCCCATAATCAGGAGGAGAAGTACCTTCCTGACAACAGGATCCCAAACGCGAGGTAGGACTACGAGGAGAGTTTTATTCTGTCGAAGGAGTGTCTCTTTCAGTCTGAAGAGAACTCAAGTGAGGGGTAAACCGCCACACCGCTGCCCTTAAAGCTATATAGATAGAAACCGCGCTCAGACCCCAGAATACACAGCGGTGACATATCTCCCGCATTCAATCCTCTGCTCCATACTGACATTCCAGCCATTCACCCTGACGTTATGTCTCGGTGTGATCTGAAAACGATGCTCTTCCTTCCTCCCTTTTTCTTTGTCCGCCGAGACGTTCATGGGTGCTATATACGTCGGGTTCGACAAATTGCTCCTCTTCCCGGTCCCTAGTTGGTAGAACTCGTTGCCACCCCACCACAGGACATCGGCACCCCAGTTTGTGTCGCTTTCGGAGCTGCTTTCGGATGCACCTACGTGTGTGACGTTGTCCATCACCGCTGCTGCGTGTGTCGACCCGACACAGAGATGTGCTAGTCGAATAGGTATGGCTTTGTGGGCCTTTTCGTCCCATTCGAATAGGCCACTGAGGGCTTTGATCTTGATCGGCGTGCCTTGGACGTGTGTCCATCGACCGTTGCCAAGGCCGCCCCATGTGCCTTGACCACAGCTCCATGTATCTGCAGTGACGCGGCCGAGGCCTTGTGAGGCAGCGGTGTTTTCGTTTCTACCTGCAATGCGAGTAGCGTCGATGGTGAAGAAGCTGTTTATAGCGCCGGCGGCAATGTTGGTAACCTTCGGCTGTTGATTGGTACCCTTGTATAGCTTCTGCGTCGGGAGGAGAGAAGGGGCATTGATGTTAGGGGATTCAGCACTGTAATCGAAGCCTAATTGGCCCACAGAATTGTCACCGAAAGCGAAAACTCGACCTTCCTTATCAAGAGACAAAGAGTGGAAATCCCCCGCTACGACTTTCGAGATGTCGAAACCGCGGAGAGTGATAATTTCGTGGCATACATCGTAAGGGCCCTCGGGACGTGTTGTCCAGGTAAGTCCTGGTATGCCCAACTGACCTCGGGAAGGGAAGGCTTCGCTGCTTGCGGCGGCGGAGAAAACGCGACCGCTAGACGTGAGGAGAAGAACGTGTTCCAGACCGCTGCTGATCGATGTCACTTTTTCTCCCCAAGCGAGATTCTTGGGCTGTATTATCCTATAGTTTACAGAAGACCGGGAACTCCAAAATGGAATCCAGCTGCTCTCCTGTGGTTTGGGACCTGAGGTTTGATCGACCTGTGAGACTGGTAACGAATAGACTTTGCCGCTCTTTGAAAGGCCCAGCACACGATCTTGTGATATCCCGACCGAGACTAGGTCTTTCCCTCTAAGGGTCACCGAAGGCTGAGGGTTGTTTTTCGAATAGCTTGTGCCCCATTGTAGTAGATCTCCATTCTCCGTAATCGCTGCCCCAAAACCTCTGTCTAACTTGATATCCCTTAGAAGCAAACCGTCAAAATACGGTATCCGTCGCGGGGTCTTGATGTAGCTCTCGTCGGAGTCTGGTGCCGCAACCTTTCCACTGTTTGATCCCCAGGCATAGACCCCTGGATTCTCCCAGCTTTCCTTTACTTGCAGATGCTGTGAGCTAATTAGATCACGGTTGCCCTCCTTTGACAGCCCCTTTCTCCTCTTTGACTGCTCTAGTTCTAATTCAATTGGTGCCGGGGCTTCAGCGTGGGCTTCCCTAAAGCCTATTTGTTGTGATCCATAGAGACACAGCGCGCCTAGGCCAACAGCGAGGATTGCTCCTGTAGGTGGGACCCCCGGATTTCGCCTGACAGAGTTGCCTGGCCTCGATGTTTGGTAGCCTAGGGTACGACACTGCTGCCATGCTTGGCGGTCACCACGAAACTTCGTTGATATCTTGCATAGCTCCTGAAACGCCCTGGGTCCATGCTTCGAGCAGAGCATTTCAGCGGTAAGAAATCAGGCCCAACGGTAGCAAGTAACTCCCACGCCCTACTAAAATGGATACCGTGCTTCTTAACCTGTCATCAGTGCTTACTGTATTCGGAGTTGCCCACAATTCTTTTCGAGGTGCGCTGGGTTACCGAGTGTGTTACCAGTCATAGACGTCACCACCCTACACTAGCCTTACCAGAACCCAAGTACAGTAGCTAGTAGCGCGAAGACATCAACGCTGGGTTGACGGCAAAGCTGACTCGCCATGTATGATGATGCTTCATATTATGCTTTAATTCCCAGTACACAATCGCAGAAAGACCAATCGCAAGGGTCGAAGCACAAGAGGAGGGTTTCGTTGCTGAAGCAGCCCAGCGTAAGACCCAGCTAATGAATATGACTTCAAATACATGTTGATGTCATACTCAGGAGAATGTTCAGGCTGACGCCAATCCAACAGATGGCATCGCAAGTATTATGGAAGAAACTGAGCGGAATAGAGACCCACCGCAGGCCACCTTGACCCGACGAGCGCAATCGTACAGTGACTTCTATGATGCGATGTCAGCGCAACTTGACAGAGAAATAGGAACCAGTAGGGAGAAGAATGACAATGGTAATCACATTAAGAGTGAGCTGGACTTTGGGACCTGGTATCACAATCTCGAAGATGACTTGCTTAGCGCAAGCCATGAAGAATACCAGTAAGCCCTTTGGCTCCTTCTGGGCTTGATGTGAGGCAGTCACTTGGGCATTGCTGACTATGTTCTACCCATGGCAGAGAGTATTATGATCAGCTGGACCTCTCACAATCGCACCTCGACTCGTTGCTCACAAACACTACTTCGACGCTCGACCTCCTTTCGATGCTCTCTGCATCCTTTAAAGCTGTCGAGATACAAACCACCGCTTTTAGAAAGCAGTGTGAAGGGCTGCTACAAGAACAGGAACGTCTAACGAAGTTGGCGGACGGAATTGGAGAGAACCTGCAGTACTACAATTATCTCGAACCCTTCACGAGAAGGCTCAACGCGCCAGGAGCGGGGAACTCTGTGGGCAGCCAGGGCTTTTCGAAGATGCTGTCACAGTTGGATGAATGTTTGGAATACATGCAAGCTCACGTGTGTACGACCTTGGTGTGATACGAACCATAGCTGACCCTGCCAGACCTCGCAACGAGAATCACAAACCTACCGTTCTCGCTACCGGCTGTTGTTGACACGAGCACTTACACTCGTCCGGGTGCGGTTTGTCGGCTCACTGCGTGACATTGCAGCAGACGTATCAAAACGCATCGCCGACAAGCAGCTCAACGACACTACAATGTCTGCATTGCTATACGCGAAGTTCCGTGTTGGCGCCACCGAACTCAAAGACATAGGTCAAGAGATCCGAAAACGGGCAGTCCCACCGCCTGGAGCAGAACCGGGTGCGGAGGGCGAATATCAGAGTCTGATGAACGAGCTGTACACGAGCTACTCCGCGACTCGCGGGAAATTGGTCATCCCACTTGTGCGGAAGAAGCTCGGTGAAATCGCCATGGCGCCGAGCACATCCAAGAATCTTGTAGCCTTCGCACGAAACAGCATAAGCTACATCCGCGGCGTTTGTTCGGACGAGTTTGAGTTATGGGGCGAATGGTTCGAGGATCAGACTGGCTTGTATGAATTCTTGGAATCGGTGTGCGAACCACTCTACGACCATCTGCGGCCCCGCATCATCCACGAGACCCAGCTGTTGAGGTTATGTGAAATATGCACTCTCTTACAGACGAGGTATATGGGTGACCAAGACGAAGAAGCTGAGCCCCTGGACATACATCAGCTCGATTTCTCGGCGCTGATCCATCCAGCGCTGGAGGATGCTCAAACGAGACTAGTCTTCAAAACGCAGGCTATCCTACGAGACGAGATTGAGAATTACCGCCCGAAACCCGAAGACCTAGATTATCCGACTCGTAACAACCAGGTCTCACTGTCAGGAACCAAGTCCAACAACTCTAGCAACACCCAAAGAAAAGGCTCCATCGCCGAGCCCATGACCCCTATGCCAAAAACACCCATGGTCGTCGAAGAGGAGCTCGACTCCCCCACCGACGCCGACCGTCACTGGGGATTCGACACCGAAGCCGTCTTCGAAGGCTACTACCCGACCCTACGAAAAGCCATCTGGCTCCTAACCCGCATCTACCGACTCGTCAATGTAAGCCCCCACAGCTCCCCCTCACCACCCTAACCCCACCACCACCACCAAAAAAAAAAAACTAACAACCCCCTCCTCCCCCCCCCACAGCCCCCCATCTTCGACGACCTCGCCCACCAAATCGTCCACGCAACGACCCATTCCCTCCACCAAGCCGCCACCCTCCTCGCGACCAAATCCACCCCGGCCGACGCCCACCTCTTCACAATCACCCACCTCCTCACCCTCAAACACCACCTCCAAAGCTTCGACATCGACCTCCTCCCCCCCGCCCCCGATGTCTCCCTCGACTTCTCCGGCATGACCTCCACCCTCGCCGCCCTCCGCGCCCGCGGTCCCCGCTCCCTCTGGCCCAACTTCGGCCCCGCCCTCTTCCCCCGCGTCGTCACGTCCCTCCCCGACGGCGCCCAGGCCGACCTTGACGCCCGGCTGCGCGCCGCTATCAATGACTTCACTGCCTACTTCGCCGCCCGCATGACGGCCCCGATCGCTGAGGCGGCGGTTGCGAAGCGCGGGTTTGATGCTGATGCCGCGGTCGTGGCTGCGCGTGAGGTGGTGGAGCGCGAGGTGGGGGTTTTGAGGGGGAAGTTAGAGGCGTATTTGGATGATGGGCGCGTTAGGGAGACGCTTGTGGGCGCGGTGAGGGAGAGGGTGGTGGGTGAGTATGAGCGGTTTTGGCGGGGGTATGTGAAGGGAAGGAGTGGGGGGAAGGGTAGTGTGAGGGGGAAGGGGAAGGGTAGGGAGGATGAGGTGTGGGATTTGGATACGTTTGCGGAGTGGAGTGCGGGTGTGTTTGGTGTTGGTGGTCGTGGAGAGGGGGTGATGGAGGCTGGTGGGTTTGAGGATGAGGACGAGGGTTCCGCTTAGGAGGGACGGATGTGCGTGCTGAGGCGGATGCTGGTGGCCGATCGGGCGCGGAGTCACGAGGCTTTGTAGAGAGGATGAGCGATTTATTCGTTTAGTTCTGATGGGGCGGGCGGAGTATACCTGTCGTAACGTTCCTGACGACTCCCTCACGCTACGACTTGGAATAGACCTGAGGCAAAGATATCTGATGGTCTATGTCTCCTCGATCGGGTTATCTCATTGACATCTGCCATATAGATTCCGTCCTTACCTTCCAGACGCCCTAATACCTAGTACCAAAGTTCCCAAAATATCCATCCGTCCCTAATCATAGATCTCGAATCAGAGAATAACCAGTCTCAAAAGCGAAGTCGGTACATTCATAACATAGCCACGAGGAATCGCACAACGGATATCATCGCCCATTAGCCCCCCCCCACAACCCCCGACTCGTCTCCGCGACCCTCCTTTCCTGCTCGCGAATCTGCTCCTCCGACTGGCCCCTCGCATTCCCCCGACTATCGATCTCCATCCTATCACCGCCATCCCTCTGATCAGCCCCACCCCCACCCTCGCCCCCCCTCTCCTTAACGCTCACCGCCGCGGCCGCCATCATCGCGCCACCTCCCTCGCGCAGCTTATTAATGGCACGGATAGTGTCAATGGCAGCATGCAGGGTGCGGCGGGCATTGAAGTTCTTCTTGACGACGGGCAAGAGATCGGCGCCGGTGAGGGAGCCGTCGGGGCCGCCGCCGGGCCCCCGGGGTGCGTCTTCGCTGACGAAGGGGTGGCTGAGGGCCTCGTGGGCGGTCATGCGGGCGCGCGGGTCGATGGTCAGGCAGCGGCGGATGAAGTCGCGCGCGGAGAGGGAGACGCCGCGCCAGTATTCGAGGGGCGTGAAGGAGTAGTCGGCGACGAGGATGGCTTGCATTTCTTCCAGGTTCGAGTCCCGGTCGAAGGGCGTGTAGCCGCAGAGGAGGAAGTAGGTTATTACGCCGATGGCCCAGACGTCGCTGTGGGACACGGTGGTGGTTAGTTGGGAGTGGGTGTGGGAGGTCGGGATGATAGGGGGTTGGTGGGGGGTGGTAAGGGGGGATTGCGTACACGGGTTTACCGTGGCCGGTCTTTTTGAAGATTTCCGGTGCCATGTAACCTGGTGTGCCGCAGGTTGTGGTCAGGACATGGAATTGCTCCTCGTCCATGATTCGAGAAAGGCCAAAGTCAGCTATCAGGAGGTCTGCGTTGTCTTCTGGAGTGCGGAAGAGGAGGTTTTCGGGTTTGAGGTCGCGGTGGACGATGCCGTGGTCGTGAAGGTAGGCTACAGCAGAAAGGGTGGCCCGAATGAGGTCGGCAGCGTCGGATTCATAGTAACTGCCTTTTCGACAGATTCGATCGAATAGCTCACCACCTAGGGCGAGGTCCGTAACCAGGTATACTGAGGGAAAAGGTGAACGGATCAGTCTATGAGCTATGGATGGCGTTGATGTTCTCCAGACATACAATTGTTCATTGTTTCGAAGTAGTCCACAAGCGTTAGGATGTTCTGATGGCCCATTGAGACTCTTTTCAGCACTGCGATCTCGTTTCGAACCTGAACCATTGACAATCAGCCCTTCCATCCCCAGAGCCCTCCGCATGACCCTCGACATAGCTCACCATATGCTCCCTCCCCGCCATCAATCGTTTGTTGATAACCTTCGCGGCATAGTAGCGTCCCGTGTCTATATGCACACACTCCTTAACCACAGAGTACGACCCTGCGCCCAACGTCTTTCCCGTCTTGTACCGACACGGCTGTACTTGGGCTTTCGCCGGCTGACCGTTCGGTACTTGTGCCGACATTGTGTTATAATGAAAGGAACGGCGCACTGTTCGTGCCGAAGATGACCGTCGACTCAGGTTTGGAATGTCAGGTCGAGAGAGCGATATGATACTGTAGGTAGAAAACAGCGGTCTAGCAGGAGCTGGCTTCCGGCCTAATTGTTGGATTAACTGCAGCCTGCTGTTCAGTCGGTCCACATAGCGTCGTCAATGCGGCTATGGCGGAGAGTATGTGACCTTGTAACAGCCATACGTCGGGGGAAGACTTAGAGCTCGGCAATGGCCTACAATCGTCCTTCGCGATATCGTATGATTTGATAGTCCGGAACCTTTGATAGTGCGTTGGTGGGGTTAACGGTTGCTTAGTCAGCAAGGCATCGATATCGTTTGGTGATAAGCATCGTCCGAGGCTATGGAAGCTCGAATCGTTCAGATGCAGGATGATGGCGTATGAACCACTGTATAAGGTAAATAAATGGGGTACTTTAGTGTGAAGGTCATTTGTATGCAATGTCACTCATACGGCCAGTCTCTCAGGTGAGCCCGTCGATACTAAGAACATGTACTGGAATACAAACTTAGACCGGGGAAGGCTTTCCATGAGGGCCGAGCGACTATTTGGATATCTCTATAATCCCGTGTCAATCAATTATAAACCCAGTAAGCAGGCTACTGGTCGCAACCAACCGACTAAAACCAGAGGCCTCACCCGCTACAGGCAGCCTTTATATAGCACCCATTCTCGTCGTCCAATCCCTCCAGCTCTTCCACTCTCTGTAACTCAACGTAGCCTTCTTGCCTTGATATCGCACACATCTCAAATCTCCCACCTTCCTCCACTCGCTACTCCTGCCCGACCAGCCTGCCTTCCTCATGAGACTGACGATCGTCTCCTCTTTCGTCCAGCCTTGATCGACGGCTACGTCAGGCAGGTATGTGGCGCCGTAACGTCTCGAGTGGTAGGTGAACGAGATCCGGAGACCGTGCTTGCCAAGCGTCCAGTCTAAAGGCGACGAGCACGGTTCGAAATCTGTCAGGAGTGTGACGCCGACGGATAGGGAGGGGAGCTCGGAAGCCACGATTGGTGAGAAGCGCGAATCATCGAAGGCGCTGAATTGGCCATTGCGTGTCAGACACGTTACACCTATCGTTCGCCTGACACGGAACGGTGCGGGTGCCTTACGAGGTCAGGGAATAACTTTTCAGGCCGCTCTCTATCTCCTGCGCCTCGAAGGTGCCAATACAGCCCCGGAGGCTCTTGTATCCACGGCTGTTGACAGTATCCCACGTAATGAAAAGCGGATATTCTTCGTGCCGTCGAGTGGGAGTGGTGTTTGATCGTCTGCCAAAGGAGAAGAACGAGGAGCGGGAGGAAGATTTCGATGAGGTAGCTAGGGCTGCTTGTAACGATGTTGCGGAAAGGGAAGAGGGAGTTGACGCTGTTGAAGCGGAGAAAGGAGAAGGGATCTGTAAGCGGCTGAATGTAGGCGGTTTGAGGCTTATGGGAACGGGATCTGTCTCGTCTTCGTCTTCTTCCGCGACTTCGTCCTCGTCGTCCATGTGCATGACCTCTGCGTCATCTGCTGTGGTATCTGGTGCACCTGTTTTCTGATCTTTGTACTGTTCCCATGATTCCTCGACCCGAGTAAGACTTCGCGGCTTGCGATTCTCAAGGCTAGATGAGAGACATTCGAAGCAGAATAAGCAGTACGGTGTCGTCGCCATTTTCAAATACTTGAAGGGCGACAGCACTGAATCAGTGGTCAAGCTCGGCACTGCTGTGTCGATAGATTCCGACCGTAGTCCAGGTAGTATTTGAAGAAAATGGCGGTCAGGTAGTAAGTAGGACGACTGATAAGCAGCACCGAGGACTCGATTGGCACAGTCTCAGGAGTCCAGGTTGAGACGATAAAGACCCTGACTCCTCGACGCTCCACAGTCAGGATCGGGACGGTGGTGACGTGGCCCTCGATATCACCTTTACCGCCGAAGCAGGAGCCGCCGAGGAGCAGGAGATGAGGCTGACCCCGTATCAACTTAAGGTAGTTGCAGTATCGTAATGCGTTCCTGACTGGGAGGAGTGGCTGGTGTTTTGCATGTGCTTTACGCTTGTCGGTTATGCAACGCTAGGCTCGCCCTGTCTTTCCGAACCCTGTCACTGGCATGGATATCATGGGCAGTGTGAATCGGTCCGTAGAAAGTTGTTCCTATTCATTTACACTATGTAGAGTATATATAGGAAATGATGACTAAGACATAAATAGGGGCACTTAGTAAGAGATAAGTAAGCAATGATATCACATTCTTCTCTACTGCACAGTCACAACAGTTCACTGATGTGAATGCAGAGATTTGCTTGACATTCTGTAAAATTTCTGTCTGCAGTTTGCATTCACATTGTGTTACTCTGCTTCACATCACTATTGTTGTTCAAAAGCAACTAAAAGTGCAGATTGTTGTTGTCATAATAATGAGATGAATTATTCACTGTTTACATTATCTATCTATATCATTAATCACAATTTCTCAAAAAAAATTCTCTTCTTCTTTCTTTAGTTTTTAATCACACTTCAACTTTTAACTATTACTTCATCAACTTATCACTTTTTTATTTGCTCTATCATTATGTGAACTTTCATGATATGTTTACAGTGTATCATTAATGTTTCATAAATCATTTCTTAAGATCTATGTTTCACATTGTGTTGCTGTCACTTCATGGTCAGATACAGATAGTGATAACTCAAACTGAAAAAAGTCTGCTTTTAATTGTGTTCACAAAACTACTGATCATTTCTATCTTAAGAAAAGCTTACAAAACTCTTTTCTTAATATATTGTCATCTTAATTTTAATTTAAAGACTAACAATACATAAAATTAATTAAGCATTCTATTTCTAATATTACTTTCTTTTCTTTCTTTAATAAGTTAACTATTAATCAGCTTAACTTCTTATTGCTTAATGTTCTGACTAATCTGTCATTGAAGAGTTAGCTCAGAACTGAGCTTGAGATGTTGTTAATAATTTAATAGTTAATTCTATGCATCAACATGAATTCAGATTGTTTTTGTGTTCACTGAACATATTGTGAAGTTGTTATCATTTATATTTGTAAAAAACATGAGCTGATTATCTGTAACAACTGTGTGCATAAAGATAAGCTATTTACAGTGTGTATTCAGATCAAGTTCAATGATCATTATCTTCTCTGTAATTTGTGTATGAACTGTCATTGAGATGCACAGAGTATTTAATGCAGCTTTCATAAATATGAATCTATATTAATATGATGACTACTTATTGTTCTAAATCATGCAGAATTCAAATTCTCTTTATCTGCTAACTTAATAATTTCTTATTGTCATTATGTTGCTGCTCTGTTCACTGTCTTTGTTGTCATCATCAGTGATGTTACATTTCTCATCAGCTATAATTACTTGTCAGTAAAGAATGTTTTGAGCACTGTAAATAAATTAAAAATGACTGCTAAGATTCTTTATTGTCAAGCTGAAAAACTTAACATTAATGTGTTTGTTGCTTTGCTTGCACTGCTGTTCTGTTTGTGTCAGTTGCATTTCTGCTCATCATTGTGTCATCATAGTGAACAGTAGTTTTGCTTTGACTTATAGCTTTTTTTTTTTTTTTTCTTTAATAGATAAATAGTTAATGAAATTGCTTTGCTTCTGATACTATCATCTTTTAATCTATGAGAGCCTTTTTCTTAAGCCTTTTATGTAGATTATATAAGTCTATATTTTTTTTACAGATCATCATCAGATCACTGTCAATCATTACTGAAGTTAAGGCTTTTTGATCTTTCTTTTCAGCTTTATTTCTTATTTACTTCAACTTTAACTCATCATGTTATTGTTGCAAGTCTTTACTGAGTCATTTTTAATCATTCAGTTTTTTCTTAGTATCATGTAATGTTAAAACTTTCACTTTCTTTTAATTACATCTTTCTTCTATCATAAATGTTGAAATCAAGTCATTAACATTTCTCTGACTTTCAATAGTTTTCTATAATGTGTTCATTACATCACTCACTTCAGTCAAGATCAGTTTAAAAGAAGCAATGCTTCAGTGTGCTTTCAAAATGTTTTGTAATGAGAATACAGATGAATTTATCTGTTCATGATGTTTTCATATCTTATAAATTGTCTTTTAAAAGAGATCTTCTTTCTTCTTTATTAAAAGCTTATATAGCTCTTCTTTTTGTCTGCAATCTCATTCAGTCTGAGATATAGTTAAGAGTTCTTCATAAAAAGACAATGATAACTCTTTTTATTTAAGAATCTTGTCAACTTTGAGACTCAATTGCTGCACAAATAGTTTAGCTTGTTTCAGACTGCTTTGCAGCTCTGAACTAGCTCAAAATTCATTGACATTAAAGATATATACTTTCACAAACTAATTATCATAAATTAAATTTTGTAAAACATGCTCTGTGAGCATTTCTAATGCATAAGTTTCTAATGAATGAGTTTTCAATATCTTATAAGACTTAAATCATTTAGCTTTAAACTTCTGAGACTCTTCATTTTGTATAAGCACTCAGTCTTCTTTCTTTGTAGTGCTTAACTGCACTGTTTCATCATGAATTGTTTTCAATTCAATAGTCTTTTATAAAAGAATTTCATTAACAGTTATTTGAACTGTCTGTATTTGTCTAACTTATTTTAACTGATCTTCAAAGTCAGTTTCTCTCAGTGATCAGAGGTTGTTCAAGTTGTCTGATAGTTGTGAATTTATCTTATACAGTAGATAGAATGAGCTCTGTTTAGTTGTATTATGAGCTTGAATTTAAGCTGCAAAAAGTGCTTGCAGTAAGTATTCATTTCATAATTGAGTTAATTTATTCATAAGATATTTTGTAAACATGAAGCTCAACATTTCATTTAGATTTTCTATCTTTTCATTTGTGTAAGAATGATAAAAAGTCATTGTTCTATGTTGAGTTCTGAGCTTTTTCAAATAGTAGGTCACAACATGACTGAGAAAGTTTGTATTATTATTGAATAGTAACTCTCTTGATGAATCATAATTTGTAAAGATTTTGTTACATAGAAAATCTGTAACTGTTGCTTCTGTTGCATTCAGAACAGCTTTAGTCACAGATCAGCCTGTAGCATAGTTAATTGCTGTTATAATTCAGCAGTTTTCTCAGGGCATTCAAGCTAGTATGTTTATTATATTGATTTCTCATCTTTCAAACAGTAGTAAATTCTTGCAAGCTGAATATGAATGTTCTATTGAAAGAAATGAATACTCATGCTATACTATGCTGTCTAGTGAAATCCCTAAATTATGTTGTCTATGAGCACATCTTGATTAAGAGAGTTACAAAAAAAGTAGAAAGAATGTTGACTGCAGTCAATGTAAACAGAGTCTTCACTTAATTTCTGATGCTAGTTTTACTTTGCTTCATAGAAGCAGCTAAAACATCATTTCTCAACATTTTCACTCAGTAAAGCTGCATCTATTAACTTTCACTGACAGCAAACATCAGATGACTAAATGCATCATTAAGAGTTCAACAAATCATTTAAGAGTTCAACTAATCATTAACAGTGAGTTTCATGAATTTAATGAATTACTTAAAGATTCATTTAAACAGAGACTTAATAAGCTCATTAACAATCATCTTTTAACTGAACACAAAGTTTATCTGAATCTGATTGCACTTATACAGATCACAGATGTTGTAATAAAAGACATTGATGTACTTTGATCACTCATGTATATGTATGTTCTTAATTAAAATCAAAACAGCTTGATTGTCTTCTTTGAGCTGAATAAGTAAAGAAGCTCAATGAACTTCATTTTCTTAAATGCTTACACAATGTAAGTTGACTTTAAGATATTTATCTATGTTTATATCTCTTAACATCTGTTCAAGTCAGATCTCAGTCTTTGCACACATTGACATAATCATATATTTGATCTCAGTAATTAAGATAGTGACAAACTTCTGCTTTTAACTTATTTACAACACTGATTCATCTTCAAGCATGTAAACACACTTTAAAATTGATTTTTGATTCTGTTTATTCAAAGCATAGTTAGAGTCAGAGTATTCAAGCATTGCTTGACTCTCACTAAAACTGTACATGATGCTGAGATTGATGATTGATCTTATATATTGCAGTAGTTTCTTAAGTATGTATTTATGATGTTTTACAGAATCACTGAGATATTGACTTAGTCAATTTAATACAAAGATGATGTTTAACTGAGTATGAATTGCTGCATACATTAAACTTTTAATTGTCTGTTGATACTGTCTTTAATCTATTCTTTAATCAGTTAAGTCAGCAAGACAAAAAGCATCATATTTGTTAAATAAAATGCTGATGACTCTGTGCTTATCAGATCATATATGAAGATTCTTTAATATCTTATTTATATAGTGAGTCTGATTCAGGCACAGAGTTCTCATTTTGTAATTATATATAATTTAAATATCAAGAATTTTCTGTGTCTTTCTCAAGTTCTTGACTTTGAACACACTCATAAGAGCTTGCTTAAATCAGAGAATGTATAATAGATTTGTTGAAGTCATAACAATATTGTTTACATAAAGAAGCAGCATGATTCTTTTAATGCTGTAAAGAAGAAGACAGAGATCAGTCTTGCTTTAATGAAAACTCAACTTAAGCAGTTCAGTGACACATTGTTTATGTCAGTTCTGTGTGACTTGCTTAAGATCATAAAGGCTGTGCAGTATGCACAGAACACAATTAGGTGCAACATTAACTTCAGAAGAAAGTGTCATATAGATTGTTTTGATCAGTGTTGATCTTCTTACCTGACAACTTATCTAGATTAACTGCAGTCAACTTAACCTCATATTGTTTATCTTAAGACTTATCAGCCTTGATCATGATCAAGTTAGACTGCATTTTACTGTTCTAAGTCATAGATATCTAATTTGAAGCTGTGATCTTCATAATGATTAATTTCTTCTGTAAACATTCAATAAATCTTCTGTTCAGAAGAATATTTAATGTCTATCATTGCAGTTTAAGATCAACAGTATCTTTCTTCTTACTTTCAGCAAACTTTACAGCATGATTTTTAATGATGTGCTTAAGATCTGAAGCTTAAAGCTGATACTACTTTGTGATTTTCTCAACATAATTTATAAAGACTTTCACTTGTTCTTAATTTATGAATTTGTTACATCTGTCTTTAAATAGTAACTTAAGATTAATGTAGCTGTAGCATTTGCATTCTCATATATAAATGTAATTGATGAATGACTTCACATCAATGAAAGCTTTCTTGAAAGTTATCTGCTTGCTGTCAATTAAGAGATCAGTTGCTGTTCAATTATAAAGATAAATATCTGTCTATGCTGTCTGCATTTAGAACTTTATTGACAGTTATGTCTCTTTAATCATAATATACACTGAGTTCTCAGTGATTCAGATAGCTCTTTTGACAATGTCATTCTAAATTGACATGTAGAACATCATGTATTGCAATGTAATGTTAAGAGATTTGCATCAGTTATTTAAAGTGAACTTTAACTTCATTTTATTGTCACTTTATACAGCAAAGATTTTTGCATCAGTCTAAAGTTCAGTCTTTAATCATCATTTTTACAGTGTCTATGAGATCTCATCATGTTGCTTCAGCAATATTGTTCACATCTTTCAGAAATGATTATCTACTATCTTCAGAAAGTACTGATATTTGCTAAATAACAAGAATAATGAGTTACATATATCAATAAAGACAAGAATGAGAATGTTAATCTTTCTTTTATTTACAGTGTAATCTTATTTATTGATGAACTTAATCAGAATATAGATCTCATACATGTTCTTGTTGTTCTCAATAATGAGAATTAACTTTTTAAGAATTGTCATCTTGTAAAGATCATGCAACTTTGCAGAATTAAGATAAGCAAATTGTCAGTGTCAAAGTCTGTAAGTCTTAATCTTTCTGTTTAATGATGCAGTGTCAACATCTAAGAAGTTAGTCATAAGATTATGTTCATGAATCTGAATATATGAGCTTGCATCTGAAGCAGTAACAGGAAAGGTGATCTCTGAATGTGATGTGTACACTGTAGATATCAGAACAAATTCATTAAGACTTTTTGCAATATACTTAATTATATAGACTTCATCTTGCTCTAATACTTCTATTATAGTTTTGCTGTGCTTATCATACATCTGAAGACAGTATTAATTAAAGCTTTTATGCAGTTTCATTTTGCATATCTGCTTTCTTAACAGAAGATTAATCTTAAGTTTAGACACATAAAGTGTTGAACTCAGTCTTACAGAATTTTCTGATCTGACTTGCATAATGATTACTTCACAATAATGAGAGTATAAATGTTCTTTCTTAACTTTAATTTGCTGACATCTTATTTGTATGAGAAAATCATTGAAGAGTTGAAGTTAATCAATTATATATAAGAAGAATTTAGAGTCTACAATTCATTCAGATTTAAGCATCTTACTGACAGTCTTCTTAAACAGAGCAGCAATTTCATTACTAATTTTTTTTTTCTCTTTAAATTCAGAGAAAAAGTCATCATCATTACTGTTATTAATTTCTGCATCAAAGACTCTGTGTTTCTTTTCTTTTTCTTTATAAACTAACTTCTAATACAACTTAACTGCAGTCAATCTATGCAGTTTGATCACAGTTAATCTGCTTGTCTTCTTTTAAGTATCTTACTTAATATCAGAAAGAAATTCACAATCTTTAATGAAGTGAAAGCTGTTGCAAAGAAAGCACTTAATAAAGCAATAAGAAGAATGATCACTGTCTGAGCTGAATGATCTGTAATAATGTTGCTTAATATTAATTATGCAGTAATTTAATGAACTGCAGTTCTAATTCATTAAACATTGATCTTCTTTCTATTTATTTATTCACAAAATAATGACAGTCTCATCAGTCTTAAGCTGTGTCTCTTTCTTCTAAAGCTTTTATAAATCTCTCTTGACATCTAAATTGTTCTGAGCATCAATGACATTGCAGATCATAATATATTTAACTGATAGTACTTAAAGCAGTGTCTAAAATCATTGTTTTGATTTAAACAACTCAGTCATGTCAAACTGAGTTGCAGCAATCTTTCTGTCAAGTTTGCTTAGATAAATTTATGCTTCTTTAATGAACACATTTTTTGACATTCTGTATCTGACAAACTTCATCAAATATTGTCTCTCAGTTGTCTGCAGCTTCTTCTTGTACTTGAACTTTAATGCATTTCAAACATTCTTTGCACTGATTTTATTCATTAAATATTCTTAATCATCTATGTTTATGCAGATAATAAATCAATATAAGATCTTTGCATCAATTTTCTGATTTTTAAAGCTGAGACTGCTGAGAAAAAATGAGCCTGAAAATTCACTGATTAATATATTGACTGTTAAGACTTCAACAACATTTTATAGATCTTCTTCTATCAGTTATCTTTTCATAAGAATAAATCATTGATTGCAGTTCTTATAAATAAGAATTGAGATGAGTTATTATTTTATAAAGAAGTTGTCAAAGTTCATGATGACAATAGTCAGCATGTAGTATAAGAAGTGAATAAAGTAAAATAACAATATATACATTGAAGATAATATAAATAAAACAAATAAAAAGCTTTTGTATCTTTTATTCTATGAGATAATAGTGCTTATTTATCTCAATAACTCATACTAAACTGTTAAAGAACAGTGCTTTCTGAACAACTGTGAGTGCTTATTTATTTATTCAACAAGATGTATATTAAGCTGCTGAAAGAACAGTGCTTTTATGAACAACTGTAAATGCTGATTTTTGCTGAGATCAATTCTTCTTAAATCTTCTGAATCAAACATACTCAGCTGCTGAAGATGCTTGTTTACCTAACAGATACATATTAAGCTGTCATCACTGTGCTGATTTCATTAAAGTTAAATTTATCACAAATCTCAATAATCAGTAATACTGCTAAAGCTAAATTCATTATGAATCTCAAAAGTCTGCAGACTCAGCTGCTGCATACATTAAAAGTATACACTTTCTTTGAGAAGCTTCTTGCTAATTAAGTTCATAATTTATTGAAAGAAATGAATATTCATGCTATATTATGCTGTTTAGTGAAATCTCTAAACTGTGTTATTTATGAGCACATCTTGATTGAGAGAGTTACAGAAAAAGTAAAAAGAATGTTAACTGCAGTCAATGTAAACAGAGTCTTTACTCAGTCTCTGATACTAGTTCTATTCTGCTTCATAGAAGCAGCTAGAACACTGCTTCTCAACATGTTCTTTGATTTCTTAATGTTTTTAAGGTCATTGAGCAACTTAACAGTTAAGACAATGCTTTGTAAACAATTTGATATTCTGCAATAGTTTATGTCATTAAGCTTAAAGTCAAATGACTTTTAGCAGTCTTAACACTTCTAAATGTCTGTATTTAATGTATATATGTTTCAAAAAGTCTGCACAGTACTGAAACTGTAGAAATGATGCTTCACTGTTGTTTTACTTTCACATCAAATATGAATCATTCAATTTCAAATCATAATGTAGTCAAAATTGATTCACCACATCATTTTTGCATACATGCTTGCAAAGCAGTGACTTTTCAGATTCTGTATCATCTTTTAGATACAGTATCATTGCTTTCTTTTATTTCACATTATTTAATCTTCACAGAACATCTAAGAACACTCTATTTGCTGAGTCTTTCTCTATAAAATTAAGTTAATAACTGATTAAATCTGATATGACAGCCTGAGCTTCAGGTCAATATTGAATGTTAAAATCATATTGCTGAAATTTGTTGATTTATTAAGCTAGCTGTTTAAATGAGTACAGTGTATTCTTTAAATATTGTAGATCTTTGTAATTCATAATGATAGTTATAGTATGATCATTTTCAATATAGTACTGCCAAGTTCAAAGTGCATGCTTAATGATTAATAGCTTCTTTTCATAAACAAAATAATTAAGCTCTGCATCTTGTAACTTTCAATCATCATAGATAACTAAATGATGTTTTTCATTCATTTCATTCTGCATCAGAGCACAGTCAATTGCCTATTTAGAAGTGTCTGTTTTGATAGTAAATGATTTGTGTATAATTACTTAAATAAGTATTGATTTAAATGTAAGTGCATTCTTAAGCTGTTGAAAGACACTGTTACATAATGTATTTCAGACAATGAGTTAATTTTTCTTTATACATAACTTAATGTTGTTCTTCTTAAACAAATTCAATAGCAATGCTGTGATCTATGCAAATCCTTGTACAAACTGTCAGTAATATGAAGTCAGTTTAAGAAACTGCTATACATAATGTGCTGTCTTTGAGGCAGATCAATTCTTAATGACTGATATCTTGATAGAGACTGATCATAGTGTGTCTTATCTTATAATATGTTCATAAAACTTAAGAATTTTCACCTCAACAGTGCACTTACTAAGCTTAGCATATAGCTTATGTTTCTTTAAGATACTGAGAATGATCTGTAAGTGTTTCTGATGATCTGAAATCAAGTCAGAAAAGATCAGTATGTTGTTGAGATATATTAGATAGAATTTGTTGAGTAAGTTCTGTAATATAAAGTTCATCATTGACTGAAATGTCATCAGAGCATTGCATAGCTCAAGGAACATAGCTGTGAACTTATATTTATTATAATGAATGTTGAAGACAGTCTTTTTTGTATCATCTTTGATCACATAAACTTGATAATAACTTAAAGTGAGATTAAGCTTGATTAGATATCAGGCTTTGTCAATTTAATCTAGGCATTTCTGAATTTGAAGAAGTGAATATTTATTTTTAACAGTAACATTGTTTAATGCTCTGTAATCAATGCACATTCATCATGTACTCTTCTTCTTTTTAACAAACAGAATCAGAAAGTCTCATAAACTTACAGACTTATAAATTAGATCTTTATTCATTAGTTTTATTATCTGTTTAGTCTGTTCATTTAGCTGTAGCTGTGACAGAAAGTAAGCATTTATGTTGACAGACTTGATGTCATTAATGTTAATGCTATGTTCAAACATTCATTTAGATGATAGTTCATCTAATAAAATTGACTTAAATATGAATTAAAACTCTTTAATAACAGCTTATAATCATTTATTCATAACAGTTAACAGTTCAGCTTCTGACTTCTCTGAGTTCTGTTAAATTACTAATAAGTGTCTGACAGTTCTGTAATTTTAAAGTGTCTTCATAGCTATGTGCTCTTCAATCACATTTAATGTTGACTCATTTACAGCTCATTGTCACTTTTTCAAGAATAGATAATGATGTTTTCATTGTCAATTCTGAATCATCATACAGTCTGTAGCTCAATTGATCTGAGAATTAGTGACTTTCAGTCAGATTAATCTCAGAATGAGATTATGTTCTTAAAGATTTACAATTTATACTTTTAATCATTGTCAAAAGCTATTTATCTTAAAATGAAAGATTAGCTTTGCAGTTGATTAAATGATCTGTTTATTCAGCAAAGATATCTTAAGTAATTTGATTTCATATTGACTATCAATCAACATTTAATTGACAACTGTCAAGAAAACATATATTTGATTTACATCTAAATCAACTAGTACTTTCACATTTATCTTGTTCAGTCTGCCTCAAATGTGGCCTGCAAGAATATATGCATTTGAATTGAAAGTGTTAATTTAATTAGAAGTTATACTCAATAGTAAGAATTTTAGATTATTCAGTATGAATGCTTCACTCAGATCATTATTAAGTTAAATAGAAGCTTCTATTAACTTATCTTTATTCTTTTTCTTGTTCTTATTCTTGCTCTTATCTTTGCCCTTATCTTTATCCTTATCATTGTTCTTGTTGTCTCAGCAGTCTTTAGCTATATGCAAGAACTTTTTACAATGAAAGTACACTTTATTCTTTTTACATCAGATTCAATAAGCTTCTATATTCAACTTGTTTAATTTAGACATAGTTGATCTTTTATAGCTTTGAAATCAGTCTCAAGAATTGTTTAACAAGTTATTATGATTTGAATTTGAGCTGTCAAAGACATTAAGATAACTCTTATTATGTACTTCTTAAAGACTTTGTTCAATTCAATTAACTCATTGAATTAGCTCATTAAGAATAGTTACTTCAGTTTTTGAATACTTTCAGAGTTTAAATTGAATCTTTTACTTTAAATTCTGAGTGAACTGTCATTTCTGTTTATATTTAACTGATATAGACTGAAGAAGTTGTACAATCTTTGTAAACTTTACTTCATATTATTGAATTGATTTTGTTTGTTTCAGTGTCTCATAATAGTAACATTGATGTTTCATTTCATTAACATTTTCAAAGATCAGTAGAAATGCTAGAAAGAAATTATTCATATTTTGAGATTTAACATTTAACAAATCTTCTCTGACTCAAAGTTTTTTTTTTTTTCAGAGTCATCATACTTTGACAATATCTTTTAAATAATTGATTGTAACAGTGATCTTCACTTCATTGTTTAGAAGTTGATTTGTCAACATTTTGTAAAATTGAAAATAAGCTTTTATTTTAAGAATTTACATCTCTGCAGTGTTCACTTTTTAACTATTCTTATAGACAGATGATGTCTTCATCTTCAGAGAATTCTTAAACATTGCTGCAGAGAAAAATACTATTACATTAAATATTTCTTGAGTCTCTGAAGCTGCACTAAATAGAGATGTAATCTTAGGCATAAAGATCAATTAATCAGTATAAACATTTCTTAATTAAGTCTGAAGAAATGCAATTTAACTTATTATTGTTTTATAATTAGCTTAAGAAGTCATTTCTAACACTGATGACTGACTGACAATAGTGAGTTCATTTATCATTATAGAAATAGAGTTAAGCTTTATACTGAGAGATTGTAAATGATTAAAGACATTAATTAACAAATCAATTTCAGTTTAGTTTGAATCACTGTTGAATATGTTACAATATAAGAAAGATAGAACTTTTCTTCATACAATACAGCATAAAAATTTATTTCTTTATTCTGTAGTCTCAATGCTGAAGTAGCAGTGAGCACTGAAGAGAAAATGAATATGTAATTTATACATTACTGCATTGAAACTTTCACAATCAAAATATAAATTAAATCAGCTCAGACTGAAGCTTAAGCTTCAGAGTTGCTTAAAAGCATATCTTAAATCTTTGATGCTATCAGATGTGAATCAGTCTGTAGAAAGTTGTTTCTATTTGTTTATGCTATGTAGAGTATATATAGAAAATGATGATTAAGACATAAATAGGGGTGCTTAGTAAGAGATGAGTAAGCAATGATATCACAGCAGTCTGAATCCTTACCTCGACGACTGTCTTCATGGTAGCATATGGATGAATTATCTCATCCCAGCAAAGCGAACCTCTTTCATGGACTGAACAATATGCATTACCTACCAGGCCCAGAAATCTTCTTCTACCAAGCAGAGGGTTGCCTTCACTCAACACATCTCATGGCTACAGCACCTCAATGCATTCATTAGCCAATGCGTTCCCCACCTGTCTTCCACAGTATTGTTGGTTTTGTCTCTGTAGCAAGTGCTCTCTCTCCCGTCGCCGGTCCCTACCACATCCCGTCCTGTCCAAGCAGTGAAACCCTTCCACTCCGCTCCTCCACCCCGCTCCTCCTCCCCTTCGCTCTACCCCTCCTCCTCGTCCCCCTCACCGCCCTAACTACCCTTCTCCCTTGCCTCCCCCACTACCCTCTCCCTCCCTTCCTCCCCCAACTCTCCACTCAGACAGACACTCCTCCCCTCACCCACGTCCATCACGCGGCGCCGTCGACCTGTCCGACACCGAGGGCGCCGTGCTCTTGCTGCTCGTCCCGTCGCCGCGCTCTCACACTCTCTCTCTACCATCCCAGCTATCCGATCCGATCCTTTTCCCATCCATCCCATCTCCGCCGTCCCGGTCGTGTCGTGTTGTCTCTTCGCAATCGGACGAATCGAACCGGGACGGAACGGTAGTAAAACTAGAACTATCCAGCCGTAATACGTTGTACTGCACTCATGATTTCCGCTCCATAGTCACACCTTATCCACCCACTGCTACGGAACGTTCCCGTTCAGCCGGGACCATGGCCAGCGTATATCACATAGGTAAATTACCCAGTAGCCATAGGGCAAACGGCTCATCTGTGTCGCTCCGTTGCGGACTGCCCCGACCAGCTACACTTACCTCACATACCTACCTCACACTTCCGTTCCTTCTCACAATCACAAACCCGAATTCACCACAGCTAAACGACAATCGCTTTGGTGCTGAACAGCATTTTGATTGATTTGAGTAGACAGCTAATAGCTAAGCAGTCAATAGCAAGAATAAAGCCCGAGCCCATAAGCTCCAGCCGCTCGCTCCCCCCACAGTTCAACCATCCCTAATTCCCCGTTCCACAAATGTACAACAAGAAGATTGGGGAGGAGAAAAGCCCTACTGATCCGCCCATTTGACCGGTCCCAAACAATGCCAACCCACATGTATTACCGAAGTAAGGTACATGCATCTTTGTGACAATCGATAGGACAGGGTAAACCGGGGAGACCAGTACACGAGGTTGAGGGAGCGAGTCGATTTTTAAAGGTAACCATCAAAGCGCTCCATGCTCATGCCAGTTAGATTGTCATGGCTTGACATAGCAACGGACGAACTCGCATGATGGCAGCGGGAAGAAGTGAAATTGAGAAATTGCAAGCCCGAAAGTCAAAAGAAAGTATCCACCGAAGCAAAGCCACCAAGTAGCTCTCAGTGCAAGGACGCAACTTCTAATCACCGGCCGTGGGTAAGTGGGTTGTTTAGATGAACCACATCTCCGGGAAGATGTTGCCTTCCTCCGAGAGTGGCATCAAACGAGGAGCTTCGGTCGGCGGCTTCTCCGAGGATGTGGTCGAATGCTTCTTGTGCTTCGAGTCAGTTGATGGGATCTGAAAGCTCGCATGGATCCTCTCGTGCGAGCGGGCACGGTTCGAAGCCAGATGCGCGTAGTACACAGCCGGGACTGCAACTTGTTAGATCACTCGCCGAGTAGGGGTATTGCAGACTTACAGAGCGACACTGGTGTAGTTGAACGCATGTACTGGTACGAATGCTCGTAAATCATCTTCTGCAACTTGTTGGCGTCAAGGCCGATCTCGTCGATCAGAACGTGATAATGCACCGGACGCGCGGTGCCCTGGATTGCCGAGTGCGAGTTCAAGTAGAAGTCGTACTCGAAAGGATGGGTTACATCCCGCTCCACAAGAGTACCCGGGTGTGGATTGCCGTTCCTATCACCAGCCGAACCGGGGAAAAACCGGATGTGGTGGCGCTTAGAAGCAACAATCACGATGAACTTGCCCTCCCAAGTGGGGTGAACACCCGTTATCATCTTTCTCATGTCTCCAACTTCCTGCTGCAGAACATGCTGGAATTGACCCTCGGAAACACCATCACGGAAGTAGTAGATGTGGTCCGGGAAGCGACCCTGGTTGAGATTCTGGACCCAGTGGCGAAGAAGCGGCTTCAGCATAGAATCGATGTTGGCGGTGGTAATCATTTCAACGCGATAGCCATTAGTTTCACATGCTGCGGCATAACGTGCTCCAAAGTTGTCCATGGAGACGGTCATAGCTGCCATTGATGCCTGTTCACTACCAGGGGCAGCATGGGAGACGTCGGCGCCAATGATTAGCGTAGGCTTCGGGAAAGGAGACGCTGTAGTTTGCTGTAGCCAGGGTTAATGAATATCAACAGAAGGGGGGGAGGGCGGTCAGAATATCAACAGACAAGGCAAGAGATTGCTTACAGCCTTGACACGAGCAGTCGTTCCCCCCAGCTTGGCATTAACCTTCATCAGTACGTTCGACATGTACTGGGGTTGCGCAGCCACAACATGCTTGTTGATCATGACCTGTGAGACCACTCCATATCGACAATCGCACGACTTCTTGATGCGAAGATAGCCTGAACGGCTAGGGACACAGAAGACAAGCAATTGTGGACGAAGTTGTGCTTGATTTCCCGCAGCTAACCACACAGCCTCGACTGCTTTTCCTTCGTCGATATGACCTCCAATAAAGGGAGGGTTCTTGTTCTCGACGCGGCCACCATGCGATTGATAGACCTCAATGAGGCGCTTGATGAAGTTCTTCGCTTGCATCTCGTCACATCGAAACTGGCCGTTGTTCAGGACACAAACACCCCACGATTTCAAGGGAGTCGGATTTGGATGCAGGAATTTCCGTCCTTTCAAGTCCCAGCGACCAGAGACTCCTGGGGTGACAACTGCATTTTGGAATTGCACAGCAGGTGCATCAAGAAGCCGAGCTTTCGTAGTCAGCATTTGGGATGCGATTTTGATGCCGTAGCGGTTAAGGATTGGGTCATGATCCCAGTTGAGGGTTTGCAGCCCGTTCCTAATAGAGACCATCCGCTGTGGTGGCCTCGACACCGCAAACTTGATCATGGTTTTGATCTGCTCATCGTCAAGCTTGTAGAGATAGCGCTGGTTTGCTGCAATCATACAGCATTCCATCGGAAACACTATTCCCTTCTTGGTCGTCTCCACCAGTGGCAGGTTCCAATGTTGAAGGCGGAGGTTGTATCGACGCAGGAAGTAGTCGTACACAGAGACGTCCTTGGTGATCTCACCAGTGTTCCGATCCTTGACGTCGAATTTGTACTCCTTGGCATTCGACTTGGTAAAACCAGTGATGTAGAAGAGCTTGTCTTCCATGGCATTTCCGCGATGTTTGATGTAGAACGCCACCTTCTTTAGACGTCTAAGCTCTCGTCTATGAAAGGACTCAACCTTGGTAGGAGGAGTCTTAGTGAAATCCGTCACAACATCTTTCATCTTTTCTGCAATATCGGAGGTGTCAGCAGCTCGCGTGATGGCGAGCACTGTAGTCCACAGAATCGACTCTGTCCAAAAGGTGCCATTGGACACATCAAGGTTAACGACCAGCCGATTACCCTAGGGCAAATCAACATTGTGTTCTCAAATGAATCCTTATCGAACCTACATGAGCTAGACGGATTGACTGGTATACTCCTTTCATGGCCTCAACTCCAGAGCCAAGACGGACACGCTCTTCTGTACGAGCAAAGAAAGAGCGCTTGATGGCAATCAAAGTCTTTGACGGGGTTTCGCGAAGGACATGATCAAGGAAGTCTAATCTCATATCAGCGAGGACCCGGCTATGACGCATATATCAGGTATGTATGACTTACTGATCGCTTCGAGAATCGAATTGTCGAAACTCATCGTACCCTTCAGATAGGCTTCGAGCGCAGCCAGATTGACAGCTCCAGTCTTACGAATGCTGACGTGGTGGATGTTAGGTGCCGAAGGGCGAGCGGGACGGCCTCTCTCGTTGTCGAGGTCAACCTTGAATGACATCTCGTTCTTCATGTCAGCGCCAGACCTAACGTTGTTAGCAGGGAGTTCTTTATTCTGCTTGACGGGACGTACCAAGCGAGCTTGTTGCCATCGAAGATCCAGAAGGGTCCGATCTTGGCTTGAACCGCTTTCGACTCCCATACGGCTTTGATCAAACCGCGCTTCTCGGCGCCTTTACCAATCAAAACCTATCGATTTGGAGTTAGCTTCTGGTAATTAGGCTGTCATGACGAAGTGAAGTAAATGACTTGAACACATCACGCGAATAAGAGCGTAGTTGAGTGGATGTCAGAATCTCGATCTTAGAGTAGACGAAAACAATATAACAATCATCTCAGTACTGAACAGATGACTGTGCAACTTATTGCAGTGTGAGTGAGAAAACAGGTGAAACTTACATCGTACTGGTAAATAGTAATGGTCGGATACTGGATGATTGGAAACGAGTTGATCTGCGTCTGGATTTCCTTGCCAGTCGTATTGTAGCCCGGCCGTTTCATGAGCGCAGTGGGCAACGAATACTTGACTTCGTTAGTATCCCGATTGTAGTGACGAAAAGTTTGAACCTCCATTGTGATGAAGGTAGATGATTTGTGTGACTGATGTCACCGCAGAACGAAGAGATGATGGGAGAAGTAAGAGATATGAGATGAGGTGATCGAGTGATCTGGGAGATGAGAACGAGCAAGGGAGGATACGAGCTATCAAATTGATGCTAAGTAATGAGATACTCGTGCTCGAGTCAACTTTGTGTTATGCTTGCTGTGTATGAGTTTGACTGACGATGCAAACAGCATGGGAGGATGAGAGAAGACAAGATATGATATCCAAAGGCGTGTTGGGAGGATGTAGGAGAGAAGGTGCTTTCGTCTGGTAGCTATGGTATTTAAACCACGAAGTGACGGCCGAAAGTCGGAGTGAATACATGGGATGTGTTAAAGAGCAGGAACGAGACAATAGCGGTTGGTCGCTGTGAATGCTCATGTGAATGCTCGTATAGAAATGATAGTAACACACTGTGGTAGTTTGGTGAAAACCTGATAAAGAAACGGTACGGTAAAGCTGTGCGGCGCCAGCGAGGGACCCAGAACCCTTGAACAACAAAAGAAAGTGAACTTACCTCGCTAGTAAGATTGTACGCATTGCCGGGGAGGTCCAAGCGACGATTGACATCAGCAACGTTGATCGGAGCATATGCCCTCGACGATCCCGACAGCGCTCCATGAGAACTCTCCGGAGGAGCATCGGCAGCTCCGGAAGGGACGTTGGACGATTGACGACTATGGCTGGACTGCTGACCATAGGCAGGTGCACGAATCTCACTACGGGACGGGTCCTCAGAAGAATCCCCAGGACCGTCGAAGCCTCCAGGAGGCCCAGCTGGTGGAGCGTTGGAGTCTTTGGACGACTCCGGCGACGACCGGTGCGTCTGACGCTCTTTCTGAGCGCGTTTCTTCCCAGCACCGGCCATCTCGAGAGTTCAGGCGAGTTGACTGAGCCACACAGGAGTTAGCACAGTGGTTGTGGTACGAAAGGTTTCGAGACTTAGAGGACACGCGTGAGGGCAGAGGTGGAGTTGAAGCGTCATGCCGACGTTGGGACTTACTTCGTGTGCTTGACGTGTACGAAGCAAAGGAGAGGCTTGTGTTTCCAGAACTTTGTATCTGGAAACACGCTTGGTAGAGACTGAGGTCGGATGTTGACGATAAACACTGAAGTTGCGGTTGAACGTTGGAGGTTGAGGTTGACGTCGAAGTTGAAGTGGAGGTTAAGGCTTGGTGTTCAACCTCAGGTCTTCACGTAGACAACGGTAGTCAACAAAGGAAGTCCTAGCAACGTGGCTAGGTCAAAATGAAGTGTAGTACGGAAGACGCGAGCCTGAAGAGCATCACTTCACAGTTGAATTTCGAAGCCTTGACACGATGAATCTAAAGAAGGAACTGCATTCTTCCTGCGGTACGAGGTAAATATCTTACGGTGGCAGAAGGGCAAGGAGAAGGACGAGGAGGAGGAGAAAAAGAAAGAGGGAGAGAAAGAGGAAGAGGAAGAGGAAGAAGAAGGAAGGAAAGACAGGGCAGAACGGACTTAGCGATGTGGGCCTTTCACGCGTAAGGTGATTGTAGGCACCCACACCCCCAATCCGAGTGAATCTGTTTGGAAGGTGGCCTTGGCGGCTCTTGCCAACTGCCAGTTTGTAGCGAGACATAACACGTCATGATGCACGTCTTCAGAGGACGCGTCAACTGTTTTGCCGTTTGCTCGTGAGTTTATCGAGCTGAGATCCAGGTACTGTATCAATTGTGTTGTTTCGTCATGTCATTGAAGGGAAGTTACAAACAATAAGCAGGACAGGAAGCGACGTCTGATACCTTTCCTTAGCGGCACGCTAATCTCGGGCACTAAGGCACGTAATAGCCCGAGAGCGCGACGGTTGATCGACTTCAACGGCCCGGCTATCACTTCTTTCGAGCCACATCCCGCCTTTTGGAGCACGGGCCCGTGCACGTGATGATTTGAGGACGGATCAGAGTCTACAATACGTATCTACATTGGCATCCCCAGACGCGAGTGCCTCAAAGCACTTCATGTACTTTGGTGCCTATGACCAAGGACATTTCCAACGCCGCCACAAACGAGAAAAGAGACAAAGCCTATCGGACAGGATGCGCGAACTGTGGGACGGAGATAGAGCAGAGAAAGCCATGCCTTCAAGACTGAGCAAGCAACCTGTCGCTATGAGAGCCTCTCCTCTTTACAATCCAAAAACCAGAGCATCGCAACCCAGTGATGTTTCGGTGATAGCCTTGCCTCAAGCAGACAGTAACTTGTGCTCTTCATGACCAGTCGCCGAAGTGATGGGGGTTATTGCTCGCATCGTGAAGGAAGCCGGCCGAACGCCGAATGCACCACGCCATGCATGACCTAGGAACATTGGGGGAGAATCTATCGACCGAAGGAGTGGAGTCCTAGTGCGTATGTGTTAACTCTGAGGTCTCAATGAACCCGGCCAGCCTCATTGCAGAGGCTCAGGAACAAGCCGCTTAAAGGCCTCAATGTAAAAGATGATGTCGTCGGGGGAGATGGAAGAAGGAAGATTGACAGGGGTGGAAGAAGAACAAGGGACAGATGATGGGTGTCTCATCGAGAAGTCGGGGTTCGTGCGCCGAACACCGAGTATCTCGTGATCAGGGTAGGTGCTATAGCGCTGCTCCACATTCTGACTGGAACGATGGAGACGCTCAAAGTGGTTATGGCGACCATCGCGATCATAGTGCCCTCCTCTGTCGGGTTGAACTGGGCAGAAGACATCCTGACGGAGGGGAGAAGAACGGCAAATTGAAGTGGGATTGGGACACCCACCATTCTGCTGGCCCTGCATCATCTGCGGTATCTGTTGCATCTTCATTTCCATCGGCAGGGGTCGCGCTTGCGGAACACTGTTGGGGATATTCGTCTCTCTCAGCAAGCGAACCATTTGTTCAGGCCTGAACCTTGTCGCATGATACGTCTCCGCTTTCGGAATAATGCTGAGCAAGAAAAGTACGTCGCGTGGCAGGAGCGGCGGTGGTAAAATCTGGTGACTATGCTGCCCTTGGTTTTGAGGAACGTTATTCGGCTGTAGGTTTCGCTTTTGCTGATCGAGACGTCGGCCAGCTGCGCCTTTGAGGGGAGATTCTCCTCGGTGAAGTTTCCGGGGTCTGGTCGCTTCGTTATCTGATTCATCGGCTGGGAAGGAGCGTTTAGGTGAGTTTGAGGTTTGTAGATATCGACTCGGCGGAGACTTCTGGACTGATTCAGGTGTCTCAATTGAGGGTATACTTTTCGGACGTGCCTGCGTTGCCGGCGATATGATAGGTCGAATTGCAGTAGGATCGAATCCTTGGGTGGTAAAGCGCCGAGCAAAATGCATAAGCATGGGATCTTCGGGGAAGAGGTCACTCATCCTCTTTTCCAGCTTGCTCATTTGAGTCAATTCTCCATAGTGAGCCTCGTACTCGTGGAAGAAGGCGTAGATGGGTTTCGCCTTGGGCGAGGTTTCCAGTTTTTGGGTCAACCTGCTGACGGTCGTCTCGAAAACAGCTCGTGCATCTGTGATAAAGTTAGCAAAGCGAATAGATATGAACTACAAGATGGGCTGACTGGTTATGTCGTTGACAGCAATGAGATGCTTCAGGTACTCCAACGCGAAGCTTTCATCGTCCGGAAAGAGCTTCATGCCGCGCTCGAATATCTTCGTTGCTGCCGGATCTTTATAGCAGTGATGCTCAAGCAAAGCACTAGCCACATAGACGTCGCTAGTGAGGCGACCTCTCTTACGTGCATCCGTGAAAATTTGACGAGAGCCACCGACTGCATCGCCAACTTTGCCTTTACCTTGTACCCGTCGCATGGCTCTCATCAGAGCAATCCATGCAAACGACACAGTCCTCGACAATAGCCGTACCTGAACGCCGTTGACATTCTGCACTGCCTCAATCTGAGCCTTCTTGGCCGCTCCTCTGGCGTCTGTATCTGCGTCGTCGAGGTCGTCTTCGCCATCGGGATCGGAGCCGGACTGTAGCGTTGAAATTTGATTTGCGTATTGCTCTTCGATGCGCGCTATAGCCTGTACCTCTCTCGCCTTGGTCTTCGTGATTAAGTCGTAGAGAGCGTCCAATACTTTGTCATATGGCTCCCTCACTGCCATGCCTCGACGCTTGGCACTTTCCTCACCTTCTTCGTTAGATGTTGCGATCTCTAGGCGATCTGCACGCTTAAAAGCAAGTAAACAGCTCTCTGGATTTGCAGCCATGCCTTGAGTCAGGAAGTCATTTCCTTCTGTCTCTAATCCATTCTGGAAGCAAAACTCAGAAGCATCAAACCACATCTCGGGCCAAAACCTTAAAGCCATCAGTGCTTGCTTGTAGACATACGAAATCCGAGCTTTGTAAGCAGCCACGTCTTCTTGCTTTAGAACCAGGGGATCGTCCTTCTCCCACTGTATCCATCGTTTCCATATATCAAGCTGTTTGCCAAACTCGACATCTCCATCAAAGCCCAGAGCCGGTGGCAAGCGGGGTAGAGTAGTCCGTTGTAGGTCCCTTGTGATGTTCTGGAGTTCTATATTAGAGCTACGCGCAGTCATGTAGGCAGGTGATCTTTCTTGTAGGAATTTCCGCCCCTGACAAAGTCACAAAAGTCAGCTTATCATCAATACTGTTTGGTGAGCTGCACTGACGGTCATCTTGTTTAGACCCATTTCAAATGCATCATACTCCTTCCACAGAGCGTTGACTGCCTGCGTTGGAACGCATATAGCGCGTTGATATGTCTTTCTCAAGAGATCCATCTTCTGCTGATCCTGCCAGCTACTCCCCCCAATGCTTCCCGGCCCAGATCGTATGAACTGCACGTAGTCTTGCCATATTCGGGCCGAGTCTTTGTCAATCCCGATATTTTGAAGGGCAAAGTCGTAGGCTTGAGATATGATTTGCCGTGCATTCCCGGATGTATCTGTTGTGAGGTTGTTACGGCGACGGATATAGTCTAGATACAGAGACCAAAGTTGGATGTTAGGTATAGTCAATAGAGACCTGTTGAAAATTTGCTCGAGGCGGAAAAAGTCATTGTTCTGGGATTCCATAGACGCATATGCTACCCATTGCTCAGCCTACAAGTCGTCAGTTCAGTGGCAGTATCTCGCGATCCGGTGGATGATGAAGACCTACCGCCGCTGGGAAAACTTTGAAGAACCGCTCGTAAACATTTCGAGCGTCCTCGAGTTTATTCCGCTTTCGATGCTCGCTAATCAGGCTGATCCAAGCGTCGATATCACCGCGAGGGTCCTCCTTGATCCTATCCTCCAATATGCCGACTCGGTCATGCGGTAATCGAACTCTTGGGGCTGCTGTTGTGACCGGAGGCTCAGGAGCATTGACCTGCGAAGCTGGCAGATTCTCGTCGGGCTTGGGTGTGCCAGCAATGTTGGGTAGCGCAACAGCATCAGGGACGATAGCAGCAAGATTAGAAACACTATCAGAACCGCTATTCTGAACAAGAGCCGTATCGCCCTGGGTTTGTGCAGTAATTGATATTGATACATCTGGTGTAGAACTCTCAGGCTGAGGAGTATGAGAAAGTGATTTCAAAACATTCGAAGAGCCACCAGCCACATGCGAGACCCCGTTCAACGCCGCTGATTGTGCTGGAGTATCCTCATCGCTGTCATCATCAACTATGAAACCACCAATGTTACGGCTCTTCACGGGTTTGCTCTCGTTAGCTGGTGTACGTATAGAAGCCCTGGAACCTGTCCTAGAGGGATCCTGTGAGCCGAGAAAGGGTGTGGAAGGATTTTCGGTGACTGGTGTGTCCTGCTTTGACATGGAGGCCATCACTTGCAGGGGAGATGTAGAGTCTGGGGGGTTGTGTTCCAAGGATGTATCTGGCGGGGAGAGAATATTTGGAACAGAGACTTGATGTGGAATCGAGAAACTATTGTCCACTGCTTGCGCAGGATCATATTCTTCTTCTGATTGTTCATCTGATTGTTGTTGTTCACCAGCGCCACCATCCACCCCATAACTCTCAGCGGTATTGTTCATCACTTGCATAGAATTGAGAAAAGCAGCCTCCGCGTCCATATCAGCCATACCGGTATCACTGCCGGTATCACAGAGAGAGACGATAGTCACTGTGAAGTGAGGTTAAGCTGCGGGACGTCAGCACTAGAGTTCTTCGCCTCAATAAGAGACGTATTAAAGGGTAGCAGACCAACAAATCTCGGTATTAGTGTAACAGAGAAAAAGATGATGGTCAAAAAAGCGGAGGATGTTATGAAGATCTTTGGCCCTTTGAAAGGTGTTAGTAACTTAGTCTCCAACGAATCCGTAACTTCGCTTAAAATGATCACGTGCAGAGCTTTCTGGTTCGCTTGCTTAAGCCCATCACTTTTGTCAAACTTTCAGCCTCATTTCGTTACCTTAGTGGTTTGGAGCCCTACAGAGGTTTCAGGAACATGCAGAGTTTGCTAGGGCAAACAGTTTGCTACAGATAAAAGTTTTTTCTTTCATCAATTGAAGACCTTCTTATAGGATCACATTTTCATAGAGTAGCTAGACACTTATGATTATATGTTCATTTCATTAGTTACTTCTTCTATATTTGACAGATTATGAGTTCAGATATATATTAATATTCATTTATTCATTAAGTCATTTGTTTCTATTCAAAACAGTAAAAGAAAAACATCTTGTCATTATTGTTATTATATGAACACTAGAAAGAGTCTTAAGAAATAAAGTGAATTTGATGTATAATGAGAAGTTATTTACATCAAATTGTTATAAATTCATGAATAAAACAGTCAAAAATAATTCTCATAATCATTTTAAAGTTAAATCTTTACATTAAAAACAACTTCATCATCAATTTAAATGTTCTCATCATACAAAATAACTACAATGTTATATAATTTTACATTTTCAAAAGTTACAAAACTCAAGAAGTTGACAAACTACTTATCATAAAGAATGTTAATCAAATACAGTCTGATAAGTGCTGAATTATGAGATTTAATAGTAAAGAGTGATGTTGAAATCTCATCAAAGTTAGATGTTTTAAGTTAGTCAGTAATGATTAAAGAATTTATATCTAAAATAATGATGACTACATTGATAATCTTAATTAACATCACTTAAGTTAACTGAATTACACAAAACAACAAGATTATAATCATCATTGTTTTTATTGTCAGCTTGAAGATCACTGTCATCATAGACAACATAAAAATAGCAAAAAAAATGTAAAATTATCTTGTATATCTTTATCTATTTCATAGATTTAATCTCAAATATATTCTATTCAACAATCTATATGTCTGTCAACTCAATCAATACTTCTCTATCAATGCTTATACTCTAAAATATAAGACACTTTTATGAGAAATTGTGATCTTCAATCTTATCATTAATAAAACTCTGAAAATCATTACTTTTTTATTGAATCTAGAATTCTTCTATTCTCAATGAATAACAGTGAAATGCTTTAAGATCTATAATGTAATTTTATTTCTCAATGATTTAATTGTTAAACTAATTGATGAAGAGTGTTTCAAAGAAAAGAATGAGAAGCTTGCTTTAATGAGTAAAAAGAAAAATCATAAAGATAAAAAGAGAAAGAATAAAAAGAGAAATGTTGATAAGAATAAGAATAAGAATGAGATGTATACTCACTGTAAGAAAACAGTTCACTTTAAGAACAATTACTGAAAGTTACATTCAGAAAAGATGTTTAAAGAGTTAAAGAAGAAGTAAGAGATTAAAAAGAAGAAAGAGAAAAAAAAAGAAAAGAAGAAATTTTTAAGTTTTAAAGATAAATAATATAATAAGAACTCAGTAATCTTGACTGCAGTAAAGAGCTATAGTTTTGTAATTAATAAGATGTCATAAATAACTGACTTTAATGCAACACAACATATGTGTTGTGATCTCTCTGCATTTAGCTTGATCAAAATATTTAATAATGAATTCTCTATAAGAAAAGTGTCTAAAGTGATGTATGCTTAAGAGATAGAAATGATTGACTTATAGTTAAAGAACAGTGATGAAAAGTTTTAAAATATTATTTTAATAAATATTTATTTTATGTTTAATATGAAGCTCAATCTTTTCTTAATTGAAATAATCAAAAAGAAAGAGATATTAATTAAAATTAAGAACAGATTATTACATCTAAAGAATAAAGTAAAGAGTATGCTTAATCATATAGTATATAAAGATAAGTTATATTATCTTTAAATCTTAATGATGAGAAAATCTGTGAATAAGAATAAGATTATGTCAGCTATTAAAGATAACAAGATTTTAAAAGCTACTTGACATCAATGTCTTAATTATATAGAGAATTTAAGTCTTAATAATGTGTCAAAAAATCCTGAAATAGTGAGACTCAACTTACAAGAACTTACAAAAACACTGTTATATTTGTGTGATGTCTGCATGAGAGCAAATTAAAAGAAGAAGATCTTAAGAAAATTACAAAACTGAATTATAAAGATGACTAAATTAATTTACATTAATGTTGTCAGCTCTGTTACATTAAAAGTATATGATGAGTTCTTATAATATATAGTCTTTATGAATGATCTTACTTGCTGACAATACATTTGTAATATAAAAATGAAAGATCAGACAAAAAACAAAATTGAATGATTTCTTAACATACTTTTTACTTAAATGGATCTATGAATTGTACAGGTACAACTTGACAATGAAAAGAAATTTAAGAGTAAGATCATCATTAAATGATTATAAAGTCTTAAAATTATTTATAAAACAACAGTCTCTTATGAACTGAAGCAGAATAGAATGACAGAAAGAAGTAATGAACTTTTGACAGCAAAAGCTAAAATTATAATTTTGAATAGCAGAGTCTCTGAAACTTTATGATTAAAGATTGTCAAAACAGTATGCTATCTTCTTAATTAACTCTCAATGTCAGCTCTTAAAAACAACAAGATCTCAATTCAGCTACTATTTAAATTCTTTAATAAGAATAAATTAGTGAATCTCATCAATCTTAGACATCTTTAATGTTTTAAATGCATAATATATATACATATTTCAAAGAAGATCTGAATGACAGAGACTAAATTTGAATTCTAAAGTAATAAGAAAATTCTTATTAAATATAAAGAAAGAAATCAATATAAAGTATAACTTTCTAAAAAGAAAAAGATAGACTGAGTAATCAAAGTAAGAGATGTACAGTTTAATGAAGATTCATCAATCTATAATGTTAAAGTTGCAGTCTCAATTTTTAAAGTTACTTAACTTCATACTGATAATGCAGAACAAGAAGATATACAGTTATTTTTTTTGTCTTTTTTTTAACTTTCATTATTATTACTGTCTTTAGAGTACATGTCATCATACTTTTTCATACTGATATTGTTAAATCAGTTAGAAGAAATGAAAAAAGAAAAAAAGATATTATAAATATTTTCTTTATAATTGATAGATCAGTATTAGCTGAGTTTTGACACTCTAAAAGAGAAAGACAATTCTTTAAAAAGCTAAAGCTTAAAGCAATCATGATCTATCTGATTATATTTGATGTAATTGTTGATGTCATAAAAAAGAAAGAAGACTCTGAGAGTGAATCTTAGACATTTAAATAAATAATTATAAGTTATGAGTTGAAGAACTGAAAGAAAGCAATGAATAATGAGTATAACTCATTAATGATTAATTTTACATGAACTTTAAAGACATTATTATCTAATTGATGAGCTTTAAAAAGTAAATAAATTTACTGTTATAAAAGAGAACCTAACAGCTCAATTCTACAGCATAAGACTTAATAAGTAGTTAAAGAATTTAAACAACAATTTAAAATTGACTATAAAGAGATCTTTGCAATGATTGTTAAATTCATGACTTATAAAGTTATCTTCATTATAGTCACATTTTATAATTATAAATTGAAATAAATGAATGTCAAAATGACTTTCTTACATAATGATTTAAAAGAAAAGATCTATGTGATTTAACTCAATGAATATGAGAAGAAGAAAGAAAAGATATATAAATTGAAGAAAGTTTTATATGAATTAAAACAGTTCTCTTATCTTTAATATAAGATAATGCATCAATTTCTTAACAGCCTTGAATATATACAGATTCACACAGACAATAATGTGTTTAGAAATGATATTCTATTTGTTGCTGTATATATTGATGATATTCTTATATGTAAATTAGATAAAAACAAAATTCTAGATCTTAAGATTAAATTAAGTAATCATTTTGAAATGATTAACTGCAGAATATGTAAGCATTACTTAGAAATGCTAATTACACAAAATAGAACTTTATAAACATTTACTTTATCTTAGAAAATCTATTTTACAGAAGTACTCAAAGACTTCAGTTTACAGAATGACAAGACAGTCACAATTTTAATGAAATTCAGAGTCTATCTTACAAAGACTATCAGAACAGCTGAATTAGAGCTAATAACTTAATATTAAAAGATTATAAAATCTTTTATGTACATTATGACATAAACTCAACTCAACATTACATATATAATGTCAACTCTTAGTCAGTTTGCACATAATTCTAACAATACACATTGAAAGACTTTAAAATAAATGTTTTAATATGTGCAAAGAACTTTAGATGTCATTTTTAAGTATAAATTGAATGATTAACTTAAATTGCTAAAATATTCAGATTCAGACTGAGAGAGAGATCTTGAATTAAGAAGATTTACATCAGAATATATATTTAAAATAATTAATGAATCAATATTCTGAAGTTTAAAATGTCAGAAAACTGTCATTTTATTCTTTTATAAAGTGAAATACATGATCTTAATAAAGACTACAAAGAAAGCAGTGTAAATGCAGAAATTACTTAAAGAGTTAAAGTTAAAGAGATTTAAGACAGTTATAATTTAGATAAATAATTAAAAAGCTATAGTTTTGATTAAGAACTCTGAATTTCACATTTATATAAAGTACATTGATATACATCATTACTTCATAAGAAAAATCAAATTCTACAGACTTATTCATCTCAATTACATTTTAACAAACAATATGATCATCAACAGACTTATAAAGTCACTTTTAACACTGAAATTCACTTATTTTATAAATCTTATGAGTCTCATTAGTCAATGAAAGACTTTATGATCTAATAATATGACACTTAAGTTTAAAACTTAAGAGACACTCATTTAAATTGAGTCAGAAACATTTCAATATTGTTTCATTGACTTTTAAAGTTAATAAGACACTATGAGATTTTATTTTTTATCTCATCTCACTGTTGCTGAAATGAACTGAGAAAGTGTGTTAAACTTTCAGTCTCATTTCATTATCTTAGTGATTCAGAGTTCTATGAAGGTTTCAGAAACATGCAGAGTTTGTTAGAACAAACAGTTTGTTATGAATAAAAGTTTTTCCTTTCACTGATTGAAGGTCTTCTTATAGGGCCACATTTTCATAGAGTAGCTAGACACTTATGATTACACGTTCATTCCACTAGCCACTCCTCCTATGTTTGACAACTTTACGCGCTCTTAGCTTCATAACGCGGATGACTTCAACAACGCGACTTCCCTTACACCCTACCATCATATTAGATATCTTCCAGTCTGTCACCCTGATCTTCCTGCTCCATAGATACGCATCCTTTCCATTGAAAAGTCAACTCTTCTCTTCTACTTTATCCCGGCGTGATCAGAGCACTCAACCACAATACTCATCACAGAAGCAAGCAAACATGTCTGTCGTCTCTTTGCTAGGGGTCAAAGTGCTCAACAACCCAGCCAACTTCAGCGCGCCATACGAGTTCGAAATCACGTTTGAGTGTCTAGAGCAGCTTCAGAAAGGTACGCGCAAGACCTTCCCTCGCCCTCTTCTGTATACATACTAAAGCTACAGCCAGACCTCGAATGGAAACTAACCTACGTCGGCTCCGCAACCTCGTAACTCCCCTCCACCCCCTTCCATCACCACCACTTACCTTCCATAACAGCTCCGAACATGATCAAGAACTCGACTCCCTCCTCGTCGGCCCAATTCCCATCGGCGTCAACAAATTCATCTTCGAAGCCGACGCCCCCGACCTGAAACGCATCCCGACATCCGAAATCCTGGGCGTCACAGTCATATTGCTGACCTGCAGTTACGACGGGAGGGAATTCGTGCGTGTGGGTTACTATGTCAACAACGAGTACGACTCGGACGAGTTGAACGCCGAGCCGCCCGTCAAACCGATCATGGAGCGGGTGCGGAGGAATGTGCTGGCCGAGAAGCCCAGAGTTACACGATTTGCAATCAAGTGGTAAGCCGATATACTCTACCATCTCCTTGCCTACCATTCGCCACGACACGAACTAACCGTCCGTGCAGGGACACCGAAGAATCCGCCCCAGCCGAGTACCCGCCGGAGCAGCCCGAGGCGGACATAGTCGACGACGACGGGGCCACCTACGGCGCGGAAGAAGAGGAGGTGCTCGACGAAGAAGACCCCTCAGCCCACGATCCGTCCGCTGCGACGAACGGCGAGCCAGAACAAGACGACCATGAAATGGCCGGCGCAGAAGACACTGCCGGGCCTAACGCCACAGCCACCATCACGAACGACGTCGAACAAAAAGACGTCGACGAGGCTTCGGATGCCGGCAGTGAGGACTTGGAGGCTGAGAGCAGTGGTAGCGACGACGAGGAGCTAGATGAGGAGGAGGGCGATGGCGAAGGTGAAGGTGAGGTCGAGGGGGAAGGTGAAGCAGATGAGGACATGGAGATGGGGGATGACGGGGAGCAGAAGTCTGGCGAAGTGAAGCAACCTCCGCTCGGGCAGGCGAGGAACGGCGAAGTCATGGTTCATTGAGGAGAGCGGGGCGGAGCGACGCAGAGAGTGCGTGAATGGAGCTATCCGGTCGGCGGGTCCTCCTCCCTCCTTTCCTTACTTATTCCTCCATTTTTGGCGCAGCAGCGATTTCAGGTTTCGTGCTTACCTATCCCCCATTTACCTACCTATGTCGGAGTCTCTACTACCCACACTCTTACGTTCATGAAGAACGTGTCTTATCTAGCACGCCTTATGCAGCATAGATCGATAGGCTAAATCAACAAGCAACTACATCAAATACGATCCACCCTTCCCAACACCTATCTTCCCGCGCCAGAAAACGTGACCAGTCCATGCTCTCTGCTGGCCAGCAAATTCGCCATCGCATTCCTCCCCCAACCCCAAACAAACGAAAAAAAGAGACAAAGAAAAATCAACCCACGCCACCGAAGCACAACGCAGCCGTCCATTCCCAAACAATCGTTCTTGACAATCGCACCGGAAGCGCCGCCAACAAAGGAGCCGAAAGGAGAGGAGTGCTGACGGTTCTTTGTCAACAGACGCTTTCGCGAGCCAACGCAACGCAACGGGAACACGATGCCCAAAGTGGCCCAAAACAAACCAGCCCGAAACAGATCGCGCAAATGCGAACAAAGCATGTCGTCACGGGATGGAGTCGTTTGCGCGACGGGGTAGTTTAGTCGTTGTCCAGCGCGCCTGATCGCGCCGAGCAGAGCAGCGCCGAACGGGAGGGAAAGCAAAGCGAAGCGCTACAGCAAGGACGTCAAGACGGTGGTATGTGGGATTGATTGAATGAATGGATGCAGATCATCCAAACACGAATACCTGCGCCGGAAAAGTCTGCGATGGTCTGACTGCGTTGTTGGCGTCGCGTCGTGTCTGGCTTTCTATTTGCGATTTTGCGACCGACGACGAGGAAGACAGCAAGGCAAGGCAAGGCAAACAGTCGGATACCTTAGGGTTGTGCTGGCGGGCAGGTTTATAAAAAGGGGCAAGGATGCTGTCGTGTATATCTAGGTCTCTATCTATCTGTTCATGCTAGGTCCCCCTCCCTACACACAGCAACCGCCACAGCGAAAGCTCCAGTCGTCCCTCCCAGCATCTTGATATCTCTTCCTTTTCTTCCCTCCCTAATACTCCCTCCCCATCCACTTCCCCCACCCCCAACCTCGCCTCCACACCCCCCAAACAAAGAACCCATCACCGCAACCGGCCCAAACCACCACCATAACCATACGCCATGGCCACGACAGCCGGATCCGGCCGCTCGCCAACAGCGCCCTTGTTCTTTCCGTACGAAAGCCTAGACAACAGTGCCTATATCCCACGTCTGTTGGATCTTGGTCGTTCTTCCCTATCCTGCTCAAACGCGAACTCAGTACCGAAACCAAGTATCGAAACAGCGCAACTCAGCGGAACGGGACCAGCGACGATCACGAGCGAGGAACTGAGTGTGAGCGAAGACAACACCAAATACGAGGTTTCAGGCAGTGAATTCGAATACGAGAGCGCGGGTGAATTGAGAGAGTCGAGTTTGGTCGTCGAGGATAGACATAAAAAGAGCGAGAGCGGCACTTCGAGCAGCTGTACCAGATCGCGAGAATCGAACCAGGAGCACGAGAAGGGACGGAGCCAGCAGAGACAGATCCAAGACCCAGCGTCGCCGACGACGACGACAGCATCATCAATCAAACCACCACAACGCCCCCACCACCGCGTCCCACGAAACCCCAACTCCCCACCCCCGCTCCCACCACCCGTCCCA
>JAABUJ010000489.1_pt1 | contig 77322 bp, 76 predicted proteins | sample 5559131 | NCBI WGS metagenome assembly JAABUJ01 (sample SAMN10711875, study PRJNA513366) | rock metagenome | isolation source: Antarctica rocks | place: Antarctica: Victoria Land, Mt New Zealand nord | collected 2016-01-07 | reverse complement strand
AGTTCTTGCGCCCCTGATTGTTTGCTGCCCATAAATCATGTCTCCTTTACAGGCATAAACGAAAGAAACAGTGAAACTGTCTTGCTTATCGGTGTTCGATGTAACGCAAGTTAGACCATTCCCTTAGAACCTGTGTAAAAAGGCGTCAGATCGCCCCCCCGCCCCCAATTCTGGGGGAGCCGGAATAGGAGCAACGGGTCAGCGGTCCTCTCTGGTCCCCCCAAAATTGGGGGCTAGGGGGTCCATTCGGGACTTTTTACACAGGTTCTTAGCCCCTGAGACCCTAGAGAAGTTCCGGGGCGTGGTAGAAGCCGATGAGACGTACATCGGCGGGCTGGAAAAGAACAAGCACAAGGACAAGAAGTTAAACAAGGGGCGCGGGGCGGTCGGCAAAACGGCGGTCATGGGACTGCTAGAGCGCGGCGGTGAGGAGAAGGCTTCGCAGGTCTGGACAACGGTTATCCCCAACAACTCCAAAGAGTCACTGCACGGGCAGATACGCGCCCAGGTGGAAGCGGGAACGGAACTGTTCACGGACGCATGGAAAGGCTACAACGGTCTTGCGCCGGACTACAAGCGGCAGTTCGTTGACCATGCCATACAGTACGTTATCGGACGGGTACACACGAACGGGCTGGAAAACTTCTGGACATTGCTAAAGCGAACCATCAAAGGAACCTACACGTTCACATCGGTACAGCATCTTGCGGCGTACCTAGACGAACAGGTGTATCGGTTTAACAGCCGACTAGACAATGACGGCGGGCGGTTCTTGGAGACGATGGGGTTTGTGACGGGTAAGCGCCTCACATACGAGACGCTTACGCACGGTCACTTGACGCTGTACCGATAGCCTTTGTACCTCTAGGGGAGGGCGCGGCTTGTTTGGCTTTGCGCTCGGCGCGGGCCTTAGCGCGTTCGGCTTTGGCTTCTGCTAGTCGCCTGTTTAGTTCCGACTTGGGGACGATCAAGGAGTCGCGCAGTAGTTCCTCAAAACGGTCAAATGGAACAGATGACTGCGCTTCATTTTGCGTTTGATGCGTCATGCCTATAGTACTAAAGTGTGACGTGTCAATCCACCTCAAACAGTTGGCGGGGCAAGGCGGACTGACGGATAATTGACCTGAGAGTGCCGATGGCTATTTCCCGATGCATAGGCACTTGTACGCTATACGTTGTGCCTATGCCTTTCTTCTGGTACGTCACATGGTCGCCTTTTTGTCGGTCACGAACAAATCCGTTGTCTTCTAACAACTTACATGCATCATGCCCAGACAAGACCCGGAGTTGCTTCAATGTCCCTACTCCTGAAAGGTATGTCAAGCGACGTGGTAAAGACTTCCGAACTCTCTTCCCTGCTTGGAAGCCGTCTTTCAAGTTCCGAAGGTGAGGCAGACTCCAAGAAGAGTTCTACGGCTTCGCGTATATTGGCTTTAGCCTCCTCTATGGTAGCGCCTTGACTTGCAATGTCGAGTTCTAAGCATAGGGCGACATACACATCCTCCCCTGTGCTTAGTTTCTCTTTCTCTATTGCCGCTGTTAAATGCAGCCGCTCCATTTTTTCCCTCCTGCGCTTTAGCCGTTCCTAGCCCGCGCGTATGCGTATGAGACTTCCCTGCCTCCGCGTAATGACAACTTTTCCGTGTCGCCATGAGTTTGTTCTATTTGCCCGCCCTGGCTTCAATCTTTGCCGTTCATCATCGGCAACCCCCGCCCCGCGCCTCACCTGTCATTCCCGCGCGCGGGAAAAGCAAACTGTGTTACACAAAAGTAAAACACCTTGCTAAACGATATAGTATAGCATGAAAGTTGCTAAGATTAAACTATGGTTTTAATCTTATTGTGTGATTTATTTTGCAAGCAAGTAAACTCTAACTTATTCGTGTGCGAGAAGTATATAAGTACCAAATTTATCTAAACATCAGTATCATCTCACCCCTTGCCTGTACTCAGCCCATTCACCAGATGCACGAGCAGGGCGGCCATGCCTTGCAGGTCGCAGATGTGGACGCGCTCACGGGCGGTGTGCGCGCCCTTTTCGGGGGCGCCGACGAAGACCCAGTCGAAGGGGACGCCGCTGCGGTCCAGGGCGGCGCCGTCGGAACCACCTTCCGACTCGATCTCGCGCTGGAACGGCAGGCCGCTCCCTTCGGCCAGGGCCAGCACGCGGTCCAGGTAACGCCGGCGCGGCAGGCAGCTATCGCGCAGGGAAACGGCGACGCCGCGCCCGCACCGGACGTGCTTCGTGTGCCAAGTCAGGTCGGCGATCAGCGCCCGGCGGATGCCGTGCGTCTCGGACAGGCGGCGGGCGCAGAGCAAGGCCCCCACCCCGCGCGTCTCTTCATAGGTGGTGAACGCGACGGCGACGCTGGGGCAGCGCCGCAGGACGTGCAGGGCGGCCCAGACGCCGGCGCGGTTGTCGAGGTAGGGCGTGGTGATTACGCTGCGCTCCTGCTGCTGCGCTGCGGCGTAGACCCAGCGCGAGCCGGGCGCGGCCTGGGTCTTGCCGCGCACCTTCCAAGAGCCGTCCTTGCGCCGCGCCAGCGTGTTGCCGGCGTCAGGCATACCTGCCGGGCGGATCGGGTCCCCCGGCTTGCCTTCGGGACCGCCGATGGGGAGGAGGCGCTTGTCATAACCCATCGTCCAGCCGGTCGTGTCCAGGTGGGAGAACACGGCGACAGCCGGCTTTTCGCCGCGCCGGGCGAGGAGCGAGTCGCCCAGGCGCTCGACGTGGGCATCGGGCAGCTCGCGCGTGAGCCGGTCTTCGAGCCAGTCCGTCGTCTGCCCCTCGTCGCCGGAAGGGCCGTCCAGTGTCAGCAGGTCCCACAGCAGGTCGAGCGGGTAGTCAGGCGGCGTCACAGTGCCTCATTGTATCCCAAGTCGGGCGGGGTTGTCAAACGGGGCGTTCAAAGCGGGCGGCGGGGAAACGGAGAGGAAGGGCGCGATGAATCGCGCCCCCACCTCATCACCCGATGCCCGCGTAGGCGGGGATCTGCCCTTTTCCAGCCCCGCCCTTATCCCTGATTGACAGCGACCAGCTCGATGTCGAAGACCAGTGTCGAGTTGGGCGGGATGGCCGGGGTCGGCGAGTCCGCGCCGTAGGCGAGGGCGGGGGGGATGACGAGGCGGCGCTTGCCGCCGACCTTCATGGTGGCGACACCCTCGTCCCACCCCTTGATGACCTGCCCGCCGCCGACCGGGAAGTCGAAGGGGGCGGCGCCGTGGTCGTAGGACGAGTCGAACTTGGCGCCGTCAGGCAGTGCGCCCACATACTGCACGGAGGCGGTCTGGCCGGGGGCGGGACTGGGGCCGGCGCCGACCTTGATGTCGTAGTATTGCAGGCCGGACGGGGTGGACTTGAGCGTGACGGTCTTGCCGTTGATCTTGGTGGTGGCCGGCTTGTGGGAGACGTCGGCGGACGGGGGCACGGGGGCCGGCGCGGCGGGAGCGCTTGCGGATGAGGCCGGGGCGCTCGTGGATGCCGACGGCGTGCCTCCGGTGTCGCTGCCTTTGTCGCCGCAGCCGGACGCGGCGGCGAGCAGCGCCCCGGCCAGCGCGAACGCCTTGAGTGTCAGTTTCATGGGGTGAGTTCCTCCTGATTGGCCTTCCAGAAGCGGTGGCTTCGGACGGCACACCGGCCATTGTACCTGAAAAGCCGTCCCTGAGAAGCAGGGGGTTTGCCCGCCGGTCGCGAATAGGCCCGCACCATGTTTAGACTTCCGCCCCCCTTGCTCCTCCTGCCGCTCGTATGGGGAACCTTCTTCGGCGCGCTTCTCCCCTCCCTTGTTCTGGCACAGCCCCAGGGAATGACGCAGGGAGGCTCCCCGAACACGGCGACCGCCGAGCCGCCCCTTTCGCGGCCACGGACGCCGCCGATCAAGGTAGTATTGTTCCGCGACCTCGCGTTTCGGGATTTTGCCCCAAAGGCGTTTCGCTACGCTCCCCCGTCCGGCGGCAGCCGGCGGTGGGCGCGAGTCATCCTCGTGGCCGATTTTTCGGTCACGGCGGGCCGCCAGTTCGACCGCACGGCGCAAATCGCCGTGGGCCGGACGAACGTCTATTTCGGCACTACGATGGAGCCTTCGCGCACCTTCGGCCCCTCCTGGCATGTGGAGCGGGATATCACGGACGACAGCGCGCTATTCCGAGCGCCGCAGCCGGGCGAGGTGATTCTGGGCAACCTGGTCAACGGAACCTACACGGGGATCATCCGGGGGAGCGCCTTCCTGCTGTTTTATCCGCCGGATCGGTCCACGCCCCCGGCCGAGACGCCGGACGTGGTGCTGCCGCTGCCGAACAAGGCGGGGGGCGCGGCCGGCCTGAGCGGGCCGGACGCCGTGCTGACGGAAAGCTTTACGTTTCCGACCAATGTCGTGCGGGCGTATCTGGACCTGATCACGGAAAGCCAGGGGCAGGATGAGTTCTGGTATCTCGGCGTCCCCAGCGACCTGGCGGCGAAGCTTCAGACCTTCGGCGGGACGGCCTTCCGCGAGGCCGAGGTCACGGTGGACGGTCGCCCGGCGGGCGTCGCGCCGGTCTACCCGTGGATCTATACGGGCGGCATTGACCCGTCCCTCTGGCGTCCGATCCCCGGCGTACAGACGCTCAACTTCACGCCGTACCGCGTGGACCTGACGCCGTTCGCGGGCGTCTTCAACGATGGCAGGCCGCACCGAATGGGGGTTCACGTCTTCAACGGCGGCAGCTCATTCTCGGTCGCGGGCGCACTCTATCTGTATCGCGACCCTGTGTTGAAGGTGGTCCCCGGGGCCGTCACAGCCGACACCCTGGGCGCTTCCCCCACGCCGGTCGTCACCCAGAAGATCGTCACGGCGGGGGACGAAACGAGCGGCCCGGTTTCCGTCGCCTCGTCCCGGCGTTTCACCCTCGCCGGGTATGTGCTGACTTCGCGCGGCCGTGTGGACACGCGGATCGTCCAGGACGTCCTTTTTAAGAGCGACCAGCAGTTCGACCTGTCCCCATCTCGCGAGGTCCAGAACCTGGGGCAGACAACGCGGCTGTGGGCCACGACCACCACGCGCAGCGGCCCGCAGATCGTGGTGCGGCGGCAGGCGCTTTTCTACCCGCTGACGTTCCTGTCCGCCCGTCTCGTCCAATCGGATAAGGCAGTCTCTCAGCGGACAACCGTCCGCCAGGGGTATCGGGTGACGGAGCGAGTGACCCGGAACGGCGTCCCCATCTTTGCCGCCGCGCTGTCCAATGACGTCAGCCCGACCGACACCGTACGGTTTGACGCCGCGGGCAAGTTCGCGGGCCGTCAGAGCCGGAGCGCGCAGACCTATTCCTGCTCCGACTCGCGCGGACACCGCTACCGCCGGACGGTCAAGGCGGAGAACGGCGTCGTCACGGCCATCACTCCTTGAAGGATCACCGTTAAGTTGTAGAAGGGAGACGCCCTGTGGCAACGGTTTATGAAGCGCAGTGCCTCGGAGGCGATTTTCAGCAAAGGGTCATCGCATTCCCCGTCTACGGCTACCGATTAGAGGAAGCGCCTGACGTGCATATGTGGGTGCAACTGGCCTGGTGTCGTGACTGCCAAAAGGTAGTTCATGCCGAGCGCCTGTTATCGCCCGGCGAGGCTGAAGAGCGGGTTGAAGGCGGCACCAACCGCAACGTCCGTCGGGACGCCGAGCGATACCATGAGATGCTGGTTTCCCGGCAGTCCCCGCCCAGATGCCTCCACTGTGGCGGGACGGAAATCACTCCGGCTTCCGGCAACGGCAGCGAACGCATCCTGACGCACCCCGCCTGCGGCAACAACATCACTTTCCACCACTCAGGCCACGCCCGCCTTTCGGACGAAACGCATTTGTACTCCTCTGAGGGGAAGTATCTGGCGACGGTGACAGGCTCGCTCATTCCCGGAAGACGATATGGAAGGGAAAGATAGGAGAACGGTGGTTCTCGGCGATCTACATCAGCAGGAACAGATAACCGAAAGCGGCAATTTTGTGGTAGCATAATCCCATGCCAACTTATGGAACTCTTGAACTTGATCCGGTGCGCGAATCCGTCTTTCAGGACCGGCTGACCCGCCTGCGCGAACAGTGGGTGGAGCAGGTGACGATTCTAGTCAATGAGGCCGAGGCGTGGGCCGTGGCCGCGAAAGACGCGCGCGGCTGGACAGTTGAACGGGAGACGCACGAGATCGAGGAAGAAGTCGTCGGCGGCGCGTATGTCGTTCCGGGGCTTCGCGTGAGTGCCGGTGAGGATGAACTCCGCCTGGAGCCGGTTGCGCGCGGCGTCCTCCACGCCGATGGGCGGGTGGATTTGTATGCGTGGCCGAGCCTGTTCCGCGTCATGCTGCTCCGCAAGAACGGCGGATGGGTCGTCCGCACCGAGTCCGGGCTGGACTGGCCGCAGGCGTGGGGCAGGGAGACGTTCCTGACGCTGGCTGACGGGCTGCTCCGCGCCGAATGAGCCATGTCCACGTCGAGCAGCTTTCCGCTGTTTTTGATGAGTATACAGAGGTGCGCGAGGCGGTCACGCAGCGTCTGCGCGACCGATCCCACGCCGGTTATCGGAACCTCCAGCGGGCGGAGCGCAACCTTGAGACGACCTACATTGTACGCCTGTTCGTCGAGTTCGAGGGCATCCTGCGGCTCGTCCTGCTGACCCACGACCCGCGCCGGCGCGTCTCACGCGAGGCGTACAACCGGATCAATCGCGCCGCCCGCCTCTTCTCCATCCCTGATCGCATTCGTGATGACGTGCATGACGCGCGCGAGTTCCGCAACTCGGTCGTGCATCCCGGAGGCGTCCGCATCGCCTCCCTCTCGATCCGCCAAGCCCGAAGCGTCCTGAACCGTTTCCTGAAGCCCCTTCCCTAGATTTCGCCCAGCATCTCGGCCCGGCACGAGACGGGGCGCTTGCCGTCTATATCGGTGAAGCCATATTCCTCGGCCAGTTCGGCGGCGACCAGCCAGCGGCCTGATTTGTCCAGGACGTGCGGGTCGGCGGCCAGGGCGGCGACGGCGCGGCCCAAAAACTGCGGCGATTCGGAGTTCGTCAGGTCGAAGTGCTCCGCCGCCCGCAGGACGCCCTCGGTGCGGACCAAGCCGGGGTACAGTGAGACGGCGGCGATGCCGTGCGGGCGCAGGTCGTGGGCCATCAGGGCCGCCATGCGGTCGTCGGCGGACTTGGCGACGCCGTAGGCGACGCCAGCATCATCTTTTTGGGCGGCGAAGAAAGACGTGTTGACGATCAATCCGCGCTTTTGAGGCAACATCAGCGGGACGGCCAGAACGCTGGCGACGTAGTGGGCGCGGACGCCCGCCGCGAACATCGAGTCCCAGCGCGACAGGGGCGCGTCCCAGAAGCCCTGCTCCTTCCAGAACTCGGTGCCGTCGGCGAAGTGCTCGTAGCCGCCCCAGACGTTGTTGACCAAGATGTCCAGCCGGCCCTGCTCGCGCCCGACGCGGGCGAACAGGACTTCCGTCTGGGCATCGTCCCGGTGGTCGCAGCGGACAGCGATGCCCCGCCCGCCGAGCGCGGTGACTTCCGCCGCCGTGCCGTGGATGGTCCCGGCCAGGCCGCCCGGCCCCTGCCCCTCGGCCTCGGTCCGCCCCGAAACGTAGACGGTCGCCCCCGCCTCGCCCAGCCCCAGCGCGATGCCGCGCCCGACGCCCCGGCTCGCCCCGGTGACGACGGCGATCTTTCCAGTCAGTGTTTGCATGTCAGAGTGTACCCTGCATTCATGCAGGACTCGCCGCCGCCCGTCGCGAAAGACGGGGGGAACGTCTTTCTGTGGATCAAGGAGCATTACCGATGACCGTAACGCTGGAAAAAGAAGTCGAACAAGTAGAACTGGAACAGGGCGCGACGCCCGACGTGGTGGAAGAGGAGCAGTCGGGCCATATCGCCCACTCGAAATCGGCAGAAGAAAAAGGGCTGCCGGGGCAGATGCGCCGGCCTATCAAGGTCACGGTCATGGGCGCGGGGTCCGGGTTCACCCCCACCCTCGTCCGCGACATCCTGCAAATCCCCGGCGAGCAGGGCGGGACGGTCGCCCTGGTGGACATTGACACCAGCCGCCTGGACACGATGCACAAGCTGATCCAGAAGGTGATTGACTTCCAGGGCAAGACGAACTGGAAGGTCGAATCGTCGGCGGACCGGACCGAGGTGCTAGGGAGGAGCGACTACATCATCATCTGCGTCGAGGTCAGCGGGACGGGGACGGTCCGCTTCGACAACGACATCCCGCTCAAGTACGGCGTTTCCCAGTGCATCGGGGACACGGTCGGGCCGGGCGGCCTGTTCAAATCATTAAGAACCATCCCCGTCTGGCTGGACATCCTGAAGGACGCCGAGCGGCTGTGCCCGCAGGCCATCGTCCTCAACTACACCAACCCCATGTCCATGATGTGCCTGGCGGCGGCCCGGACGTCGTTCCTGCCCGTCGTCGGCCTGTGCCATTCGGTCCAGGGGACGGGGCACCTTCTGGCGGGGCGGGCGGGCGTGCCTTATGACGAGATGGTCTGGGAGTGCGCGGGCATCAACCACCTGGCCTGGTTCACCAAGCTGGAACACCAGGGCAAGAGCCTGTACCCGATCCTGATGGAGAAGGCCCAGCGCGACGTGTACGGCACGGGCGAGGGGCGCGAAGACGGCGACATCGTCCGCAAGGACATGATGCTGCACTTCGGCGCATTCATCACCGAGTCGTCGGGGCACCTGTCCGAGTACCTGCCGTATTACCGCAAGCGGCCCGAACTCATCGAAAAATATACCCGGACGGGCTACGACGGCACGACCTCCTTCTACGCCGACAACTGGCCGAACTGGCGCCGCAGCGCCGACGAGACGCGCCTGAAAATGCTGAACGGCGAGATCGGGCTGGAGCACCCCCGGTCATGGGAGTATGGCTCGTGGATCATCGAGGCGCGCGAGAAGGACACGCCCGTCCGCATCCACGGCAACGTCTTGAACTCGCACGGCGACGGGTCGGGGACCTTGATCTCGAACCTGCCCGCCGATGGCGTGGTGGAAGTGGCCTGCATGATAGACGCGAACGGCATCAACCCGACGCGCTACGGGGCGCTGCCGCCGCAGATGGCCGCCCTGTGCGACTGGAACATGCGGATGTACGACCTGGGCGCGACGGCCGCCATCGAGCGCAGCAAGGAAGCCGCCATCCACGCCCTGCTGCTCGACCCCCTGACCGCCGCCTGCTGCTCCCCCGCCGAGATCAAGGCCATGACCCTGGAGATGTTCGACGCCGAAGCCGAGTACCTGCCGGGGTACAAGTAGGACCAACAACGGCCCCCGCCCCGCGCGGCGGGGGCCGGGGATACCGCTTCTCCTCAGCCGTGCGGCAAGCCCGACTTCGGTGTGAGGCTGCTTTCAAGGAGTCCGTGGTGAAAATCACTCGCATTGACTGCCATGTTCTGCTCGTCCCTGATTACGATTCCGAAGCCTGCTCATCCGCGCAGGACGACTTGGTCGTCGAGGTCCATACCGACGCGGGGCTGGTCGGCATCGGCGAGACCGATACCAACCCCTGGGTGGCCCGCGAGTGTGTCCGGGCGCGCGGGACACACTGCATGGGGCTGGGCTTGGAGGAGATGCTGCTCGGCGGCGACCCGCTCCAGCCCGAGGCCCTCTGGCAGAAGCTGTATTCCGGCTCCAAGATGACCGGGCGGCGCGGCGCATTGATCTGCGCGCTGGGCGCGCTCGACATGGCCTTGTGGGACATCCGGGGCAAGGCGCTGGATCAGCCGATCTACAAGCTGCTCGGCGGCGCCGTCAAGCCCGACATCACTCCCTACGCTTCGCTGCTGCCAACGGGCCGGACCCTGGGCGAGTACCGGGATAGCCTGGTCGCGAAGGCCAAACAGGCGCAGGCGTTCGGGTTCGAGGCCGCCAAGATGGAGGTCTGCCTGAGCGGCCCGTACTCGCACAACGGCTTGCAGGAAGGCGACGACGCTGTGGTGGAAGTCGTTGCCGCCTGCCGCGAGGCCGTCGGTCCCGAGTTCGTGATGATGGTGGACGTCGCCTACTGCTGGCCGGACGCCCGCGCGGCCCTGCGCGTCATCGAGCGGCTGGCCCCTTACGACCTCTATTTTCTGGAAACCCCGATTGACGTGGACGACTTGGACGGCTACGCCTTCCTGCACGACCGCTCCCCTATCCCTATTGCGGCGGGCGAATGGCAGAACACGCACTGGGAGTTTCTGGACCTGGCCGACCGGGGCCGGGTGGACGTGCTGCAGCCCGATGTGGGCAGGGTCGGGGGCTTCACCGAGGCACGCAAGGTGGCCCAGATCGCCGCCGACCGCGGGCGGCGGGTCGTGCCGCACTGCTGGAAAACCGGCATCGGCATCGCGGCCAGCGCGCACTTGGCGGCGGCCACGGCCTGCTGCCCGTATCTGGAGTTTCTACCGTCCGCCCTGTCCGAGTCCGCGCTGCGGCGCGAGCTGGTGACGGACGAGCTGGCGATGCGCGGCGGCAGGATCGCCCTGCCGACGAAGCCGGGCCTGGGCGTCACGCTGAACCGGGACGCGCTGGAAAAATACGCCCAGTGAAGCACCCCGAAACCACCCCAATAAACTACGCCTGCGAGGAGGCTGACTGTGTTCCAATTGACTGACAAAACGGCCGTCGTCACCGGGGCGGCGTCCGGGATCGGCGCGGCCATCGCGGGCCGCCTGGCCGAAGCGGGGGCGCGCGTTTTCGTGGCGGACCGGGACGAGGCCGGGGGCGCCGCCGTCGCTTTGGCCGTCACGGAGGCCGGCGGCTGGGCCGAGTTCCTGGCCCTGGATGTTTCGGACGAAGGCTCCTGCCGGTCCGCCGCCCGGTCCGTCCTGGGCACCGGCGGGGGCCGCTGCGACATCCTGGTCAACAACGCCGGTATCGGCCATGTCGGGACGGCTTTAACGACCACCGGCGACGACCTGGACCGGCTGCTGGCCGTCAACGTCAAAGGAGTGCTGTTCATGTCCCAGGCGTTTTTGCCCGCCATGCTGGCGCGGCGAGCGGGGTCGGTCATCAACCTGGCCTCCATCGGCGGCGTCATCGGCATCCGCGACCGGCTGGCTTACTGCGCGACCAAGTTCGCGGTGGTCGGCCTGACCAAGTGCATGGCCCTGGACCACGCCGACGCCCAGGTCCGGGTCAACTGCATCTGCCCCGGTCGCGTTGAAACACCGTTCATGCAGGCCCGTGTGCGCGAGTACCCCGACCCGGAAGCGGCGCGCGCCGAGATGGCCGCGACGCAGGCGCTGAAGCGCATGGGCACGCCCGATGAGATCGCCGCCGCCGCGCTCTACCTGGCTTCCGATGAGGCCGCCTTCGTCACCGGCAGCAGCCTGATCATAGACGGCGGCTGGAGCGCCGGGAAGTAGACGGGAAAACCCATGAAGATCATCCGCTACCTCGGTGCCGACGGCCAGGTCCGCCGCGCCGCCCAACAGCCCGACGGCCTGGCCTACGACCTCGCCGGCGACTTTTACGCCGACTACCGCATCACCGACCGCCGCGCCGAGATCGTCCGGCTGCTCGCCCCGGTCGCGCCCACGGCCATCCTCGGCATCGGTCTGAACTACCGCCGTCACGCCGCCGAGACGGGCGCCGGAACGCCCGAACACCCCATTGTGTTTGCCAAAACGCTCAACACCGTGCAGGACCCCGGCGGCCCGATCCTCCTTCCCACTTTTCTGCGCTCGGACCAGGTGGACTACGAGTGCGAGCTGGCCGTGGTCATCGGGCGGCCCTGCAAGAATGTCCACCCCGACCGGGCGCTGGACTACGTCCTGGGATACACGGCGGCCAACGACGTCAGCGCCCGCGACTGGCAGATCGCGCGCGGCGGCGGCCAGTGGACGCGGGGCAAAAGCTTCGACACCTTCTGCCCGCTCGGCCCCTGCCTGGTGACGCCGGGCGACATTCCCGACCCCAACGCGCTCGGCCTCAAGACGACTCTGACGGACCGGGAGGGGATCGCCGAGGTGGTTCAGGACTGGAACACGAGTGACATGATTTTCGGCGTCCCCGCCCTGATCGCCTTCCTCTCGGCCAGCGCGACGCTGCTGCCCGGCACGGTGATCCTGACCGGCACCCCACACGGCGTCGGCATGGCGCGGACGCCGCCCCGCTGGCTCCAGCCCGGCGACCGCGTGAGCATTGAGGTGGAAAAAATCGGGACCTTGACCAACCCCGTGGAGGCCGAGCCGTGATCGCCACGCCCGACACCGTCTCCCTCCTCGCCCCCGGCCTCGACCACCCGGAGTGCGTCTGCTTCGGCCCGGACGGCACGCTGTTCGCCGGCGGCGAGGCGGGCCAGGTGTACCGGATCGGCGGCGACGGCGCGGCGACCCAGATCGCCACCACGGGCGGCTTCCTGCTCGGCCTCGCCGCCGACGGGGACGGCGCGATCCATGCCTGCGACGCAAAGCGCCGGGCCGTCTTCCGAATCGGCCCCGACGGGGCGGTCGCACCGCGTTCGTCCGGCAGCCCCGGTCGGGCCTTCACCCTGCCGAACTTCCCCGTGTTCGACGCGGGCGGCAGCCTGTACGTCTCGGACTCCGGCGACTACTGGCACCCCGATGGCACCGGCAGCGTCTTCGTGATCCGCCCCGACGGCGCCACCGAGGTCTTCCACTCCGGCCCTTTCCGCTTCGCCAATGGGCTTGCCATTTCCCCCGATCAGGCCTGGCTGTACGTCGCCCAAAGCACCGCCTGGAACATTGTCCGCGTCCCCCTGGACCGGCTCGGCGGCCCGGTGGAAGTGACGCACGTTCTGCCGCCCCATTCCGTTCCCGACGGCCTGGCGTTTACCGACGACGGCCGGCTGCTCATCGCCTGCTACCGCCCTGACATCATCTACCTCGGCCTGCCCGACGGCTCTGTGGCCGTGCTGGTGGAGGATTTGACCGCCGAGCTGCTCTGCCGCCCCGCCAACGTCGCGCTTCGCGGCGGCAGGCTCTACATTGCCAACCTGGGCGGCTGGCACCTCTCCGTCATGGAGACCGACCTGCGCCCCGGCCCTCTCCATCACCCGCGCCTGCCGGACCAGCAGAGGTGAAGGCTTGGCTGCAGAGGTGAAGGCTTGGTCGGCGGCATGGGTCAGAGCGGGCAGCACATACGAGTCCGTGCGAAGACTGCCGTCTTCAGGCCGAAGTCCGCTTAACTACACGGCTTTAGAAGCCGCCTGTTTTCTGTGTGAGGATTATGAGCACACACCGGATGGCGCTGATCTCGGACATTCACGGCCACTCTATGGGGCTTCTTGCCGTGCTGGAAGATGCGCGGGCGGCGGGGTGTGACCACATTCTTTGCCTGGGCGATCTGGTAGACGGCGGCGACGGGGATGAAGAGGTGGTGTGGTACGTCCGTGACCATAAAATACAGGCAGTGCGCGGGAACCATGACGAGACGCATTCCCAGGCGCTGCCGGGGTACAAGTAACCTAACCCCGGCGCAAGCGCCGACCCTTCCCTGTTAAGGAAGGGTAAGAAGCATGGGCCGCGCGGATTCTCGCGCGGCCCTTTTCCATGTCGGTGTGCGATTCTTGCAGCGAATGGACATTTTACTAAAGAAAGGCAGGCTGAAGAGGGTGGGAGACGGGGACGACACGATGGACGAGGGACGCGCCGCTGACGAAGAGAGTCTTTCCGACCGGGCGCTGCTGCGGCAGTATGTGGAGCGGCGCTCCGAGGCGGCGTTCTCGCGCCTCGTCCGCCGCCACCTGAGCCTGGTGTACGCCACCTGCCGGCGCGAGGTCGGCGATCCCGAAACGGCGGAGGAGGTCACGCAGGCGGTCTTCCTGCTGCTGGCCCGGAAGGCCCCGTCCCTGCGGGTCGAAGCGGGCCTGGCGGGGTGGCTGTTCCAGACGGCCCGTTTCGCCGCCAAGAACGCCCTGCGGCGGGAAGCGCGGCGGCAGCGGCGCGAGCGGAAGGCGGCGGAGATGATGGGGGACGCGCAGGCGGCGGAGCGGGAGGCGGGGGAAGACTTCTGGAAGCGGGTCGAGCCGCACCTGAACGACGCCCTGGCGTCGCTGGGGGCCGCCGACCGGGAGGCGGTCCTGCGGCGCTTCTTCGAGGGGGAAAGCCTGGCCGAGATTGGGGCGCGGCTGGGGCTGTCCGAGAACACGGCCCGGATGCGGGTGGCGCGGGCGGTCGAGAAGATGCGCCGGCACCTGGCCCGTGAGGGCGTCCCGCTGGCGGGCGTCGCCCTGTCCGCGCTGCTGGTGGACCGGGCCGGCGAGACCGCGCCCGCGTCGTGCCAGGCTGCCGCCCTGCGGCTCGCCCCCATGCCCGGCGTCCTCGCCCCGCCGCCTGGGCCGGCGGAGACGCACCTGTACCAACTGACGCAAGGAGTTTGGAAAGCCATGTGGATCAAAGCCGTCACGACCAATGCCGTCATCGCCGCCGCCTGCCTCACAGCAGTGGGCGTCCCCTTCGTCATCGCCTCCGTTCCCCACACGCGGCCGGCGGGCGCACCCATCGCCCGGAATGTTGTCCGCGCCCCGGCGCTTCCCGTCCATTCCGCCTCCGCTCCAGTCGCCCATGCCCCCGTCGCCCCGGCGGTGGTGAGGCGTCCGCCGGGCGCACCCGCCCTGGCCGTGTGGCGGGGCACCCCCCACATCAAGACCGGAGAAGAAGTCCGGGAAGCCGCCGGCGCAGGCACGGCTCCTGACCCCGTCTCCACGCTGGCCGCCGCGCTCGGCCAGGCCAAGCCGCCCGACGGCGGCGTCGCCCTGGCGGTCGGCGCGGAGAAGGTTTCCCTACTCGAAGGCAACGCCCCCACGCATAAGGACGCCTCGTTGGAGCAGGTGGGCTTCGCCTACGGGCGGCTGCTCCAGCGCTTCGGCGGGGTGAGCGCCGTTGCCCCACCAACCATGACCGTGCTGAACGCCGACCCCGGCCAGGCCAACATCTACGCGGACATGCCCGCCGCCGACGCCTTCACGCTACTGACCGCCGGGCTGACGCCGGGGCAGATGCGGGCGCTGACCTCGGCGCGCGGGCTGGGACAGGACGACCTCGCGGGCGACTACCAGCGCGGGCTGTTCCTGGCCTGCCTCCCCAGCCGAACGCTCAAGGTGAAGCCCCGGCCCACTCTGGAAGACCAGGACGCGCCGCCGCAAGGGGTGCGCGACGTCAGCGGCGAGCTATCCCAGGCGCGGATGCGGCTGGGGCAGGCGGCCGGGCTGACCGTGCCCGGTAAAGACGGCATGGGCGGGGGGGTTCCCAAATTTGTCGCGCCGGGCGCCCCGCCCGTTTACGACTACGTCGAGCGCAACGCCGGGCTGTTCGGCCAGACGGAGGTGGACGGCGTGCAGGTGCGGGCCGAAGTGCCGAACACGCCCAAAACCGGGCAACTGGATTTCAAGGCGGCGGCTTTCAAAGTGCCCGTCCCGCTGGCGGGACTGAGGACGGTCGGCGACCTCGTGCAGCGGGTCGGGGGTGCCACGCGCACCGAGATGTACGCGGACCGGCGCTATGAGAGCCGGACGCTGACAGTCTCCGGGGTGCCCGCCTCCGCCCCGGCGGGCGACCTGCTGCGGGCGCTGGCCCTGTGCCTGGCCGGGACCTACCGCCGGGTCGGCCCGGCGTATGTGCTGACGGATGACGTCGTCGGCTTGGGGACGCGCCGGCGCATCCTGGGCGAGTTCCAGCAGGACAACGCCGCCCGGCGGCGCGAACCGCTCAAGAAGGCCGAGGATGACCTCGAGGCGAACCGGACGCTGCGCGACCTGACGCTGAACGGGTTCGGTGATCCGCTGCTTCCCACTCCGCAGCAGATGGAAAAGCGGGATAGGAACACCCTCTGGGCGGGCGCGATCATGGGCGTTTCCCTGCCGCTTGACCAGCTCACGCCCCCCCAGCAGGCCGCCGTGCGCCGCGAGGCGGATTGGCTTGAGCAGGTCCGCCGTGAACATCCCGACCGGGGGGCAATCGAGGTGGACCTGAACGGCAAGATCACCCTGATGGCGCAGCCGAGCGTGCAGATTCTGGTGCCCGGCCTGGACGGGCCGATTGACACCGATCTGGGGCAGTGGGTGGCGATACGCTTCCAGGACACATCCCGCTTCCGCGCGCCGCGCCGGACGCCGCCAACGCAGGCGGCCCTGCCCTCGCCCGACGCGGGGGGCGACCTAGCAGCCCTCCTCAAGCCGATCCCGCGCCGGGCGGTCGTCGCCCATCCCCAGACGTCCGCCGAGGTGGACGCGCTGGTGGCACGGATGAAGCGGCTGGGGCTGAACCAGTTGTGGCTGGACGTGTTCTCGGATGGCGTCGCCCGCATCCCGGACACGCCGCTTTCCCCCGCCGGCCAGCCGGACTTGCTGGCCGAGGCCCTGAGGGACACAAAAGGCACCGGCATCTCCGTCTTCCCGACGCTGGACCTGCTGGCCTGGGGGACGAAAGCGCCGCCCTCGGACGCCGACCTGACCATCCTCGGCGAGACTTCGGCGCAGAGCGAGGCCCGGCGAGTGGAGCGCGAGACCCTTCTAGCCGCCGTCGAGGACCGGGACCCGCCGCCCCCGGCCTCAGAGCGCGTTATGGTCAGCCCGCTCGTCCCGGACGTGCAGCGATCCTTGCTGGCCCTGGTGCGGGCCGTGGCGACTCGCCCAGGCATCGGGGGCCTGGTCTGGCGCGAGACCACGCCGCCCGGCTACGACCCGCTCAAGAACCCGTCCGCCAGGATCACGCCCCGGACCGTGCTGGGCTACAGCGAGGCGGCTCGGCTGGCCTTCCTGCGCCGGGAGCACGCCGACCCCATAGACCTGGATGTGCGCGGGGCGGGCAGCATGGCGGAGCGGGCGGACACGAGTCTGCCGGGCTTTGACGCCTCCGCCGCCAACGGCCTGAGCGAAAAATGGGACGAGCTCCGCGCCGAGGGCGAGACGGCCTTCCTGCGCGCGCTCTACGTTGCCGCCCGCCCCGCCGGGGCTAAAACGGCTGCCGCCCCGCCCCGCATCTTGGTCCAGCAGCGCCGCGATTACGAAGGGACCGCGTGGTACGGGAGCTGGGACGGCCCCAAATTGCCCTTCCCGACACGCCATGACCCGTTCGAGGACTACGCGGGCGGAGATTTCGCACCCCAACAGGACGAGGCGGCACAGGCGAAGGCGCAGTCCCAGGTCGCCCTGCTGCGCCTGCCGCTGACCGGCGCGCTGGACACGGGCAACATCGCTCTTCAGTGCCGGAGCGCCCTGGGGGACATCGGCCGGTACAGGAAGTGGGACGGCTTCGTCCTGGAACTGCCGTCGGGGACGGGCATTGAGACACCAGCCCCGCCGAAGACTGCCAGAGTCAGCCCGCCATCGGGCGCGGTCATGGCCGCCGGCCACGCGCCCCCTCCGGGGGCGGACTGAGCAGGCTGACGACAGAGGATGTTACGGCCTTCGGATTATTCATGTAGGCAATCGCATATAAGAAGAGCAAAAGGGCAACCACGGAAAGGAAGAAGGGCAACCACGGGGGGTTGCCCCTACGCGCCCCGTAATCCGTAGGGGCAGGCCCCTGTGCCTGCCCTCTGTCCCCCGCGCCTGCCCTGCCTTGACGGCTATATGCAATTGCCCCGATTATTCATGGGCAATGAGGCGGAATTAAGCGAAATGTGGTATGATGTCACTGACGGACTGGGGATTCCTGGTCGGCAGAAAACCCTGGGCATTTGCTCAGGGTTTTCTGTTTTCCTGTTCCCATGGGAACACACGCAGGCCCTCCACCATACCGTTCCTGATGTAAATCTTGTCCTGAATGATGTTGTAAGCCGGGTCAGGGGCGGCTGGCTGATTTTTGTCGGCCACGCCCACATCCCGCTGCTGTTCGGCGAGGGCAGCGACCACGCCTGCCAGGCGACGGAGTACCGGATGGAGTCGAACGCCCCGCTCCTGCTGGACCCGCAGGATCGCTACATCGTCTGCGTCGGGGCCATCGGGTACAGCCGCGACGGGATCGCGAAGCCGCGCTACGTCCTTTATGACGCCGAGGCGGGGATAGTGGAAAGCCGGGCCGTGGACGCGCCCGTTCTGCCGCTGGGCTGAGGCCGGATGGGGCTGGGAACTTTCGCGCGGCGGGGTGCCTTTTCCTTTTACTACTGCCCTTGTGGTAAAATAGAGGCTATGACCCAGACCGTGAATTCTTATCATCTGACTCACCTGAAGGAACTCGAAGCCGAGTCCATTTTCGTGGTCCGCGAAGTGGCCGCGCAGTTCGAGCGCCCCGCGCTGCTGTTTTCGGGCGGCAAGGACTCCATCATCCTGTCCCACCTCGCCCGCAAGGCGTTCTGGCCGGGCCGCATCCCCTTCCCCTTGCTGCACATTGACACGGGCCACAACTTCCCCGAAGCGCTGGAGTACCGGGATCGCTGGATGGAGGTCATCGGTGCGAAGCTGATCGTCCGCTACGTCCAGGACTCGATCAACCAGGGCCGGGCGGTGGAGGAGAAGGGCTACAACGCCAGCCGGAACATGCTGCAAACGGTGACGCTGCTGGACGCCATCGAGGAACTGAAGCTGGACGCTGCCCTGGGCGGCGCGCGGCGCGATGAAGAAAAGGCGCGGGCGAAGGAGCGATTCTTCTCGCACCGCGACGAGTTCGGCCAGTGGGACCCGAAGGGGCAGCGGCCCGAGCTGTGGAACCTGTTCAACGGCCACAAGCGCCTGGGCGAGCATTTCCGGGTCTTCCCCATCTCTAACTGGACCGAGATGGACGTCTGGCAGTACATCTTGCAGGAGAACATCGCGTTGCCCGACCTGTATTTCACACACCGGCGCGAGGTGATCGAGCGCGACGGCAACCTGCTGGCGAACTCCGATTACCTAAACAAGCGCCCCACCGAAGTCCCGGAAGTGCGTCAGGTCCGCTTCCGCACGGTCGGCGACATGACCTGCACGGGGGCAGTCCTGTCCCCCGCGAACTCGGTGGAGGAGATCATCCAGGAGGTCGCCGCGACGCGAACGACGGAGCGCGGCACGCGGGCGGACGACAAGCGCTCCGAGGCGGCGATGGAGGACCGGAAGAAGGAAGGGTATTTCTAAGGCCCCGGAAGGAGCTTCGCGTGGTCATCTATGTGGATGTGGACGATACGTTTGTCCGCAGTTACGGCACGAAGCGCATCCCGATACCATCGGTTATCCTGCACATTCGGGCGCTGCATGAGCAGGGCGCGGAGCTTTATTGCTGGAGTTCCGGCGGGGCGGAGTATGCGCGGGCAAGCGCGGCGGAGTTCGGGCTGGCCGACTGCTTCACGGCGTTCCTGCCCAAGCCGGACATCCTGCTGGACGACCAGAACGTGGCGGACTGGCGGTGTCTGCGGCAGGTACATCCAAACGAGTGCGGGGCGCTGGTGGACGCGGTGCGACAGGCAGAAGGGATTTAGGCCATGAATGAAGTCTTGACCATTGGCGAAATTGAGGCGCGTTTTGATGCGGAATGGGTGCTGGTGGAAGACCCGGATCTGACGGAGCATCTGGAAGTGGTGCGCGGCAGAGTCCTCTGTCACAGCACAGACCGCGATGAAGTCTACCGAAGAGCGATGGAACTACGGCCCAAGCATTCGGCCTTTCTTTACTTGGGTGAGGTCCCGAATGATGCGGTGATCATCTTATGAGTACCGCGCTACCGGGGGTGAGGAGTTATCCTAATGAATGAAGTGCTGACGCGGGCGGAGATGGAGGCGCAGTTTGACGGGGAATGGGTGCTGGTCGCCGACCCGGAAATGGATGAAAATCAGGATGTGCGGCGAGGGCGCGTTGTGTTTCACGGCAAAGACCGAGAAGCCATGTATGACTGCGACGCTTCTCTCCAGTTAAAAAAAGCGGCTTACCTTTACCTAGGACCGATGCCGGAAATGTCCGTGCTGCTGAAATTCTGGTCATGAGCGTTCCGTTCAACCCTTCGCGCGGCCTGATTGTCGTGACCGCGACCGTGTTTGGCCCGCGCGGCGACCGAGCGGTACGTCTCGCCCTGGACACGGCCGCGACCGAGACGGCAATCAGCCGCCGCGTCCTGGGGATCATTGGCGTTGATATGGCCACCGCTCCTACGGTGCCGGTGATCATGGGCGGCGGCGTTGTTCCCGTCCCTCTTGTCACCGTGGATCGCCTGGAAGCGCTGGGACAGATGCAGCCGGGACTGACGATTCAGGCGCACACGCTGCCGTCTTCGCTGCCGATAGACGGTGTGCTCGGACTGGACTTCATTCGCGGGTATCGGCTCGTCGTTGATTTCCGCACGGGGCAGATTAGCCTTACATGAGACATGGGGAGCAGCCATTGAACACGGAACGGCTGGCGCGGCAGATCGCGTTTCTGATTGAGATAGACAAGCTGAAAAGCATTCTGCGGCGGACGTACCTGGTGGACGACCCGCGTCATGAGAACTCGGCGGAGCACTCGTGGCACCTGGCGGTCATGGCGATGCTGCTGGCGGAGCACGCGAATGCCGAGGTCAACCTGCTGCACGTTTTGAATATGCTGCTGGTGCATGACGTGGTGGAGATTGACTCCGGGGATACCTACATCTACGACGTGGCCGGGAACGCAAGCAAGGCCGTGCGGGAGCAGGAAGCGGCCCGACGCCTCTTCGGCCTGCTGCCGGACGACCAGCGAGACGAGATGCACCGGCTCTGGGAGGAGTTCGAGGCGCGGCGGACGCCCGAAGCGCGCTTCGCGGCAGCTTTGGACCGCCTGATGCCGATGCTGCACAACTACCACACGCAGGGCCGCTCCTGGCGGGAGCATGGAGTGACGAGTGCTCAGGTGATCGACCGCAACGGCCACATGGCGGAAGGCGCGGCGGGGCTGTGGGAGTACGCCATGGCGATGATCCAAGACGCGGTGGACAAAGGGTATCTGAAGGAAGGGAGGAACGAGGGATGACGATCACACTGACGCCGGACATTGAGCAGCAACTAGCGGCGGAGGCACAGAAAACGGGGACGACGCTGGAGCGACTGGCCTTAGAAAAGCTGCGCGCGCCGGCGGTCATTGACTACCGGAAGACCCTGCCGCCGCCGCGCGACGACTGGGAGCGGCTACTGAGAACGGCGTCATCGCCCTGCGGCGTCGCCCTCTCGGATGAGGCCGTCAGCAGCGAAGGGATTTACGAGTGATGACGTATCTCGTCGAGAGCAGTCTGCTGCTGCGCCACACCAACCCGTCGGACCCGCTATACCCCGTCGCGTCCCGCGCCCTTGATGCGCTCCATGAGCAGGGTGAAGATTTGCACACGACCCCACAAATTTTTGTGGAGTTCCGTAGCGTCGCAACACGGCCCGCCGAGGTCAACGGCCTGGGTTTATCCGCTGCTGAAGCCGAAGCGCGGGCCTCTGTCTACGAATTAGCCTTCCCACTCCTGCCGGAAACGCCCGACATTTACCCGGCGTGGAAGGCGCTGGTGCAGGCGGCGGGCGTGGTCGGCAAGCAGGTCCACGACGCGCGGCTGGTCGCGGTCTGCCACGTCTACGGCATCACGCACATCTTGACCTTCAACGTCCGGCACTTCGCGCGCCTGGCGACGTTCGCGCCGGGCGTAGTGGTCGTTGACCCACACAGTATCTGACAGTAACTGTAGGTGGGAGACATGAATGAGGTTTCCAGTTCTGCGGCGGACGACCTACTGAATATCTACTGGCGTCACCATGCCAAGTGGAACATGCCGCCCGGTCTGAGGGACAAGCAGACGCGGGGTGAAGACTTGACGCAGTTGGCGAACGCCTGCTGTCTTGTTGCAGACGGCCTCTTGGAAAGGTCTCCTCTGGACTCAGCCACCGGGCCACTGTCGTTAAAAGAAACTCTTGAAGTCCAGCAGGCAGGTAGGAGATACAGGCAACTATGGGAGGAGCGACGGCGGCTTCTGCCGTTGCTGGAGAAAGTTATGGCTGAACTTGACGGAGATGAGTGGTACTACTTCTGGGGTTTGCACCAGATACTGGACATCCTGCCACAGACATTGGAAGAGAAATGACTGAATTTTCAACAACGGGCTACCTAGACATGGACCTGCTGCGCTTCACGACGGCGGGGAGCGTGGATGACGGGAAGAGCACGCTGATCGGGCGGCTTTTGTACGACAGCAAGGCGATCTTTGACGACCAGTATGAGGCCATCCGCGAGTCTTCGGAGCGGCGGGGCGAGGAGGGGGTCAACCTGGCCCTGCTGACAGACGGGCTGCGGGCGGAGCGGGAGCAGGGGATCACGATTGACGTGGCGTACCGGTACTTCGCGACGCCGCGCCGCAAGTTTATTATTGCGGACACGCCGGGGCATATTCAGTACACGAGGAACATGGTCACGGGGGCATCCACGGCGAACCTGGCGATCATCCTGGTGGACGCGCGCAAGGGCGTCATCGAGCAGACGCGGCGGCACGCCATCATCGCGTCGCTGCTGGGCATCCCGCACCTCGTCGTGTGCGTCAACAAGATGGACCTGGTGGAGTACAGCCGGGAAGTCTTCGAGGGCATCCAGCGAGACTTTCAACTGTTCGCGTCGGGGCTGGACGTGGGGGACGCGCATTTTATCCCCATCAGCGCGCTGCATGGGGACAATGTCGTGGACCCGTCGCCCCATATGCCCTGGTATGACGGCCCGGCCCTGCTGTCGCTGCTGGAAACGGTGCGGATCGAGAACGACGTCAACCTGACGGACCGGCGGTTCCCCGTCCAATATGTGATCCGCCCACAATCGCCGGAGTTTCCCGACTACCGAGGGTACGGCGGGCGGATCGCGGGCGGCGTGTTCCACCCCGGCGACGAGGTGATTGCCCTGCCGTCGGGCTTCCGGTCGCGCGTGCAGTCCGTGGACACGTTTGAGGGCGCTTTGGACGAAGCCTACGCGCCGATGTCGGTGACGCTGACGCTGGAAGACGAGATAGACATCAGCCGGGGCGACATGATCGTCGCCGCCGGTAACCCACCGCAGGTGTCGCAGGACCTGGACATCATGGTCTGCTGGCTGGGCGAGAAGGCGCTGGCGCCGAATGGCAAGTACACGGTCAAGCACACGACGCGCGAAGTACGGGCCATCGTGAAGGCGGTCAGGTATAAGCTGGACATCAGCACGCTGGACGAGAACGAAACCGACACGCATGTCGGCTTGAACGAGATCGCGCGGCTGACGCTGCGGACAACGCAGCCGCTGTTCTTTGACTCCTACCGCCGCAACCGGGCGACGGGCAGCCTGATCCTGATTGACGAGGCGACGAACGAGACGGTGGGCGCGGGGATGATCTTATGAGGCGCGGCTTGTTCCTGCTGTCGTCTTGTTTGTTGCTGACCGGGTGCGGCAATGACCGGCCCTACAGCGGGCCTGCGCCCGGCCCGCCGCGCCGGGCGCAGGCCCCTCCGACGACCACTCCCATTGCCCCCGCACCGGCAGACGCGACGCCGAGTGGACCGACCGATCCGCTGCTGGGCGATGCGGGGCAGGCGCCGACCGACCCGCTGATCGGACGCGACCCCCTCCAGGGGCGGGTGATGCCCACGGCGCATTCGCACTGGCTGCGGGGGCGTTTGCGGGACGCGCATGTGACGGTGCTGCTGAATGGGGTGCGGCATGGGTCGTTTTCGGGGGTGCTCGATCAAGACATCACGATGAAGCTGCGGCGGGGCGTCAACACGGTGACGTTCGTCTACCAGCCCAATGCCGCGAGTTCGGCGGCGGATCTGGAGATCGTCGAGAGCGAGCACCACCCGCCTATCGCCCCGCTCGTCACCTTCCGCAGCGCGCCGGGCTTGGCCGCGTCCGAGGGCGCCCCAAAGCCGGAGACGAAAACTTTCCCGTTTGTGGCGAACTGATTTGTGGCGAACTGACCGTCCGGCGTACCCTACAGAAGTCGCCTGCGGATGCCGATGATGGCGACATGGCAGACTGTATTGAGAAGTTAGTAAATGCACGGATCGGGGACTATGTGCTGGTGCGCGAGATCGGGCGCGGCACCCACTACTCGCTCTTTCAAGCGGCAGACCCGCGCGGCGGGCGCATGGTCGTCATTAAAGTCCTCCATGTCTCCGCCGCGAGCGGCCCGGACGCGACGACGCCCGAAGCGGCCCACGAGCCGGCGCGCGTTTTGGAGGCGCGTTTGGCGCGGGAAGCGCGCGCCCTGGCGCACCTGTCCCACCCGAACGTCCTGACGATTTATGAGACGGGCGAGCACGACGGCTTTCCCTTTCTCGTCATGGAGTACCTTTACGGCCATCCCCTGCGCCAGATTCTGGACCGGAAATCGCTGTCACTCGAAGAAGCCGCCGGCATCCTGGAACAACTGGCCGGGGCGGTAGATGCGGTGCATGCCCAAGAGATCCTGCACCGCGACATCCGGCCCTCCAACGTGATGATCCTGCACGACGGGCGCGTCAAGCTGGTGGACTTTGGGCTGGCGCGTCAGCCCGGCGACACCACGGTCACCCTGATGGGTGAGCGGGTCGGCGAGCCGGCTTACATGGCCCCCGAGCAGCTTCACAACAAACCGGCCTGCCCCGCGTCCGACCTTTGGGCGCTGGGAGTGCTTTTGTACGAGATGCTGGCGGGTGAGCCGCCATTCCAGGGCGCCAATTTTACGATGGTGGCGCATCAGGTGCTCCGGGAGCAGCCGGCGCCCGTGCCCGGCGCGTCCGCCGCCGTTCAGGCCGTGGTGGGGCGCGCTCTGGAGAAGGACCCGGAGAAGCGGTATCGCCGGGCGGGCGAGATGGCGGCTGCCTTGCGCAAGGCGATTGCGGCGTCCCCGGCCCCACGCCCCACGGAACCGCGTGACACGGCTGTTGGGATGAGCCGCCTTGCGGCCAAACCCATCACCCTCGCCGGGGCGGGCGCGCTCGGCCTAGCCGCGTGTGTCACGGTCGGCGTTTACTTGTCCCGCCCCGCCCCCCGTATCTCTGTCCCGACCGCCGCCGCCGCGACGCTGCCGGCTCCGCTGCCGGCCCCGCCGACACAGCCGTCTCCCCCTCTTGTGCCCACGCCCGCCCCTGCCGCCGCCGGTCCTTACAGACAGGGTCTTTCCCCGTTTCTCGGAACGGTTCCCCCAGGGGCCGCTGCCAGCGGCCCGTCGCAGCCGGGATCGGACGCGGCCAAGACGCCGCCCAAGAGGGCGAAGCCTCGGCGCGCGGAAAGCCCGAATGCCTCCGATAAGAGCGGAAGCGCAGCAGTCCCAAACCGTGTGAGCGCCGATCCCCCGGGCCTGTCCGGTACATCCCCCGGCCCGAAGTGACAGATGTTGCGATAAATCTGCACCAGTGACCGTATGAAGCCCGCCGCAAGCACCTATGCTTTAGCAAGGCGTTGAAAACCTTTGGTTAGGCGGGCTTCAAAGCCCTACGACACAGAGGCTTTGAAAACCTTGGGTTAGCCCGAGCGAAGCCGAAGAATGAGGCGAAGTGAGTTTGCTCCCCGTTTCAACCGAGCGGGCTTTCGGGTATAATCTCTTTGTCTGCCTGCGATGTTGAACTACGAACCGTTGACTCGGTTGACCGTATGCCTGTTTTTGCTTCGGCTAAGAATAGGTCTAGCGGTCAGCGACAGGGCTTTGCACTCTAATGGTGCATGAACGCGATACTCGAACCTCTCGCAAATCCAACACAGACACAGCGAGTCGTATCTGCACTCATCCAATGGGTCTGGGATAACATACCCTCGGTGCAAGACCGTAAAAGACGCACATAGCCAACGCCTGCGATTCTTAGTCTTAGCAAGCCTAAGAAGCCGCACGGCTTCAGCCGTAGCGGAGTTATCACAAAGGTGTTGCTCATCATTCGTAGCGTAGGGGCGAACCTGGTGTTCGCCCCTCAGTCTTATGCCGCCTCCCTCCTTGACAAACCCCCTCCCCCGCGCTACAATACCCCCGCGCGGCATCGCGCCCAAAGGATTTCTCAGCATGGAACTTGGACTGACATGGAACTTGGATTGACGGGGAAGGTCGCCCTCGTCGCGGCGTCTTCCCAGGGCCTGGGGCGGGCCTGCGCCGAGGCATTGGCGCGGGAGGGCGCGCGGGTCGTCATCAACGGGCGGCGGCCCGAGGCGCTGGCTCATGCGGCGCAGGCGATCCGGCAGGTGATGTCCGTCAAAGGCGCGGACGTGCATACGGTCGCGGGGGACGTGACCGACCCGGAAGCCATCAACCGCTTGATCAAGGCGACTCTGGCGCGGTTCGGGCAGCTCGACATCCTGGTGACAAACGGCGGCGGGCCGTCGCCGGGCAAGTTCGCGGCCTTGTCCGAAAAAGACTGGCAGGCGGGGCTGGACAGCACGCTCTGGCCGGTCCTGCGGCTGATCCGCGCGGCCATCCCGGCCCTGACGGACGCGCAGGAGCGCGGCGGGGGCCGCATCATCAACATCGTCTCCACCAGCGTCAAGCAGCCCATCCCCGGCCTGCTGCTGTCCAACGCCCTGCGCCCCGCCGTCATCGGCCTCGCCAAGAGCCTGTCCGTCGAATTGGCCCCGGACGGCATCCTGGTCAACAACGTCTGCCCCGGCTCGTTCGACACCGACCGCATCAAGCACGTCTATGAGGCCCGCGCCAAAGACTCCCCCTACACGCTGGAACAGATCGCCGAGCAGGCCGCCCAAGCCATCCCCCTGGGCCGCCTGGGCGACCCGCGCGAACTCGGCAGCGTCGTCGCCTTCCTCGCCTCCGACAAGGCCAGCTACCTCACCGGCCAAACGCTCTCCGTGGACGGCGGCCTGGTGAACTCTCTGTTTGGATAGAAAAGGAGCGCCTCAATGACCGTGATGCTGGAACTGCCGCCCGATTTGGAAGAGAAGCTGCGCGCGGAAGCAGCACAGACCGGGCAGGATGCCCAGGCCCTGCTTCAGCAGAAGGTGCGTCAGATGCTTTCCACCGCGCCCGCCACGCCAACCGCCGCGTCGCCGCGTGTCGCGGGCCTGAACCGGGGCCAGATTTGGGTGAGTGAAGATTTCGATGCGCCCTTGCCGGACGCCTTTTGGCTGGGGGAAGAATGACAGGTAGTGCCGCGAAGTGTAGGTTTGTCCGCTGTTGTCTAACCGGGAGGGCCAAATGGATCGTTTGTATGACAGATTAATCGGCCAGTTAGATACTCTCATCCCGTTTTTAGCACTCGTCCATCGCGAGGCATTTGATCTCATTGGGGAGAGATATGGCGATTGGCTGCCAGAATGGCAACAAGGGAGTCTGCCAGAAACTTATGCGATTTATCAAACACAAGTGGCGCATTCAGCTTTCTTGCTTGGCTATTCATACTACGAAGCTTTTCTAAGTGATTTAGCCCGGCAAATCTACACCCATAGTCCAACAATGTTGCCGCAAGAGAAAACCTTAACTTTCAGCGATGTTATTCAGCGCCCGGAGCGTGAACAACTGCTGGCGTATATGATTGACAAAGAAATTTTGTCAGTCTTCTATCAGAGCATTGAGAAAGTCATCGAATGTTTTCAGAAGAAGTTCAGCTTGTGTTGGCCTGAGCATACAGTTGAGTCGGCAGTGGAAGCCTCCTTGTTGCGGAACTGCATCATCCACAATAATGCGCGAGTAGACACACGTTTATCGGAACGCGGTAGATGGGCTTTGGGTAGTGAAATCAAGCTGACGGCGGCGCAAGTTCATGATTTCGGCATCATCGCTCGGAAAGTCTGTGGCGAGTTAGCTATGCAGGCAGATAGCAACTTCCTATCAAGATGAGCGGGCGGATTATCATACTCTGTGGACGGAGAGAATTGATCATGCCGATACGAAGCCGGTTTCAGTTGATGGTAGCTATTTTTGCTGCTCTGACGCTTCTTTTTCTGCCCCACCCCGCCCGCGCGGGAGGGTGGAGTTGGAAGACGCCGCCGAACATGGTCACGCTGGATTCGGGACGGCGCAACCCGATCTTTTATGTCGGGGAGCCGATCTCGTTTGCGGTCGGCGGCAAGGGGCCGGCGACGTCTTATCTGGTGCGGGACTATTACGGAACGCTGGTAGACCAGGGCAAGTGCGGGGCGCGGCTGGCCGTCAAGGCGCTGGGGCCGGGGTGGTACAAGCTGTACGTCTACGGGGATGTGGACCAGGGGCCGCCGTGGGGGAAGATCGTGGGCGGGACGAACATCGCCGTGTTCCGGCGGGACCCGCACTTTCCGCCGCTGGCCCCCAAAGACGCGCCGGGGGGCGGGGACGGGATCGGGGACCAGCCGACGCGGGACGTGACCGGCATGGGGCCGGAGCGGCTGTCGGTGTCCGACGCGGGCAAGCCGGACGAGGCGATCCAAAAGTTAGAAGGCGAGATCGCCATTGACCAAAAGATGTACCTGCCCTATGACCCGGTGCGTCACCGCGTCTTGATGGTGGCGTTCCCGAACGGCACGCAGGATTTGGTGGGCGTCCGCAAGATCGTCACGCGGTTCCAGAACGATGTGGAGTATTGGGAGCCGCGCAATGAGCCGAACGGCGGCAGTTCGGGGGCGGACTTCGCCGTCAAGGAGATGAAGCCGTTCTACGACACCGTGAAAGGGGTCAACCCCCGCCTGAAGGTGATGGGGCCGGGGACGGTCGGCATCGCGCCGCCGGGCAACATGCTGGGCTGGATCGAGGATTTCCTCAAGGCAGGCGGCGGCAGGAGCATTGACGCCTTCTCGTTCCACGCCTACAACACGGTCAACGGCGACGTGGAAATGGCCCGGACGGCGCTGGACACCCTGCAAACGCTGCTGGCGAAGTACGGGCTGGGGCACATCGAGAAGTGGCAAACGGAGCAGGGATACTTCGCCGCCGTGTATGGATCATATCAGCCGCGCTTGCAGGGGCGGTGGACGATGGACCAGATGATGGTGTACGAGCAGTACGGCATCCCCAAAGAGCACAACCACTACTGGTACGACACCAGCCACGGCTTCTGGGACTTCCCGACGTGGTGGGAGAACGAGGACCGCAGCGTCAACCCCGCCGCGTCCCTGCTGCGTGTCTGGTCGGAAGAGCTGTACGGCACGAGGTTTGCGAAGAAGTACGATTTCGGCCCGGCGGGCAACGCGCAGTACCTGGGGAGCTACTTTCAGGGACCCGGCAAGCGCATCGCCGCCTTCCTGAGCGCGGGCGATCCTTACGGCAAGGTGGACCTGACGGTGCAGGGCGGGAAGGCGCTGCGGACCGTCTCGCCGTTCGGGGTGACAGCCCTGCTGCCCCTGAAGAGCGGGCGCGTGACGCTGCCTGTATCCGAGCTGCCGGTCTATGTCGAGTTGACGCAAGGCCAAACGATCTCCGTCGTGCCGATTGACTACGGGCCAAACCTGGCGCGGCTGCCCGGCGTCGCCGTGGACGCGCCCGGCACGGCCACTGACCGGGACAAGCTGCACAACGGGCAGTACGAGAACTGGTACTATTCCCAGGTCAATGGCACCGGCCCCTGGACCGACGGCGGGACATGGGACAAGAAACAGGACGCCGCGCCGCCCGCCGAACCGCTGCCGGTGACGCTAACCCTGCCCACCGCCCGCAAGATCGCCCGCGTCGTTGTGTATGCCTCCCCGCCCTGGCAGTCGCAGTCCACGCTGCTCGACTTTGAGCTGCAATACGACGCGGGCGGCGTCTGGAAGACGCTGCGGCGCGTTGGAGAACCTGCCAAGACGTATCCCGTCTACACGCCCAACAACCGCACCACGGTAGACAGCTTCTTCAGCGACCGCTGGGTGTTCCCGCTGTCGTTCCCGCCGGTCACGACCCGCCGCGTCCGCCTGCTGATCCGTGACGCCACGTTCGGCGGCGGGGCCACGAAAGACGTCATCGTTGCGGGCGGCCAGGCCGGGCCGCGCGTCGCCACCCTGCGCGAGATCGAGGTTTATGGGAAGTAGCCCGTCACATCAGAGGAGAAGATAATGCCGACTGTTCCTGTGCTGTTTCCCTCTTCCTGCCGCCCCTTGCTTCTCGCCGTTCTGCTGACCGTCTTTTTCGGCGGGGCGGCTCGGGCCGTCCGGGCGGACGCAGCGGTCGCCGTTCACGCCGAGACGGTGATGGCCATCGGCGGCTTCGGCATCTTTCCCGCCCCTTATGACCGCGTGACGCCGGTCTACGCAGGCGGCGAACTCGCCTACGACCAGGCGGGCTGGCTCCCGGCGAAGGGGCCGCTGACCGGCGGCGCGACGCTGGCGGCCCTGCGCGGCTTGGGCTGCGAAATTGGGCGCGTCTATCTCACCCCCACCCTGGGACGAGCGGACCACACGCTGGACCCAGACCGCTTGCAGGACTTGAAGGACCACCTCGCCACCCTGCGGAACGCGGGTATCCACCGCTACGTTCTGACGCTGTGGTCGCCGCCCGCTTACATGAAACTGCCTGATCACGTCCGCTACGGCGTCTACCAGGGCCGGAACCAATCTCTGGACCCGGACTACGCCCGCCCGGACCGCTATGGGCTGGTGGACTACTTCGTCGCCGTCCTGTCCGCGCTGAAGGGCGCGGGCGTCGCCGCGCCGCTCTGCGTCAGCCTCCAAAATGAGCCGGCCATCAACGCCGGCTATGACGGGTGCGTCTATACCGACAACGCGGGCGAAATCCAAGCATGGCGCCGGGCCGTGACACTGCTGCGCCGCCGCCTGGACGCCCGGCGCGATCCGTGGTTCTCGGGCATCGCGATCATCGGCCCCGAAGCGGAGGGTTGGGACGGGATGCTCCCCCTGCTGGGCGCGGTCTCCAACCAGGGCTTCGCGGCCCTAAACAGCGACCCCGCCCTGGCGGGCGCGCTCGGCGGCTTTGCGTACCATTCCTATTACACTTCCGCCCGCATCAGGACGCTGGACCGGGCGATGGCCGCGTATCCAGGGCGGAGCCGCTGGATGACCGAATACTCCACCGCGACGGGCATTCGGGGCGAGCTGCGCCCCGCTACCGGCAACCAGGAGCTGGACTGGGCGCTGAACGATGTGCGCCGGATGGCGAGCGACCTGGTGGACCTACACACCGGCTATTGGTTCTTCTGGCGCTTCTGGCACCCGTCGGGGGCGCCCGACGACCAGGACCTGGTCTACGGAGACGGAAAAAAGAGCAAGGCGTATTTCGTCTTCCAGACGCTTTGGACGACGGTGCGCGCCGGGTGGAAGGTCAAGCGCACGACCAGCACCGATCCCGACCTGCGCGCGGACAACCGTGCTCTGATCAACGGCCCCGAGCCAAACGGCAACATGATGTCGCTACCCATCGACGTCATTTCATTCGAAAGTCCGCGCGCTGACCGGACGCTGGTCCTGCTCGCCAACTGGACGGGCCGGGACAAGACCCTCGCCGCGCTTTCCGGCCTGCACGGGGCCGCCGCGACCGTCTTCGTCACGACGACCTCCCAGGACATGGCGCGGGCGGGTGAGCGCCGCGTGCGCGGCGGCATCCTCCAGGGTGGCCCCCTGACGCTGCCCGCCGGCAGCATCACCTGCGTGGTCTCGCGCTCCACCCTGTGACGAGCCTGCGTCAGAAGCCGGTGTGCGCCAGGGCGTAAACGCCATAGGCGGCGCTCGACGCCATCAGGCTCAGAACGCCGAACAGGTCCCACTTACGGCCAAGCGTCCGCAGGCGGCAGGCCGCGCGAGGCATCCAGGGCGTATTGGCGGGCTGGGCGGCGACGGCGGCGATCTTGAAAGTGATGGTGTTCTGCATGGTCTTCTCCGGGGAGCCTGGCGGCTCGGTTGATGACCCTATTATATCCTCGCAGAAGGGTGCGCGTTGCGAAGGCCGTCACAGGCGGCCTGTAAAAGAAGTCACGTTACATGCGCCACCGCTGGTACGTTGAGCGGGTTCTGTTGACCGTATTTAGCCCGCCGCAAGCACCCAGGCTTCAGCGGGGCGTTAGGCGGGCTTCTCAAAGCCTCTGTTCTGTGAGGCTTTAGCCCGAACGAAGTGAGTTCAGGCCGCGTAAAACGAAAATAGGTGTTGATAAAAGTGTTGACAACGTGTATAATAAAGACATGGCAAGCACAAGTTATCAACACGACGAATACCGCGTACACCTGATTATGTACAATCTTATTTTCTGCCCCAAGCGGCGTAAGAAAGTTCTGGTCGGCGATGTGGCCCACGACTTGGACGCGCTTATCCGGGAGAAATGCGCCGAGCAAAAATGGATTGTCCATGAACTTGCGATTATGCCCGACCACGTTCACTTGTTCGTCCAGGTGAACCCCGACGACTCAGCCTCGGAAACCACACGCCAGATTAAAGGCTACACATCTCGCGTCCTGCGTCAGCGGTTCCCCGAACTGCTGAAACTGCCATCGCTCTGGACAAGAAGTTTCTTCGCCGCAAGCGCGGGAAACGTGTCCAAAGAGACAATCCAGCGGTACAAAGACTCTTACATCGCCGCGCAGAGGGGAATGTAGCCCGTGCCGTCCCTTGCACCTAAAACTCTTATCTGCTACCGCATGAGGCTTTATCCGTCCAAGACGCAGGCAGAGGGCCTCGCCGCCACGCTGGACGTGTGCCGCTCGTTCTACAATGCCCTGCTGGACGAACGCAAGGTCGGCTACGACAACGGCCATTCCGTCACCAAGACGGAACAACTTCGGCGCGTCAAAGAGTTGAAGGCTTTCGGTCTGCCGCTGTACGTTCACAGCCACGTCTTGCAGGTTGTCGCCGCCGACTTGGACAAAGCGTTCCAGAACTTTTTTCGCCGCGTCAAGGCAGGAGAAGCACCAGGCTACCCCAGGTACAAGGGCCGAGACCAATTCGACTCGTTTGGACTGAAAGAACTCGGTAACGGCTTCCGCCTGGACGGGCGGCGACTGGAAATCAGCGGTATCGGGCGTATCGCCGTTCGCTGGCATCGGGGAATCCTCGGCACAATCAAGACCGTCCGCGTCACGCGCAAGGCGAACAAGTGGTATGCCTGTTTTGTTTGCGAGTGCGAAACCGAAGCATTGCCGTCTACGGGCAGAGCCATCGGGATAGATGTCGGCATCTCGCATCTTCTCGCCACGAGCGACGGTGAGTTCGTGGAAAACCCGCGCTGGTATCGGGCGGGGCAGAAAGACCTTCGCCGCGTCCAGCGTTCCGTTTCCCGCAAAAAGAAGGGCGGCAGGAACAGACGCAAAACCGTCTTGCAACTGCAACGGCATCACGAGCGGGTCAAGAACCGCCGCCAGGACTTTCTGAACAAGGTCGCGCATGGCCTGATTTCTCGGTACGACGCCCTTGCTTTGGAAGACCTCCGCATCAAGAACATGGTGCGGAACCGCCACCTGAGCAAGAGCATCTTGGACGCGGGCTGGAACTACCTCACGCAACGACTGCGGGCTAAGGCTGAAAGTGCCGAGCGCGTGGTTGAGTTCGTTCCCGCCGCGTACACGTCAAAGACCTGTTCCGCTTGCGGCGCCGTCTTTGAGAACCTCACGCTGTCGGACAGGTGGGTTTCGTGCGCTTGCGGCTTATCCCTGGACAGAGACCACAACGCCGCGAAAAACATCTTGTGCCGCAGTAGGCTCGGACAGAGCCTTTGGGCGTCAACGCAAGGCACTGGCCTAAGCGTAGCCCAAGAAGCCATCGCCCTTTAGGGCGTGTGGAGTTTCACAAAACTCTGCTCCGAGCGTATAATCCGGGCCTGGGAAATGTTCTTCTCAGCGTAAAAGAGGCACACAAGCAACGCCCTCAACGAGAAGTCGTATGGCGTGTCAGTAGGTCGCGCCATAGTCAGGGAGCGCAGACCGGATGATTACCCGTGCGGACCTGGAAAAGACGGCACGGGCGCACTTACGGGATGCCGTCATCCTCAATCGGAACCGAAGTTATGATGGCGCCGTGTATCTGTGCGTCTACGCCGTCGAAATTGCGCTGAAGGCACGCATTTGCCAGACGCTGCGGTGGGCAGGCTTCCCGTCCACGGCGGCGGAGTTTCAGTACGTCAAGAGCGTCCAGACGCACAACTTTGAGGCGCTGCTACTCTTTTCGGGGGTGGAAGCGCGCATCAAGCCTGCGCTTGCCACGGACTGGTCAATCGTGAAAAAGTGGACCCCGGAGCAGCGGTACAGCCCGGTCGGGACACAGACGATCATGGAGGCCGCTGCGATGATCGCGGCGACCAGGACGCTGCTGAAGGTGTTGCTATAGGTAGGACGTTTCAATGAATTTGAGCGAAGAAAAGCTAACGGAGAATGTTCGGCGGGCCGAGGAAATGCTGGCGCGGGAGCACGGCGGTTTCCTGCTGTTCGGCCTGTTCCAGACGGAAGAAACGGCGGGCAAGTGGGATGTCGTTGCTTCCGCTCCCTGGCTGACGACGGCCCGACCCGGAATCCAGCAGATCGTGAATGGTTTGAGAGATTATCTGACTGCCGAGGACTGGTTGAAGATCGCGAGCATCGTTCCACTCAGCCCCGACACGGATTTTATTCGGGCGATGACGCGCCTCTTTCAAGCCGAGCATGGGGTGCAGGAGACAGGCGCTTTCGTTTCCGAGGACATTTACATTAGCCGCGCGTTCATCATCACAGCCGCCAAGAACTCGGCTCAGGTGCAGGAGCATCAAGCGGCAGCTTAGTTTTTTCGGTTCATGGTGAAAGAAGTCACGCCGGGCGCGTCGGTTTTGGCGACGCCCGGCGTCTTTTCTTGTGTGGAGCAAAAACAGTGCGAGGAAACCGAACTCGTGCGGCGGGCACAGGCGGGGGACCGGGCGGCGTTCGACCGGCTGGCCGGGCGCTACCGGGCGGCTCTGCGGGCGATGGCGTTCCTGCGAACGGGCGACCGCGATGCCGCGCAGGACTTGGCGCAGGAGGCGCTGACGCGGGCCTGGGAGGCGCTGCCGACGCTGCGTGAGCCGGGCGCGTTCCTGCCGTGGCTGAAGCGCATCGCCGCCCGCGCCTGCCTGAGCTGGCACCGCCCGGCGCGGCCCGGAACGGTGTCGCTGGACGGCGAGAGATTGTCGCGGCTGCCCGCCGACGCCGCCTTGCAGCCGCTGGCCGTCCTGCTGGCGCGGGAGCGGCAGCGGGCGCTGCGGCAGGCGCTGGCGTCGCTGCCGGACGCCAACCGGGTCGCGCTGCTGATGCACGTCTGGGAGGGCGCGTCTTACGAGGAGATCGCGGCCTTCACGGGCGTTGCCGTCACCACGGTGGAGGGCCGACTTTACCGGGCGCGGAAGCAGCTCCGCCGCCTGCTCGCCGATGACGAGGACGCCCTGTTTGGCCGCCCCGCCCGCCGCTGGCGAACTTCTGATGAGAATGGAGAAGCCGATGACAACTCTGAATGATTCCACCTTGCCGACGCCACTGGCGTCGGTGCTGTTCAGCTACCAGTTCTCCGAGTTGATCTCGGCGGGCATCTCCCTAGTGCGATCACTCGACATCCTGGGAGACCTTCCCGCGCCGTATGGCGAAGCGGCCCTGGCCCTAAAAGAGCGCATCGGAGCAGGCCATGTCCTTTCCATCTCCATGGCCGAGCGGCCCGAACTGTTCTCGCCGTTCTACCGCAGCATGGTCCGGGCGGGCGAGATCGCGGGGGTGCTGGAAGAAACGCTGGCACGGGCGGCGGAACTGATGGCGAAAGAGTGGACTCTGATGCGGCACGATCCCGATGGCGCAAGCGGCGTCTTTCTGCTCAACCCGTCGGAGAAGCCGCTGCCGGAGGACTGGGCGCAACTCTCGCCCTACCAGCAGACGGTGACGCAGCTTTTGTTCTGTGAGTCGTTCGGCCTGATGCTTTCATCGGGAGTCCCAATCCTGCGGACGATGGAGCACGTCGCCACTCTGCTGCCCCTGACCCAGCAGAACCGGATGCTGGAGGCGCGGGATCGCGTCAAAAAGGGCGACCCGCTGCACCCGGACCGGCTCGGCTTCCTGCCGCGCTTTGCGGTCGCGCTGATTGCACATGGCGAGGAAGCGGGTACGCTGGATTCGACGCTGGACCGGGTCGCCAAGGTACTGGAGCACCAACTGGATTGCCGGCTGATGCAGGGCGAATGAATTCGCGGCAACCAGGGCACGAAACCTGCCTTCGCAGGTTGAAGACCTAAATCCTAGTCCGCGAAGGCGGACTTTGTGCTCTTGTTGCTGCGGTTTCAACCGACCGCTCTGGGAAGACTTTGACACGTTACTTTAGCCCTGTACCCAATCCTTCTGACGTTACGCAGCGTCCACCCAGATTGAAATCCGGGGATGCGGATGCGTAACATCAGTCATTCAAACGACAGTCGAACAGGTGAACATTATGGCCCCGATCCAACCCCTATTTTTCGCGCCGAACCGTGTTTGGCGCTGTTACACAGGGGGGGCTTTGCTCGATGAATCCGTCGGCAACGTCCCCTCCGAGGATGCACATTTTCCAGAAGACTGGCTTGCTTCCTGTGTGCAGGCCGTCAACGGGGAACATTCACAAGGGCCGGAAGAGGGTCTCTCACGCCTCCGCACCGGCGACGGAGGTCCGGGGCCGCTCTTCCGTGACGTGGTTGCGGCGGACCCGGCCGGCTTCCTGGGCGGCGAGGCTGAGATGACCTTGCTCTGCAAATACCTGGATTCTGCGGTCCGGCTGCCGATTCAATGCCATCCTGACCGCGACTTCGCCCGCGCCCATTATGGCAGCGGGCATGGCAAAGCCGAATCCTGGATCATTCTGGGCACACGCGCGATCAACGGCGTGGAGCCTTATCTGCTGATGGGCTTCAAGCCCGGCATCAGTGAGGCCGCGTTCGCACGCGCCGTCCGTGAGCAGGACATCCCGGCCATGGAGGCCATGCTGCACCGCGTCCCGGTCAGGCCGGGAGACGTTTATTTCATTCCGGGCCGCTTCCCGCATGCAATCGGCCCCGGCGTCTTCCTGCTGGAAGTGCAGGAGCCGTCCGATTGGGTGGTTCAGCCCGAGCGCTACTGTGCCGAACAGTGTCTCACCGACGCCGACATGTGGGGCCCCCTGGACCCAGCCACGGCGCTTTCCTGTTTCCGCTACGAGGGGGAACCGGTGGAACAGGTGGAAACCCGCCTGAAGAAGAAACCCGTCGCCCTTGAAACCGGGGACGGGGGTTCGCTTTCCCGCGTCATCGGCCCGGAGAGCACCACCTGTTTCGGTGTGGACCACCTGCGAGTGACAGGGCGCTACCGTCTGGAACATCCGGCCCCTTACTTCGTCGTGGTGGTGACACAAGGCGCGGGAACGATCGCCTGGTCGGGCGGCGAAACACGGGTGCGTCCGGGCGACGTCTTTTTCGTGCCGTTCGGAGTGCGCTGGATCGAGTTCATGGCGGAGGCCGGTTCCCTGGCGGCCTATCTGTGTCTGCCGGCGTCGGATCCGGCGACGGACCGGCCGGAAGGAACAGGCGACCAGCCATGACACTCTCTGCCGAGGAATTCCGGTCGGCGTACCATTTCACGCCGCCGGCCAACTGGATGAACGATCCCAACGGCCTTGTCTTCTATGAGGACGAGTGGCACCTGTTTTATCAGCATACGCCGCCCGGCTACGAGGGCAGCCATTGGGGCCACGCGGTCAGTCCCAATCTGCGGCATTGGGAGCATCTGCCGGTGGCGCTGTGGCCGGACGAACTCGGCATCATCGCGTCCGGCAGCGCCGTGGTGGACTGGAACGACAGCAGCGGCTTCTTCGGCGGGGGCCACGGCCTCGTCGCCGTCTTCACGCATTGGAAGAACCAGGACCAGCCCGACAGTGATCAAGCGCAGAGCATCGCGTACAGCCTGGACCGGGGGCGGACCTGGACCAAATACGCGGGAAACCCCGTGCTGCCGAATCAAGGGATTGCAGACTTCCGCGACCCAAAGGTCTTCCGGCATGGCCCGACGGCGCGCTGGGTCATGGTCGCGGCAACATTTGACTGTGTGACGCTTTTCACGTCGCCGAACCTGCGCGACTGGGCCTATGCCAGCACGTTCGGGAGGGGGCACGGCCTCCAGGGCTATATCTGGGAGTGCCCGGACCTCTTCGAGCTGCCCGTGGACGGCGATGCCGCCCGCACCCGGTGGGTGCTGAACACCAGTTACCTTCAGCACAACGTCGCCGAGGGCGCCTCGGCGCGTGTTCGATGCAGCACTTCATCGGGGACTTCGACGGCACGACCTTCCGCAGCGACAACCCGCCGGACGTGGCGCTGCCCTCCACCGGCGGCCCCGACGACTACGCCGCGGTTTCCTGGTCGGACGTTCCGGCGGAGGACGGGCGGCGCCTCTGGATCGGCTGGATGAGCCACTGGGGATATGCGGGCCGCCTGCCGACGCCGGGCTGGAAAGGCGCCATGACCGTGCCGCGCCGCCTGCGCCTCATGACCACGCCGGAGGGCGTGCGCCTGAGACAGACGCCGGTCCATGAACTGGAAGCGCTGCGCGGCCCCAGTCAGTCCTGGCAGGCCGAGACCATCGCGCCCGATCGGCCCCTTGTCCTGCCCATCCAAAGCGAAAGCTATGAGATCATCGCCGAGTTCGAGGCGGGGGATGCGGATGCGTTCGGCCTTTCCGTGCGTCAGGGCGGGGAGGAACGGACCCTGATCGGCTATGACTGCGTCAACTCCGTTCTTTTCGTGGATCGCACACGCTCAGGCGTCACCGATTTTCATCCGAGGTTTGGCACCATCAGCAGTCTGCCTTTCTCACCGAGCGCAGGCAGATTGAAGCTCCACCTATTCGTAGACCGCTGCTCGGTGGAAGTCTTTGCCGACGACGGCGCGGCATACATGGCCGCCCTCATTTTCCCGTCACCGGACAGCCGGAGTATCGAGATTTACGCTAGGGAGGGAACAGCGCATCTCCGGTCCATGACACTTGACATGACACTTTATCCGATGCTGCCGGTTTGACGGAAGGTGACACACCATGCCCCTCGCGGCGTTCCCGAAATGTTATCTCGATGCGCTGTGCGTCCACCGAACGATGTCCGTCGAGACATGGATCGCTCAGGCCGCCGATCTGGATGTTGACGGATTGGAATTCTACTGGGGGTTCACGCCCACGGACGCGGACGCCCTGAAGCGCCTGCGGCAAGTGCTGGATGCGCACGGCCTTTCCATGCCGATGATGTGCTGCTCTCCGGACTTTATCCAGCCGGACGCTCAGGCCCGCCGGGCGCAGGTCGAGCAGCAGAAGCGGGTCATCGCCGTGACCGCCGCGCTCGGCGGAAGATTGTGCCGCGTCCTCAGCGGGCAGCGTCGGGAGGACGTGGATCGGGACGAAGGCATCCAGATGGCGGCGGAGTGCATCACATCCCTGCTGCCCCACGCCGAGCGGCACGGCGTCACCCTGATCCTGGAAAACCACTACAAGGACGGCTACTGGGACTACCCGGAGTTTGCCCAGAAGCAGGACGTCTTTCTGGAACTCCTGGCGGCCATCCCTCTCTCGCCCTGGTTCGGGGTGAACTACGACCCCTCGAACGCCCTGATTGCCGGCGACGACCCGATCGAACTCTTGCAGGCGATCAAGACGCGCGTCGTCAGCATGCACGCCAGTGACCGCTACTTCGCGGGCGGGACACTGGAAGACCTGCGCGAGCGGGAGGCGCACCCGCAGATGGGGTACGCGCCTTTCCTGAAGCACGGCGTCATCGGCCAGGGCCTCAACGATTACGACGGCATCTTTTCCATCCTGCGCGGCGCGGGCTTCCAGGGCTGGATCAGCATCGAGGATGGGGACGATCCGGCGGTCGGCATGGAGCGCCTGAGCCTGTCGGCAAAGTTTCTACGGGACAAGATGGCCCAGTATGACCTGGAGTGACACCACGCAGATGAACACTATTGTTCAGATTTCGCTGGACGTGACGAACATTCCCGAGGCGCTGGAAACGGCGGAGATGGCCGTGCGCGCCGGGGTGGACTGGCTGGAAGCCGGCACGCCGCTCATCATCGCGGAAGGCATGAACGGCGTGCGCGCACTGCGTCAGGCGTTCCCGGACGTTCCCATCGTCGCCGACCTCAAGACCATGGACGGCGGCTGGCTGGAGGCGCAGATGATGGCGCAGGCGGGCGCGACCCATGTGGTCGTGATGGAGCGAGCGCACGCGGAGACGATCAAGGTCGTCGTTCGCGCTGGGCGCGATTTCGGGGTGCAGGTGATGGGGGACAATCTGGCCGCCCCGGACAGGGTCGCCGCCGCCCGGCGGCTGGAAGAGTTGGGCTGTGATTACGTCATCCATCACATCGGGTACGATGAGCGTCGCGGCATCGTCGCGAGCGGGGGCGCCTGTCCCAGCCCGCTGGATCAGCTCCGCGAGGTCGTGGAGGCGGTCGGCATCCCGGTGCAGGCGGTCGGCGGGCTTTCGGTCGAGCAGGCGATGCGCACGCCCGAGTACGGTGCGCCCCTGGTGGTTCTGGGGGCGCCGCTCACTATTGACGCGGATGCATTCAAGGCGGCGGGCGGCGATCTGGAAAGCAAGCTTCGCTTGATCTGCCAGCGGGTTCATGCCTATGGCGAGGTCGGGCCGTCCGGAAAGGAGGGGCTTCGATGACGGATACAATGCCGGGCGTGGTCAATTATGCGCCGGAACCGCTGTCGGTGGAGCTGCGGGAGGTAGCGGTTCCGTCCATCGGCGACGAAGACGTGCTGCTGGCGGTGCAGGCGGTGGGGGTCTGCGGCAGCGACCTGCATCAGTACCACGGCAAGCAAAGCTGGAAGGTCAATTACCCGGTCGTGCTCGGGCACGAGTTCGCGGGGATCGTGGCGGAGACGGGCAGCCGCGTGCAGGGGTTCCGCGAGGGCGACCGCGTCGTCAGCGAGACCGCCGCCGTACTGGACACCCGTTCGCCCTTCTTCCGTGCCGGAGAATACAACCTTGACCCGAACCGGCTGGGTTTTGGGTACGGGGTGAGCGGGGCGATGACCCGGTTCGTGCGTGTGCCGGAGCGCTGCCTGCACCGGCTGCCGGATTCGCTGCCTTTTGAGAAGGCCGCCCTGACCGAGCCTTGCTGCGTCGCCTACAACGCCACTTGCGTCAACTCCCGCATCCGGCCCGGCGACAGCGTCGTGGTCATCGGGCCGGGACCGATCGGACTTTTGTGCGCGCTGATGGCGAAGCTGTCCGGGGCCGACCCGCTGATCGTCGTCGGCGTTCCCGCCGATGTGCACCGGCTGGAGGCCGCCCGGCAAGTCGGGGCGACCCAGACGCTGGGCGCGTCGAGCGAGGACGTGGCGGCACATGTCAAGGCGCTGGGCGACGGGTACGGCGCGGACGTCGTGCTGGACGCGGCCGGCGTCAGCGCCACGCTGCATCTCGCCCTAGAGATCGTGCGCCCCGGCGGGCAGGTAACCAAAGTTGGCTGGGGGCCGCAGCCCTATGGGGCGTCCCTGGACCCGTTGGTCCAAAAGGGCGTGACATTGCAGGGCAGCTACAGCCACAACTGGCCGATGTGGGAGAAGGTGATCGCCATGCTCGCGAGCGGCCAGATTGACCTGGCGCCCATCCTGAACCGAGTCAGTCCTCTGGGCGACTGGCAGGAAAGTTTTGAGGCCATGCAGCAGGGCGAGATCGTCAAGGCGGTCCTGCAGCCATGAGCGACCCGTTCATCTTCGGCGCGCGTGTTGATCGCGGCGTTGTGGTCGCGGTCGTGGATGGCCCCGCACGAGATGCAGGCCCACCGCCTGTCCGAAAGTTCGAGGTGCTGGATGTGTGGGCACTGGATGTGTGGGCAGCGGTGACAGGTCTTGGGGGACGGGAACCAACACCCCACCTTCACCACCTGCCCGCCGTTCCAGAGCGACTTGTATTTCAGCATCCGCAAGAAGCCACCCACAGCGGCGTCCGTCGAAGACTTGCTGTGCCCACGGCGTCTGGTTTTCACGAGCGCGGACAGGTTCAGGTTTTCTTTCTCTGGCACACGTCTACTCCTTGTAGTGTTGCTATATACTCGTTGTATCGCAACCTGCAAGGAAACGCAATGCCTCAATATGTCCGTCTTCGGAAAGACGACGCGACATTCATCCACAGGGACAAGCCGCAGTGGTTTTCCGTCGCTCGGAATATAAATAGGAGAGACTTCTGCGCTTTACGTTAAGCAGATTCTTCCCTTGGCCCGCCTGCCCCGACAGTTTCCACTTCTTGGGGGTATATTCTTCTGGGTATATTCTTTTTGGGAGTACGTTCTTGAACAGATGGATGTCATGCGCTGGACTCGCGCTGATCGGTTTGGTTCTCCTCGCGGCACGCGGCATGGCCCGCGCGGACACGCCGTTCCGACCGCCCGCCGTGCCGCTGGTGACCAGCGACCCTTACCTGAGCGTCTGGTCCGAGGCGGACCGTTTGACGGGCGACCTGACCCGACACTGGACACGCCAGCCGCACCCACTGGTCAGTTTGATCCGCATTGAGGGCAAAGCTTTTCGGCTGATGGGTAACGACCCGCCGGGCGTGCCGGCCCTGCCGCAGACGGGGGTGCGGGTGACGCCGACGCGCAGCATTTACGATTTCGAGGGGGCGGGCGTCCATGTCACGCTGACGTTCACGACGGCCGCCCTGCCGGACGACCTGGATGCGCTGACGCGGCCCCTGACCTACCTCATCTGGGACGTGCGCGCCGTGGACGGCAGGCGGCACAGCGTCTCGCTTTATGACAGCACCAGCGGGCTGCTCGCAGTCAACACGCCCGACCAATCCGTGATCTGGGCGCGCGAAAAGATGGGGCCGCTGACGGCACTGCGGGTGGGGACATTGGCTCAGACGCTGCTCAGACCGGCCGGCGACGGCGTGCGGATCGCCTGGGGCTATGCGTATGCCGCCGCCTCGACCGCACAGGCCACGGCGACTATCGGCGGCAACGACGCCCTGTTGAACCGGTACATACAGAGTGGAACGCTGCCGATGCAAGACGACGCCCGAAAGCCACGCGCGGCGTCGGACGATCAGCCCGTGCTGGCCTTCGTGTTCCCGCTGGGGAGCGTCGGGGACGCGCCGGTTTCCCGCCATTTGATGGTCGCCTACGATGAGCTGTATGAAGTCCGGTTCGGCGGGCAGAAGCTGCGGCCCTACTGGCGGCGCGGCGGGGCGACGCCGGCCACGCTGCTGCCCGCCGCCGAGCGCGATTACCCACGCCTGGCGCGGCGCTGCGGGGACTTCGACCGGCGGCTGCTGGCCGACCTGAGCCGGGTCGGCGGCGCGCAGTACGCGCAGGTTTGTGCGCTGGCCTACCGGCAGTCGCTGGCGGCGGCGGGGATCGCCGTGGATGAAAACGGCAAGCCGCTGCTGTTCACCAAGGAGAACACGAGTAACGGCGACATCGCGACCGTGGACGTACTGTTCCCGACCAGCCCGATCTGGCTGCTGCTCAGTCCGACGCTGGCAAAGGCATCTGCCGTGCCCGCCCTGGCCTACGCCGCGTCGCCCGTCTGGAAGTTCCCTAACTCGCCGCACGACTTGGGGACGTACCCGCAGGCCGGGGCGACCGGCGACCCCGGCGAAGCGATGCCCGTCGAGGAGAGCGGCAACATGCTGCTGCTCTGCGACGCCATCGCGCAGGCCGACGGCAACGCCGATTTCGTCGCGCCCTGGTGGCCGCAGATGACTCTATGGGCGCAATACCTGGAGCGGTACGGCCTGGACCCTGAGGACCAGTTATGTACCGACGACTTCATGGGCCACCTGGCGCATAACGCGAACCTCTCGGTCAAAGCCATCCTCGCGCTGGCGGCTTACGGAGACATGTGCCGGATGCGCGGCGACGCGGCGGGGGCCGCCAAATATGCCCGGCTCGCCAAGACGGACGCTGCACACTGGGTTCAGGTCGCCGACGCCGGGGACCACTCCCTGCTGGCCTTCGACAAGCCGGGGACATGGAGCCAGAAGTACAACCTGGTCTGGGACAAGATTCTGGGCCTGAACGTCTTCCCGCGCAGCGTCTCCCAAAAGGAGATCGCCTACTACAAGAGCAAGATGGGAACCTACGGCGTGCCGCTTGACTCCCGGACCCGTCTCGGCGACACCGACCACTCGTTCTTCAGCGCGGCGCTGGCCGATAGCCGGGCTGATTTCCAGGCGATCACTGCGCCGTTCTATGACTATCTGGACGCGACGACCGCGCACCTCCCGATGGTCGACACGTACCAGACCGACGACATCCACAGCGACGGCTTTCATGCCCGGTCCGTGGTCGGCGGCGTGTTCGCCCGGATGCTGACCGACAGGGCGGTATGGCGCCGATGGGCCAGTGCCGACCGCGTCAAGGTCAGCGGCTGGGCGCCGCTGCCGACCGCACCGCCCATGACCGTCGTCGTCCCAACATCGCAGAGCACGCCGCAGACCTGGCGCTATACGACGGACAGGCCGGCGGGCGATTGGACTAAGCCGGGCTTCGACGCCTCGGGCTGGAAGCAAGGTCCAGGCGGCTTCGGCTCCGCCGGCACGCCGGGCATTCCCGTCGGCACGGGCTGGACCACGCCCGACATCTGGATCCGGCGCACGGTCACGCTGCCCGCAGCCCGCTACGCCCACCTCCAACTGCTGGCGATTCACGACGAGGACATTGATGTTTACATCAACGGCGTTCCGGCGGCTCAGGAGGCGGGCTTTATCACCCAGTACGACACGGTTCCGCTGCGGCCCAAAGCCGCCGCCCTGCTGACGCCGGGGGCGACCGTCACCCTCGCCGTCCACTGTCATCAGACCTCCGGCGGCCAGGGCGTAGACATCGGCATCGTTGACGCCCTGGAGCCGCAGTAATCTTGGGGCTAAGTTGCAGTAATCCTGGGGCTAGGTTGTTGAGGGTATTGTCGAGCGACAGTGACAGTCACAAAGATCATTGGCGTCCTTCATGATGCCGCCCACATCGGATTAGCCGCGTCTGCCTATGGCTAGGGCTTCAGCAAGACTTTGAGGCTTTCCGTGCCCGCGTGGACGAGATGGATTCCATGCTCGAAGTCTTCTAAGGCCAGTTCGTGCGTGATGAAGACGCTGCCGTCTACGGCCCCTGATGTCAAGGACTGGATGACGCTGGGGTAGCAGTTGGGGCCGAGGTGGCCGCCCCGGATGGTCAGTTCTTTGGTGTCCCCGATGACGGTCCAGTCGGTCGTGACGGGGGCGCCCATGACGGAGAACTCGACGAAGGTGCCGGCCTTGCGGATGGCCCGCAGGCCCTGCTCGACCGAGGCGGGGGCGCCGGTCGCCTCGATGTAGACGTCGCAGCCATAGCCCTCGGTCATGTCCCAAATGGCCTGCACCACGTCCTGATGGCGCGGGTTGAGGGTGTGGGTCGCGCCCAATTTTTCAGCCCGCGCCAGGCGGTCGTCGGACAGGTCCACGGCGACGGCGGCGGCGGGGGATTTTAGGCGGGCGTAGGCGACGATGCCCAGGCCGATGGTCCCGCAGCCGGCGACTACAACCACATCGCCGAACTCGATCCCGCCGCGCCGGACAGCGTGCATGGAGCAGGCCAGCGGCTCGATCAGGGCGGCATATTCGACTTTGAGGTCCGTCGGGACCTTGTGGTTGAGCGCGCCGGTCGGGAACTTCAGGTAGTCCGCCCAGCCGCCGGGCGTGCGTCGGCGGAAGCCGTAGATGTCGTGGACGGCGCACAGGTGGTACAGGCCGCGCCGGCAGTAGCGGCACTGCCAGCAGGGAACGATCTGCTCCGAAATGGCCCGGTCGCCCAGCGCCAGCCCGTACTGCGCCGCCGCGCCTTCGCCCAGGGCGACGACCGTGCCGATGAACTCGTGCCCCGCCGTAATGGGCGCCTGGCAGTAGCCCTCGCGGTGCTCGTCGCCCCACAGCATCGGGGCACCCGTGTAGCACTTGACGTCGGAGGCGCAGATGCCCGCCGCGTCTATGCGGACGACGACCTCGCCCGCCCCGGCTGTGGGCGTGGGCTTCTCTTCCAGACGGTAGTCTTCGGGCGCGTGGCAGACGACGGCCCGCATGGTGCGGGGCAGGGACTCGGCGGTTTCGTTTGGCATGGTTGTTTCCTCTCAGGCACCCAGCTTGAAGGCGCCTGCCCTAAAGGGCAGGTCTAATCGGATGGGCCGCCCCTTCATAAAATGCTTGCGGGGCTTCGGATAAGAGGAAGCGCCCCGGCGGCCTAATCTATAGCCCCGAAGGGGCTTTCACTCGGAGTAGCCCGGCCCTTCAGGGCCGGGTTCAGGCGCGCATCACGCCCTATAAATCCTGACCCTGCGGCAGCATCACCAGGTCCCGGATCGTGACGTGCGGCGGCTGCGACAGCATGAACACGGCGGCCTCGGCCACGTCCTCCGAGCGCAGGCAGGCGCGCTCTCCCACCCGCCGCGCGATCTCGGACTCGTCGGCGATGCCCCACAATTCGTTCGCGACCATGCCTGGCGCGAGCGACATGATGCGGACGCCAGAGGGGGCGACCTGACGGCGCAGAGTATGGACCAGGCCCTGGATGGCGTGCTTGGAGGCGCTGTAGATCGGCTCGCCGTAGATATCCACGAAGCCGGAGATCGAGCTGGTGACCAGGATGTCGCCCGACCCCTGGACCGTGAGGTGGGGCAGCACGGCGTGGATGCCGCGCAGGACGCCGTTGACGTTCACGTCCAAGAGGTGCGCCCAATCATCGGGGCCGCTCTCCTCAATCGGTCCCCGGATGTAAATGCCGGCGTTGGCGAACAGCACGTCCATGCGCCCGAAGCGTTCCAGCGTCCGGTCCACCATCCGCGCCGCGTCCGCGCCCAATGTGACGTCGGTGGGTACGGCCAGGGCGTCCGGGCCGAGTTCGTCCGCCAGGGCGGCGAGTTTGTCCGCCGAGCGGGCGGCCAGCGTCAGCCGGCAGCCCAGCCGGGCTAGGGCGCGGGCGGTCGCCGCGCCGATGCCCGAACTGGCCCCCGTAATGATGACGACTTTCCCCGCGAGTGGGTGTTCCATGATTCTCTCCTGTGATGGGCAAAGCAGTAGGTTCGGCGTCCCTGTGCGGAAAGCCTTCCCGAAAGGCGCTGGAACGAGAGCGAGCGAGTGAACTCGCAGCTGCGTGGCGCAGATGCCATCTGTCCGCCTTCGCGGACACCGGGCAACCATCTTCGTGGACACCGGACAACGATGCGACTACCGCTCCTGTCTCGACGCAGGTCGAGACGCGGCGCTTCACCACCCAGCGGCGAGTTCACTCGCTGACTCGCTGACGCCCTGACTGACTCGCTGACGCCCTGACTCAGCCGAAGAAGACGTTGTAGGTCTTGGCCGCTTCCGGCCAGAAGGCGGCGATCAGGCCCCAGAAGACGCCGGCGACGACCAGATGGCCGAGCGCGAAGCCCAGAAAGAGCGGCACCGTCCGGCGGTACAGGCCGCTGCCGCCGTAGCGCAGGACGAGCGCCTTGAGGACCCAAACGACCAGGAACGGCCACCAAGTCAGGTCGCCGTAGCAGTTCGCCGCCGCGAAGCCGAGCGGGTGCAGCGGGAAGCCGGGCAGCCGCGTCCGCACCAGGAGCAAGGCCAGCGTGATGGCCGCCCCCGCCGCGTAGGCGTGGGTCCGGTTGGGGTCCGGCGCGGTCCGGGTGTGGGCGGCACTGACCACGCGCCCGAACTGGTCCGGCGTCATCCAGGCCCCCCACATCCCGCCCCCCAGGTGGATCGCCCCGCGCGCGTAGTAGGTGGGGAGGTGGATCGCCCAGGCGATGCCCAGGCCTACGACGGCGGCACCCAGCAGGACGGCGACCATGCGCGAGCGCGGGATGCCGGTCATGTCGGCCATCTTCAGGCTCTCGATCTGGGTGCCGATGTAGGCTGGGTAGAAGCCGCGCGCCATCCAGAGCGTCAGGTACAGCACGGCCAGCGTGGCGGGCGCGGCGGTCGGGGTGAGCGGCCCGGTGCCCAGCACGTTGAACAGGATCTGCTGCTGCTGGCCGAACGGGAACAGCCAGATCAGCGGCACGCCCGCTTCCGCGCGGATGCGGGCCGACGTCAGCGCGGTCAGCAGCAGGAGGAGGAGGTAGACGACCGCCACCCAGAGCGCCATGCCGGCGACGGCTAGGAAGGCGCTCAGGAACAGGAAAGAGAGCAGCAGCCCGGCGACCGGCCACACGGGAGCGTCTGGGTCTTTGGCCCCGTCTGGCTTCCCGAACCGAAGAAAGGGGCGGGTGATCTCGCTCCGGGACCGCCACACCAGCCACACGCCGAGCAGCAGAAACGCCCCCATGCCCTGTTCCTGGGCAAACGGCAGCCCGGCGACGTCCAGCCCGTGCGTCGCCAGCGCGAAGGCTTCGACTTTGCCCAGCAGCCAGAAGAACCAGAGGGAGAAGCTGATGTCCAGCGGAACCAGGTAGCCGAAGCCGATCAGCTCAGGCCGGTATTCCAGCACGACCGGCTGGAGGCTGCTCCACGGCGGGGAGGCCAGGGACGAGGACAGGTCCAGGCGCTTGTCCAGGAACGGGACGGCGGGTGCCAGGACGTGCGCGATGTTGACGAGGTTGTAGGCGGCGGACAGCCCGAAGCCGGCCCACAGGAGGCGGCTGCGCAGGAGGGGCCGCGCACCTTCGCGCGTCAGGTCCAGCGGCAGCGCGATCAGGGGAAACGCCAGGTGCTCGGCCTCGCTCCAGCGTCGCCGCACCAGGGCGGCGAGGCAGAGCAGGCAGAACCAGAAGACTAGAATAAAGCCGGACCAGGCAGCGATGGGGACGGCCCAGGCCCCCCAGGGGACCTCGCCCGTCGGGTCGCGCTCGTACATCCGCCGGATCGTTTCCGGGTCGGACACGACCAGCCAGCGCGGCAGGAGGTGCCAGGCGGCTTCCCAGTGCCCGCTCGCCGAACCCAGGTAAAACGGCGTCCCGATGATGTTGATCAGGAAGCGGATGACGGAGCAGGCGGACAGCCCGACGGCGACGGTCACGAACACATAGACGACGAGGATCTCCTGCCGCGTCAGGCCGAAGCGGGCGCCCGCCGACTTCAGGAGCGGGTTGAGGGCGACCAGGAGCAGCAGCGCGGCCAGGGCGGGGATGACGGGGACGCTCTCGGTGATCTGCGTCGTCAGCACGATGATCTCGGCCTGCCGAATCCAAAGCCCGGACAGCAGCGACAGGATTAGACCCAGGACGACCGCCCGGACGGTGACGCCGGAGCGGCCCGCGCCGGTCGGCTTCTCCCGTCCCACGGCCGCGTCCTGCGCGAGCGGCGGCGGCACTCCTCCCTTCATGCTCAATCATAACACGCACCCGCCAACCTGTCAAGGGAACCGGCTTGACAGGCCAGGGCGATTGCATTATGGAAGGCGGGCACGGGGGCAAAAAGGGCAGGCACGGGGGCAAAAAGGGCAGGCACGGGGGCCTGCCCCTACGGATCACGGGGCGCGTAGGGGCAACCCCCCGTGGTTGCCCTCCTTCCTCCCGTGGTTGCCCTCCATATGCAATCGCCCTGCTTGACAGGCGCGGACGGCCCTGCTATAATTTTGCCGGGAGACCTCTTGAAAGCCGCATCCATCACCCTTGCCCTTCTGTCCCTGCTGGCCGCCGCGCCGCGCGCCACGCCGGCCGCTCCCCCGCCCGCGTTCCCGTTCGTCATCCCGTGGGATGACGCCCGCCCGTCGCCGCTGGATGTGTCTGGGCTGAACGACGGCCCGGCGGGCAGCCACGGGTTCATCGTCGTCAAGAACGGCCACTTCGCCGAAAGCGGGACGGGGAAGCGCGTCCGGTTCCTGGGGACCAACTTCGTGTTCGCCGGGTGCTTCCCGACCCACGAGGCCGCCGACAGCGTGGCCGCCCACCTCGCCAAGTACGGAGTCAATGCCGTCCGCCTCCACCACCAGGACAACACCTACGGCGACCCGAACACGACGGTCTGGGACCCCAAGTACCCCGACCACCGCCACCTGGACCCGGCCAAGCTGGAGCGCATGGACTACCTCATCGCGGCCCTGAAGAGGCGTGGCATCTACGTTGACATGTGCCTGCACGTCTCGCGCCGGTTCACGCCCGCCGACGGCTTCCCCGCGTCCGTCTCCCAGGTCGGCAACCTGGACAAGCGCGTGGACGAATTTGACCCGCAGATGATCCGGGTGGACCAGGAGTATTTCCGCGACCTGATGACGCACGTTAACCCGTACACCCACCTGCGCTACGCCGACGACCCCGCCTTCCTGAGCGTCGAGATCAACAACGAGAACTCGCTGATGTCCTTCAACGACGCGCCCGGCAGCGGCCTGGGCGGGCTGCCCGAACCCTACGCGGGCGAGCTGCGGGCACTCTGGAACGGCTGGCTGGCGCGCAAGTACGGGGCCACGGCCCGATTGGCCGCCGCCTGGAAGTCGCCGGACCGGACGTACGGCCCGAACCTGTACCCGTGGACGCCCGACGCCGGGCAGTGGACCCTGGAGGTGCAGCCCGGCGCGCAGGCGGCGCTGACGCGGGAGGGGGACGCCCTGCGCGCCGATGTCACCCAGGTTGACGACACGAACTGGCACGTCCAGTTGTACCGGAAGGGCATGGGGGTAGTCCACAACGGCAAGACGTACACGCTCACGTTTGAGGCCAGGGCCGACCGGGACCGCGACCAGGAGGTCGCCGCGAACTTGCAGCACCCCGGCTACAACAACATCGGCTTGAGCGTCGGCGTCCACCTGACGGCGCAGTGGCAGCGGTTCTCGGCGACGTTCACCGCTGATGGGGCCGAAGCGGGGCAGAACCGCTTGCCTTCGCTGACCCTGGGCGGGCAGACGGGCACGGTCTGGCTGCGGAACGTCGCCGTTCGCGCAGGCGTCGGTGCGTTCGCCCTGCCCCCCGGCCAGACCCTGGCGGCAAAGACGGTTGCCGCCGACCCGACCGGCCGGGGCGTCCCCCGCGCGGACTGGCTCCATTTCCTGGCGGACACCGAGGACGCCTATAACACCCGGATGCGCCTGTTCCTGCGCCGCGTGGTCGGCATCAAGCCGCTCATCACGCTGTCGCAGGTCTCGTTCGGCGGCCTGTACGGCGCCTACCGCGAGTCCGCATCCGATTTCGTGGACGCCCACTCCTATTGGGACTACGCCGACTGGTTCAACCAGCCCGTCACCGACCGGCCGATGACGCCCGCGCTGGGATCGAGCGACGCGCTCTCGGGCGGGCTGGGCCTTTGGCGCGTGGCCGGCAAGCCGTTCACCGTGTCCGAGTACAACATCCCGTTCCCGAACGAGTTCCGCGCCGAGGCCGTCCCCGAATACGCCTCCTTCGCCGCCGCCCAGGACTGGGACGCGATCTACCTGTTCTCGCACTCGGACTACGGGGCGGGGGGCGCGACCGACCACATGGCGTTCCCGCTGGAGGCGGGCGCCGACCCCGCCATCTTCGGCTTCTTCCCCACCGCCGCCCTGATGTTCCGCGCGGGCTTGGTTCCGCCCGCCCCGGCCTCGGCCACGCTCGCCCTGCCCGCCCGGTTCCCCGCCGCGCGGGTCGCGGCGGGGCTGGACGTGGGGAGCGCCTGGGGGGCGGGGGGTATGCGGGCCGGGGACACGTTCACCCGCCGGGTCGCGCTGGGGATCGGCCTGCCGCAGACCGCCCGCGCGGGTGATCCGAAGGCCGCCCCACCTCTGCGCGTCTCGGACGCCGACCCCAAGACCGCCCGCTACGTCGCCGACGCGCCGGGGGCGAAGGCCGTCACCGGCTTTGTCGGCGGCCGGACGGTGACGTTCTCCGGTGCGTCAGTAACATTCGGCACCCTGACAAACGACTTCGGCGCGCTGACGCTGACCGCCGTGGACCAAAAGCCGCTGGCGCGCTCCTCCCGCGTCCTGCTGACGTTTGTGACGCGCACCCGGAACACGGGGCAGACGTGGAACGCCGCGCACACGCTGCTGACCACGCCGGGCGACGGCCCGGTCCTCGTGGACGGCGCGGCGGCGGTCGTTTCGCTGGCAATGGGCGGCCCGCGCCACGTCTACGCCCTGGATACGACAGGTGAGCGAGGCACCGAGGTGCCGTCGGCCTACAAGAACGGGCGGCTGACGTTCAGTGTCAGCCCAGCCCAAAAGACGATCTGGTACGCCGTCGTCGCGCCGTAGTGCGTGGGAGAAGCCGCTTTCTCGGAAGATTCTGGGGAATAGCACAAAAGATGCCGTTTAACCTGAGCACACGCCGGTGGGAAGAGGCCGCCGAAAACACGCTGCTGTCCGACTTTCAGCAGTGGTTCCAGGCGCATCAGTCAGCGCTGCAAACAAGCGGCCTTGTGCTCATGTTTCAGCCGGAGCGAGAGCAGCAAACGGTGAAAGCCGGCAACTTGAGTGCAGCACGAGGTCCTTACGAAGCGCACATCACCCTCTGGGAGACGGGGGACTTCGATGCGGAGATCGCGAATATGAGCGACAACGCTTCCCTGGCTGATGACGCTCGTTTTCAGTTTATTCACCACGAATTGATGAATTCTGAAGAATTAGAAGCGGCGCTGGCTGATGTTTTTGAGCGGCTGCGGGCGATGCCCGAAAGGCGATAATTGAAGGAGAAATATGGACGCAAAGGAATTCTACCCGGAAGAAGAGGACAAACTGTTATGCGCTTCGTGCCTGCGGTTTGTCGCGCCGTTCGATGCCTTCCGAACCTTCACGACGGGCTTTGCCATGAGGGCTGACGCAAAGGGCTGCGAAGTCATCACGGGCGGGGGTGGTTACATCTGTCGGGATTGCGCTGCGGAGCGGAGGAAGGAATTTGAGGAGCAGGAGAAGCTGAGAGCGGAAAAGAGAAAGGCATAATCACAACCTCTCTCCACTCCCGACGGGCCGGGGGCACCGCCCGCCGCCGAGACGTAGGGGCGCTGCTTGCCGCGCCCTCCTTGTGTGCCGCCTCTACTCCTTCGGCGCGGGCGGCATGGGCCAGTTCTTCTCCCGCCCCTCTTTGATGATCAAAATGAGCTGGTCGTAGCTGATGCCGAACTGGTTGCAAAAGTGGGCGTGGTGCTTTTCCAGCAGATAGGCATTGAACTGCGCCTGCCGCAGCGCCTGGGCCAGCGCCTTCTGCTTGGTGTAGCCCTTCCAAGAGGGGTCGGGGACTGGATAGGTGTGGACCGCCTGCTGGTGGGCGTGCAGGTCAATCTCCGCCAGCGCCCAGGCCATCTTTTGGCGCCGGCCGATGACGAACTTGTCGCTGACAGGCGCATACGGGTTCGGCGGCATCTTGGGCGGCGGGGCGGGGTGGTACAGGATGGTGCCGCGCGTGTCCCCGCCCGAATTGGCGCTGACGCCCGCCGGCTTCGGGGGCGGGGGCAGCGGGGGCGGCTTGGAACAGCCTCCCGCCGCCAGGGCGGCCAGCGCCAGCGCGCCGAGGACGGGCGCGGGCCGCGTCGGGAAGAAACTCATGCCGCCTTTATACCCCATGCCCGCGCCGATTTCCAGCCCGCTACGTTCTCGCGGGGAAGGGAACGGCGGGCGCGGCGGTGAATAGGTGGTGAATAGGTAAAGACACGTTACGCCGAGAGGACAAGGATGTTATGGCATTAGATGTCGCGTTTTACAATAATACCGCCGGTCATACACGTGAACTTGCAGTGGCGAAAAGACGAATGGAGAGTCTGCTATGAGAGACCCCGCATCCTTGCCTCGATTCACTGACGTATTGGAAAGCTGCCTGGACGACTCCGAGAAGCGGCGCGAGTATGAGGAAGGGTTGATGGCCCTTCGCTTTGGTGTTTATGTCTCCCTGCGCTGCGAGGAGCTGGGGCTGACACCGGCGCAGGTCGAGGCGCTTTCCAGCATCTCACCGGAAGCATTGCTTCGCATCCAGCAGGGTGATCTGCCGGACGCGCTGACGCAGACACGGTTGGCACGGGTGCTGGACGCCCGAATCATTGTGGAGCCGAGCGGACAGTGGCGGCTGGAAGCGGCCAAAGAGCTGTCCAAAGCCGCGTGACACGTTTTAAGCCATGAAAAAAGCGCTCATTCTTACCCTGGACATGGGGACCTCCTCGGTCCGGGCCATGCTCTTCGATGCGCGCGGGCGCGCGCTGCCCGAAATGGAGGCGCAGACCCCCTACGCACAGACCACGACCGGCGACGGCGGGGTCGAGACCGACGCCGAGGCGCTGCTGCAACTGACGGTCACGTGTGTCGGGCGGCTTTTGCAGGCGGCGGACAAGGAAGCCGTGAGCCGAATAGCGGGCGTCGGCATCTCGTGCTTCTGGCACAGCCTGGTGGGGGTGGGCGAGGACGACCGGGCCGTGACGCCGCTGCTGTCATGGGCGGACACGCGGGCGCGGGCGCAGGCGGAGCAATTGCAGAAGGACTTAGATGAAATCGCCTACCACGCCCGGACGGGGTGCGTTTTGCACACCTCGTACTGGCCTGCCAAGCTGCGCTGGCTGCACGAGACCCGCGGCGAGATGTTCGGCCAGGTCCGGCGCTGGATGTCCTTGGGGGAGTACGTCGCCCTGCGGCTCTTCGGAGAAACGAAGTGCAGCCTTTCGATGGCCTCCGGCACGGGCCTGTTCGACCCGAACGCCAAGGCGTGGGATGACGCGACGCTGAAGGACCTGCCCATCGCCGCCGGCCAGCTTAACGCCGTCGCGGGCGGGCTGGAGTCGCAGTCGGGGCTGACGGGGGAGTGGGCGCGGGCACTGGGCATGGTCAAAGACCTGCCCTGGTTCCCGGCCTGGGGCGACGGGGCCTGCTCGAACGTCGGCAGCGGCGCGACCGAGGCGAATCGGATCGCCATCAACCTGGGGACATCGGGCGCGATGCGCGTCGCCGTCCGCGCAGACCATGTGGACATCCCCCCCGGCCTGTTCTGCTACCGGGTGGACGGGGAGCGGATGCTCGTCGGCGGGGCGTTCGCCAACGGCGGCAACGTCTTCGCGTGGGCGCAGAAGACGCTGCAACTCGGCGAGCCGAAAGCGGCGGCGCGGGCCGTCGCCGGGCTGCCGCCGGACGGGCACGGGCTGACCGTGCTGCCGTTCTGGGCCGGCGAGCGCTCGCCCGGCTGGCACGTTGGCGCGCGGGCCGCCGTGGCGGGGATGAACCTGCACACGACGCCCGCCGACATCCTGCGGGCCTCGCAGGAGGCGGTCGCCTACAGCTTCGCCCAGGTGCGCGACCTGCTGATGGCGCAGTACCCCTCGGCGACCGAGATCGTCGCGTCGGGCGGCGCGCTGACCCACGACCCGAATTGGACACAGATCATGGCCGACGCCTTCGGCGTCCCCGTCACGACCAGCCGCGTCTTCGAGGCGTCCAGCCGGGGCGCGGCCCTGCTCGCCCTGGACAGTCTCGGCCTCATCGCCGACCTCGGCGACGTGCCCGCCTACCTGGGCAAAACCTACACGCCCGCCCCCGCCCGCCACGAGATATACGCCAAAGCCCGTGCCCGGCAGGAAGCATTGTACGCGACGCTGCTGGGTAGAACGAAGGCGTGAGGCCCGGGTAATCTGTTGCTCATCACAGCCAGCGAAGCGGGGGTATCATAGCAGCATGACACTGAAAGAGCAAGTGACACAGGACTTGGAGCGGCTGGACGAGGGCGGCCTGCGGGAAGTGGCGGATTTTGTGGCCTTTTTGCAGTTTCGGACGCGCCGCCAGGCAACACCCGTTATGCAGCGGGGCTTGCCCAAGAGGATGCCGCCCCATGACGGTCCGGCGCAGTAAGGCCTGCAAATGACGCAAAGCGTCTAGCGGCAAGAGCCGGGGGTTTATTTGTGGGTATGACGTAGCACGAAGGAGTACCCCCTATGGACTATGTGAAGCTTGGGAAGTCCGGCCTCAAGGTCTCGCGAATCTGCCTCGGCTGCATGAGCTATGGCGTGCCGGAGCGCGGGTCGCACCCCTGGTCGCTGGACGAGGAGAAGAGCCGGCCGTTTATTCAGCGCGCGCTGGAACTCGGCATCAACTTCTTTGACACGGCCAACGTCTACTCCGACGGCACCAGCGAGGAGATCACGGGGCGGGCGCTGCGCGACTTCGCCAAACGCGAGGAGATGGTGGTCGCGACCAAAGTGCATGGGCGGATGCGGCCCGATGCCAACGGCGGCGGGCTGTCGCGCAAGGCAATCCTGACCGAGATTGATCACAGCCTGCGGCGGCTCGGCACGGACTACGTGGACTTGTACCAGATCCACCGCTTTGACGCGGATACCCCGATTGAAGAGACGCTGGAAGCGCTGCATGACGTGGTCAAATCCGGCAAGGCGCGTTACATCGGCGCGTCCTCGATGTACGCCTGGCAGTTCGCCAAGGCTCTTTATTTGGCGGACCGGCATGGGTGGACGCGCTTCGTCAGTATGCAGAACCATTACAACCTGCTGTACCGCGAGGAGGAGCGGGAGATGATGGGGCTGTGCCGGGAAGAAGAGGTCGGCGTGATCCCCTGGAGTCCGCTGGCGCGCGGCCATCTGGCCCGGCCGTGGGAGGAGCGGAAGGGGACCGAGCGCGCGGAAACGGACCAGTTCGGCAAGACGCTGTACGCCCGGACAGAGGACGCCGACAAGGAGGTCATTGACCGCGTGGGCGAGATCGCCGGCGCGCGCGGCGTTCCGCGCGCCCAGGTCGCGCTGGCCTGGCTGCTGCAAGCGCCGGGCGTCACTGCCCCCATCGTCGGGGCGACGAAGCCGCATCATTTGGAGGACGCCGTGGCGGCGCTGTCCCTTTCACTGTCCCCGGAAGAAGTCGGGGCGCTTCAGGAGCCGTATGTGCCGCATCCGGTTCTCGGCTTCTCGTAGCGCCGCCCGATTGGCGAAGCCTTTTTCTCCACGAGACAGGCGCAGGGCCGCCCCGGATCGAAATCCAGGGCAGCCCTTTTCGTCGTCCCCGTCCTTGACACCTCGGCTACTGGTTGGCGGGGATCAGGAAGCTGACTTTCCAGGTGCGGGTGAAGCGCAGGCGCTTGTCCAGCGCCTGGAAGCGGGCGGCGTCTTCGGCGCTGAGTTGAACCGCGTCTTCAGCGGGTCCCAGGACGGTCTGGGCCGTCAGGATCAGGGGATGCGTGCCGGCGATGCCGCTTTCGGCGTCGCTGGCGGCGTGGTAGTAGCGCACGATAGACTCTTCCTGCACCTCGTCCGGGGTCGGGACGTGGGAGCGGTCAGGGTAGAGCAGGTTCTGATCGGGGGCGGGGCCGTAGACCGCCGGGGCCGGGGAGCGGCTGATGCGCGGCAGGCTGCGGGCGTCAATCAGGATGCCGGTGTAGACGCTCATGTCTTCCACAACGGGGGCAACCGGCGCGGGCGCGCGGGCAGGCTCCTCAGGGGCGGGCAGGACGCGGAGGCGATCCGCTTCCACCACGCCGGAGGGCAAGAAGACGCCGATCAGCCGGACGCGCATCCCGCGCGTCAGGTCCGCCAACTGCCCGGCCCGTTCGGTCCCGCGCAAGATGATGTCGGTGCCCTGGACGTCCAGGGCATAGCGCTTGTCGTTGTCGCCCAGAACGGTCACCCGGTTATGGGCGGCGTCCACATCGCGAATCAGGGCGTCCAGGTTGAGCTGCGGCTGGGCGGGGAGCAGCGCGGGTTCGGGCGGCAGCGGGATCGTCGGCAGGGGGGCAGGCGGCGCGAACACGGCGGGAGTGGGAACGGGCGGGGCGTAATCGGAAGGGGGCAGGACGCGCAGGCGGGAGGCTTCCAGCAGGTTACGCCCCAGCAGCGTCCCGGTCACTTCGACGCGCATCCCGCGCGAAAGGTCCGCCGTTTCGCCCAGCCGGCGGCTCTCCCGGAGGATGATGTCGGCGGCGTAAGCATCCACGACATAGCGGTGATTGTCGGTCCCGGCCAGGGCCAGGCGGTCGTCGGACCGGCTCACCGACTGAACGGTCCCTTCCACCACATAGTCGCCGTGGCGGATGGGATACAGGTCATCGTCCGCGCGCACGGGGACGGTTGAAAGGCTCAGTGAAACGCCGAGGAGACCGAAGAAAGCCAATGCGGCACCACTTGCTCGCTGCATAGTTATCCCTCCCGTAAAGTCTTCTCCCATTATACGGCAAATTTGCCGTATTGCTTTAGTTTTTTTTCAGGGGCGGCTCCATTCGCCGCAGATCCGACACATCCCAAAGCTGGATGCCGTGCGCGGCGGCGAAGGTTCGGGCTTCCGCCGTGAAACCGGCGGGGCAGGCGGCGACCGGCGTGCCGCCCGCCGCCCGGTCGGGGGTGGCGCCGCGCAGCTCGCGCAGGACGGCGACGCCGACGGGGGCCTGGCGGTTTTTGCACTGAATCCAGAGGTGGGTTTCGACGCCCAGAGCGTCCCGGCGGCGGGCGATCAGGTCCAGCCCGCCGTCGTGGGACGGCGGCGTCTGCCGCACGGCGAAGCCTTGTTCGCGCAGCCGGGCGGCCAGCCAGTCCTCGAAGTCGCGGCTGGACATCCGCGAGAAGGGGGCGTCTTCGGCATCTGGAGTGACGCCGCGCGGCGCGTCCAGCCCAAAGAGGCCGAACAGCTCCTGCTCATTGAGCGTCGCCGCCAAGTCCAGGCTGACATCGTCCACCATCTCCTGGAACAGATGGTTCTTGGCCCCCAGCGTCTGCGCGATCCGCTCCTCGATGGTGCCCATGCAGAGGTAGCGGAAGGAGGTGACGGGGTAGCGCTGGCCCATGCGGTGCGCGCGGCTGTCCGCCTGGTTTTCCAGGGCGGGGTTCCACCAGCGGTCGAGGTGGAAGACATAGGAGGCGTCTTGCAGGTTCAGGCCCACCCCGCCCGCGCGCAGGGAAAGCAGCAGAATCTGGTGGCGCGGGGCGTCGTGGAAGCGGGCCACGGCGGCGGCGCGCTCCCGGCGGCTCATCCGGCCCGTGTAGCGCAGCGGCTCGAACTCGCGCAAAGCCTGGGCCGCGCCCTCGACGCCGAAGGGCGGCGCGACGAACTGCGAAAAGAGCAACGCCCGATGGCCTTCCGCCGCCAGAGTCCGCATCCGGCGGGCGACGTCGTCCAGCTTGACCGACTCGCCCGTGAGGGGGTCGGCGTTGCAGATCTGCTTGAGCCGGATGACCAGTTCCAGCACATCGCCGACCGTGACGGCGACGCCGGCTTGGGTCAGGGTTCGGATGCCTTCCCCCTCGGCGCGGTCATAGGCGGCGCGCTGGGCGGGCGGCAACTCCAGGGTGATCTCGACGGTGCGCTTGGCGGGCAGGTCGGCCAGCACGTCCTGTTTTTTGCGCCGGAGCTGCACGGACTGGAGGCCCGCGCGGATTTTGGACGGCTCGCCGGTCCACTCGTCGGTCAGAAATTCCAGCAGCGAGGCGACATCCTCCAGGCTGTTTTCGAGGGGCGTCCCGGTCAAGGCCCAGCGGCGCAGCCGGGGGAGCCGCTTGCAGGCAAAGGCGATGGCCGATTCGCGGTTCTTGATGCGCGAGGCTTCATCGAGGATGACGACGCCCCATTCCTTTCGCACGGCGGGGCTGTCCCGGCCCCATTCCAGATCGGCCCGCAGGGTCTCGTAGCCGATCAGGGCGATGTGCGCGGGCCGGTTCCACAGCCCGGCGCGCACGGCGGGGCTGCCGGCAATGATCGTCGCGCGCAGGTCCGGCCCCCACAGCGCGATCTCCTGCCGCCACTGGGTCAGCAGCGAGGCGGGGCAGACGACGAGCGCCGACTCGATCCGCCCTTGCAGGTAGAGGATACGCAGGGCGGCGATGGCCTGGATCGTCTTGCCCAGCCCCATGTCGTCGGCCAGCAGCAGGGCCGGGCGGGACAGCAGCGCGGCGACCCCCGCTTTCTGATAGGGCAGCAGCGGGGACGGCCACTCCAAGACGCCCGCCGGGGCAACGAGCTGGGCGATGGGCGGCTGTAGAAGGAGGGTGAGACGCGCCAGAAAGTCATCGGGCGGCAGCCCCGGCGTGTCCGAGGCGTCCGCGCGGTCTTTGTCGCCCAGACCGGGCAGTGAGCCTAGCCGGGTAAGGCGGCTGAGGTCATAGCGCGTCGCCTCGCCGAGCGCCAGTTGGCGGACGGCGGCGCGGGCGGCAGCCGGGACGGGAAAACGCTCCGGGCGGCGCGACCGCGCCGGGTCCACGCGCAGCGGCGTCAGGGCGTGCGAAACAGCGGGCGGAACGGTCATTCCGGGTCCCCCTCTCCGCCGCCGTCGGACGGCCAGGGCGCTTGGACGTAGACTTCGCGCAGGGCCTTGCGTAGACGCTCAAACGGCTCAAAGAGCGCATCCCGGCGCAGCAATTCTTGATAGAGATGCTGCCCGCGCATCCCCGGCGCGGGCGGCTCGTTGATCCAGACGACGCCGGCGGGGATGTCCTCCTGGGGCGGGAGGACCTGAGCGAAGGGCAGGACGGGGGCGATCTCCACGCGGCAGAAGTCCGGGGCGCCGAGACCCGGCAGGCAGAGCAGCAAATCCGGCTCGCGCCGGCATGCGTCGAAGAGCGAGTGGGACAGAGCGACAATCGCCTGGCGCGAGACATCCGGCTCGGTCCAAAGCAGGCCAGACGGCGGAACAAGCCGGTTGTGGACGAACTCCAGGGGCAGCCCGCGCCCGTCGAGCAGCAGAATGGCCCCGTAAAAGGCCCCGTCGGCGTCCAGCCGCAGAATGTCCAGGTAGGCGACGCCGCTGTCTTCGAGCAGCCGGGAGGGCTTTTTATAGGAGACGGACATGGCTTAGTTCAGGGCGCAACGGTGGGGCTGTAGGTGTCCCACGTCTCGTCCTCGTCGGGCGGGATGGCGTCGTCGGGGATGGCCTCGGAGTCGAACTGCACGGCCTCCTCGGTCATGTGGGGCTGGTAATCGGGGTAGAAGCGGCGGATGTCCCACTGGGCGATCCAGCGGCGGATTTCGGAGCGGATGGACGTGCGGACATCGGTACGCGGCAAGGCGGGGACGGCAAGGCCGTAGGCTTCCTGGTAGATGTCCCGGACGCGGTACTTGATGTCTTCTTCCTCTTCCGGCGTGGGCGTGTCGAGGAGCAGGGGACGCCTCAGCAGCTCGATCCCGCGCAGGGCGGCGTCGCCCGGCGAGAAGCGCAGCTCGTCGCGCGTCCCGCCCGTGACCGTGGTTTCGAGGAAGCCGCGCGTCATGGCGAAGACGGGCAGGAGTCCGCTCCCCTCCTGCTCGGCGACCTGCCGCCACCAGCCTAGCTCCGAATAGGCGGCGATGCGCTGCTTCAGCGAGAACTTGGCGATGCGCTCCACCTCGTCGAACAGGACGACCAGGCCCCGCCCGCCCGCCGCGCGGAAGATCTGCGCCAGGAGGCGGATGCGGTCGTGCGCCAGCAGGGGGTTGAGCGGGGCGGACAGGTCGTAATCGGCCACCTGCCCGATCTCCTTGAGCTTGCCCCGGATGTGGTTTTTGAGGAGCGGCTTGCCCTCGAAATCGCTGAGTATCTGCGCGCGCAGCTCGCCCTCAGCCCGGAACTCGCGGTAAATGGCGAGCAGGGCGTTGAAGCGGTCAGCGATGCCGGACTGCCGCGCCCAGTCGCACAAGACCTGATATTCCACCGAGGGCACGGGTAGGTCCGCCATCAGCGTCGGGAGGGCCTTGCCCGCCCGGCCCGGCGCGTGGGCCGTTTCGGAGATCGTTTTCAGGACGAAGTGGCCGTTGCCCAGCGGCATTTCGGGGCTGATGACGACGTAGGCAGTGACAAAGCCGTCCCGCTCGGCCAGCGATTGCAGGTAGGAGAGGAGGTGCGACTTGCCGGCCCCGAAGTTTGCCGAAACCAGCAGCGGCGTGGCCCCGTGCCCCTGCCCGACGGCGTCCAGGGCGTCCTCAAACTGCTCCCGTATCTCCCGCTGCGTCGTCCCCAGCCGCGCGGCGGCATGGCGAGAGGGGACGCCCGACCGGAGCGATTCAATGGCGCTGCGCGCCGTCACGACATCCGCGTTCATTCACTGGCCTTTCGCATCAGGTTTCCCAGGGCTGAACCCCTGGGCTTTAATAGAGCAAATCCCCGCCTGCGCGGGCAGAAGAAGTACGCGCGGAACGGTTCAAATGACTGCCACACCGTTACGGTTTAGTTTGGTGTCCCCATGCGCGAATGGAACTGGCTTCAACTCCGTCGTGATTACGTCGTAACGCTGCATCCCGGTTTTAGTCTTTTCAGTCGGCTTTAGTTCTTTGATCTGCCCTATCGCCTGCTTCTTATGTGTCTTGCAAATCACGACGACATTATTACCAGACGATAGTTGCTGGAACAGACCGCGACTGATGGCATACCCATCTCCCTTCCCAGTCGCTACCGTCTGGCTAAAACTCTGCTTCTGGTTTTGTTGTACCTCTGAGTGAGGCGCATGGATGACGAGAGTAGACATATCAAATCCTCATGCCGATGCATGGCATTTTCCGAGCGGCCTAGCTTGTTGGTACATCGCGAGGCTATGGCATAAGCCTTTCGATAGCGCATTTTTACCGCAGAAAGCGCGGATTTGTTGCCGTCACGGAACCTGCTTATGCGCCCGCTTGGTCGGGTGCTAGTTCAATCAGGGCGTAGATGTCGGTCAGGGCCAGTGTGGTCTCTACAGACGGCAGATGAACCGTGCTGCTCAGGCCGGAGATGTCCCGGTAGTGCCAGTGGTCTTCGTGGCGGGTGTAGAGCAGGACGCGGGCTTCGTCCTGGGCCACCAGCAGGTAGTCGGTAAGGGTCGGGATTGTCTGGTAGTGGCGGAACTTGTCGCCCTGGTCGTAGGCTTCGGTCGAGTCGGACAGGACTTCGACGATCAAAATAGGGTTGGTGATGATGTCGGTCCGGCCCCGATGGTAAACTCGTGGGCCGCAGACGACCGACACGTCAGGGAGGGTGTTGGTGTCGTCGCCGGTGTGGACCTTCATGTCTGAACCGTAGACGCGGCAGCCTTTGGGGGCAAGAGCGTTACCGAGCGCGCGACCGATGTTCATGGCAATGGCGTTGTGGTCATCCGAACCGCCGGCCATCGCGCGGATTTCGCCGTTGACGTACTCCCAGCGACCGAAGGAGGTGCGCTCGAACTCGAAGTATTCGTCTTCAGTGTAGAAGTCTTTTTCGAGGTATTGGTACTGGTGTGCGAGGGCCATGCTATTTCCTTGTATCCTGCCCTGAACGGCAGGGCTATAGTAGAGCAAATCCCCGCCTTCGCGGGCATAGGAATCGCAAGACTCTTCGCCCGCGAAGGCGGGGGCTTGCACTTTCGAAGCCCCGCCGTTCAGGGCGGGGGGACATCGCCGCCCAGATGCACCAGGGCGGCGGCGGGGTTGGGCTTTTGCAGGTCGTGGACTTCCAGGCCGATGCGGGTCTGGAGGGCGTCGTAGTTGAAGTAGTTGCGGCGCGAAAGGGCGTCGTAGAACTGCGGGCTGGTCTCGATGACGAGCAGGAAGCGCTCGAACCAGTCAATCTCGTCAATGAAGCGGCGGATCAGGGTCAGCATCTGCATATAGGCGGCGTCGCTGTAGGCGACGGCGGGTTCGTTGTCGCCTTCGGCGACGAGGGCGGCAAGCTCGCCGTGGGAGGCGCCCGCCGCGATGGCTTCCTTCAGGCGGCGGTTGGCCTCGGCCTCGCGCACCGATTTGGCGACCTTTTTGTGCTCGTAAGGGCGGAAGTCCAGCGTGACGACGAGGCCGCCGTAGCCGACTTTGGGGAGCCAGTTGCAGAAGGAGGCCAGCATGTGCCGGGCGTTGGTCTGGTTGATGCGCTCGTAAATGCGTATCTTTTTCAGGGCGGTGGCCGCGCCGGGCAGGGTGCGGCCCCGAAACCAGGCCAGCAGGACCTCTTCCGTGGTCGGCGAGACGGACGCGGCGACGAGCTGCGCCAGGCCGAGTTCCTTGATGGCCGTGCGGAATTCGGGGGTCATGGCCGGGTCGCGCAGCATCGGCGTGGCGAACTCGCGCTGGTACTGGTTCACCAGGTCGAGCGGGTCCCGGCCGTTGTCGGCGGCGATGCCGTCCAGGTCGTCCAGCGCGCGGCCGTCGGCGTGGATGCCGTGGTCGGCCAGGTAGCGGCGAGCCTGCTGCGCGGCCCATGCCTTCCAGTCCACGCGCTCGGTGACGGCGAAAAAGAACTTGTCTATGCGGTGCAGGTCGCGCCTTTTGCCCCCGTCATCGGGCGCGGCGGGGTCGAGCGCGGCGACGAAATAGCCGCCCGCTTCGGCGTCCCCAAGCACGCGGTCACGGGCCGCCCCTAATTGCCCGGGGGAGCCGCTGATGACTTTGACGGCGGAGCCGCCGGTGCGGACGTACTCGGCCAGGTACTCCCGGCTCAGGACGTCGCCCCATTCTTCCGGCGAGACATGCTGCGTGTCACTCATCGGAATTGTATCCCGTAGTAACGGATCGGTCGCCCGTCCTCGGCGATGACGGTGTAGATGTCGCGGTCTTTGGCGTTGCCGGACGGGTACTCAAAGTCGAACTTGCGCCCGGCCCGCGTGGTCTGGAGGCCCGACCGGTGCAGGGCATAGAGGGCCTGGCCGAAGGCGGCGGGCGGGTTGTCCTTTTTCCAGCCGGGCGTCAGGCTGAACAGGTCATAGATGTCCCGGAACTTGGCGAAGGGGGCATCGCCGCCGGAAGCGAGGCGCTGGGCGACGGCGAACAGGCTGTCCACGAACTCCTGCGAGTTGCCGCTGCCGGCGCGCTCGCGCAGGCGCCTCAGTTCAGCGGCGACGACGCGGGGGCGGATGGCGGGCCAGTTGACTTTGCCCAGAGCCAGCGCGCCGCGTCCCGGCACGGCCCGGACGACGAGGGGCGAGGAGATCAGGTTTTCGCCTTCTTCGAGCGCGCGCAGGCCCTGCTTCTCGGCGGCGGCCCGCAGCTCGTCGCGCCAGTCGCCGCTTTCGAGGTACGCCCGCGCGTCGAACTGCCAGGCGTCGGCGGCTTCCGACGCGGGGGCGGCGAGAGCGGGCGCGAGTTCCACGGCCTGAGCGGCGGCCTTCTGGCGGTTGCCGAGGTGGCCGGCTTGACAGGCTTTTTTCCAGCTTTTCAGGGCCGCCAGATACTTGCCGGCGGATTTCAGCAGGTCGTCCACCTGCTCTTCCTGCGTCTGCAATGCGTCTTCTAAGTTCACGGAGACTCCTTGTGCGAATTTGCGCCCGGTTCGACGGGGGCAGCGCGGATTCCTGCCTGGGATTGGGAGGCCCTCCTAGGCAGCCCGCGCCGCGCGCAGGAGCCAGGCGGCGAGGGCGTCCCGCTGGGCGGCCATCTGCCCCTCGACTTCGGCGTGGGAGAGGGGCGCGTCGGTGAGCAGGCCCGTGCCATAATTGGTAGCGAGGGCAACCCCGGCGTAGCGCAGGCCGGCTTCGCGGCAGAGGACGGCTTCTATTGTTCCGGTCATGCCGACGACGTGCGCGCCCCAGCTCGCGAACAGGCGGACCTCGGCGGGCGTCTCGTAGCGCGGGCCGGAAACGCAGAGATAAGTGCCGCGCGGGTGGACGCGGGGGGCGATTTCGGGGCCGGCAACGGCAAGAAGCGTTTCGCGCAGGGCGGGATCATAAGGATGGATGAAGTCGGTGTGCCGGACATTCCCCGGCTCCCCGAAGAAGGTCACGACCTCGCCCTTCGTGAAGTCCAGAAAGTCGTCCAGAACGACCAAGTCGCCGGGGGCGATTTCGGGGCGCAGGGAGCCGGCGGCGGCGGTGGCGAAGACGGCGTCGGCGCCCAGGCCGCGCAGGGCGGCGATGTTGGCGCGGTGGTTGATCCGGTGCGGCGGCAGCCGGTGGCCCGCCCCATGCCGGGCCAGAAAGAGCAATTCGCGGCCTTCGCCCAAATCGGCCCGCGTCAGCGACGCCGCGCCGTAGGGCGTTTCGACTGTTTCAGGCGTCCCCGCCACGAGCGCCTCGCCGAAGCCCGTCCCGCCGATAATCGCGATGCGTCTCATTGACAAATCCCCCTTTTCCATGATACACTGCCCGCCGTGAGAAGCCCTACTACAAGCGAACGACTCCCTTCCCCTCCCCATTCTACTTCAAATGCGTCCCCCTGGCAAGCGCGGCTTGGCGTTCCCGTCCTCTTGCTCCTCTTGACCCTGACCTACTTCTGGCCGCAGCTTGCTGGGGGGAAGGTTTTGTATTGGGGCGACATCGGGCTGTATTTCACGCCGATGTCCAGCTTCCTGCGGGACAACCTGCGGGCGGGGCGCGTTCCCCTGTGGAACCCGCTGATTTTCTGCGGCACACCCTATGCCGGCAACCCGCAGACGTGGCCGCTATATCCCATCACGGCGCTCTTGCCGTTCGTGTCCGCGCCATACTTCCTGAGCCTGACCGTCGCGCTGCACGTCTGGCTGGCCGGTGTCGGGACCTATCTGTTCGCCCGGCGCGCGCTGGCGGTTGGGCGGGGCGGGGCGCTGCTGGCCGCCGTGACGTTCATGTTCGGCGGGCAACTGGTTTCCAAAGAGCAGTTCCCGAACATGGTGCAGGCGTCGGCCTGGCTGCCCTGGGCGCTGTGGGCGCTGGACCGGCTGCTGCGCGGGCGGCGCGTCCGGGACGCGCTGGGACTGGGCCTTGTGCTGGGGCTGCAACTGCTGGCGGCCCACGCGCAGATGGCGGTCTGGACACTGTACCTGGCGTCTGCCTGGGGCGTTTTCGTGCTCCGCGCACATCCCTTGCGGCGGCGGACGGCTTGGCTCGTCGCCCTGTCGGTCGTGGTCGCGACGGGGCTGGCGGCGGGGCAGCTTTTGCCGACTCTGGCCCTGTTCAGCGATGCCGAGCGGCAGAAGCTGTCGTTCCACATCGTCAACCGCTTTTTCCTGCCGGGTCACCAACTGGGCAACTTTGTCCTGCCGCGCCTGCACGGACACCCATTTCAAGGGAACTGGACCGCGCGGGGCAACTACTGGGAGACGTGCTGCTATGTCGGCTGGCTGTCGTTCGGGCTGGCCGTGTGGGGTGGATTCATGGCCTGGCGCAGAAACGACCGCTTATCGAAGTGGAAGGCGGCGCGGTTTTGGACGAGCGTTTTCGCGTTCGGCGTCTGGATGGCTCTGGGCGGGAGCGGCGGGCTGTACCGCCTGGCCTATCTCGTCCTGCCGGCCTTCCGCGCGTTCCATGATCCGGCCCGGTGCCTGCTGTGGGCCTGCTTCGCGCTGTCGCTGCTGGCGGGGTATGGGTGGGAGAAGATGCGCCCCCCCGCCCCCAATAATGGAGGAGCCGGAATGATCTCCAGAGGCGGCTTGTCTTATCTCCGGCTCCCCTATTATTGGGGGCGGGGGGGCCTGCTCCTTCTTGCCTTCGCCGACCTGACGCACTTTGGCCGGACGCTGTACCCACTGGCGGACCCGGCGGCCTTGTTCCCGGTCGCGCCGAACGTGGCCGCCGTCCAGTCGGACCTGGACGTGCGGGCGCATCAGGCGCGTGTCCTGGCCCCGACGGCGGGCGTCTGGCTGCGCTTCACCAGTCTGCGGACGTTCCGGCAGGGCGTGCCGGGGTATGGGACGCTGTGGGCGGACACACTGACGCCAAATCTCACCATGCCCTACGGTCTGCGGGACGCCTACGGCTATGAGCCGGTGGCCCTGAAGGACGCGCAGACGACCGACGGCAAGGCGGCGCAGGCCTTCGATCCGAAGGCCAAGCCGGAAGAACGGACGGAGGCGGCGAGGCTGGCGGGCGCGCTGGGCGTGAAGTACGTTGCCGTCTGCCGCGTCACGCCGCCGGAAGACACGCTGCCGGGGCTGACGCCGGTCCGCGCCGCCCCCACCCTCGCGCCGCCGGGCAAGCGCCGGGGGCCTGCCGGGTTCATTTATCTTTCCCGGAACGCGCGCTGGCAGCCGCGCGCACGTTTGGAAGGATCGCTGGTCCCGGTCGCGCTGACCGACGATGGGCCGGACCGGGTGACGCTGACGTGTACGACGACCGCCCCGGCGCGGCTGATCCTGGCGGACACCCAGGCGGCGGGCTGGCGGGCGACCGTGGACGGGCACACCAGACGCATCGAAACCTACGGCGGCAGCCTGCGCGCCGTGTGGCTGCCCGCGCCGGGTGCGCATACGGTCGTTTTCTCTTACTCCCCCACCCCGTACCGCGTCGGCCTGTACCTGTCGCTGCTGACACTGGCGGCTCTGGCCGGGGCGGCGGCCTTCGCCGGGGCGAGAAATGTTTCACGGCGGGGAGGAATGGGCGGCAGGGGCGTGGAATAACGCTCGAAATGCCGTTGCCGCAGTTTCGGGCAGTGCCGCCCGCCCACCCTTTCACGGATCACGCAAACTTAACTTTTGGAGGACTCTTTCCCCATGCCTCACCTGAGCGCCCCCGCGCGCCTGTTCGGCGGCCTGTTTTCCGCCGCGGCCCTGGCCCTGACCGTCGGCGGCTGCGCCAACAAATCGTCCGACAACGCCTCGTCCGGCAGTGCAAGCGGCGGCGGGGGCGGCGCGGCCTCGAACGCCATCGTGATCGGCGAGTACGGCTCCATGACCGGCGCGCAGGCGACGTTCGGCACGGCGACAGACAACGGCATCCAGCTTGCCGTCTCCCAGATCAACGCCGGCGGCGGCATTGACGGACACAAGGTGCAGATCGGCTCGACCGGCAAGCCCGAGGACGACCAGGGCCAGCCGGACGGCGCGCTGACGGCGGTGAAGAAGCTGATCACCCAGGACAAGGCCGTCGCGATTTTGGGCGAGGTGGCGTCCAAGAACTCCATCGCCGCCGCGCCGTTCTGCAACTCCAACAAGGTGCCGATGATCTCGCCCTCGTCCACCAACCCCAAAGTGACCCAGACCGGGCCGTACATCTTCCGCGTCTGCTTCATTGACCCGTTCCAGGGGACGGTCGCGGCCAAGTTCGCGACTGGGACGCTGCACGCGAAGACGGCGGCGGTGCTGTACGACAAGACCAGCGACTACAGCAACGGGCTTCAGGACTTCTTTCAGAAGGCATTCACGGCCCAGGGCGGCAAGGTCGTCAGCGTCAGCACCTACCAGGCCGGCGACCCCGATTTCCGGTCGGCCCTGACCACGATCCGGGCGACCAACCCCGACATTCTCTATGTGCCGGGCTACTACAACGACGTCGGCACTATCGCCCGCCAGGCGCGCGAGGTCGGCATCAAGGCCCCGCTAATGGGCGGCGACGGCTGGGAGTCGCCGGACTTGCTGAAAGGCGCGGGCGGCGCTCTGGAAGGCTCCTACTTCACGGACCACAGCGCCCTGGACCCGAAGGACCCGGTCGTCAAGAAGTTTATTGACACCTACAAGGCGGCCTACAACGGCCAAAGCCCGGACGCCCTCGCCGGGGCCGGGTACGACGCGGCCGGCGTCCTGTTCGCGGCTTTCAAGGCCGCCGGGAAGCCCGCTGACGGCGATTACAACTCGGACGCCTACCGGGCCAAGCTGCGCGATGCGATCGCTGCGACGAAGGGGTATCAAGGGGCCACCGGGGACATCACGCTGGACGCGGACCGGAACGCCCGGAAGTCCGCCGTGGTCTTGCAGATCAAGGGCGACAACTACAAAAACGTCGTCGCCACGTTCCAGCCGTAATCAAGTCCCGGCACTGGAAGTGCCGGTCTACTCTGCGTGGAAGTCGCTCCGCGACTGAAAGAAGCGCAAGTCGGCTTGTCCTCAATGCCGGAGGCACTTTCATTCATCAGTAGCCCGGCACTTCCAGTGCCGGGTGCCAATATCACCCATGCACGACCTTTCGCAGCAACTGCTCATCGACTTGCAGCTCGGCAGCATCTACGCCCTAATCGCCCTGGGCTACACGATGGTGTACGGCGTCCTCAAGCTCATCAACTTCGCGCACGGCGACGTTTACATGGTGGGGGCGTATGCCGGCCTGGGGGCCGCCAACATCGGCATGGCGACCGTCGTGGGCGGCGGTCTGGCGGCATTTCTGCACGCCCGAACGCTGGTGCCCTCCTGGCTGGGCGCGATCCTGGTGCTGCTGGCCGCCATGCTGCTGTGCGCGCTGCTGGGGCTGGTGATCGAGCAGGCGGCGTACCGCCCACTGCGGACGCGGGCCTGGATTGCGCCCGCCGTGTTCCTGGGCGCGGCCGCCGGGTACGTCGCCTACGAGATCGCGCTCAACTCGGACCGGACGCCCGCGTCGTCCGTCGCCATCGGGCTGGTCGCCTGGGTGGGGCTGGGCGCGCTGCTGTACACGACTCAGCGGCGGCGGACGCCGGGCAGCGCCTCGCGGCTGACCGCGCTGATCACGGCCATCGGCGTGTCGCTGTTCATCGAGAACTTCGGCGTCCTCAAGCAGATCTTTTCGTCCGACCCGCGCTTCTTCCCGCCCCTCGTCTCCCTGTCGCCAACGGTAGAAAACGTGCTGATCTTCGGCGTCTCCCTCACCCTGATGATCGCGCTGACGTACATCGTGACGCGGACGCGGGTCGGCAAGGCGATCCGGGCGGTTTCGTTCGACGCGGACGCCGCCGCGCTGATGGGGATCAACACGGATCGGGTGATCGCCTTCACGTTCATGCTGGGCGCGTCCCTGGCCGGGGCGGCGGGCGTGCTGGTGTTCGGCTTGCAGCACACGCATTTCGACCCGTATGTCGGCATTTTGTACGGCCTGAAAGCCTTCGTTGCCGCCGTGCTGGGCGGCATCGGCAACATCCCCGGCGCTGTTCTGGGCGGGCTGATCATGGGCATCGCCGAGACGCTGGTGGTGGCCTACGGCCCGCGCATCGGCGTGGACAGCACCTACCGGGACGCCGTGGCCTTCCTGCTGCTGATCGTGATCCTACTGCTGCGCCCGGCGGGCCTGCTGGGGACGTTCGCGCCGGAGAAGGTGTGATGGCTGTCAGGAACGAAGATTATGAGGAACTTGGGCTGCAACCGGGCGCAACGCCCGCGCAGGTGCGGCAGGCATACCGGGACATGGCGAACGTCTGGCACCCGGACCGGTTCGCCCACGACCCGCGACTTCAGGAAAAGGCGCAGGAGAAACTGAAGGCCGTCAACGACGCCTACAGCCGCCTGAGCACGCTGACCCTTGGCCCGAAGCCGCAGCCGCTGGCCCCAAGTTCTGAGCAGCCCGTTGCTCCCATCACGCCTCCCTCTGCGCCGATCCGATCTAATGTGGCACCCCGGCCACGCCCGCTCTGGCTGCGGCTGGGCAGCATCGCGCTTGTGTTCGCCGCATTGCTGCTGATAGACCACTTGTTATACAGGCCGTCACGAGTCGCCTACGATCAGTACAAAGAGGACATCCTGATCCGGTGCGGCCTGGCGATCATCCTAGCCGTCTCGCTGAACATCGTCAACGGGTTCACGGGGCAGTTCTCGCTGGGGCATATCGGCTTTTACATGGTCGGGGCGTATGTCGGGGCGGCGCTCTCGACTTATGGACACGCGCGGCTGTTCCCGCACCTGCCGACGGACGGCTCGCCGGTAGGGATCGTGGAAGGGGCGTGGCCCGTCCTGGCGACGAGTCTCGCGGGCGGGCTGGCGGCGGCGGCCATCGGCTGGCTGGTGGGGCTGCCTTCGCTGCGGCTGCGCGGCGACTACCTCGCCATCATCACGCTGGGCTTCGCGCAGATCATCCTGGTCATCATCCGCAACATCAAGGCCGTGGACGGCGCGACGGCGTTCACCGGCCTGCCCGTGGCGAGCCAGGACCCCTCGCTGCCGCACGTCGCGACGCCGCACCTGACAAACCTGTTCTGGGTGTTCCTGGTCGCCGCCCTGGTGCTGTGGGTCGCCTACAGCCTGCGCTTTTCGGTGCATGGGCTGGCGTTCCTGGCCGTGCGGGAGGACGAGATCGCGGCGGAGGCGATGGGCATTAATACGACCCGGTACAAGGTGCTGGCCTTCGTCCTGAGCGCGTTCTTCACAGGGATTGCCGGGGCGCTGTTCGCGCATTATCAATCGTCGCTGTCCAACGAGTCGTTTCGGTTCGAGCGCTCGATTGACACGGTCGTGATGGTGGTACTGGGGGGCCTGGGCAGCATCAGCGGCGTCGCCATCGCGGCTGTTCTCTTGACCGTGCTGCCGGAAGCCCTGCGGCCCATCGCCGAGTATCGCCTGGTGGTCTACCCGCTGCTGCTGGTCATCCTGATGCTGACCCGGCCGCAGGGCATCTTCGGGCGCGAGGAGATCGGCCGCGCCTGGCTGACGGGACAGATCGCCGCCGTGCGCGGCTGGTTTGGCCGCCGCCCCGTGCCTGCGCCCACGCTGGAAACGGGCCGCGACGTGATGACGACCGCGCGGGACCGGGACGAAACGGGGCTGTGAACTTTCAGGAACCGGCGCTGGAAGTGCCGGTCTACTCGGAAGTGAAAGTGCCTCCGGCACTGAGGAGAAGCCCCCGTAGGGGCAGGGCTTGTCCCTGCCCTCTTTCTTTGTCCCTGCTTCTTTCTTCAGTCGCGCAGCGACTTCCACTGAGAGTAGCCCGGCACTTCCAGTGCCGGGAAGCAGCCGCGCCGGGTTCAGCCCCCTGAAGGGCGGCGGCGACGGCCTCATTGCACGTCAGCCCTAGTCCCTCCTCGGACAGCGCCGCATACGACGCTTCGCCGAGCGCGGCGCGGATTTGGGCGGCGCCGCGCTCCGTCTCCTCCGCCTCTTTTGGGGTTGCGACCACGCCTAAGGAGGCGGCGAGCGCCTGAGCCGAGGAGACGGGCCGCCTGGGCCGTCTGCCCTTCGGCCAGGGTGAGGGCGGCGAACTCTTCCAGGGTGAACTGGAGGGGCAGGCGGAGGACGCGCGGCGGAGAATCCGCTCGGATGGCTTCGGGCGCGGCCTCCCCGGCAAGCGCATCCTCCGTCGGCGGCAGTCGGGCGCCCAAGTTTCCCCGCTGGGCGCGGAGTTCTTCGTGCAGGGCAGTCAGCCGCTCACGATCTTCCATGATCCAGTCGTCGTAGAAGCCCGGCAGCAGGTCGTCCCCGTACAGCGCGGCGGCGCGCGCCAGCGCGTCCCGCTTCGCTGAAGAAGAGTCGGTTCGCGCCGCTTTCGCACAGGCTGCCTCGAACTCGGCGACATCACAGCGGAAGGCAGCAGGGTTCAGGCTGACAAAACTACGGTCGGCGATCAGGACGCTGCCGGCGGGGAGGGGAGGCGGCTCCAGCTGCCGCCGCAGGGAGGCGATGGCGACGCGCAGGTTCAGGCGGCCCGCTGTCAGATCGGCTTCGGGCCAGAGCAGATCGCACAGCTCTTCGCGGGAATGCGCGCGCCGGGGGAAGAGCGCTAATCGCGCCAGCAAGACGGCCACGCGCGAGGTGGCGAAGCGGGTGATGGTCAGGTCGCCCGTCTCCGCGCGCAGCGCGCCCAACAGTCGAATCCGCCAGGGTGCGTCCATGTGCTAACTCCCTTCGCCGCTTCTTCTGATCCGGTCTAACAGACCTATTTTACCAGATTTAAGGCAAATGAAAGAAAGGCCGGTTGCATTTGACGCAATTTGGATTCCGGGCGAAGAGGGTGTGATGAGAGGGCGTGATGAATCGTGCCCCTACAGGCCGCCGTACACCATCTTCCCGCCGACGACCGTGGCCCGCACGGACAGCCGTTCGGCCCATTCGTCCGGCGGCAGGGCGAGCGGGTCGCCGTTCAAGACCGCGAAGTCCGCGCGTTGGCCCGGCGCGATTCCGCCCCGGTCACCTTCCAGGAACACGCTGTAGGCGGCGCCCGCCGTGTAGGCGCGCAGGGCGTCGGCGACCGAGACGCACTGGCGCTTGTCCAGGATTCGGCCGGAGGGCGCTTGGCGTAAAATGGCGGCCAAAATCCCGTCGAGCGGGTGGCCGGGGATGACGGGGAGGTCGGAGCTGAAGACGAGGGGCAGATCGGCCGCCTGCGTTTCGGCATAGGGCATCAGGCGGCTTGCGCGGGCATCGCCCAAGCCGGACAGGTAGGCGTCGCCCAGTCGCAGGATGAATTCGGGCTGGTAAACGGGCAGGATGCCCAGCCGGGCCAGGCGGCCCACCTGGTCGGGCCAGAGCAGCATGGCGTGCTCGATCCGGTGGCGGGCGTCCGCGCGGGGATGCTTGGCCTGCGCCTTGCCGTAGGCGTCCAGGCAGAGGTCAATGGCGGCGTCGCCGATAGCGTGGGCGGCGATCTGCCAGCCGGCGGCATGGACACGGGCGACCCTGTGGTTTAGCTCGTCCGCCGTCCAGACGGCCGTGCCCAAGCTGTCGCTTTGAGCAAAAGGGGAGCGCAGGAAAGCGGTGCGGGTGGTCAGCGCGCCGTCGGTGAAGATTTTGGCCGGGCCGATGCGGACGAAGTCGGTTTCGGTCGTGAGGCTGTCGGGCGCGGGGACGGTGTCCAAACTCGCAAGATAGGCCAGCGTCATCATCAGCGAGCAGCGGACCGAAAGCGCGCCGGACGCGGCCGCCTCGTGGTAGGCAGGGATTTCCGCAGTGCTGTCCCAGGCGGAAACGCCTCGCGTGGCGTCCACGGCGCTGGTGATCCCCATCGCGTTCAGCGCGCGTCCCGCGTCTCCCAAAGCGGCGACTTTTTCGGCCTGGGACGGCTCCGGGGCGACGCGGGAGGCCAGGTCCACGGCGGTTTCCAGCAGCACGCCCGTTGGCTCTCCCGACTCGTCCCGCACAATCGTCCCGCCGGGCGGGTCGGGAGTCGCGTGGGTGATCCCGGCGAGGTGCAGGGCGCGGCTGTTGACGCAGGCAGCATGGCCGCTGGCGTGGGTGATGAGGACGCAGGGCTGACCGCCGGCCACGGCATCCAGGTCGCGGCGAGTCGGGTGGCGGCGCTCGGCCAGGACATTCTGGCTGTAGCCGCGCCCGCGTATCCATGTCTCGGCATCGGCGTCCCACGCGTCGGCCCGCGCCTGTAGCGCGCGCACGAGGTCGGGAATCGTCCGCGCGTCGGCCAGGGAAACCATCGCAAGCGACAGGCCGAAGCCGAGGACGTGGCAGTGGGCGTCGTGGAAACCCGGCAGCAGCGCCGCTCCGTTCAGGGAAACGACCCGCGTCCCCGGCCCGGCCAGCGGCAGGACATCCTCGGCGCGGCCCACGGCGGCGATGCGGCCCCGCGCCACGGCGACGCAGGAAGCGGGCGGCTCCGCTAAAGGCAGAGCGGCGTGGGTATAGATAAGCTCAGGTGGGGATGACATTTGCCCCTTCAACAAGCAGGCCGCAACTTGGGTTCCTGTCAAGGCTGATGATGCGTTATAATGAAAGACATGGCTTGCGCTTACCTCCGCCCTTTCACAGTTTAGCCGCTGGTGGAGAACCGCAGAAGACTTTCAGGGACGGCCTCCACCGTAATCACTTCGCATAAGAGCTTACTTCCGCCGAGGCCACACGGATGGGAAACGAGGCCGCAACGTCTTGTTGACGTCATGGAGGAAGCCGGCGGCGTCTTTGTTGTGTGGGTCGAGTCTGTGAGCCTGCTCAAACGCCTCTTTCGCGGCTTCTGCCGCATGGCGGGACTTCTCAGTCAAGGCTCGGATATATAAATTAGTCCCCAGGTTTATCCATGTCTGGACGTTTTCTGGATCCAGATGCAAAGCCTGCCTGTACTCAGCGATGGCCTCATCATATCTTCCGGCAACAGCGAGAAGGTCGGCAAAGCGGCTGTGTGCCACCGCCATCTGCGGGGCAAGCCGAACGGCCTCTTGGAACGCCTTGAGAGCGGGTTCGCAGCCCTCTTTGTGGCTCAGGGCGTTGCCAAGATTGAAGTGCGCTTTAGCCAAAGCGGGGTCAAGCCGTATCGCCTCCTGCTGTTCCGCGATGGCAGCATCAACATCGGCTTGCAGCAGGAGGGCGATGCCTAAGTTGGTGTGACCGATGGCATAGCCGGGATCAAACTCAAGCCCCTTGCGGTAATGGGCTATGGCACCGGACAAATCACCCTTCTCTTGATACGCCAAGCCCATGTTTGAGTAGGCGGAGGCGCAGCGCGGCTCGAATTGTAGTTCCGCCCGGTAGGCAACAATGGCCTCGTCGGTGCGCCCGAGCCGCTTCAGGGCATGGCCTAGCGAACTATAGATGACCCGCAGTTCCGGCTTGAGCCGAATGGCTTCGCGCAACTCGGCGATGGCTTCTTCTGTCTTCTCTTGCTGTAAAAGCAGGGAGCCTAAGTTGTAATGGGCGAGTGCATAGTCGGGGCGGAGGAGCAACTCAGCCCGGTACTCCGCTTCGGCCTCATCCTGCCGCCCTGCTTTCATATAGGCAACGCCGCTGTTAAGGTGTTCCTGGGCCGGTTCGCTCATTTCCTATTTTACTGCGCTCCGCCGACAGTAAGCTGGTTATCCACGGTGAAGTCGCCGTGGCGCTTGTCCACGACGTTCTGGGCGTCGTCGGTGGCGCGCTGCTTCATGGAGGCTTTCGAGACGTGGCCGGTGAGCACGACGGCGTGGTCGTGCGAGTTAACATTGATGAGGTTGCTCGGATCGTTCAGGATCGGGTCGCGGATGATGGCCGTCTTGACTTCGGGCGTCACGACCGTGGCGGCCCCGATGTCCTGCGGGACCTTCGCCACGGCCTTTCCGGCCTTGTCCGCCGCCTGTTTGGTGGTTTGGGCGGCGTCCGCCGCCGCCTGCTGGGTCTTCTGCGTGTCCGTCGCGGCGTCCTGCTTGGCCCCGTTCAGGGTGTTCGCGCAGCCGCTCAGGGCCACGCCGACGCCGAGCGCCAGGATCAGAGAGAGTGGTTTATTCATGTACGCCTCCTATGTCTATCTGTCACATCATACCCAGAACCACGAACAAAATGCCAGCGTTAGGTGCGCGCGATCATTAGGGCGCGATAAATCGCGCCCCTACGTCAGAATGACCGTCGCCCCGAAGCGCGCCATTTCTTCATATTGCGGGCTGAATTGCAGCAGCAGCAGGTCCACGCCGGCGGCCTCGAAGGCGGCGATCTGCGCCTTGACCTGGGCGGGCGTCCCGACCAGGCCCGACCGCAGGCCACGATTGGAGACGGAGTAGTCTTCGAGCGAAACCTGCTGCTCCAGCTTTGTCCCCGAAAGCCACTGCTGATAGTTGGCGTAGCCCGCCGCGTTCTGGCGGACATCCGTGATGCGCGCCCGCTCGTCCTCGGCGGCGTCTTCCGTGTCGCGGACGACGGCATACCCCGACACGCCGTAGGTCATGGGGGGCAGGCCCAGGCGCTCGCGGCGGGCGCGCATGTCGGCGATCTTCTCCCCCACCCGCGCGGGCGGGTCGCCGTGCATGACGTAGGCGTCGCACGTCCGTGCGATGAGGTCTTTGGCCGCCTCGGACTCGCCGCCCGCGTAGACGACCGGACGGGGCCTGGAGACTGGCTTGGGAGACAAAATGGCGTCCTCCACCTGGTACAGAGCGCCCCGATGGGTGAACCGCTCCTGGGTCCACAGGCCGTTGACGACGGCCAGCCACTCCTCGGTGCGGGCGTAGCGGCTCTCGTGCTGATCGAACGTCACCCCGTACTGCCGCGCCTCGTCGGCCCACCAGGAGGACACGACGTTCAGCGAGAGCCGCCCACCGCTGATCCGGTCAATGTTCGCGGCCTGCTTGGCGAGCAGGGCCGGGGCGTGGTAGGCAGGGCGGACGGCGACCATCAATTCCTGTTTGTGGGTCACGGCGGCCAGGGCCGCCGCCGTGGACCAGGCATCTAGGCAGGGCGCGTCCGTGCCCTTGATGTCGTTGAGGTTGAGTTCGGCGATCAGCGTCAGGTCAAAGCCAATCTGCTCGGCGCGGACGGCCAGCCGCTTGGCGTAGTCCCAGGTCGCCGCCATGCCCTCGTCTTCCACGTTCCGCAGCCAGCCGCCGAAGACGGGCATCCAGTAGCCGTAGCGCATCCATTCATCTCCTACGCCGGACTCACCGGTACAACGGCGGCGGGTTGTGCCGTAGCTCCGCCGCATCCAGGGTCGTTGCCGT